>Ga0302321_100004547_pt1 | contig 12025 bp, 13 predicted proteins | sample Fen_T0_1_FD_202505 | JGI IMG/M metagenome (GOLD analysis project Ga0302321, IMG submission 202505) | Peat permafrost microbial communities from Stordalen Mire near Abisko, Sweden - Fen_T0_1 | ecosystem: Environmental > Terrestrial > Soil > Wetlands > Permafrost | place: Sweden: Abisko...
TTCATGCGGCGCTGGTACTCGGCCGCGATCCAGTTCCCGCAAACCGTGATCGTGACGCCATCGCTGTTTCACATCGAGGCGGGCGTCGCCGACAACTTCATCACGAACGTCCATGTCGGCCGCACCTTCAACATGGAGGACGTGGCGAAGGGCGGAGTCCCGCGCCTGGGTCCTGCCGTGCCGCGCTGGTACGGCGAAACGATCGGGTTCTGGGACAAGGACGCGTTGATCACGTGGACGTCGAACATCCAGGGCTGGGCCGGCCACGGCGTATTCGAGTTCTCGAGCAAGCTGCAGACGATCGAGATCTACACACCGGTGCGCGACAAGAAGGGCAAAGTCACGGCGCTGAATCACGAGTCGGTGTTCTACGACCCCGAGGCGTTCGTGGAGCCCATCCGCATCGTGCGCAACTACGCGCGTCTGTCCGGCTTCGAGCAAGGCGATCCGCCGCCGTTCATCGAGTGCATTGCCACAATCTACCCGATCAAGGGGCACTCGACGCCCGTAACGCCCGGCAGGGTCATCGAGTTCGAAGTGCCCGACATGTACGGCCGGCCGTGGGCGCAGATGTGGGAGAAGTACTTCGAGCAGGGCATGAAGCGGCCGGAGCAGGGCGATATCTTCGACTTCAGTAAGAAGTAGAGGTCAGCATGAGCCACGACCACACGCCGAAGTGGAAACACGAAGGCGTGCGCGTCGTGCGCTCGAGCGAGCTCGACATCAACACGCCGCAGACGCCTGGCATGAGCCGGGCGGCCGCGATCACGACCGCGCGCACCGGAGCGGAGAAACTCTGGGCCGGCACGGTCACGATTCATCCGAAGGCGAAAACGGGCGCGCATCACCACGGCCCCGTCGAGAGCGTGATCTACGTGGTCAGCGGGAAAGCCCGCATGCGCTGGGGCGAGAAGCTCGAGTTCGTGGCGGAGGCGGGGCCCGGCGACTTCATCTTCGTGCCGCCGTACGTTCCGCATCAGGAAATCAACGCGTCCGACACCGAGCCGCTGTCGTGCGTGTTATGCCGCTCGGGCCAGGAGCCCGTCGTCGTGAACCTCGACATCCCCGTCGTCGAGAAGCCCGAGGAAGTTCACTGGGTGGATAACATCCACCCGCCGCCGAAGTCGTAGCGAGCGGTTCGCTCGCTCGTCCGCGCTATTTCTGCGCGCTGCCGGTCTCGGTGGGGACCCACGCGCACTTCTTCGCTTGTCCCAGCTGAAAAAGCTCGATGGCACGCGCTGGCATATTCACGCTCGCGGCCTTCGCGCCGCCGAGTTGCTGTGAAGCCAATGCTTGCAGCGCCACCGCGTCGACGCCGCCGCGACCTTGCATTGCGTTGGCCGCGACAGCGGCGTTCGCGACGGCGCCGGCGCCGCCACCACGGCTGCCGCTAAGGGCACCGGCCATTTGCGTCGCTGCGCCGATGCTCGCGAGCTTGTCGCCGCCGCCGAGCGCGCCCAGGTTACCGAGCGCGCCGGCTGCGGCACCCAGATCACTGCCGCCGCCTCCGAGTGCTCCGGTCGCGGCGCTGACCGCGCCGGCCGTCGCGACCGCGGCGCCGGCGCCACGACCGCCGCCGAACGCGCTGCCAAGGCCGCCCGCAGCCTGGCCGAACTTCTTGAACAAACCGCCGCCTTTTTTCTTGCCTTCCTCGGCGGCCGGCGCGTCAGCCGCTACAGCAGCCACAGCCGCCTGCGCCTGTTCGCCCGCGATCTGCGGCTGCGCCCCAGCGCTCGCGGAGCTCGACATCAAAGGCCCGATTTCGGCCTGGAGTTGATCGCAGCTCATGGCCGCGTCCTTGGCGCCGTTCTGCGCCAGCGCCGGAGCCATGACGACGACCGACAGGGCAATCAACGCGCGCATGAAACTCTCCTACTATTCGTTGTTCTAGTTGGGGGTGAGTATGGGCCGGAGTCTGCACCCCCGTTTGCAGGCGTGCAAACGGACCGCCGCGAGCTACCGCTTCTTTGCCGTGGCATACACCTCGATCCACGACACGTTGGTGCAGCCAGCCGTGCCGTGGCCTCCGCCGGGCATCAAGTCGACATAGCCGACTTCGTCCACGCGGCTCAAGTCCGGGTTGTTCACTTCGAGCTTCACGATCACTTTGTCTGGATCGAGCTGGAACCAACGCTGGTCGTCGAACGTGACCTCGGACACCACGAAGTTACCCGTGAAGCCGTTCGTTCCGACCATGCGCCGCTGTGGGCTCTGAAATGTCTGGCTGCCGACGAGGAGCATGCCATCCGCGAGCTTCACTACGGGGTGCAACATGTGCAGGTTTTCCGTGCGCGTGCGCCAGCGCATCCGCGTGAGCCCGGTGAGATCGAGGTACGCGCCTTTGTGCTTCAGCGTCAGCGCTACAGGCGACGTCGTAAATCCATTCCACACGTCCGCAACGCCGTTGTGCGACGTCACCTGGATGTTGGCCGCATCCGGGCCGTAGAGCTTCAGCTCGAGATCCTTGTTCGTGAGCGCTGCCGACGTGATGCGGCGGTTCTCGTCGGTCAGCGGGCCCGTGTGCGGAGGCTGTTGCCACACCTCGCGGAACAGCAGCGGCGGCGTCTCGGCATCGTGCTCGAGAAAGCCGGGATTCGTGCCGTTCGGCTGCGTGGCTGCGGGGGCTTGCGCGAGCGCGGTGTGCCCCCACGCGATCAGCATGATCGGCGCCGCAGCGGCCAGCGCGCCACGAAACCAGCTACGAGTGTGAAAACAGTTCGACATCATTTTGTTCCCCCGGATTGCAAGCTGACAGACGCGCGGTCGTTGCCGTAGTGTGCGCCGTCGACCGTGCGATGCGACAGGTACACCCAGCGCCCGTCGCGTTTGGCGTACACCTTCTCGTACCACACCGAAAACCAGCGGCGCCCTTCGGGCGAGCCCGGGATGTGACCGACGTAATGGCCGTACGTGACGGCCACGTCGCCGTGCATCTCGACGGCTTGCACGTCGATGTCTACCGCTTCATAGATCTTGCCGCTGACCCGCTTCATGAAGCTCGTTCGATCGTCAGCGAGTCGCGGTGGGTCGCCGTGCGTCCAGTCGTCGCCGTGCACCATTACGAAGTCGGGCGCGATGGCTTTGTCCACGTAGGCGACGTCACCGCGCACGATCGCTGCGGCGATGTCGCGCTCGAATGCGAGTACCTCGGCGCCGGCGGCCGATGCGATCGTTTCGTGGAGGTGCGCCGCTGGAGGTGCTTGTGCGAACCCGGTGGCGGCGACGAAGAGCGCGCCCGTGATAGCGGCGAAAGACGTCACTCGGATCGCGTTCATGCTACAGACCCCCCCGGCTTAGCGCGCGCCGCCAGATTTGAGCACGCGGCCGTGTACCCGTCCAGCGGCGTGCACTCATCGTACACTCGCGGCATGACCAAGACCGCGGCGAAGGCCACACGTGCAACCAGATTCCTCGAGCAAGCGGGCGTCGCGTTCACCGTGCACGCTTACGACTATGACCCGAGTGCGACCCGCATCGGGCTACAAGCGGCAGCCGCGCTTGGCGAGCCGCCAGAACGCGTGCTGAAGACGTTGATGATTTTCGTGGACGACAAACCTGCGTGCGTGATCGTGCCCTCGGATCGCGAGGTGGCCATGAAGAAGCTCGCCGCCGCGTTGGGCGGCAAGTCGGCGCGGACGATGCCTGCCGCCGATGCCGAGCGGATTTCCGGCTACAAGATTGGTGGCATCAGCCCATTCGGGCAGACGCGTGCCATACCCGTGGCGATCGACGCGTCGGCCCTGGCGCATGACGCCGTGTACGTCAACGCGGGTCAGCGTGGCTGGCAGCTACGGCTCCGCCCTCACGACGTCGCTGTGGTCCTGCGAGCGGTCGTCGCGCCCGTCGTCGCCTGAGCGCGTCAACCGCTTCGAAAAGAACCATGCAAGAAGCAGCAGCGCGAAGCCGCTGAACACGAAAATGGGCGCGTAGCCAAACGCGGCGATCGCGCGGCCGAACAGTGCCACGCCGAACGCCTGACCGCAGAACAAGCTCAACGCAAACGCCGATATGGCAGTGCCGCGGGCGCGCGGGTACATCGCCGTCGCTTTGGTTTGCAGCGTGTTGTGCAGCATGTAGAAGCCGAAGCCGCCGAGCGCGCACAGTGGCCCGGTCACCTGCCACGCAGGAGAAAGTGGCAAACACTCGTAGAACACCAGGAACACGACTGCCGCGCCGAGAACCAAGCCCACCTCTCCCAATCGCCGCAGCAGCTTGCGCACGAGCATTGTGTACAGCAAGCCACCGATGCCGAATCCCGCCAGCATGGCGCCGATGATCAGATACGAGAGATCGAAGGTCTCCTTCAACCACGCGCCGATGTAGGCAAAGCTTCCATAGAAGAGGGCACCTTCCAGGAACACGGTCAGCAGAACCGTCCGCACCCAGGGGACGCTCAGAACTTCCTGATACGTGCGTAAGAAGTGCTCGTCGATGTGCGTAAGCGGAGGATTGCCGGTGCGGCGCTCACGCAGGTCGAGCCGAAGCAGCGCAATGGCCACGACCAGAAATGTACCCGTGAGCACGTAGAAGACTTCGCGCCAGCTTAAGAACTCCGCCACCGCGCCGCCGAGCGCCGGCCCAAGAATCTGGCCGCTGACGCTGAACCCGATGAAGCGCGCGAGCGTCGATTGACGGTGCTCGTACGTGGTGTGGTCGCCGATCCAGGCAATCGAGACCGGAATGATGCCGGCCGCGCCAATGCCTGTGATGAAGCGCAGCACCGTGAGCGACGTGAGCGTCGGCGCCAGCGCCGAGCCGAGCGAGCCCAGGCAGGCAATCAGCATTGCTACCGCTACGGTTCTGAGCCGGCCCACTCGATCACCGAGTGGGCCGTGGACTATCTGGAACAATCCGTAGGAAAGAGTGAACGCGGTGACGACGATGGACGCTACCGTGGGGGCGACTGCGAAATCCTCAGCCAGGGTTGGCAGCAGCGCATCGAACATTCGCAGGTTCGCGCCGGAAATGAACGCGGCGCTGGCGAGGAATGGGAACGCAGGGATCTCGCGAGTGTTCGTCAACCCATCGCCTGCGTGAGTGCCTTCGTTAGACGCGCCACCGTGCCGTCTACGTCGCCGAGCTTGTCGAGCCCGAAGAGACCGATGCGAAACGCACGGTAGTCGGCGGGCTCGCCGCACTGGAGCGGCACGCCGGCTGCGACCTGTGCACCGGCCTTCTCGAAGCGCGGCACCATGTCGGTTGCTTTCGTGTACGAGACGACGACGCAAGGCGCCTCGAACCCCGCACCCGCGACGCTCGGCAAGCCGCGTTCCTTGAATAGTGCGCGCACGCGTCGGCCGAGCTCGATCTGCCGCTCACGCAGCTTCTCGAAACCGAACTTTTCCGTCTCGATCATCAGGTCGCGCAGGCGACGCAGGCTGTCGGTCGGCATGGTCGCGTAGTACGCGTGGCCGCCGCCTTCGTACGTCTCCATGATCTTGAGCCACTGCGCGAGATCCAGCGCAAAGCTCGAGCTCTTCGTGGCGGCCACGCGCTCCCGTGCGCGCTCGCTCAACATCACGAGCCCGGCGCCCGGCGTGCCGGACCAGCCTTTCTGCGGCGCGCTGATCAGCACGTCGACTCCCGTGGCCTCCATGTTCACCCACAGCGTGCCGGAGGCGATGCAATCGAGCACGAACAATCCGCCGACAGCGTGCACTGCGGCGGCGACGCGCTTCAGGTAATCGTCCGGCAACAGAATTCCGGACGCCGTCTCGACGTGCGGCGCGAATACGACGTCGGGCCGCTCTTTGGCGATGTGCGCCTCCACTTCTTCGATGGGCGCGGGCACCCACGGTGAATCCGTGGCCGTGCCCGTGCGACGCGCTTGCAGCACCGCGGCAGCGGCCGGAATGCCGCCGGTTTCGAAAATCTGAGTCCATCGGTAGCTGAACCAGCCGTTGCGTAGGACCAAGCAGCGTTTGCCGGTGGCGAGTTGCCGCGCGACCGCTTCCATGCCATACGTGCCGCCGCCCGGCACGATGGCGACCGAGCGCGCGCCGTAGACCTTCTTCAACGTGGCCGAGATGTCGCGCATCACGGCCTGGAAGCTCGCGGACATGTGGTTCAGCGAGCGGTCGGTGAAGACGACCGAGAATTCGAGCAAGCCGTCGGGATCGACGGCCGAAATGGGGTTCGTGGGCATCCGTGCGCTCCGCACTGAGGGGTTTTGTGGGGGCGCTAGCATACCGCGGCGGCCCCGTGGTCGTGGACCCGGCGTTGCGTAAAACCGATGGCGTTAGCGACTAGGCGCCGTCCTCGGCGACGGATGCGGGGGCGGGTGCCGCCGCAGCGGGTTCAAGTGCGGCGTCGCACGCCGACACGTCGTTGCCGGTCTCATTGCACGCTCGATCCACGGGGCCGCGTGCCAGCACCAAGGCTTCGGCATCGCCAGGCAGTTCGTCGCCGGCACCGCGCCTCAGGTTCTCGGCCGTCTGCTTCAACGCCTGCAGCTGCGAATTGATCTCGTCGCGCATACCGCGGATCTCGTCGTGCATGACGCGCGCGTCTTCGATGGCTCGCTGCTGCCGAAATTCCGCCAACACATAGCCGCCGGCCGCCGACGCGATCATCAAAGTAGCGATGGCGGTGTACGAGCGCAGCGTGCTCGTCTTCTTTGACCGCGCATCCGTCTTGGGTTTGACGCGCAGCGCGGTGTAAAGCTGGAACAGCGCCGCCATGATGGTGGCCGCTCCGCCGATGCCGGCCGCGAGGATGGTTTCCGAGATGCCCATGGTGGTGCGATCTTGGCAGCGGCGCGGCCTTTCGCTGTGTGACGAACGTCACGCCCAAGGCGCCGTCACGTCCATCGGGCATTGCCGCGCCTCGCGCGTTTTTACATAGGAGGGAAAAGAGAAGATCTCTCGCGACGGCGTTTGTTCTTCTATCGCGTAGTGCGGTCGGCCCATGCGGCTCGCCGCGGCCTGCCGATGGCCGGCTTGCCCGCGGGATCCACACTGGGGCGAATCGCATAGGGAGATTCGTCATGCAGAAGTCATTCGATTCCGTCGATGAGGCAGGCCGCGAGTCCTTCCCCGCCAGCGACCCGCCGGCGTCGAACCTGCCGGACCGCGCGCCGCCGTTCAAGCTGCCCGACCTTCCGTACAGCTACGGGGCTCTCGAGCCCGTGGTCGACGAGGAGACGATGAAGCTCCACCACGACAAACACCATCGAGCGTACGTGGACGGGCTGAACGAGGCCCTGGCGAAGCACCCGACGTTGCGCGGCTCGACCGTTGAAACATTGCTACGCGATGGGGGCCGGGTGCCCGAGGATATTCGCACGACTGTCCACAACATGGGCGGCGGGCACTACAACCACTCGCTGTTCTGGAAATGCATGACGCCGGACGCGGGCTCGCTGGATGGCGATCTGCGCAAGGCCATCGATTCGACGTTCGGTTCTATCGACAAGTTTCAGGCCGCGTTCGAAGCGGCGGGCCAGAAGCAATTCGGTTCCGGGTGGGTGTACCTCGTGGCGAATTCAGCACATGGCTTCGCCCTCGAGATCGTGACGCTGCCGAACCAGGACACGCCCCTCAACGTGCGTCGCGTGCCGATCCTCGCCTGCGACCTCTGGGAGCACGCGTACTATTTGAAGTATCACAACCGCCGCCCCGATTGGCTGAAGGCCTGGTGGCAGGTCGTGGATTGGCAGGCTGCCGGCGCGCGGCTTGAAGGCGCCAGGCGGTCGTGAGCGCGAGCTGACACAATATTTGTAGCCGCCGTCCGTCTATACCATCGTATGGACGGAAATTTCACTGTGGGCGCCCCAATGGCCCCAATGGCAGAGCGCAATCGGTCGATCTCCGAGGCGTTCGCCCGCGAGGGCGCGCGCCTGAAAACGTTCATCCGCAAGCGCGTTCGCGACGTGGCGGATGTGGACGACATCCTTCAAGACGTCTTCTCCGAGCTCGTCGAAGCCGAGCGCGCGACGCAGCCGATCGAGCGAGTGGCGGCGTGGCTCTACAGCGTGGCGCGCAACCGCATTACGGATCGGTTTCGCGCTGCGCGGCGCACGCAGCCGCTGGAATCTTCGCCCACTGAACCAGCGCTGGACGCAGACGTTGAGCCGTCGGTGCTCGACCTTCTGCCCACAGGCGATACGCCGGAAGCGGCGTACGCGCGTGACTTGCTGCTCGAGGAGCTCGATTCGGCGCTCGACGAATTGCCGGCCGAGCAGCGCGACGTGTTCGTCGCGCATGAGCTCGAAGGCGAGAGTTTCAAGGATCTCGCCGACCTAACGGGTGTCGGCGTCAACACGCTGCTCTCGCGCAAACGTTACGCGGTGCTGCATCTGCGGCGCCGCCTTCAATCCATCTATGAGGAGTTCACGGAGCCATGAGACACGGACATATGAAAGGAATGTGGGTACGACGTGGAGTCGGGATCGGTGTGGCCGTGCTGGTGGCGGCCTTCGTCGTGGGTGCCGTCGTCATGTGGCTGTGGAACTGGTTGATGCCGGCGTTGTTCGGCGTACCGGTGATCGGCTACTGGCAAGCGGTGGGCTTGCTGGTCTTGAGCAAACTGTTGCTCGGCGGGTTCCGCGGCTTTGGCCGCGGACGCGGCCACGGTGGACACTTCGGCCCGTGGCGAGCACGCATGGCGGAGCGCTGGGCCACCATGAGCGAGGAAGAGCGCGCGGAGTTTCGCGCAGGCATGCGGCGGCGCTGCGGGCCGTTCAGCGAGCCGCCCAGTGAAGCTCCTGACGCGCCGAAGTCGTGAGGTTGTGAGCGGTGGCCGCCGTTCGCGCTACCAGTCGTGGCGGCTGCCGTTCCACTTCCAAAAGCCGCCGGTGTTTTGCAGCGAGAGCTGGTCGATGACGTTGGCGATGCCGGCCGCGCTTTCGCTCGGCGTGATCGACGCGCCGGGGCCGCCCATGTCCGTCTTCACCCAGCCGGGGTGAATCACGCCAACGGCAACGCCGTGTGACTTGAGCTCGGACGCAGCGAGGCGCATGAACTTGTTCAGCGCCGCTTTGCTCGCGGAGTAGCCGAGCGCGAACGCCATATCGAGCGAGATCGCGCCGAGCTGACTGGTGACGCTCATGACCTTCGCGCTTCGCGAGCGCTTCAACGCGGGTAACAGCGCCTGCATCACGCGAACGGGGCCGAGTGCGTTGATGTTGAAGGCGTCTGCCCACGCGGCAAAGTCCATGTTCGTAGCCGTTTGCTCTTCCGGCGGTCCGCCGCTCACGCCCGCGTTGTTGATCAGCGTGTCGACGACAGAGCTCTCGAGTCGCTTTGCGAGTGTCGCGACGGATTTGTCGTCGCCGACGTCAAGTGCAACCACGGTGACAGCGTGTTTCTTCGCGAGCGCGAGCAGTTCCACGGCTTTGCTCGGCGCGCGGCAGCAGGCGTACACCGTGTCTCCGCGCTCTGCGTAGACGGTGGCGAGCGCCAAGCCGATGCCGCGATTCGATCCTGTGATGACGACGGTGCTCACGAGTATCTCGAAGCCGTGTATTGCCCCTGGCGTTTAGACATTCGCGGCTTTCAGGGCCGCCAGCACGCGTTCCTTGCGGAACGGCGCGCGCCGCAACCGCACGCCCGTCGCGTCGTAGATAGCGTTCGCCACCGCCGCGATCATCGGCTTGTGGCTCGCTTCGCCGGCGCCGTAGTGCGGCAGGTCCGGGCGATTGGGGTTCGGGTCGCCGTTGACGAGCACCACGTCGATTTTGTCCGGCGCGTCGGAGTGGCGCAGCGTTGGATGCGTAGCCCAGTCGACGCTCGTGACCTTCTCGGTGTCGAACTGCACCTCTTCCCACAGCGCCCGGCTCAAACCGTGCTGCATGCCGCACTCCACAGTGCGCGTGAGACCGAGCGGATTGATCGTGAGGCCGCAGTCGTGCGCGCATACCAGGCGCTTCGCCCACACGCGGCCCGTCTCGCGGTTCACTTCCACTTCGGCGATCACGGCGACCACCGTGTTGCTGCGATACGTGTACGCGATGCCGCGCCCCGTGAGCACCGCGCCTTTGCCGCGCGGTTTCGGACCTGCGCGCTCATCCCAACCGAACCTGTCGGCGGCCGCTTTGATCACGGCGAGCGAACGCGCGCGCCGGAACACATCGTCCTCGGTGCTGCCAGCAATCATGTCGAGCCGGAACTTCACGGGATCGGTCTTCGCCGCCGCCGCGAGTTCGTCGACGAACGACTCGAATGCGAACGTGACCTGCGGTCCGTTCGGGTCGCGCAGATTGCCGGTGCGTAGCGGCGTCTCCCAGATCAGCGGCAGGCTCACGACCTGCGCCGTCATACGCTGATGCGGAATCGCGTACTGCACGGACGGCTTCTCGGCGTTGCCCGGCGCCACCTTCGCGGGCCGCTTGCCCATGAGCTGAGCGATGAGCACCGTCTCGGGCTCGTTGTACCAGAGGTGGTTGCCGTCGAGCGACCGCGCGTCGTACTCGATCGCGACGAGCTTGCCTTGCGCGTCGAGCCCGCCGCGCATCTTGAATGCGTGCGCCGGGCCCTTCGTGTCCCACGCCGTCTCCTCGTGCCGCATCCACTGCACGCGCACGGGGCGGCCGAGCTCGCGCGCGAGGAACGCGGCCTCGAAGCCCGCGTCGTCGGCCGCCGTGCGGCCGTATACCTGCGGGCCATCCATGTAGACCACGCGCACTTTCTCGCGCGGCATTCCCAGGAACTGCGCTACGCCGTTGCGCTGACCGTACGACTTCATGTCGTTCGTGTAGATCGTGATCTGGTCGTTCGAAGGATCAGCGAGCGCATGTGCGGGGCCAATCGCGGTGTGGCCCTGGAACGGCACCTCGTACTCGGCCTCGACCACGTGCGCTGCGCTTTTCAGTGCCGCGTCGAAGTCACCTTTGATCTCCGGCTTCTCGGTGTGCGTGGGTGTCGCGCTACGGATGAAGTCGAACAGCTTGTCGGAGGAGGGGAACGGCGCCTCGGCCGGTTTAGCCCAGTCGGTTTTCAGTTGCTGCGCGGCCTGAATCGCCTGCTCCTCGCGTTCGCACACGACAGCCACATAGTTGCCGTGGCGCACGACCTTCACGAAGCCGGGAATGCTCGCGACCGACGATTCGTCGATGCTGCGCAGTGTCGCGCCCGCCAGCGGCGGCTTCACGTTGCGCGCATGCAGCATGCCCGGCAGCTTCATGTCGACGGCCCATGTGAGCGAGCCATCCACCTTGCCCGGAATGTCGTAGCGCTGGATCGGTTTGCCGACCGTGTGCATGTCCTGCACAGCCTTCACGTTCGCGGTGCCCGTGGTGTAGTCCACGTTCTTGCCCGTGAGCGCCACGTTGAACCGCTTGCCGCCCACGAGCTCGGCGTATGTCACCTGTCTCTTCGGGTCGGCTTTCACGGAGATCACGGCGCCCTGCACCGCGAGTGCGGTGACCGGCACGTTCAGGTGCGTGGCGCCGAGATCGAGCAACGCGCGGCGCGCTTCGGCTGCGACTCGGCGGGCGGGCCAGCCGTCGCGCTCGATCGCATCCGAACCGCCGGAGCCGCCCTGGTCCGGCGTGGTGTCCGTGCGGCCCATGACGAGCCGCGTCTTGTCGTACGCGATGTCGAGCTCGTCGCACATCATCTGGCGGAACGCCGTGCCCGTGCCCTGGCCGCCGTCGGTCTTGCCGACGAAGAACGTAGCCGTGTTGTCGGGGTGGATCACGATCCACGTGTCGAGCTTCAGGAAATCGGGGTCGACGTACGGCCCCGCGCCGGCGGCCTGCGCGATCGCGCGGCTGCCCGGAATGGCGCCGATGCCGACCGTCACCACCACAGCGCCGGATGCGGCGAGGAAGCTGCGTCGCGAGATTGCGGGGTTCACGCTGCGCAGCGCGTCCTCGATGGCTTTCGGAAGGGTGAACGAATTGCTCATTTCTCACCCTCCGTGCTGCTCGAGAGATTGCCGTGCACGACGCGCTTGATGGCCTGCTGCACGCGGTAGTACGTCATGCATCGGCAGAGGATTCCTTCCATGCCGTCGCGGATCTGCGCGTCAGTGGGGCTCGGGTTGCGATCGAGCATGGCCTTGGCCGTCATGATCTGGCCGTTCA
>Ga0302321_100004548_pt1 | contig 12025 bp, 6 predicted proteins | sample Fen_T0_1_FD_202505 | JGI IMG/M metagenome (GOLD analysis project Ga0302321, IMG submission 202505) | Peat permafrost microbial communities from Stordalen Mire near Abisko, Sweden - Fen_T0_1 | ecosystem: Environmental > Terrestrial > Soil > Wetlands > Permafrost | place: Sweden: Abisko...
GCCGGCGTGATCGATGTCTGGAACCGCAAGGTCGTTGGCTGGTCGATGGCCACCCACCTCCGGACGGACCTGTCCCGGCACTCTCGTGATGACCTCCACACTGGCGCCGTCGCGTTCAACGGTCGCCGCTGGAAGACCCTCGACAGGAAGACGCCTGCCGAGGCTCTTCGCGATCACCTATGCTCGTTCAAACAACACGGTGTTGCGACGACGCGTTGAACCCGGGGAAGAACTTCTCGGAGGGTTAGGGTGACCAGACTTGGTAGGGGCTGTTTCTGGAGGTAGTCGTCCCGTCGCCGACCTGACTGTGAGCGTTGTCGCCCCAGGTCCAAACCGAGCCGCTCGCCGTCATCGCGACACTAGTAGAAATGCCGGCCGAGATGAGGGACCAGTCCTTGGCGCTCCCTATCCGCACGGAACTCGGCTTGCTAGTGTTGGTCGCGTCACCGAGTTGGCCCGAGTCATTTTGCCCCCAAGCCCAGAGCGAACCGTCTGTCTTTAGCGCGAGCGTGTGGCCGCCGCCCGCGGAGACCATAGCCCAGCCTTGGTTGCCGGACAGGCACTTCGGGCTGGTTTGATCTACGGTCGTTCCGTCCCCGAGCTGACCGTAAGTGTTTGCACCCCATGCACAGAGAGAACCATCCGCCTTTAGTGCGACCGTGTAGTTGTACCCAGCGGAGACATACGCCCAGCCCGTGTCGGTTCCTATTGGTACTGGGCTGGTGCGGTTTGTGTTGGTCCCGTCCCCGAGTTGGCCGTTACTGTTCTTGCCCCAAGCCCACAGTGACCCGTCGGTCTTGATCCCGATAGTATGCTCACCACCCGCGGAAACGGAAGCCCAGTCGGTGCCCACGTAGGTGGGGTGGCCCCTGTTGAAGGGTCCTTCACCGTAGCCATCGAGTCCCCAGGTGTAAAGGGAACCGTCGGTCTTCAGTGCAGCGGCGTGCTCGTTGCTGGCGGAGACGAGAGCCCAGTTGCTGTCAGTGCCAATGTGCTCCAGGCTGGACTTGGTGACGGTCGTTCCGTCCCCTAGCTGACCGAAAGTGTTAGTGCCCCATCCCCAGAGTGAGCCATCAGTCCTGAGCCCAAGCGTGAGGAGCCAGCCAGCAGACACGAGAGCCCAGTCGGTGTCGGTTGAAGATTGTACGGGCCTAGGATTAGCTATGGATATGATGGGGGTGGAATGGTCGTAGCCCCAATACCAAAGAGACCCGCCTCTCAGGGCAACCGTGTGATTGCTGCCTGCAGCTATGGCGCTGGGTCTGCAAGTAACCACAACCCGTATGTTAGAGCTGGTGATCTGATGACTCCCGTTGATGACGAAGCAAACGAGCCCGCTCGCGGTCGGCTGTGTCGCGATCCTGACGGTGAAGGAAGTGCCGCTGAGAAGGGAGACAGGGTTGCCGAACGACGTCGCCCTGGTTGGTGGCGAGAAAGTTCCAAGCCCCAACCCTGTCGTAACGAGTACGAGTCCCGAGCCAGTGTAGCCAACGACGTAGTTGCTGACCGTGTAGCTGTTCGTCACGCAGGTCAGCACCACGTTGGCGCTGGTCCCGTGGAGCGTGCCGGAGCCGGAAAGGGGGGAGAGGGTGCAAGTCTGGGACGGGTTGGTGGGCGGAGCGGCGACCTCGACGAGATAGTTGGAGCCGTCGGGGATCTGGTGCACGAGGGTGACGGTTCCGTCAGCAGCCACCGTGACGTAGCGATCGCTCACCTTCTCGTGCAGTACGAGACCCTGTCCTTTCAAGCCCTGGACCGAGGCGGTGACGTCAAGGGGGGTGATCGTGCAGGTCACCACCACGCTGGCGTTGGCCCCCGTGAGCGTGCCGGAACCGGAAAGGGGGGAGAGGGTGCAAGACTGTAAAGGATTGGTGGGTGGAGTGGAGACCTCAACGAGATAGGCGGAGCCGTCGGGGATCTGGTGCACGAGGGTGGCGGTCCCGTCAGCCGTCACCGTGACGTAGCGATCGCTCACCTTCTCGTGCAGTACGAGGCCCTGTCCTTTCAACCCCTGAACCGAGGCGGTGACGTCGAATGGGTTGATCGTGCAGGTCACTACCACAGTGGCGTTGGCCCCCGCGAGCGTGCCGGAAAGGGGGGAGAGGGTACAGGTCTGTGAAGGAGTGGTAGGTGGAGTGGAGACCTCGACGGAGTAGGGCGACCCATCGGCGACCTGGGATGCCAGTGTGACGGTCCCGTTTGCCGCTACGGGGACCGGTCTGCCGCCGCTGACATTCGCTTGCAGAGTGAGGCCCTGGCCCTGGAGGCCGGAGATCGAGGCGGTGATGTCGAAGGTGCGGGTCGAGCAGGTCACGTCAACCAGGACGTTGGCGCCCGCGAGCGTGCCGCCGGTCGGGGAGACGGAGCACGTCTGGAACGGGTTCGTTGGGTTGGTTACCCCGATGGCATAGGACGAGCCATCCGTGATCTGGGACTCGAGGGTGACGGTGCCGTTCGCGGTCACCGATACCGAACGCCCACTGACATCGTCTCGTAGCACCAACCCCGTTCCGATGAGACCACTGACCCGGGCGATGACGTCGTAGGCGCCGCCTGTGCATGCGACGGAGATGTTCGAGACATCCGAGTCGCCCATCGTCCCCGAGCCACCGGTGACCGCGCAACTCTGAACGGGGTCGTGCGGTTGCTCGGTGACCGTCACGTCGTAGTGCGTACCGCTGGAGATGTACGCCAGCAGCACAGAGCCGTTCGCCGTGACCGTGACACTGTTCCCACCGTTCGTCTGGATGACGAGGCCGCTGCCGATCAGTCCGCTGACCGTGGCAGAAATGCGCTTGTCAGCAGAGCCTGCCTTCTTCTGCGACGAACACGCTCCGAGGGCCAACAGTGTGAGCACGAGAAGCGAGACGTGGACGTGAGCCTGAAATCGATGATTCATTGGGAAGTCCTTCGGGGTTGAAACGACATCGGACAGTGAAACGTTGGCGGGGGAGGACTCGGTCATGTTCGTCGGACGACGGCTCAGGGCTGGGGTGCCCTTTGGTCGGAGCTCGATCCTCTTCCGTTCTTGGCTTATCCAATTGTGCACGCGTTGCCGCGCCGACATGACAGCGTCCGCCGCATCCGCTTGGCGGAAGACCTGAACCTGTCCTGTGCGGCGCCCCTCCCTTGCCAGCGGGTCGCACTCCCAAAAATGTGTCCGGAGACGGTGCCAGACGATAGCACCGTTCACCCGATCCTGAGAAGTCTCAGGGCTCGGAGTTGCACCCTTCGTGCCGAAGCCGGCCATGCCAGGTGCAAGGAAATGCGAAGTAGTTTCAGGCGGAACAGTCTGCCTCTGCCCGTCGGCCTGAGTCGCGTTCAACTGAGCCGTCCGCGCAATGGACGGACTGTCTATCCCGCGGACATGGCATGCTCCGCGCTGTCGGGCACCGACGCCTGCCGCACCTGGACCTTCTCCTCGGGGCTGCTGTCACGGATCTCGGCTTCGATCTCGTATGACTTCTTGAACGTAGCCAGCGGGAGCGTCGCTAAGGCTTCTCAGCGGTCCAGCGCCTGTCGAGACTGGCGCCGAGGGTGCGTGTCTATCCGCACTCGATCCAGCTCAGCTCAAAGACGCCGCGCGCCCCGGCTTCGTCCCCGGCGCCTCGGCCTCCGCCTCGGACTTCATGCGCCGCTGAATCAGCGTGTCGAGCATCTTCGAGAACGGTCCGATGTGCAGGTAGAGCGCAGCCATCGAGACCGTGTTCTTGATCGCGGTCGGGTTGTGAAGCAGCGTGTCCGCCACCGCCGCCCAGAACTCGCGCCGGACCTCTTCTCCGGCGGCGCTCATTCGATAGGCGATGCGGCCAAAGGAGCGGGCGTCCCGCACCAGATTGCGCAGCGGCTGCCGCAGCCGGTGCTGGCTCATGTCGAGCGCCCGGGCCATGCGCCGTACCCGCCCGAAGTACGCCTTGGGCGAGTAGATTCGCTGATAGACCGAGCGATAGTCCTGGAGGATCTCCAGCCGCGGCCGGCGGGTGACGAAGTTGAGCCCCGAGGTGCACTGGTCGGCGTCGCTGTCCACCACCGACGGATCGTCCAGGAGCAGCCGCCCCTCGGTGTGGAGCCGCTTGGCCAGCGCAGTCCCGGGGAGCGCGAAGAGCAGGCCGACCATGCAGACCGGGATCGCCCCGTCCTCGATGCAATCGACCATGGCGTCGGACACCGGCCCCTGCTCGCCGTCCAGCCCCACGATGAACCCGGCGTTCACGAAGATCCCTGCTTCGTAGATCTTGAAGACGCTGGTGGCGATGTCGCGCCCGATGTTCTGCTTCTTACGGGTGTGCTCCAGCGTCTTGGGGTCGGGGGTCTCGATCCCGATGAACACGGCGTAGAAGTTGGCCGCCTTCATGAGGCTCAGCAGCTCGGGGTCGCTGGCGAGGTTGAGGCTCGCCTCGCTGGAGTACTCGAACGGATGGTTCCGCTCCTCGTTCCAGCGGGCCAGCGCCGCCAGGAACGGCTTGATGTCTCGCCGGTTGCCGATCAGGTTGTCATCGACGAAATCGACCGAGCCGCGGTAGCCGGTGGCGAGCAGCGCGTCGAGCTCCGCCAGCATCTGCTCGGTCCCCTTCATCCGCGGCGTGTGGCCGTTCAGCTCGACCACGTTGCAGAACTCGCAGGTGAACGGACAGCCGCGGGTGAGCTGAACGCCCACCATGAGGTAGTTCTCGAGCTTCAGGAGATCGAAGCGCGGGATCGGCGACTTCCGCACGTCCGGAAAGCCTTCGGCCTTGAAGCGGCCCCGCTCCACGCCGTCTTCCAGGGCCTTCAGGAGCTGGCCGATGGACTCCTCGGCCTCGCCCAGCACCAGGTAATCCGCGTCGGTGTAGATGTCCGGGCTGAAGGTCGCGTCCGGCCCTCCCACCGCCACCCGCTTGCCGTGGGCGTGCGCGAGGGCGATGACCTTCTTCAGATCGAGCTGCTGCGGCAGCATGCCGCCGGTGAAGACCAGGTCGGCCCACTCGATGTCGGACTCCAGCAGCTCCTCGCAGTTCCGATCCACCAGCCGGATCGACCAGCTCTGCGGGAGGAGCGCGGCGACCGTGATCAGGCCGAGGGGCGCGGCCGAGTAGCGGGCGCCCGCCGCTTCGCAGGTGGTCTTGTAGTTCCAGAAGGAGCTTGAGCTGAAGCGGGGCTGAACGAGGAGGATCTTCTTGGCAGATCGACGCATGGGGATTTCCGGCGGCGGGTAGGGTCGGGTCGTTCCGCTCACGCGTCGCGGGCGCGGATCCTACATCCGATCCCTTCGAGAAACCACATCTCCTCCCAGCGGCGGGCCTGGGAGGTGCGCCGGGCGTCGCACCGGGAGGGCCGAGGGCTTGCCTCGAACGACGGCCCGAAAGTACCATTCTTTTCGTGAACTTTTCTTGTGGGAATTGCGGTCGTGCCTACGTCGTCGCCGATGACAAGGTGCGCGGCCGCTCCTTCAAGGTGAAGTGTCGCGCGTGCGGGCACCTCATCGTCGTCAAGGCCTCGGGCGTCCAGACCGCTCCCGATTCCGCCGCGCCTGCGCCGGACCTGGCCGCGACGATCGCGAGTCCTCCCGAGCAGGCGGCGCCTGCCACCACGCCCTCCGCGGCCACCACCGAGCTCGCGGCGCGTCCCCCGCCGCGCCCTCCAGCGGTTGCTCCTCCGCCTCCCGCCGCGCCACCCAAGACGCACAGTGACCAACCCAGGCTCTTCGACGCGGAGCCGGAGGCCGAGCGCGCCGAAGTGGTCTCGGAGGACTGGTTCTCCGCCAACGCCGCGCCGGCGGCCGACGATGGCTGGCTCGCGGAGCCGCCTCAGGCCCAGGCGAGCGCCCCGGTCGCTGAACCGAACGTCCCTCCGCCCGCGTCGAGGAAGCGCGGGCTGGTCCTGGCCCTGACGGTGCTCTCCGCGGTGGCCATCGGCGCCGCGGTCGCCTTCCACCTCGGGATCCTGGGCAAGCCGCGGTCCGTTCCAGCTCGACCGGTCGCGGTCGCGCCGGAGCCGAAGCCGGCTGCACCCGAGCCGAAGCCCGCCGCGCCGCTGCCTACACCGGCGCCAACGGTCGATCTTCCCTCGGTCCCGCCTGGCCCTCCCAAGGCGCGCGTCGGCACGGATGCGCTCCTGGCTGGCGGAAGTCCGCAGCCAGACGCCGCCGGAGCTGGCGCTGACAAGCCGCCCGCGAAGAGCCCGCCGGCGATCGATCAGGCCCCGGCGCCAACCCAGGCCCCGGGGAAGGTCCGGACCAGCCGTGGCCCGTCGTTCGAGCCGGAGCGGCGAGGAAAGGCCGGCCGAGGGGACAGCCTGCGCATCCGCCGGATCGGGAGCAAGGACAAGAAGCTCCTCGACCTCATGGCCAAGAAGGCCGACACCGCGCCGACCGAGCCGGTGGAGAAGCTCGATCTCGACACCGCGGCCCCGGCCCTCGACGAGGCGCAGGTGGCCCGGACCGTGGCCGAGAATCGCAGGGCCTTCGATGCCTGCATCAGCCGCTCGCTCCGCCACGGCTCCAACCTGCAGCTCGCCGGACGCAAGGTGATCGCCACCTTCACTATCCGGCCGGACGGCTCGGTGATCGACCCGGCGCTCGACGACGCGCAGATCGACTCCAACGAGCTCGGCGCCTGTCTCAAGGCGGTCTGCCGCCGGCTGGCCTTCCCGGCGTTCGGCGGCGCTCCCATCGAGGTCGCCGTCCCGCTGGCGCTCAGCCGCGTCGAGTGATTGGATCGCCCCATGGAACCTCGAACCGATCGCGCCCCTGTCCCGCGGGCCGCCCTTCGCACGCCCCGCGACCTGGCGCCCTTCATCGACCACACGCTCCTCAAGCCCGACGCCGGCGCGGCCGACATCCATCGGCTCTGCGGTGAGGCGCGGGAGCACCAGTTCGCCACGGTCTGCGTCCGGCCCGAGTGGGTGGAGCTCGCGGCCCAGCTGGTCCGAGGCTCGTCGGTGAAGCCCATCGCAGTGGTCGATTTTCCGCTCGGCGCCGGCTCGCCGCAGGGGCGCGTCGAGGAGACCCGCCGCGTGGTCGCCGCGGGCGCGGCCGAGGTGGACGTGGTTCTCTTGGTGACGCAGCTGCACGCGCGCGCCTACCGGATCGTGTTGGAGGATCTGGAGGCAGTGGTGCGCGCTGCTGGAGTCCCGGTCAAGGTGATCATCGAGGCCGGAGCGCTCTCGAATGTGGAGAAGGCGGCGGCCTGCACCCTCGCCAAGACGGCCGGCGCCGCCTGGGTGAAGACCTCCACCGGGTTCGGGAGGGGCGGCGCCACCGCGCAGGACGTGGCGCTGATGCGAGAGGTGGTCGGCAACGAGCTGGGGGTGAAGGCCTCCGGGGGCATCCGGACCGCCGCCGACGCGCTGCGGATGTTGGAGGCCGGCGCCAGCCGGGTGGGGGCGAGCGCCTCGGTGGCCATCGTGACGGCGAGCAGCTTCGCGTGAAGGGCTGCGGTACAATTGGCCCATGAAGAAGCGCTTCGTGGTGCTGGTGGCCGACAGCGCCGGGTGCGGTGAGCTCCCGGACGCGGTCGCCTACGGCGACGCCGGATCGAACACCATCGGCAACATCAGCCGCGCGGTGGGCGGCCTGGCGCTGCCCAACCTGGGCCGGCTCGGGCTGGGCCACCTCACCTCCATCGCGGGGGTCCCTCCCGATCCCGCGCCGCGCGGCTACTACGGCAAGATGGCGGAGCGCTCGCCGGGCAAGGACACCACCACTGGTCACTGGGAGATGATGGGGATCGTGCTGAAGGAGCCGTTCCGGCTCTTCCCCGAGGGCTTCCCGCCCGAGATCATCGACCCCTGGCTGAAGGAGACCGGCGCGCCCGGGTTCCTGGGAAACGAGGCCGCCAGTGGGACAGAGATCATCGCCCGGCTGGGGGCGGAGCACCAGCGCACCGGCAAGCCCATCGTCTACACCTCCGCCGACTCGGTCTTCCAGGTCGCGGCCCACGAGGAGACGGTGCCGCTGCAGACGCTTTACGATTGGTGCGCGGTCGCGCGCCGGATGCTCGATCCGCTCCGGGTGGGGCGGGTGATCGCGCGCCCCTTCGTGGGGAGTCCCGGCGCCTACCAGCGGACCTACAACCGCAAGGACTTCTCGACGCAGACCCCCGGGCCGACCGTGATCGACTCGCTGGCCGCGCAGGGGGTGCCGGTGGTGGGGGTGGGGAAGATCGGCGACATCTACAACCACCAGGGGCTGGCCGAGGAGATCCACACGGTGGGGAACGCCGATGGGATCGCCCGGACGATCGAGGCGTTGCGGCGGATGGAGCGCGGTCTGCTCTTCGTGAACCTGGTCGACTTCGACATGCTCTACGGCCACCGGAACGATCCGGCCGGCTACGCCGCGGCCCTGGAGCAGCTCGACCAGGCCATGCCGGACATCCTGGCCGAGCTGGGGCCGGGCGAGGTGCTGGCCTTGACCGCCGACCACGGCTGCGATCCCACCACGCCCTCCACCGACCACTCGCGCGAGTACGTCCCGCTGCTGGTCCACGCGCCCGGGCGTCCGGGCGGTGCCCTGGGCATCCGCGGCAGCTTCGCCGACCTGGGAGCGACGGTGGCCGAGTTCTTCGGCGCGACCGCGCCGGCCGGCACGAGCTTCCTACGCGAGCTCCTGGCCGACCGGGTCGTCTGATCGCCCAGAACGAGCCCGGGCGGGCGGCGCGAAGCCCCCCGCCCGGAGTCGACGCTGCAGGGGCCGCGGCCCCGGGGATCAGGACGCGGTGGTCTTCACCGTCAGAGAGGTACTGGCCTGCGACACGTTGCCGGCGGCGTCGAGCGCGGTCACGGTGACGCTGTAGCTGGTGCTGGGCGTGAGGTTGGTGATGGTGACCGACGGCGACATCACCGTGCCGGAGATCTTGCCGTTCACGGACAGCTGGTAGACCACCACTCCCACGTCGTCCTTGGAGGCCGTCCAGCTCAGCGAGACCCGGGTGCTGCTCACGCTGGTGGCCGCGACGTTGGTCGGCGCGGTCGGCGGGGTGGTGTCCTTGGGAGCGGAGAGCAGCACCGTCATCGGGCTGCTGGCCGACGAGACGTTCCCGGCCGCGTCGCGCGCCTTCACGGTGAAGACGTAGGGAGTCCCGGCCTTGAAGCCGATCAGGCTGAGCTGCGGATCGGCGAAGGTGCCCAGGAAGAAGGACCCGTAGTAGAGGTCGTACCCGACCACGGCCACGTCGTCGGTCGAGGGCTGCCAGCTCAGGGTGACGGTCATCCCGTCCGCGCTCCAGACCGGGTTGGCCGGCACCGAGGGCGGGGTGGTGTCCGTCGCCGTCGCCACGGTGAGCTTCACCACCGCGGACCGAACCGTCCCGGCCGTGGTGGTCGCGGTGATGGTGAGGGTCGAGGTCCCGGGCGCAGCCGCGCTCGAGGCCTGCAGGGTGAGCGTGGTGCCGAAGGTGGAGGTGACGGGGTTGAAGCTGCCGGTGACGCCGGAGGGCAAGCCGCTGATGGTGAAGGTGGCCGGGGTGATCGATCCGGATCCGACGTCTGCCGTGACGGAGATGCTGAGGAACACGCTGGTCTGGGCGCCTGGGACGATCTGAAGTTCCGAGGACCTGGGCAGGATCGAGAACGACTCCACGGATAGAACGCTCAGTGAGATGGTCGCGGAGTGCGTCAGGCCGCCGCTGGTGCCGGTGATGGTCACCGTGTACTGCGAGGTGGCTGCGGAGTTGCCGGCGTTGAACGTGACCGTGGCCGTGGCCAAGGAGCCGGAGTCAGAGGCTCGGAAGGGCGTGATGCTGGCGCTGACGTCGGAGGGGAGGCCGCTCACCGAGAGGGACACGTCTCCGGTGAACCCTCCGATCCGGGCCAGGTTGACGTTGGCGACGGCTCCGGAGCTCTGGACCACGTTGACCGTGGTGGGGTTGGCGAACACGGCGAAGTCCGGGGCGGGTGCCGGGTTGACGGCGAGCTGGAAGCAGGTGGTCGCGACGTCGCCGTTGCTGCTGGTCCCGTTGATCGTGATCCCCCAGGTTCCGATGGGGGCCGAGCTCGAGGCGCTCAGGGTGATGTTGGTGCCGTCGCTCGAGCTCTGGGGGCTGAAGGTGGCGGTCACGCCCGAGGGCAGGCCGGTCAGGGAGTAGGTCAAGGCGCCGGAGCCGGTGGTCCAGGTGCTCCAGACGTCGAACGTGAAGGTCGCGCCCCGGGTGAGGCTCAAGGTCGATCCGCCGCCCGAGAGGGTGAAGGCGGGGGACGGCGACCGCACGTTGAGGGTGAGGGTGGTGGTGCGGCTGACCCCGCCGCTGGTCCCGGTGAAGGTCACCGCGTGCGGGCCGGTGGCGGCGCTGCTGCTGGCGGTGAACTTCACCGTCGCCGCGCCTCCGGCGCCGGAGATGGACGAGAACTGCTCGAGGCTGGCGGTGACGCCAGACGGGAGCCCACTCACCGAGAGCGACACGGTGCCGGAGAAGGCTCCGGTCGTCGTCGCGTACATCTCCCCCCAGGCGCTCGAGCCCTGGGCGATGTCGAGGGTGGGCGCGGAAGGCGCGATGCTGAAGTCAGCGGTCGGGTTGGCCGGCGTGATCGTCAGGACCAGGTTGGCGGTTTCAACCACCGGGCCGCTGGTCCCGATCACGGTGACCGCGGTGATGCCGGTCGCGGTCGTGCTGGAGGCGGAGAGGTTGACGGTCGTTCCGCCGTCCACCGTGACCGGATCGAGGTTGGCGGTCACGCCCGCGGGGAGCCCCACGATCGCGTAGGTGATCGGGCCGTTGCCGGCGGACGTAAAGACGCGCGTGGAGGCGACGCCGCCCTGGGCGACGGTGACTGGCCAGGCCATGAGCCAGAGCTGGCTCGGGTAGGCGACCACCTGGAGGTAGATGGTCGTGGTCCGGACGATGTTCCCGTAGGTCGCGGTGAGGGTGACCAGGGTCGAGCCCAGGGCCGCGGTGCTGCCCACACCGAAGGAGACGGAGGCGCTCAGGTCGTTGTCACCCGCACCGAACGGGATGACGCCGGAGGTGACGCCGCTGGGAAGACCACTGACCGTCAACTTCACGCCGGTAGGGATCGACCCCGTCGCCCAGAGGCCAACGCCGCTCCCCGCATAGGAGCCGCGGACGATGGTCAGGCTCGCAGACGAGGTGATGTTGAAGTCATTGGTCACGGCCTGCGCGACGGTCAGCGTGAGCTGGGACGTGCGGGTCTGTCCGGAGGCGGTCCCAGTGACGGTCACCGTGAACTGACCGGTGGGCGCGCTCGCGGAGACGGACAGGGCGAGGGTGGTGCTGCTGGATCTCGGGCCGAGGGACCCCAGCCTGTCGGCGGTCACACCGCTGGGCAACCCGCTGATCGAGAGTGCCACCGAGGAGGGGAGGGCGTAGCCACCGGAGCCACCGCCGATCTGGGTGGGCGGGACCAGGTTGACGCTGGTGGAGCCGTGCGTCCCCTGCGGGATGGTGAGGCTCGACGGCATCAACGCGATCCCGAAGTCGACCGTCGCTGGGTCGCTCCCCGCGGTGACGGGGGTTGGGGCCAGGCCAGCGCCCAGGAAACAGCCCAGGAGGCCGAGGGCGAGAGCGCCTCGCGCTCCAGAGACGGAGTATCGGTGGTTTCCGGTCAGTGACATCGTCTTCCTCGCAGTCAAGAGATGAGCCTGGCGGGAGGGACGGTTGGGGTCCATCCGCGCGCCAATCGACACGACTCGTCGAACGCACGTCCCCCGAGCTCAGGCGCAATACGAAGAAGAGGTTCGCGTGCCCTCGAGTTCCTTCGAACCATCCAAGGAGCTTCACACGAGCGACGGAACTCTAAGTTGAACTGTTACGCTCTCCGGCGAAGATCTGTCAAGGAGCAGCGGCGCGGCATCACCCAAACGAAGCCGGGCGGGCGGCGCGAAGCCACCCGCCCGGGGATGATCTCAGCGGTCGTCTGTCGCGATCAGGACGCGGTGGTCTTCACCGTCAGCGCGGTGCTGGCCTGCGACACGTTGCCGGCTGCGTCGAGCGCGGTCACGGTGACGCTGTAGCTGGTGCTGGGCGTGAGGCCGGTGAGGGTGGCCGACGGCGAGGTCACCGTGCCGGAGAGCGCGCCGTTCACGTACACC
>Ga0302321_100004549_pt1 | contig 12024 bp, 11 predicted proteins | sample Fen_T0_1_FD_202505 | JGI IMG/M metagenome (GOLD analysis project Ga0302321, IMG submission 202505) | Peat permafrost microbial communities from Stordalen Mire near Abisko, Sweden - Fen_T0_1 | ecosystem: Environmental > Terrestrial > Soil > Wetlands > Permafrost | place: Sweden: Abisko...
GCCCCGGCGATGGTCCGGCGCAGGCTCTGGAGGGCGGCGCGCTGATCGTCCGGGAGCGCAGCAAGGTAGGCGTCGATCCAGGCCGTTGCCGCGGCGCCGTCGGCGGGCTGGGCTTGCTTGTCCACGATACGTCTCCCTGGCGGCGTGACTCCGAAAGAGTAGCCGCGATAGGCTTCCGCGCATGGGCAAGCTCGTCTACTGCATGAACGTCTCGCTCGACGGCTACGTGGAGACTCCGGACCGCTCCCTCGACTGGACGAGCGTGGACGAGGAGCTCCACACGTGGTTTGCCGATCGCATCAGGGAAGAGGAAGCGCTTCTCTACGGCAGGCGGTTGTACGAGCTGATGGCTGCCTACTGGCCGACCGCCGAGTCGGACCCGGCCGCCACCGACTACATGCTCGACTTCGCCCGAGTCTGGAACCCGAAACCCAAGATCGTCTTCACCTCCACGCTGGCCCGAGTGGACTTCAACAGCAGGATCGCCAGCGGCGAAGTAGGGGAGCAGCTCGCGCTCATCCGTCGCGAGTTCAGCGGCGACCTCGAGGTGGGCGGCCCGAACCTGGCTGCGCAATTCATCCGTGCCGGTCTCGTGGATGAATACGGCCTCGTCGTCCATCCGGTGATCCTGGGCGCGGGCACGCCATTCTTCCCGAGGCTCGAGACGCCGATCCGCCTCCGGCTGGTTGACAGCCGAACATTCGCCTCCGGCGTGAGATACCTCGCCTACGCGCCGCGATAGCCCGGGAAGCGGTTGCGCCCCACGCGCCTGCCGACTCGGGTGGGTCCGAGAGGCTCATGATTGCGCAGCAAACGACTGTCACGAGGGATCGTGGTGACCGCACGGAAGATCTGGTTTAGAGCGGCCTCGGGCTTGCTCGCGATCGCGGCTGTTGTCGCCGCGTGTTCTTCGACTGCGCCGGCTTCCCACGCCGCCCCCAGCGCGTCGGCCGTGGGCCCGGCTTCGAGCGCGTCGCCTGCGTCGCCGGGCGCCACTTTCACCTACAACATCCCGGTCGAGGTCAACGCTGTTCCCACGATGCCGTCCTGGTTCGACGTCCAGATGACCGACGTCGTCACCGGCAACCAGTTCAAGGTGAGCGACTACACCGGCAAGGTCATTCTGATCGACAACATGGCCACCTGGTGCCCGACATGCCAGGGCGAGATGAGCCAGGTCCAGCAGCTCCACAAGCAATACGGCGCCGATCTGGTCACGATCAGTCTGGATGTCGATCCCAACGAGGATGGGGCGTTGCTCAAGAAGTACGCCGCCAAGAACGGCTTCGACTGGATCATCGCCGTGGCCCCCACGGCCGTCGGCGCGTTCCTGTCCAAGAACTACGACGTCGAGCTTCTCAACCCGCCCCTGCAGCCGATGATGATCATCGACAAGCAGGGAGGAGTTTGGGGGATGCCGTTCGGCATCAAGTCGGCCGAGAGCCTCAAGAAGACCATCGATCCCTATCTCGGCAAGTAGCCGGTGGACGTCGCCCTGACTTCATTCTCGTTTGGGCTGCTGGCGACGCTCAGTCCATGCGTCCTGCCGCTGTACCCGGGCTTCCTGGCTTACCTGAGTGGACTTTCGACCCCGGCCGAGAGCCGGCCGCGGTACTTCATCGGGCTGATCGTTCTTGCCGGCGTGCTGTCCTCGATGCTGGCTCTGGGCGCGGTGATGGCGGTCCTGTCGCTTTCCGTCGGGCACGTTCTGGCGGTCCTGATTCCGGTCGCGATAGCCGCGATCCTGGTCCTGGGGGTGTTGCTGCTCCTGAACCGCAACCCCTTCTACCGTCTGCCGCAGGTCCGCGTCCCGCTGCTGCGCCGGGCCGGGCTGAATGCATACGTCTACGGCTTGCTCTACGGCCCGATCGCGATGCCATGCTCGGGGCCGATGGTGGTGGCGATCTTCGTCTACTCGTTCACGTTCGGCGACGCGCTCAACCAGCTCTGGGCGTTCCTGTGGTTTGGACTCGGGTTCGGCGTTCCGCTACTGGCCATCTCGCTCATGTCCGGGGCGTTGCAACGCCGGCTGACGATCTGGTTCGCCCGAAACAGCCGTGCCATCAACCTCGCCGGCGGGCTGCTTCTGATAGCGGTCGCGCTCTACGATCTGGTCGAGAACTGGGGGATGCTCCAGCTCTACTACACCTGACCGGCTCGGCCGCGGGTTCGATCGGGCCGCCGTCGGGCCGGACCCGCACCATGTCCGCGGCGCTAGACTGAATCGATGCAGAAGGACCCGCCGGGTTGGCCCCGATTCCAGACCGCCGTCTTCGAGGTCGAAGACAAGATCCCGGCCTCGGCGCGCGAGGCATTCGCCGAGGTTGAGGTCCCCAAGGATCTGTTCGGGCGGTACAGGGCCTCGTCGGATCTGGCGGTCATGGCCGGTCCCAGCCGCCGGACGCTCGTCCGCTTCGGCGAATTCGGAGCCGACGGCAACATGTGCCTCGATCCGTCATCGGGGCAGGTCGTGTCTCTCGTCGTCGGAACGCGCCGGGTTCAGCGGCTGGTGAACTCATCGCTGGCTTGCTTCGCCGATTGCGTTCAGGCCGCGCTGGATCTCTTCCCGTACTACCGGGCCAACTCGACGAAGGCCGAGGCGAAGGCGGCGGCGCAGGTTCTCCGGACCCGGCTTGCCGAAGTCGATGCGCCGATCCTGGATGTGGACGGGTTCTGGCCGGCATTCGTGGACGACGTCGCCAAGGGACTGTTTGCGACCGAGGTCGTCCTGGCCTCGTTCGGCGGCGGTCTGCTGACCGTCGAGGACGAGCTGTACCGGGCCTTCCGCCACTCGTACGACATCGCCTACAAACGGCTGCCGTCGGATCCGCACAGGCTCTGCCCCAACTGCGACAGCGACGCCTTGAGGATCGCCTTCGAGGCCCGGCCCGATTCGGCCGGCGCAAACGTGGCGTTCTGGTGCGCTTACTGCCTGCTGGGGCTGGACCAGATCAGCGCCCCGGCCCCCAAGGGCGCGAGGGTCTTCAAGTCGGACTCACCGGACAAGGGCATCGCAACGGCATTTCCGGAGTTGCGCAGCGTCCGATTCCTCAGGCGGCGTCCCGGGCGGTAGACCCGACTACCGCACTGCCCGCGCCGACACCCGACCGGCTGAGACGCCAGGCCGCGATGACGCAGGGCGGCCCCATGACCAGCGGCCCGATCACGGCAAGCCCGGCCGGCGCGGCGCCCGACAGCAGGTCGGCGATCAGCATCAGCCCGTACGCGGCGACCGGCAGGGCGGCGGCCGTGACCCCAATGGCATGGGGCTGGTTTGGCGATCGGCCGGCCGTCGCGGCCCATCCACGTTCGACGGCCAGGAACGCCACGTAGACCGTGAAGGTTGTAACGAGCCAGCCCAGGTAGTTGTGGATCGGAACACCGAAGTAGGGTCCGCCGCCCTCCCAGATCCACGCCCTGGCGGACGGCCCGGACAGGATGGGGTCGATGACAAGGTCCCAGGCGGTCATCACGAAGGCGGCGACGCCGGCCAGCCTCACGGCACCCCAGGCGCTGCCGGGCGGGCCCGACGCGCGGCCTTCCAGCACCAGTTTGGCGATGACATAGCTCGGGTAGATCATCATGAACCACGCCAGGGGGATGAGGAGTGGCACGTCGCCGATCTTGCCGCCGAGGTATTCCGTGTAGTGATACGGGCCGAAGACCAGGCCGGTCATGACGCCCGCCTGCTCGAAAGCCCACGAGATCGTGGCGCTCAAGGCGAAGAAGACGGCGGTCAGCCGGCCGCCCAGTGAGTACCAGGCGTGAGCGATGCTGAACGCGGCCAGAATCGCGGTCAGGACCTTGAGCCCGCCCGGGATGAGCGGCAGGGCGACAAGACCCACGAGCGCGGCTCGCAGGACGGCCTCGTACGTGAAGAGGGCCTCGAGCGAGACCGAAAGCCACAGCAGCGGCCGGCGGTTCGAGCGTGGGCCGGGGCCTGTGGCGCCTACCGGATCGGCTGGACCACGACCCATTTGCCGTACCACTCCTTGTCTCCGATCTGGTGGTCGATCGGGTCCGCAAGGTAGGAACCCAATTCCCTGTACTTGGCGAACTCGATGAGGTACCCGCCCGACTTCCACTCCTTGAGCGTCAAGTAGACGGTCGGCCTGTTCTCCTCACGCAACGGGTCCGACAGGAAGACTCCCACGATCGTGTACTTGTCGCTGACGCGCGGGTCGTTACCCCTCACGGTGTAGCCGGTGATGTACTGGGCGTGACTGCCCGCCCAGCCCAGGACGCCCGCCGGCTTGCCCGTTCTGGCGATGGAATTCACCACGGCGTGCGTCGCTGCGGTGAACGTCTTGTAGCTGATGTCGCGATAGACGTCGGCATTCAGAGAGCCCCAGCCAAAGTAGTTGAGACCGTTTCGCCAGCCGTGTGGGTCGGAGCCCTTGGTATCGCGGCTCATCGACATGTGACCCCGCTCGTACCACATGATCGTCTCCTGGGCATTCCAGGTGGTGGAGTGAGTCCAGCGGAACGAGTAGGCGGGCAGGCTTCCGCCGCGCGGTGGAGGCTGGTCGGGCTGCGGCGTGACCAAGATCATGTTGAGCATCGAAATGGTCGCCGCGGCTGCGCAGGCGTTCAGATCCGGGTTCTGGAAACGAAAGCCATCTGAACTGAACAAGTTCATCGACCAGGTCGCGGGCTGAGGTGGCATCTCCGCGATCGGGTTTGGGGTATGCCGTGCGGCGGCCTGGCCCGGCCAGGCCAGGACCAGGAATGCCGTTGCGGCCAGGGCGACGCGACCCGCGGCGGACAGGCAGGCAAGGCGTCCGATCGGCAGCGCGCTGTGTCCACCCCGCATCCGGAGAACCTCCACCCAAAGCTCCAAGCCGATCCGACTTTACCCGACCGCCGCGCCGCGTGGAGCAGGAATCGGCCGGCCGGCCGCAGCCGATCTACCCATCGGGCCCTTCAAGTCCTGCGGCGGCCTCCGATAACTGCTTCGAGCGCCTTTGCAGGGCCACGACAAGGAGCAAGACTCGACATGCCGATCAAGTGGGAACAGGCGACGATGGCGACGGGGATCCCGACCGTAGACGCGCAGCATCGCCAGCTCATCGACTGGCTCAACGACCTCCTGGCGGCAATGTCGCAGGGCCAGGGCCGGAACGAAGTCAGCTCCGTCCTCGACAAGCTGGACAAGTACGTTGAGACGCATTTCGCCCACGAGGAAGACTGCATGGTCAAGTACCACTGCAGCGTCGCGGCCGCCAACATCGCCGCTCACGCATATTTCGTGAACGCCTTCGCCGAGATGCGCGCCGAATACGAGGCCAAAGGCGCAAGCTCGCACCTGGTCATGCGTGTCGAAACTGAGCTGGCGCAATGGTTCGCCAACCACATCAAGGGTGTGGATGCCCAGCTCGGGCCTTGCGTGCGAAGCGCCGCCGCCTGACTCGACCGGCCGTTCGCTCGGCGGGATGGTCCGTTAGTACTATCGGACCGGGGCCCATAGGCCAGTACTGCGCGTACCACTGTCCCATTGCGACAAGACCGCATACAAACGAACTTCACTGAGCACGAATCAGGCCCTGCCGTTCTTGCACCGAGCGCCAATTCATCGGTCGAGGCCCCGCAATGAGAAGCACCCCGGAAGCCCCAGCGCTGATCCAGTACGCGTGTGAGCGCTGCAAGACGCGGTTCGTGCTGCCGCCTTCGAGTCGGCGCCTGAATCTTGCCGGCAAGTTCCGGGCGTTTTCCATGGGCGTGGGCCGCACCCTCAAGCAGCACGAGGGCCTCGGGGCAGGCTACGACACCTCGCGCCGCCAGCTGCTGGCCAAGATGGACGACGAGGCGTATCAGTCCTTCGTCCAGAGCTTCCGCTTCTGCCACGAGTGCCGCCAGTTCGTCTGCAACGAGTGCTGGAGCACCTCGCGGCGCAGCTGCCTGACGTGCGTCGCCAAGTCGATGACCGGCACGGTCCGGCCTCGGCCGCCGTTCGCGCCGACGGGCCCCGAGATTCCGCGGCCGGTCGTCGCCGCCGCAGCCCCGCGCCGGGGCCGTCTCCGCCGTGACATTGCCCTCGTCGCGCTGGCTATCGCAGTCGTCCTGGTGTCCATCGAGGGTGGAGTGCTCTTGGTCGGTGCCGCAAGTGGCCCCGGTCAGGCGGCGTCCCCAACCGACAACATCGCCGCGGTCGCCTCGCCGAGCGCCTCTCCCGAGCTGACCGAAAGCCCGTCGCCGAGCCCGATGCCGACCGACACGCCGCTGCCGTCCGACACCCCCAGCGCGAGCCCGAGCCCGAGCGAGAGCCCGTCGCCGAGCCCGAGCGCCAGCACAACCCCGACGCCGACGCCGAGGCCCGCGACGCCCAAGCCGGTCAATCCGCTACTCACACCCAAGATCTCGTGCTCATATGGGGCGGATCCCAGCACCGTGGCCACGTGCAGGGTCACCAACGGTACCGGCAGCAACTACAGCAGCAAAGACAAATTCTCCTGGAACTTCGACGGCGAGAAGACCATCACGGGCAAGTATTCGGATAAGCCTGCCTTCGCGTTCTTGTCGCGGACTGCCCATTGGATCCAGCTCACCGTGAGCCGGTCGGGAACGGCGTCCAAGACGGCCCAACTCACCATGGTGCCGTAGGCGACCTCTGACGCGACCGGCCCGCCTGTCCTAGTCGCCCGGCGGGGAGTAGATCGTGAGACAGGCTTCGATGGCGCAGCGGACCTCTCCGACGCGATAACCCGGCGGCACGACCGGCAGCGGCACGTCCGGGTCGGCGACCCAGAAGATGCGGCCTCGGCCGGTGATCACGTCGCTCGGAACCTCGTCGATTTCCGCTCCGTCCGGATAGGCCGCCGTGCCCACGTACCACGGCAGCTGTGTCGTGGACAGCACGTGGAGCCGTGCTCGTACAGCCGGGCCGGTCTCGTCGAGCAGGATCAGATAGTGATCCCAGGCCGCCGCCGCGAGGTCGTGGGCACCAACCTGCGCGTCGAGCTCGGGAACCAGGGCCGAGGTCTCCCGGTGCGTGGTGGCGACGCTGAGAGCCAGGGTGGGGATCGCGACGGCGGCTATCAGAAGGGTCGCGAACCGGCGCGGCATCGACGCCAATCCCACACCGGCGAGCGCGAGAAGCGGCAACCACATCACACTCGCGTATCGGGCGTCCAGCACAGGCCGCCAGATGCTGACCAGCGCGAGAAGTGCGACGCCGCCGGTGGAGACCAGGCAGTACGCCGCGGCCCGCCGGGCATCGGGTCCGAACCCGCGCCGCCACATGACGGCTACCCGGGCGAGGGCGGCCGAGCCGGCCAGCACGGCCACGACCTGCAGGCCGTACAGGAGCGGCGCGAAAGGTATGCCCCAATGGATCGGCGGACCCGCGAACAGCTGGCCGTAGGTTCCGCCGAGCATCACCGGGCCCAGCGGCGCGATCCAGAAACCCTGGCCGGCGTGGCCGAACTGGGCCGGCGCGGCGACAAGCCAGATCGCGACGGAGCCCACCGCAATCGCCGTGGCCGCGAACGCGGTTGCCGCCACTCGCCGGCCCGGCCGCAGCCAAAGCGCGGCACCGAAAATCCCGGCCAGGGCCACCACGCAGAAGTAGTCCGTCCAGACCGCCGCTGCCGCAACCACGACGTACAGCGTCCACCGCCGGAGTACCGGCACCTCGACGGCCCGCCAGAGCAGGAGCGCCGCGGCGACGGTCAGCGTCGCGCCGAGTCCGTACATGCGCACGAAGCCGGACAGCATCACGGTCGTCGGTACGAACGCGACGAAGACCGCGGCCCAGACCCCGGCCGAGTCGCCCCCGACCCGGCGCGCCAGCGCCGCGAGCAGCGGGATGACGGCGATGCCCGCGATTGCCGGCACGATGCGCAGCGCCACAGGTCCGCCCGGACCGCCGAATCCGGCCAGACCGGCAAAGTCGGCTGCGACCACGACCGCCCGCTCGAGCAAGTAGAAGAGCGGCGGGGCGCTGTCGTGGCCGAGGATGTCGAGCATCCTGCCGGCGGGCTGATGGACGACGACCGCGGTGAAGTCCTCGTCGTAGCCGAGCGGTTGGCGGGCCAGGGTCGCGAGCCGCAGCACGGCTCCGGCGGCCGTGGCGAGGCCCACGGCGCGGCCGTACGGCAACGTGGCCAGACGGGCGCTCAGGCGGTGCAGGATTCCGGACGTGGGTTGGATCACTCGCTAAGACTACGGTGCGACGGCCCAGACAACAGGGGCTCCGGCCGGGTTCCAGGCCACCGCCTCCGCCCCTGCCGCCGTTTCCGGCCCGAGCGCCCGAGTCAGGTCGTCGAGGCTGAGGGCCAGGATTTCGGTGTAGGCGGCCGGGTCGGCGATCCTGGTCCCGGGAGCGATGACGGCCGGCGGGCGGTCGAAGCCGACGAAGAGGGCGTCCATGGCGGAGTAGTCGTCGAGAATCACGGCCGAGCCCGGGTGGGAGGCCGCCACGGCGGAGAGCGTCGCGAGCGGGTAGCTGTAGGCCTCGTAACGGTCGGCGAGCGGCCGCGACAGGTAGGCCGTACCGGTCAGGAAGGCCGTGCCGGCCAGTATCAGCGCGAGCGCAATCCCGGCCAGGATGGCGGGCCACCGACCCAGGGCCCGGGCGACTCGTCCTATCGACGCCGTAGCCCCAAGTCCGATCGCCACACCGACGGGCGCGGCCAGGCCCAGGGTCCGCAGGGCGTGCGGCGCGCCGCCTTCGGTGGCGACGAGAGGCGCGATGAGGAACACCGGCAGCGACAACAGAATGAGCGAGTGGCCGGGGTCGTGGCGCATCCGCCAGAGCCGCACGGCGCCGATGGCGGCCAGGACGCTGAGCGCCGCCGGCACCAGCGGAATACCCGACACGTCGCCGCGCGGGTTCGGGTCGCCGGCGAATCCGAACATGCCCAAGGTGCGCAGAACGTGGATGGGCAGGCTGTCGGCCGAGCCGGCGTCCGGATTGAAGGTGCTGACCGCCGCCGCTCGCCCGAAGTAGTTGGCCGGTTCCGTGGCGGCGACGGCGAGCATTGGGGCGGCGACGAGCAGGAACGCGGCAGCGAATGGGACGGCGCCGGCGCGCAGCTCGTCGTAGCGGTCCCGTTCGGAGCGGCGCAGCCACAGGAGCCAGACCACGACCAGAACCGGGAGCAACTTGAGCGGCTGGTACGTGTAGAGGGCCGCCAGCGACGTCGCCGCTCCCGCCACGATCGCCGATATGCGGCCGGGACGCGCGGCCCAGTTGAGGAGCGCGATCAACGCCACGGCGCCGAAGAACGGGACGATGGTGTTGCGCATGCCGTCTCTGCTCACGCACACGAGCCACAGTGAGCCCGCCGCCCACGCCGCCGCAACGATGCCGGTCCACGTGCCGAAGCGCCGGCCCAGGGCGCCGATGGCCAGCGCTCCCGCCACTCCACAAGCCGCGGCCGTGGCGCGGAGAACCTCCACGGAATGACCGAAGAGCGCAAACGCACCCGCCACGACGTAGGCGAAGAGCGCTTCGCGGCCGCCGTCGCCGGGGAACCAGACCATGAAGTCGGGGTGGAAGCCGGACTGGTGAAGGAGGCGGGCCGCGTCGAGCCCCTCGGCCCCCTCGTCGGGGTAGAGGCCGCCCGGGTTGGCGGCGAGGTCGATGAAGCGGAGCGCGATTGCCGCGGCCACGATTGCGATGAGCGCCGCGACGGCCGCCCAACCGGCGGGGTTCGGGCGGAACCGCGCGTCCGGCGCCGACGCCGGCTGCCCGGGCGCCGGCTCGGGCCCCTTCGGCGGCTCCGGCCGCTCAGGCCGCTCCGGCCGATCCGGCCGATCGGTGTCGGTCAACTCATGTAAGCGCCGCTGCGGCAAGCCGGCGCAGCTTGCGCTCCGTCTGGAGAGTCTCGCCGCCTTCGTGGCCGTTGAACGGATAGACCTCGATCTCCTTGGGCCCGGCGTAGTGGTTGTAGGCCGCGAAGACGGTCGAAGGCGGGGTGATCTGGTCCATCAGGCCGACCGCGAAGAGGGCGGGCGCCTTGGCGCGCGCGGCGAAGTTGAGCCCGTCGAAATACGAGAGCGTGGCGAAGATGCGGTCAACCGCGTCGCGGTGGATCCGGGCGAAACGGACGATCTCGTGGTACGGGTCCACGTCGGTGATTTCGGTGGCGCGGCGCCAGTGGCTCATGAACGGCACGTCCGGCAGAGCCAGCATCAGGTCCGGCATGAGACCGGCCACGGCGACGGTCAGGCCGCCGCCCTGGCTGCCGCCGCTGACGGCCACGCGCGTCGGGTCCACGAGCGGGTGGGCGCGGGCCGCCTCGACGGCGCGAACCGCGTCGCACATGAGGCGCCGGTAGTAGTAGGTCCGCGGGTCCAGGATGCCGCGGGTCATGAAGCCCGGCTGCTGACCCGTCGTCGCTCCGGCATTGCCCTCGTCGTCGGGCGTGTCGCCGGAGCGCCAGCTGCTGCCCTGGCCGCGAGTGTCCATCACGAGTGTCGCGAAGCCGGCGCTCGGGTACGTCAGCCAGTCGAGCGGCCTGCCGCGGCCGCCGCCGTAGCCGATGTACTCCACCACGCACGGCAGCTTGCCGGCCTTCGCGAAGGGCGAGGCCGAGACGTCGCGCGGGGCGAGGAACCAGCCCTTGATCGGCTGGCCGCCGAACCCGGCGAATGTCACATCCCAAACGTCGAGGGTCACGATCCCGGCATCGACCGGCTCGAATGTCGGCGCCGGCGGGTGCGACCGGGTCTCGGCCAGGGTCGAGGCCCAGAAGGAGTCGAAGTCGGCCGGCTCCTCACGCTCGGGCTTGTAGGCACGCAGCTCGGCAAGCGGCAGATCGAACAGCATGCCTGCGGACTCCTTTCTATTGGACGCGGGCGTCGTGGCCCTTCCAGAACGGCTCGCGCAATTCGGCCTTGAGGACCTTGCCGGTCCCGCCCTTGGGCAGCGATTCGTGGAAGTGGATGTCGCGCGGAACCTTGAAGCGGGCGAGGTTCTCCTTGCAGTGGTCGCGCAGTTCCTTGACCGTCGCAGTCGCGCCCGGCTTGAGGACGACGATCGCGACCGGCGCCTCGCCGAGGGCCTTGTCGGGCGCGGCCACCACGGCACATTCCAGCACCGCCGGATGGGAGATCAGGGCGTTCTCGACCTCGACGGACGAGATGTTCTCGCCGCCGCGGATGATGATGTCCTTGGAGCGGTCCTTGATCAGGACGTAGCCCTCGTCGTCGATGACGGCCATGTCGCCGGTGTGGAGCCAGCCGTCGCGGATCGTGGCGGCAGTGGCTTCGGGATCCTTGTAGTAGCCGTCCATCACCGTGTTCGAGCGGACGACTATCTCGCCGATCTGCTCGCCGTCGTGACGGACGTCGCGGCCGTCGGAGTGAACGACGCGGAGCCCGACTCCCACCAGCGGCCAGCCCGTCCAGGCCTGGCGGGCCTGGCGCTTTTCGGGCGGCTCGGATTCGGTCAGGAAGGTTCGCGGGGTTGCGATGGTCAGGATCGGCGAGGTCTCGGTGAGGCCGTAGCCGGCGAATACCTGTACGCCCGGCAGGGCAGCCTCGAGGCCGGCGATGAGTGTCGGCGCAGATGGGGCGCCGCCGATGATCAGCTGCTTGAGACTCGAGAGGTCGTGCTTGGTCCTCTCCGAGTGGTTGAGCATCGCGTTGAAGATCGCCGGCACGGCAAGCACGCGCGTGACCTTGTGGCGTTCGATCGCCTGGATCAGAGACAACGGATCGAACTTGCGGAGCATCACGTGCTGGCCGCCGATCATCGTGACGAAATGCGGCGTACCCCAGCCGTTGACGTGGAAGAGCGGAACGACGTGCAGCACCACGTCGTCCTGGGTGAACCCCAGCCCGACCTGTGCGTACAGCGAGTGCAGGTACAGCTCGCGGTGAGTCATCGCGACGCCCTTGGGGAAGCCGGTAGTGCCGCTCGTGTAGAACAGCTCCGCCATGGCGTTTTCGTCTATTTCGGGCGTGAGAGCGTCCGGCGACCCGCCGGCCAGCAGGGCCTCGTATTCGATCGGGGCTACGGCGTCCGGCGTGCCTTCCATGATCACGAAGCGCGGCTTGTTCGGCAGCTCGGGGATCATC
>Ga0302321_100004550_pt1 | contig 12018 bp, 8 predicted proteins | sample Fen_T0_1_FD_202505 | JGI IMG/M metagenome (GOLD analysis project Ga0302321, IMG submission 202505) | Peat permafrost microbial communities from Stordalen Mire near Abisko, Sweden - Fen_T0_1 | ecosystem: Environmental > Terrestrial > Soil > Wetlands > Permafrost | place: Sweden: Abisko...
CGGGCGCGGCGCCATCGGCGACGCTCCTAGCTTTTGCGACGAGATGGAGCTTCTGAATCACGCTCGCGATCGCAATCTGGACACCGTGCGCCTGGCCTTGCGTCGCGAGCAAAGTGGGCTCGTATTGCTCGGAAAAACTCGGGAAGGTGAAAGCGCGACCCAGGTCTTTCCCCTGCTCCCACTCGTGGCCGCGCAGGCCACGACGGCACTCGCGTTGATTGGCGCTCGTGAGCTGTCGCATCGGGGCGCGATGAAGGATCCGAGCTCGAGCGCCTACACTTTTGCCTACTTCGTCGATGTGGCCGGGCGTGAAATCGACATGGCGAGGCGGCACGGGCGCCGCTTCGCGCTGGCCACGATCGGGGTGCAACTCGAGCAGAATCCGAGCGTGAGCGGAGTCGAGCCGACGGTCCTCGCGGCCGAGCACGTGCTGACCGCGGTGCGCGATACCGACGTGCTGGCGCGAGTCGACGCCAACGAATTTTACCTGTTGCTCCCTGAAACCGGCGGCCTTGGGGCTCACTCCTGCCGTCGCAGGATCCTGACCGAACTGGTGGAGCATCCACCTGGCTGGCCGCGCGAAGGGCTGACGGTGACCGTTGGAGTTGCGACCTTTCCGCATGACGGTGGGGATTTGTCGAGGCTTTTACGGGTCGCCAAGCAGCGCGCTGAGGCCTCTCAAAATAGCGTCGTGCATCGGCTTCGGCTCGGTGAGCTGTCGTTGTCTCGCTTGACCGACACGCTACTGGCGCAGCCGGCGGCAAGCTCGGGAGCCTTTTCGCGGGGCGTCGAGAGCCCGCACTACATCGAGCTGCCCGCGATGGACCTCGTGGGTTTGGCGCTGGCCACCGTGTCCGAAGCGACGCACGCCGGCCAGGCGCGCGTCGTCGCCTCGGTGCACCCGGGCATCAGCATGGGAGGCGCCGTGCGAGCCGAGCACGCGCGCGACAGCGAGGGGCTCCGCTTCGACGCGGTCGACGTGACGGGCATTCCAGAGTGCGGAAATTTGGACGTGCTGTGCGTTGTCGCCGAGCACGCGTCGTACGTGTTATTGGGCCGAAACGAAGGGAATCTGGTGCGAGCCGTGCATGCGGCAGATCCATTGCTCGTCGACCTCGTTCTGCAAAAGCTGTCCGAAGCGACCGAGCTGAGGCTCGTCGATTGATGGCACGCTCGATTTTGCTCGTCGATTCGGACTTCGACACGCTGGGCGCGTTGTCGTCGAAGTTGCGCGCGCGTGGCCTGGAGGTCGCGATTGCGGACAACGTAGCGAGCGCGGTCGATCGGGCACGAGCGGCGCCGCCCGACGCGGTGATTGTCGCAGCCGGCATCTTGGAAGACGGCGGTTTACGCGCCAAATTCCTGAGTGATCCGCTGCTCGCGCGGGCCCAGATCTTCGCCTTGTATGCCAGCTCGCCGGGCCGCGAGCTACGCGCCGACGAGCTCGACGCGAACGAGGTCGAAGATATCGCGCGCCGGATGCACGCGCTGCCGGCGCGCGCCGCTGCTGCCGTCGCGGAGAGCGGTGATGTTCGAGGCAACCTGCAGCAGCTTGGCATTTTGGATTTGCTGCAGCTCTTGAGCATGAACCGGCGCAGCGGCTCTTTGTCGATCACGACTCAAGCGGGCGCGGGCGAGGTACGCCTCGCCGAAGGTGAGATCGTCGACGCGGTGTATCGGCGTTTGGAGGGCGAAAAGGCCCTTTATCGGCTGCTCGGCGAGACGGAGGGGGTCTTCTCCTTCGCTAGTGGCGCGTCCCATTCACTGCGCCGCATCGTGCTGTCCACGCGCAGCCTGCTGCTCGAGGGGATGCGGCAGATCGACGAGACCAAGCGCTGTCGATTGGCCCTCGACTCTGAGTCAGACGCCTTTCTGGCCATCGTTCCGCCCGACGTAGGCAAGGATGAGGCGTCGCAGCGCGTGCTCGAAATCCTGCTTGCGCCGCGCACCTTGTCCGAGCTGCTCGACGAGGTTCCGCTCGCGGATTTAGACGTGCTCCAGGCACTCTCTGCGCTCCTCGATCTTGGGCAAATTCGGCGAATTCCGGCCGGCGCGGCCCGGGTCGAGCTGGCGGACTCTGAGCGCCTCACGGTGCTCGCGGCCCTCGCCAAACGGGCTGCCCGCCCCGGCTTTCGCGCGCCCGTTCGCGTGGCCATTGCGGCCTCGCAACAACGCCTCGCCACGCTCACGCACGCGGTGAGTCGCATTGCGGACGCGATGGTGCCGACGGAGATGGTGCCCAACGCGCCCATTCCACACGCGCTCGCCACGCTGCGGCTGGCCGACGGCGCGGAGCTTGGCGTGGTTGGCCTGCCGCTCGTGGAGGCGTACGCGCCGCTTTGGGCGCTCGTTCTGCCGAGCTGTGCGGCCGTGGCGCGCCTCGAGCCCGCCGTGTCGGAGGTCCTCGATGCCGCGTGCAGCAACGCGGGCGTCGCGCTCGTGGAGGCCGCGCTGCTGCTCCCCGAAGGCGAAGAGGGCGACCCCGAGCAGGTCGCTTCACTGTTGCGCGCGCTGCTTGAACGAGCAGCAGGTAGCTGAATTCAATGAAGAAAGTGGCGATCATCCCGGGGGACGGCATCGGGCCGGAGGTGATCGCCGAGGCGGTACGCCTGCTCGAGTGGTTTCACGAGCGGCGCGGCATCGCGTTCGAGCTTTGGCCGCTCGATCTGGGGGCCGAGCGGTACCTGCGCGACGGCAGCACGTTTCCCAATGAAGTGCGGGAAGAGATCTTCGAGACCTGTTCCGCGGTGCTGCTCGGCGCCCTGGGGGACGCGCGTGTCCCGGGTTTCGAGCACGCACGGGACATCCTGTTCGGGATGCGCATGGGGTTCGACTTGTACGCCAACGTGCGCCCTGTCCGCGCTCTGTGTGATCGCTTGGTGCCGCTCTGCGGGCGGACGGCGAGTGACGTCGATTTCGTAGTTTTCCGCGAGAATACCGAGGGGATCTACTCGGGGATCGGGGGCCAGCTGCGGCGCGGCAGCGTCGATGAAATCGCGATCAACGAAGACATCAACACTCGCAAGGGTGTCGAACGGATCGTACGCGCCGCGTTCGCCTACGCGCAAAAGAACGGGCGCCGTCGCGTGCTGATGTCCGACAAATCGAACGCCCTGCGTTATGCGCACGATCTCTGGCAGCGTGTCTTCGAAGACGTGCGGCGCGACTACCCGGAGATCGAAGCGCGCCACTTGTACATCGATACGTTGTGCTTGGAGCTGGTGCGGGACCCGAGCCAGTTTCAAGTGATCGTGACCAACAATCTGTTCGGCGACATCGTGACCGACCTCGGTGCTGCGTTGCAGGGAGGACTGGGTGTGGCGGCGAGCGTCAGCTCGAATCCAAATTTTCCGGACCGGGTTAAGCTGTTCGAGCCGGTGCATGGCAGCGCACCGGATCTCGTGGGCAGGCGGCTCGCCAATCCGATTGCCGCGCTCCTCTGCGTGGCATCGCTCTTCGAGGAGCTCGGCTTCCCCGCCGCTGGTCGCGAGGTTGAAGCGGCGATTCGTGGAACGATCGAGGCGGGCGAGACCACGCCGGACCTGGGCGGCGCGCTCGAGACCCGCGCGGTGACGGACGCCGTGCTCCGGCGACTCTTGCCGGCCTGATGGCCAAGTGACGCAAAAACTCGGCTGGTACACGCAGGCTGTGGTACGGGCGAGGGATGGTCGGGCCAATTCCTGCCCGCGACGAGGAGACCGCCCGATTGACGGGCGCGCGCGGCGATTTCGTGGGCAGCCTCGGCAGGCGTGTCGAAGGCCTGCGTGCGGCGCTCCGCGCGGTTGAGCAAAGTCCCGGCGACAGCGCCCTGCGCAACGGCCTGCTACGCCGCGTGCATGCGTTGAGCTCGGCCGCTCGCGTGCTCGGCTTCGCGAGCGTTGCCGAAGCGTTGACGGAGGCTGAGCGGCGGCTCCGGAACAGCGAGTTCGCCGACGTGGCCCGTTCCTTCGACCTGCTGCCGTCGCTCCTACTCGGCGTGCCGGTCTCACTTCGAGCGACGCCGGAGGTTCGCGCCGAGCCTGCCGCCAGCAAGTGGCCGCTCAGCGTGCTGATCTTTGGGGCGCAAGCGCTGGCGGACGCGATTCAAGCGATTGCCGACACCCACGTGGAATGCGAGCGCACGGAGGATTTGGCCCGCGCCCGCGAGCAAGCCAGGCTTTTTGGGCCGGATTTGGCCGTCATCGACGCCGACCGGCCCGGGGCGCGAGAGCTCGTTGAAACCTTCGTCGGCGATCCGTTGGTCGAACCGGTGCCGGTGGTCGTGGTGGGCGACTTCGAGAGTCCCGAGGCGGCCTCCTCGTACGTCGCGCTCGGCGCCGCTCGCGTGCTGCAGAAGCCGATCAGTGCGGAGGCCTTGCAGCGAACCGTGATTGAGCTGCGCGCCCTGGCAGCGGAGCCGCGAGTCGGGCGGGAGCCACTGGGGGAGCTCTCGGTAGAAGCGCTCACGGCGCGAATCTCCGCGGAAATTCGGCGTGGCTTGCTCGAATCGGTCGAGCCGAGTGCGCGCGGTTCGAGCGTCGGCTTTGGTGACGGCGCGGATGTCATGGCGGCGGTCTGGGGCGCCGTAGCGCGCGTCCGCGAGCTCGTGACTTTGCGCTCCAGCGGGGCGGTCCGGTTCAATGCGAGTGGTCCGGAGGGCGCCGTGCCGATGGCCGCCTGGGGGGATGAAGAGCGCCGCGCCGGCGAGCGCGGGGCGGTCGGGAGCGAAGTGCGTTCCGGCGATGGCGTGGCGCTGCAGGGGCGCCGGATTGTCGTTGCCGATGACGATCCGGCGGTCGTCTGGTTCATGAGCGGCGTGCTTCGAGCGCTCGGCGTCGAGGTGCTCGAAGCACACGACGGCGCTCGTGCTTTAGCGTTGACGTACGACTCTTGGCCGGATCTCGTGGTGAGCGACGTGCTCATGCCCCGCCTCGACGGTTTTTCGCTGTGCCACGAGATCAAGCGCGACGTTGCTGTGCGGGACGTGCCGGTGATCCTGCTGTCCTGGAAGGAGGATTTACTGCAGCGCGTGCGCGAGCTCGGCGGCGCCGCCGATGGGTATCTGCGAAAGGAAGCGGCTGCCGGCACGGTAGCTGAGCGGCTGCGTGAGGTGCTTCGCCCGCGCGCTCGGGTCGAGCAGCGCATTCGGGCGGGCGGCGACGCCCGAGGCCGTCTCGATGGACTCACGCCGCGGCTGATTTTGGAGCTGGCCAGCGCTGGGGAGCGCGACGTGCGGATCGGGATTCGCGATGCGGTCTACCTCTACGAGGTGCAGGTCCGCCGTGGACGACTCTGTTCGGCGACCCGGAGCTCGGTCGATGGCAACTTCGAGCGCGGGCCTTTCGTGCTCGCCGCGCTGCTCGGCGTGAGCGCGGGCCGCTTCGTGGTGGAAGCGGATGCCAGCGCCTGCCGCGTCGATTTCGACGGCACGGTGGCGGAGTTGCTCAAGGCACCGATCGAGCGAGCGCGAGCCGCGTTGAGCTCGACTTCCGCGGCTGCGCTGGTTGGGGTCACCCGCGTGCAGGTCGCGTTGCCCGTGATCGAGGGCTACCTCGCGTGCACGCCGGAGCCCGCCCGAGGCTTGCTCGACAGGATCATCGCGGGCGCGTCACCGCGCGAGCTCATCACCTCTGGCGCGGTGGCGCCTCGGTTGCTCGAAGCGGTTCTTTCGGACTTGGCTCGGCGAGGCGCAATCGGCGATGTCCAGCGGGAAGGCGCGGCGCCCGCGCTCCCTTCGGATTCCTCACCGCCGCGGTCCGAGCCCGAAGCGCGCGCTGGGACGGTCGCTCTCGCGCAAGCGGTCGGGTCAGCGGGGGACGCCGCCGCTCCGGCCTCCGCCCCGCTCGAGGCGGAACCCGTTCCGGCCGCGGCGCCGGCTCAGGCCGCCGCGCTTTCAGCTCCGCCCCCAAACGACGCGCTGCTCGCTGACACCGTCGAAGAGGGGGGCTGGTTTTCGCTTCAGCTTGAGGCATCGGCGGAAGGTGCACCGCTGCCCTCGGTGACAGCTGCGCCTACGGTGGCAGCTGCGCCGACGCTCTCCACGCAGGCGATCGCCGCGCCCCTTGCAGCCCCGGCCCCGGTGGAAGTCGCGCCGACAGCCGCGTTGCCGTCCGCTGCCGATGCTCGGTCCAGTGCACCGCCTGAAGCCTCCCTGCCGTTTAGCCGTGACGTCACTCCGCCCGTCGATCGCAGCTGGGACAAGATCACCGAAGGGGTGTTTGGCGACCTACGTACGGCGCAGGGGCTCGGGAACGCCCTGCCCGCGGTCGCGGTCGCGCAACCCCTACCCGATGCCGTCGCTTCGCGCGCAGACGAGCTCGATGTGCTTGCTCGCGCGCTCACGCAGGACACGCCGAGCCCGGGCTTGGTTGATGCGCCGACGCAGACGCAGGTCCTTGCTGCGATCGCGCCACCCGGCCCCACCCAGCCCGCGAGCGTGCCGCCTGGCCCCACCCAGCCCGCAAGCGTGCCGCCTGGCCCGGCCCAGCCCGCCGAACCCGCGAGCCTGCCGCCCGGGCCCGCCCAGCCCGCACTCCGCAGCGTGCCCTCATCGCGGGTGAGCGCCCTCAAATCCCCGCTGGCCTCAGTGACGCCCCCTGCTGGCAGTGCGCCGTCGGGCTGGCTCCTGCGTCTGTTTGTTATTGCCGGGTTGGCGTTCATCGCGGCCTACGTATTGGTGAGTTACTACCGCGTGCAGCCGCCTTCGCCGCTTCCGAGCCAGCCGCTCGGCCCTGCACCTGCCGCATCCTGATGAGCGCGCCGTTCGGAGCGACGATGCGCCTAACGCGCGGGCTTTGGTTCCAGTGCCTGCTGTCGGTGGGCGCTGCGGCGCTCTGTTCGGGGTGCAGGAAGCCCGACCCGACCTCGGCCACGCTGGCCTCGGCGGGCGACCCCGTGCAGCGCCCGGCGCCGACCGCCGCCGAGGGGCCACCCCTGGTCCCGGCCGCGCGGGATCGATTCGAGGTGATTCCGAACCTGTCTTGGTGCGAGGCGGAGCACAGCGGGCTCTTACTCGACCTGGGCAGCCCCTCGGCCGCGGCGTACAGCGGCTTTGGCGCCGAGCGTGCGGCTGACAACCAAGACGTGGAGCGCGACGGGCAGACGTTCGTGCGCGCCTTCGGGCGCTCGCTGAGCTACGAATTTTGGCTCGACGAGCCGCGCGCGGGCACTACCCTCAGCCTGCGGGCGCGCGGCGGCGAGGCGAAGTGGCTCGGAGTCACGATTGACGATAAACGGGTCGGTGCACTCAAGCTGAGCCGCGAGGAGACCAAGGTGTATTCGCTGCCGAGCCTGGCCGCGGAGCTCGCGCGGGGTCACCACCGGCTCAGACTGAGCTTTTCTGGGGGTCCGCGCGGCAATCGCGCCATGCAGGGCGAGGTCGACTGGGTGCGCATTGGCGAGCGAGGCGATGATGTCTCGAGCTACGCGGCCCCGACCCTGAACAGCCTCGTCGGGGATGTGGTGCTGAACGGCGCTCCGAAGCGCGCCTTGGTGCTCGATCCGCCCGGCACCGTCCGCTGCTGGCTGCGTCCCTCCGCGGATGCTCGCCTGAAGGTCGCGCTCGGCTTTTGGGGGGCTGGCAAGGGCACCGCCGAGGTACGCGTCGTTGCGGACGGAGAAGAGCCCGTCGTGCTTCAGACGCGGCGGGTTGCGGGCGGAGATGGGGCTGCCTGGACGCCGCTGGCGGTCGATCTTGCGCCGTTCGCCGGCAAAGTGATCGGCATCGAGTTCCGTGCGCTCGATGGAACAAGGGGTGGACGCGTCGCGTTTGGCGATCCGAGCGTCGCCCGCAAGCCCGCGGATCCAATCCCGATCCCCAAAGCAAAGTTTGCCATTGTGGTGCTCGAGGCCGGCATCGATCGGCGCCGCGTGCCCCCGTTCGGGCCCACCGGCAGCTTGCCCGCGCTCGGTGCCTTTGGCCGCTCGGCGACCGCATTCAGCGGCTACCGGGCACCCAGCATCGTGGTGCAGTCGGTGGCAGCCTCACTGTTGAGTGGGCTGTCTCCGCGCACGCACCGGGTCGAAGATGCGAGCTCGCGAGTGGCCGATTCCGTGCGGTTGCTCGGTGAAATGGTCAAGGAAGTGAGCGGTCGCTCCGCGTTCTTCACGGGCGTTCCAAGCACCTTCGCGCCGTTCGGCTTCGGTTCGGGCTGGGACACCTTCGAGGCGATTTCACCCGTGCTCGATGTGCCCGCGACCGAGCCGATGTCGCGAGCGCTCAAGTGGCTCGAGACTGAGCTCGACGACGAGCACCCAGGGCCACGCTTGCTCGTGGTGCATGCGCGCGGTTCACATCCGCCGTGGGACCTCACCCGTGAGGAAACCCAATCCCTCAAACCGGACGAGTATTCGGGGATTTTGGACCCGCGCCGGGGCGGGATCTTGCTTGCGGCGCTGCGCACGCGCCGAACGCGGGTCGCCCACCACTTGCAGGAGGAAGATTGGGTGCGCCTGCACGCGCTGCAAGACGCCGCACTTGCCAAGCAAGATACGCTGATGGGACAGCTCAGCGCGCTGCTCAAGAAGAAGGGGGTATGGGATCAGAGTCTGGTCGTGTTCGCCGGGGACGTTTCGGCGGGGGAGCCGCCCGACAGTCCTTATGACCCGCAAGGGTCCTTGAGTGAAGAGCGCTTGGCCGTGCCCCTGGTGATCAAGTTTCCCGGTGGGGACCTCGGGGGACGCGATGAGCCGCTTCCGGTGAGCGCGGCGGACGTCAGCGCCACGATCTTGACCAGCCTCGGCATTCCGGTACCGAATGCCGTCGAGGGCATCGATCTCTACGGCGCGCTCCACGGCGGCGTATCGGTCGTCACTCCGCCGCTCATCGCGACCGCTGCGGGGCGCTACTCGACGCGCCTTGGCTCATGGCTTTTGCGCGGTGTGCCTGGAAAAACGCCCACGTTGTGCGCCGTGGACGTCGATCCCGCGTGTGTCAACGATGTGCTCGACAGTCGGCCCTTTGCAGCGCGTGCGCTGTGGCTAGCAACGTTTCGAGCCGAGAGTGCCGCGCTCGGCTCCGCGGGGCGCCCGAAAGAAAAGCAAGCTGTGGTGCTCGACCCCGAGACCATCGCGGCCCTGACCGTGTGGGGCGATCTCCGCTGATTTCTTAGGTTCCGCGGCGCCCGCCCCACAGCTCCAAGTGAAGGCGTGACGAGAAGCGAAACGAACGCGCGTGGGCGGCCGCGGCAACGCCGGGCGAGCGCTCCCGCAATTGTTCTCGGTTGCTGGCTTCGGGCATGAGCAGCACGCGAGCGCTCGGCCAGGCCAAGCGCCGGACGAGTGCTTCGGCTTCGGCGTAGTCGGCGTCACCGCCCACCACGAGCTTCAGGTACGCATGCCCGCTGTCACGGAGCATCGCCAAAACCTCGGGGCGAATGCGAAAATGCTCCGGATCGCCGGCATTTTGCAGCTTCGGCGACACGTTCCACTGGTTGACCCGAGACAGCGTCGAGGGCTCCGGCACAATCGTGCCGTTGGTCTCGACTTCGACCGTGATGTCCGGTGCAAGGGCGGCGAAAAACACCTTGAGGGCGCGCTGCTGCAAAAGCGGCTCTCCCCCGGTCAGCACTAGACGCCGGCTCGGCGAGGCATTGACGACAGAAGCGACCTCCGCGGCGGAGCGCTCCCGCACTTCGTCCTCGTAGCGGTAGCGCTCGAAGTCCCAGGTATACTTGGTGTCGCACCAGCTGCAGTGCAGGTTGCACTGCGCGAGGCGCACGAACACGCAGGGAGCCCCGGTGCTGACTCCTTCGCCCTGTAAGCTCTCGAAGATTTCCGAGATCTTCAGAAGCATTGGCCCGGAAACGGGCGAAATCTCTGGCTCGCTCACGAACTGGTTCTCCAACCACGCGTACGGGATCCGCCCAGCATGCGAGGCAGAAAGCTATCACGGCCGGCGCGCACCCGGGTTCGCTTGCTGTTTTTTCGCGTCTTGGGGCGGTCCTAGCGTGCGGCAGTGTCTGTGCCCCTGAGTCGGTGCTAGAGGCCGCGAGATGGTCCCTTCGCTCCAAGCTCTCCGCGCCTCGGTGCTCGCTGCACGCGCCGGTCGCGATCTCCGCACGCTCCGCCCCGTCGAAGTCACTCCCGGGTTTCACCGTTTGGCGGAGGGGTCCGTCCTGTACCGCGCGGGCGGTACCGTGGTCCTGGCCACGGCATCGATCGAGGAATCCGTGCCCGACTTTTTGGCGGGTAAGGGCAAGGGGTGGATCACGGCGGACTACCAGATGCATCCCCGCGCCAACCCAAAGCGCCGCGAAAATCGTGATGGACGCGAGCGCCCCTTGGGCGGCCGGGCACGTGAGATCCAGCGTTTGATTGGTCGTTCGTTGCGGGCCGCGGTCGATCTCGAGCGGCTGGGGGAAAAGAGCATTCACATCGATTGCGACGTGCTCGAGGCAGACGGGGGTACCCGCACGGCCTCCGTAACGAGCGGGTTCATCGCCCTCGCGCTGGCCTGCAATAAGCTCACGCTGAGCGGGCGCCTGAAGCAGCCAGTGCTGCGAGACCAAGTGGCCGCCGTGAGCGCCGGACACGTGGCGGGCGAGTACGCCCTCGACCTTTGCTACATCGAAGACAGCGCCGCGCGCGTCGACTTGAACGTGGTGGCGACCGCCAACGCTGCCATCGTCGAGATCCAGGGAACCGCCGAGGGCGAAGCGGTCCCCCGCTCCGATATCGACTCGATGATCGACCTTGCGCTCGAGGGCATCGCCGAGCTGTGCGCCATTCAGCGCCGCACGCTCGAGGGCGCCGGCGTCAGTCTCGAGCGACTGCTCATCCCGCGAGCGAGCTAACGAAAACTGGCAGAATTGCCGCGTCTACCGGGCTCTCAACAGCCGATCGACGCGTTCCATGGCGCCGCGCACGCCGTACAGGGTGGCCCCGTCGTCCGGCAGGACGGGCCCAAGCGCCACGGACGCGAGGATTGCGCATAGGTTCAGCCGAGCCAGTTCGCAGTCCTCGCCCACCGCTTCCACGTCCCAGATCGTCGGACAACGCAACGCGAGCGTGGCCATGCCGGAGGCGCGACCGAGCTCTTCGGCCTGGCGCGCGTCGCTCCAATCGTGCTCGGTCGTTGCCCGGCTGTGGATCGAAAGGCGGCCGTCGTAGCCGTGCTTTTCACACTGCAGCCAGACTTCCACGCGATCTCCGCCTTCGCTTCGAGCCTGCACGTCGAGCGTCGCGTCGAAATAGCGCTGCGTGGCCCGCAGGAGCTCCGGCAAATCGATGGCTCGCTGCGCTTTTTGCACGAAAACTCGCACTCGGCGGAGCGCAGCACGGGGCCCGCGGCGCGGCAACCCGAGCGCGTGACCGCGCTTGCCTTCGAAGCGGAACGGAGCGAGCTTCCGCCCGTGCGACCGGACCATGGCGGCCGACTCGAGCTCACGCTCAAGGAAGCTTCGAACGCGAGCGCGCGCTATGCGCTGACCATTTTCACGCCCGAGGCGGAGCCCAGCACCTCGGCGGTGGTGGCCGTCGAGACTGGCGTGATTGAGTTCGGTGACTGGTTGGGAGGGGCTCCCCCTGCCTGGCTCGTGGCGGTAGCGCATGCCCTGTTGCGCTCCGTATGGCGGAGCAAGCTCTCCGAAGGTGAATGGCCGCGGCGCATCACGCGCTGGCGCCCCGCGCCGAAGGACTGACCCGTCGATAGCGGCTGGCCTCGCCGGCGCGGGTCGGCCATGATCCCTTGCAATGAGCGCGCGGGTTCTTGTTTCAGTCGCGGTGTTCGGCGCATACCTCGCGAGCTGCCACCCGGAGCCAGGCCGAGCTCGGACCGTCGCTCCGCCCAAGGCGCCTCGAGGCGCCGCGGAATTGCCGCCTTCCGTGCGCCTGGCACGCGCCGAGCGCCGGGTGGAGCAGAGCGCCTACCGCGACGCTGAAGCTGATTTTCGCGCGCTGCTGCCCGGCATCGAGTCGGGACCGGCTCGCCTCGGGCTGGCGCAGGTGCTGGTCACGACGGGCCGCGCGGAGGAAGCGTTGAGCACGCTGGCCCCCCTGCTCGCGCAGCCCAGATATGCCGCAATGGCGGCGCTCTGGGCG
>Ga0302321_100004551_pt1 | contig 12017 bp, 8 predicted proteins | sample Fen_T0_1_FD_202505 | JGI IMG/M metagenome (GOLD analysis project Ga0302321, IMG submission 202505) | Peat permafrost microbial communities from Stordalen Mire near Abisko, Sweden - Fen_T0_1 | ecosystem: Environmental > Terrestrial > Soil > Wetlands > Permafrost | place: Sweden: Abisko...
TCGAGGCGATTCAGCCCCGGATAAACTATTCCGATGGCATCCTGCGAGCCGGCGACTTCGTTGGTGCCAGGAGGGTTTTCGTACGAGAAAAGGATCTTGGCAATCTGCTCCTTGTTGCCTTGCGGGACCGCCGTGCGCCAAAGCTCAATCGCCTTGCTGCGCGTGCTCGAGGACATACCGCTGCGGGTGTTGAAATCGTAAGAGGGCTCAATCGAGATCGTCAGCACCGGACCGGGGCTAAACTTCGAAACAAACGGCTGATCCAGCCAGCCGCCGGCAAGGTCGATGCGAAACGGGATTGTGCAGGCGTTGCGCAGAGCCGTCGTACTCCGAACCGGCAACCCACCATGCGGCAGCCGCTGCAGGACCTGGTACTCAATACCCAACTCCCGGCAAAGCTGTTCCTTGCTCACGGTGGCACCGTCCTGATTGACGATAAACAGGTCAGGCTTGATGTCGCGAATCTCGTTTAAGAAATCCATGAGTCCCAGGCCGGTGTTAATGCGGCATTCCTTCACACAGGCCAGCGACTCGATCATGTATTTGCGCTCGTCCTGCGAGTTCACCGGATAGCGGCCCTTAAGCTGGAAAACGCATTCGTCGCTGCCGATGCAAACGTAGAGCTCACCACGTTCAGCCGCCTCTTTCATAAACGCGACGTGCCCGCTGTGCAGTAGATCGAAACAACCCGAGACAAAGACCTTTTTGGGCATGATGGATTGGTTTTGAAGCGAGATTAGGCCTTTAGTTCGGGGCAACCGCAGCGTTAATCTCGGGTTCGGAACGAGGAAGGCAAATGATTTTGCGGCACGGCCACGCCCAGATTCACCGCGGCATTTCCACGGACAGGTCAAAACGCTCAAAGCGGCGTCCGAGCCACCAGACGGCGAAGGCGAATTCGCCAACGAGCACCGCGCAAGCCCCGATCGAACCCAGCGCAATCGCTAACGCCAGTTGATCGGAGTACAACCAGACCAGGAGAAACGGTATCGCGCCAAATCCGGCAGCGGGGAGCAATGCAGCGATCAAAACGACTAGATATCCGACGAAGAAGATTAAACGCTGGCCCACTTTCTCGATACCTGCGCCGTGCTGGGTGGATAGGCTGAGCCACGCCGGAAAATAGAGGACGCCGGCAAAGTTGAGCGCAAAAAGCAGGCCCACCAGCGGCAGCATCAGCAGCGCAGCGCTCACCGCACCGATTCCCGCCACCCACGAAGTCAGCGCGCCACCGGGTTCAGATAACCCAATCGCAAGGGCCAACAAAACGAGAAACACCCATTCGAAGGCGCAGAGAATCGTGATGGGGCAAAGCAGTTCACCCAACACCGCCTGCCAGCCACGGACGGGGTAAGACTTAAGCAAATCAAAACGCTCCAGCAACTGTCCGGTTCCGCGGCGGCTGAGTACCGGCCCGAAAAATAGACCGTAGGCGCAGAGCACGCCTGAAAAAACGCCAATCGCAGTTAATACAGGACGGTAGGTCGTGTCGTGCCCCAACCAGATTAAGCCCAGAGCGAGCGCCGTACCGAGGGCCAGCCAGTTCTTCGGATAATAAAGCGGCCCGGCCGCAATCAGGCTCTTCCACAAAAACGCGATCGATACCACGCCTTTCGGCGCGAGGGAGAACGGTTCGCGACGCTGCTTCGCGGGCATGCGGGAAGTCCATTTCCCGGCACGCATCGCCGCGGCGCGCTCGGCCCGTTTCTGCGAGAGTGCGACCGACGCTTCCTCGAAAGCCACGTCCGAGCGCAGCACCCACAAATAGTGCCCTGCCAATATTAACAGCACCGGCCCCAGCGCAGAAAGAAAACTCGCCAGACTCCCCGCCAAAAAGGGACGGACAGCGATACGAAAAGGGAAAAGCACCCAGGCCAGCGGCGGCGTGGCCAGCACCCCTTTGATATATTTAAAGACCGTTTCCGGGCTGGAAAAAACCTCTTGGGACAGGCGCGGCAGCGTGCGTTGCATCCAAAACCACGTAACAAGGCCAAGCAGCAGAAGCGCACCGATTGCGATGACTCTGCGGCGCAATGCATCCACTCCGAAATCGAGCAGTCGAGTCCGCACAAACGAAGCTCCAACCAGATGAAGATTGTATATTGAAAAAACCAACCACCAGCCAGCTGCGTGGATCCACATGCTACCGCCAAGGAAAGTCCATCGATTTGAAATCAACGTCAGGATGAGCGTCGTGAGGAGAATGCTAAGCTGCGACTTAATCAGCTTGAAATGCACGAGAGTCCGGCGCGCGACCGGCGCCGGAAATAGAAATGCCACTTCCGCCTCCGTGAAGGCTAGCGCGGCGCGGCTGTTCGGTATGATCCAGGCCAATGCGGTGGCGATAAAAAGCAACAGCGCGCCCACCGCTTCGCGCAGACCCAGCCCATCAATGATCGCACCGGCATCGTGCTGCGCGGGCAAAGAAGGAGGCGGTGCAACGCGACGGAAGAAGAAAAAATAGAAATACGCCGCCCCGACCAGCGCTGCAAAAAGGTACTTGGGCTGCCGCAACCGCACAAAGCGGGCCCGGATCGCATTCTTTAGCGACGTCGCCTGAAGATAAACCAGCGCGCCAATCATGGCTGGTCAGGCAGGGTTGGCGCAGGCAGGCGCGCGGGCAACGTTGGCGGCTCCACCGGAGGCGTCGTTACCGAACCAAACGGAAGAGGTTGCGCCGCGGCATCGGTGATTTTGAAAAAGATGTCTTCAAGGCTGGCATCCGCATGCTCGGCAAAACGCCGGTACACGTCGTCGAGCGAGCCGCCAACGACCTTCTTTCCGTTTTTCAGGATGAGTACATGCGTGCAGACCTCCTCCAGCAAATTTAGCAGATGGGAACTCAAGATCAGTGCCGCACCCTCGCGCGCCAGCCGACGCATTGTTTCCTTCATGCCGCGAATGCCCGCGGGATCGAGCCCCGTGAGCGGTTCGTCGAAAAGCACAACCCCCGGGGAGTGGAGCAAGCCGCAGGCGAGCGTAAGCTTTTGCTTCATGCCCCGCGAAAGTTCGCCCGGCATGGCATCAGCTTTGTCGGCGATCGAGAGCTCCTCAAGCAAAGCCCGCGCGCGTGCCTCAAAATTGGAAACCTGATAAATCCGCGCCGTGAAGACCAAGTGCTGCCAGACACTCAAGTGATCGAACAACCGGGGTTCATCGGGAAAAAATGCGAGGCGATGCTTGGTCGCGACAGGATCTTTGACCAAGTCGCTACCCCCTAGACGGATCGCTCCTCGCGTCGGCGGAATGATGCCGGTCAGACAACGGAGCGTGGTGGTTTTGCCTGCGCCATTAGGCCCGAGCAGTCCCAACACTTCGCCCGGCCGCACATTGAACGACAGATCGTCCACCGCAGTAAAATCGCCATAGCATTTGGTTAACCCGCTAACTTCAATCATGCCCCGACTGTGATTTTTCACGCTCGGAGCGCAAGTCTTAGCCAGCCAATGCACCACACACCTGCGCCGGTGTCAGTCGGTGACAAAAGACCTCCGAAAAGAAGAAGTGATTTCGGTACTTGCCGGGCTCTGGGTTTTCTTTCAACGTCCGCCTCCTTGTCACGGCGCGGTAGCCAAGTGGTAAGGCCGAGGTCTGCAAAACCTCTATGCGTCGGTTCAATTCCGACCCGCGCCTCCAATTCCTACTCCATATGGAGTAGGGAGTTACGTAAATCGGAAGGGCCACTGTCAGTGGATTTGTCAGTAGGGATTAACAATCACCCGCTGCACGTTAAGAACCTGAGACTACTCCGCTGAAACTCGCCCACTGCTCCCTCACGCGAGCTGTTTGATCGGTGCTAGAATTCGGGGCAGTCCCATGAAGCTCCGATTCACGCTCTTTCGCCGCGGTGGCGTTTTCTACTGTCAGGACACTTCCACCCGACAACAGACAAGCCTGCGCACCCGGGACGCGGGCGAAGCTCAGACCCTCCTGTCCGCCAAAAACGAGGCTCACCGGCAACCCATCCTCAATCTCCACATCGCACGGGCGTACCTTTCCGCCACCGATCCAGAGATTGGGAAACGCACCTGGCAGGTCGTCATGGACGAAATGGCCAAAACAAAACGCGGTCCGACGCTCCATCGACACCACAGTGCGATGCGCGACAAAGCCTTTGATTTGATCCGCAACCAGCCCGTCTTGGAAACCCAGCCGATCCATTTTATGCGCGTGTTGGAGCACGGCTGCGTATCGACGAACATCTACCTGCGACGACTGCACAACTTCGCGATGGGCGTCAATTGGCTGCCGTGGCCGATCCTCGCGAAAAGGGGCTGGCCGAAAATCACCTTCAAAGAGAAACGAGCCGTCACCGCCGAAGAGCATCATAAGATCGTCGCGAACGAGCAAAACGCCGAGCGCCGCGCCTACTACGAGTGTTGCTGGTACTTGGGCGGAGCCCAAACCGATGTCGCCCATCTCACCGCTGACGACATCGACTGGGAGAATCGCATCGTGAGCTTCTCCCGCCGGAAGACGGGGTCCATTTCACTGATCCGCATCGGCTCGGCGCTGGAACTGGTTTTGAAAGCGTTACCTAGCTTCGGACCGTTGTTCCCGAACCACCAGGAGCTCACCGAAGGGCACCGGGCGAAAGAATTCTGGCGCGCGTGCCGACGCCTCTGCATCACCGGGATCACGCTGCATTCGTACCGCTACGCTTGGGCTGAGCGCGCCAAGGTCTGCGGCTATCCGGAACGGTTCGCGCAAGAAGCGCTCGGGCATCAAAGCAAGGCCGTGCACCGCGCCTACGCACGCAAGGCCCAAGTGACGCTGCCGTCACTGGAGGATTACGAAAAGAAACCTGGAGCCGGTGGGGCGCGGGCCTACGCCTGACGAATCAATGACTATCGCCAGCCGAAAACAATTCGAACGATTCGGATTGGATCGGCATGTCCGTGGCCGAACCCTTTGATTTGTGGGCGTTCTTCGTTTTCCAGTGCTGACAAACCGTGTTCGTGATCTTGGCGAGCCACGCCCGATCGCGCGTCAGATCCACCACCTCCGCCGTTGAAAAGTACTTGGTGCCATTCGGCGGCGGATGCCCAAGCGGACGCAGAAGTCTCACAAAGACTTCTCAGCTTGCTGATCTTGGGCGGCAAGAACAGGCGCGATTCGTCGCGTTTGACGCATTCGATTGGCTATCGGGAAAATGGAAATTTGATGAGGAATGGATTCAGGAGATCGGTACCAAACCAGCAGAAGGATACATTCAGTTACAGCCTTTGATCGGAGAACTCGAAGCCGATCTTGTGATCCGAGCGTTAGAAAAAGTGGTTCGTGATTTTGCCGGTTTAGCACTGCGCGGCAAAGGCAGGAGCTACCTAGGTCGATATTTTCTGAGGGCGAATCTTACAGCTCCTATGGTGCGAAAACTGGCGGACGATTTTACCTCAATCCAATCGATCCATCCTCCGATAAGGGCATTTGCCGCAAGTCTACCTCCTGAAATTCGGTCGTTTGCATCTTCAGCTCCGACAATTCCGAGCGCGTCCTTACGCACTATGCCTTGTGTCGGCGTCGTTGATACGGCAGTGCCGCCCGAACACGTGATTTTAGCGCCATATCGGCGCGGAGCTGTTACGGGCCTCAATTGTTCCAATACCGAAAATGACCATCACGGATCGATGGTTGCATCACGCGTGGTCTTTGGAGACATCGATCTGAGCGATCCAGCAGCAGTACCAGTTCCCTCCTGTCGTTTTTTTGAGGTGCGGGTAGGCACGGGCGAAAGCAGGACAATTCGAGCCGAAAGCGTCTCCGGCGCACTTGCGACGGCGATAGGAGCTGCCCCAGACGTCCGTGTATTTAATCTTAGTTTCGATAGCGCAAGGGCGCTCGATGATCTACCTCAGAAGCAGCGAGCCGAGACCCTCAAACAAATCGAGGAACTGGATAATTTCGCTTTTGACCAAGACGTATTAATTGTGGTCGCCGCAGGCAATGTTCCTGCCGGAATCGTGCCGAACCAACCTTATCCGCTGCACTATGACGACCCCGTGTGGCAGCTGCGTAGTTTCCCGAGAGCCTTCAACGCGCTCACATGCGGCGGGATTGTCTCGCGATTAAGTGCCGGTGGTTTGGCTGGAGAAATCAATGCACCGTCTCCGTTCACCCGTGTAGGCCCCGGCTTTGCGGATAGTCCAAAACCGGATTTTTGCGCTCCGGCAGGTAATATTGCAGCAGATTATCGTCGTCTCGATGGTGCGGGTATTTGGGGATATTCGACTGTTGGTGATCCAAAGGAAGATGTTGGCACATCGTTTGCCGCGCCCTTGCTCGCTCGTGAGGCAGCTTTTGTTTTCGAAGAACTGAGTCGGCGATGCCCGGGCGACTCGCGGCCATTTTCATGCATGGTGAAAGCTGTCCTGGCGCTCACGGCAGACGACGTAACATTACGCCTTAGCGAAGGTCTCCAACCGCTCGCTAAAAGAACCCTTGGATTTGGTGCAGCAAGTGTGGAACGCTTCCGGCAGCCGAGCGCGCAACGAGCACGCTTTTTTTGGCAGGGAGTAATCGCCCACGAGGATGACGTCGCGAAAGTCCAATTGCCAATTCCGTCAGCGTGGGTAAAGCATGCGGCAATGCCCCAACTGTCACTTTGCGTTGCTTGGGATACACCGGTCTCCTCCGCAGCAGAAAAGCAGTGGTCGTGTCGCGATGTAGAAATTCATGTACGTCCAGGGCCTGATTCCAGAGCAGTGAATGGGTCACGCCGCAGGGTTCATGGCTATCCCCTTTTCAAGAAGCATTGGAACCTTAAGCGGGCACGCGACAAAGATCTTGTCGAAGGGGATTTCTGGGTCTTGGAATTTCTTTACTCCCAAGTAGCAGCCTACGCCGCTGGCCACGCTGTGCCAACATCCCAGCGCATCGCGTTGGCCGCTGAAATTTGGGACGAGGCCGAGAACCCGGTCGAGCCCCATCAGTTTGTGCAGGCTCTTCCGATCGCTTCGACGCTAGTTCAACTAAGTAACACGGCAGCTTGGTTACCTCAGCGTGTAGCAATCACATCCGATGTGTAAAAACCAGAAGAGAATGTTTCGCGATCACGACGGGAGGTCCAACGGCTTGATCGAGTCATCCTTCCTATCAATTCCAATATCGATTTTGTACCCCATTTGGCGATACCCGACTGATCGGCGTTGGAACATCGCTTTGGTGAGCGGACTGTTTTCATCGAGATAGTCGTAAATGCGGGCAGAGGATTTACCGTCGTGATCACGGTGGAGACGTCCAGCATACTGAATGAGTCGACCTTTAAACGAAAGCGGCATCGCAAGGATGAGCGTGTCGAGTTGCGGAAGATCAAAACCTTCGCCGATGAGCGACGCCGTCGCCAGCAACACAAACGCTGTTCCGTTTTTATAGTGCTCGTCAATCTGCGCACGAATGGCGGCCCGGGCCTTTTTACCAACACCACTCTCCATGCGATATCGTGCAACGGACTGGGCGACGGGATGCGCAGCGAGTGCGGCCTCAATTCTATCGAGATAGGCTTTCCGATCAGCCAAGACGAGCGGTGCGCGACCTTCTTCGATACACTCACAAATATCAGCAACGATCATTTGCATCCGTCCATCGTCCGCGACCAAAGCGTCCCAAACTTCATGAATAGCCGGCTGTGGCGATGAGCCCGACGGGAACGCGATCAAGCTTCGCCGCACCATCACCACGCGATCACTTTTGTCACCAGCGTCTGCCGGTACCAGCGTGTGTCGGATCGGGCCACATTGAAGGTGAAGCAATTTCTCCAAGCGATCTTTCCGGTAGGGAGTTGCCGTCAGGCCAACGATCCGCTGTGCAGGGCAAGCCTTCAGCAGCGCTTCGAAGGATGCAGCGGGAACGTGATGACATTCATCCACGATAACCAATCCGTAGCCTGAAAAAGCCGTCGCGTAGTCGTCAGCCCGGGACAGGCTTGGCAGCATTGCAATATCCAATCGCCGGGTAAGCCGGGGCTTCGCTCCTTTCCAAATGCCGATTTCCTTTTTCTTTAGCCCAAGAAATTGCATGGCCGATTCCCGCCATTGATCGAGCAATACCGAACGATGCACCAGAACCAGCGTTGAGGTCCGATGGCGGGCGATCAAGGCGCAACCCATCACCGTCTTTCCGGCACCTGGTGGTGCGCACAAGACGCCAATATCGTGCTCGGCCATTTCCTTTACTGCCGTCTGTTGCTCCGGACGCAGTTCGCCATGAAATTTCCATGTGCAGCGAGCCCCGGACTCTCGCTGGTCCTGCACCGTCACCGCCGCACCCGCGTCTTCCAGTATTCGGAGGCACGGCTCCAATACGCCACGAGGTAAAACCAGTCGGTCGGGGTGCCATTCGCCCGCGAACAGAAAACGAGGGATGTCGAATGTCGGAAAACGAAGCCGGAGCTTTTCGTGAAAAATCGGGTTTGCGAACGACGCGAGCCGTTTGAGTGCGGCAAGAGCCGGTACAGGGACTGTACGCGGAATATGAATCTTGGAATCCAGTCTGATGGTTAGTTCTCCTGTAAGCATTCCGCGGTAAATCGTGGGACGAGCCAGATCCAGCGTGGTTTCTTCGGCTTGCAGTACCAACTCAGGGATTTCCGATGGCGATTGCTCAGTCAGCGGCAACAACGGCGCCATTTTCCCGACGAGGTCCTGAAGCTGCGCGGCAGATAATCGCGGGAGATTGGCCAGATATTCCCACTGATCAAGAATCGGCCGAAAACCATAATCGAGAAAGAGGGTGTTGCCATTCTGCCTCGGTTGTTTGGCCAGAGGCAGCGCAATCAAATTACCGAACCCACCAACTGAGATAATATCTTGATTTGGGAAGAGCCGGTCAAACGCATCAAGGCCCATCGTCGGCCTCAGAGAAGAGGATTTGGCCAGAAGTATCGCGCCAAGTTTTCTGGCTAATGTCGCCGACACCGGCTCGCTAAAGAAAATCCACGCATGACCGCCATTGCCTGAACGCGAGCGCTCTACCGCAACCGTCACGCCTGCCTTTGACCCGGCGTCGCGATAGGCAGCAACATTATCCTTCCATCCTTCGCCATCAAAATCAGCGGCAAGAAAACGACAGGTGTTGTCGTCCGTGATAGCGTAAACTCCGAGCGTATGGAGGCCGCGGAGATGGTCCTCTATCGCACGTTCGTCCAATCGCGGGAATTTTTGATGTGGGCACTCGGTGCATTTAACCTGCGGCTTGCGACAAATGCCCGCACGCCATTCATTGTCGCAGGCGGGAGAATAGCCTGTCCTCCCTGTTTTGGCATTCTCCCAGCGCTTCGGATACACCGAGCGACGCGTCCCAAACAGATTGAGAAACAAAGCAACTTTCTCGGCTGGCGACTGCGGTACGGAAGGAAGCGCAGGCGTCGATGCAGGCGGCAATACCATCTGCCCTCGGGTCTCTAACCACGCGATTTCTTCCTCCAACTTTGCGGCCTGCGTGCGGACCTCTGCCAACTTCCTCCGCAGTTCATCCAACGGCAAATTGGAAGGGTGCGCGTCCATGGAATCAGATAGTATTCAAAATTGCTTTTCTCACCGATGAAACGCTGCAATTCCCGTCAGCTTTCGTCGCAATCCCGGCAGACGACCTTGACTGGCGCTGTCCGCAGGGAGATGCCCCGGCAGCGCTTCTATGAAATCTTCTGAGCCTACGAGTTTGGCCATCGCCTTGGCCACATAGGCGCTCAATGCCGGATCGGCGGCAGCCACTTCTTCTACTATTTTCTCACGGCCATCGATCACTGTGATCAGGTCTTCCAGATCATGGCTGGCGTAGTAATCGCCATCACCGCGGTCAAGGAACGCGACATACTTCGTGGCGATGAAGCCCACCGGCGAAACAATACGCAACCGCCCGCCAGATACAGTGTGCACGGTTGCCGAGGCCAAAGCCTCGCGAAACCAAGCCGTGTTCAGCCCGAGGTAATCCCCTTCCGCCGGCATAATGTCCACAGTCAGATCGCCCAACACCCAACGGCACCGGGGCGCGCCCTCGCGTGTGTCGTGGTCGAATTTCAAGGCCCGCAATTTCTCCTCGATGCCCGCATAACGGCGCTGAGAAACCACTTCGAGGACGACGTCGACATCATCGGTGGCGCGCACAGGGGACAATTCCGGATGATCAAGCAGCAGGCCAACCACAGAACCACCCAGAAACGCGTAGTCCAGCCCGAGCCCATCCAAGCGCTCGGCAACGGCCTTCATTGCAGTAATTGGTATATCAGCCATGGTTTAGTCTCCGCTCAATCTCCTTCGCGGCCATGACCCGCTCGCGGGCACGCCCAAGACGCAAGGCATCCACCAATGCCAGCAGATCATAAAGCGCAGGATCATTTGCCGCCGCAGCCGGAGCGGTGCGGTAAAGCGGCTCGACCGACAGACCTTTGCAGGTGCCGTCAGGTTCGGGCCAGACCGGGGCTTCGTTTTCGGTCGTAGCCACTTTGCCCGACATAACGGGCGCAGCCCACGCGGTCGGTACACCGCGAGTCATTTCTCCGACCGCCCCCGGAAAGGCATAGGGCACGCCATGCAGTAGGAATTCCACAAAGGGCTTGCGTCGAACCTTGCGGGAATCCGATTCAAGCAGCCTGGCTTCCACCAACCGTCCAACAGCGCCATGCACTTCGGATGCGCTCATACCGAGCGCTTTCGCGAGCGCAGCATAGGATTCGTTTCCCGCCAAGAGAGCGAGTTTGAGCCCGACGACGATGTCCTGTGGCTTAATCACGCACCATTCGCTATTCGCGAATAGCGAATACGCAAGCGTAATTTCCACCAGCACGTCTGCCCCTAATCCAATTGCAAATGAAGTTGCCCTCCTGGAAAATCGGCGAGTTCGCCAACAACTGAACCGAGGCAACAAGGGCGGTGGTTTTCGGTGCCCTTCTTCTATTTCTAAAATTTGATCCCACACGATCGGCTGACGGTCGCGACGATGTTTCAAAACCAGTAAGTACGGCCGATCTATTCGTATCACTTGCGAACGGGAGAAATTAAGAAAACTTGCCGCCGTGCGTCGCCATCTTTCCATCAGCTGCCTTATGTTCGCCTGGCTCTGTGCCAACGGCGCGCTCTGGAACGTAGTGCAGGTCGTGGCCTGGGTGAAAATGTTTCACAATTATTCGGCGACGATGCCCGCCGCCGAGGCGCTGGAACTGACCTTCGACGCGAGTAAGCCCTGCAAACTCTGTTGCCTCGCCAAATCCGCGGAAGAGACCGCCCGCAAGCAATTGCCACGCGAAGCCGTTCTCGGCGGTGGCGTAGAAAAACTTCTACTCATTGCCGAGTGTGCGCCGACGGTCGTCGTCCCCGCGCCGGATTTTATCTGGCCAGGGATCACCGACGATACCGGTTTGATGCGTAAAGAGGCCGTGCCGGTTCCCCCGCCGCGCGTGTAACGCGCTCGCCTCTGTCTCCCACGTCGCCGCGCCGCTTGCGCGGCGTGAATTATTCTTTTCGCCCAACCGGGCGGCGTTCGCGCGCACGCATTTTCCCGCGCGCATTCATTTCAACTTTTCTCATGCCTTTTTCTCTTCGTTTCCAACACGCCGCAGCGCTCGCCGCTGTGGTTTTCACCTTCGCCAACACAACGCCCGCCAAGGCCTGCTCCGTCTGCGGCTGTTCACTCAGCTCGGACTGGGTCGCCCAAGGCTACGACGCCTTGCCCGGCTTCGAAGCCAGTCTGCGCTTCGAGTATTTTGACCAGACCGACCTGCGCAGCGGCACCAAAAGCGTTGATCGGGCTTCGGAGTCTTTTCCTAACGACAATGAAACCCAGCAGCGCACCCTCAACCGAAACATCTGGCTAGATCTAAACTATGTGGCCAATCCGGCCTGGGCGATCACCCTGTCGGTTCCTTACCACAACCGTTTCCACACCACGATTGCCGAGGGCGACACAGATTTTTCCACCTCGCGCGCCAGCGGGCTGGGCGACATCCGCGTGCTCGGGCGTTACCAAAAATCCGGGACCAGCCACAGTTTTGGTCTGCAATTCGGTTTCAAACTTCTCACCGGTCA
>Ga0302321_100004552_pt1 | contig 12017 bp, 5 predicted proteins | sample Fen_T0_1_FD_202505 | JGI IMG/M metagenome (GOLD analysis project Ga0302321, IMG submission 202505) | Peat permafrost microbial communities from Stordalen Mire near Abisko, Sweden - Fen_T0_1 | ecosystem: Environmental > Terrestrial > Soil > Wetlands > Permafrost | place: Sweden: Abisko...
GCTCGATAATATAGAGCGGGCGACGTTTAATTTCCTCGTATATACGCCCCACATATTCGCCAAGCACCCCCGTCATCAGCAGCTGTGCCGACGAACCCAGTGCCACCGCGAACATGATTGTCGTCCAGCCCGATACCGTACCCAGGCCTAACACCTTGGCGGCGATCGCCCAAGCCCCAATTCCAACCGCGCAGATCGCGGCAAATACCCCGAGCCAGGTTGCGACGCGCAGTGGCAAAATCGAGAATGAAGTAATTCCGTCAATTGCAAATTTCAGCATCTTACTTATCGGGTATTTGGTAGCACCGGCGAATCTTGCGTCGCGATCGTAGTACACGGCCGTTTGCCTGAACCCTACCCACGCTACCATTCCACGAACGAACCTATGTTGCTCGCGCAGGGCTCGCAAAGTAAGTACAACCGGGCGACTCATTAGACGAAAATCACCGGCATCCAGTGGGATCGCCACCCCCGTTATTGCGCGAATCAATCGGTAAAATATCGATGCGGTAGCGCGCTTGAACCAGGTTTCCCCTTTGCGCTTCTTACGGACACCGTAGACGACATCATATCCCGCCCTCTGCTTGTCAATCATTTCACTAACCACACTCGGCGGATCCTGAAGGTCGGCGTCCATGACGACCACGACATCTCCCTCAGCCCGGTCGACACCTGCCGTAATGGCAAATTGGTGCCCGAAATTTCGCGAAAACGCTATCAGACGGTAGCGCGATTCAGATGCCGCCATGCTTGCCAGCAGGCGCCGCGAGTTGTCAGACGAGCCGTCCTCGACGAAGACCACTTCCCAGTTGTCACCCACCTGCACAAGATTCGAAAAAAGATCGCGCAATCGGCGATCAAGTTCAGGAAGCGTGTCCTCCTCATTGAATACTGGGATAACCAACGATAGCTGGGGACGTGCCATTGCCGCGAATATACTACGACAAGGGCACCGAACGAAAGGCCGGCTTTTGAGGTGTTGCCTGATCGTTGCTCAGGAGTTGCGGTAATAGAGCGATCCAAACATTCCAATGCAGGGAAGCAGGGCTGCCAACCAACCAACGAGGACGGCTCGGTAGCGAATTTGTCCGTCGGATGTGGAAGCCCGAATCTGTCTCAGACAGGCGATTGTTGCAAAGAAGCCAAGCGCTAGAAAATGACCAAAGACTGGGTCTCGCCACTGTGAATTCGAGTCTTGCAAAGTTGCCGTGCCCGCGAAAAGCATGACTGGTAACAACCACACGAACCAGCGCTGCGCTCTGAATGGCAGAAATACCAAGGGCACCAGCAGGGCCAACCAAAATTCCAAGTTTTGCGCCTCGAACCAGCGCGACAACGCGTAAGCTGGATTGACGGTTAGAGTCGTCAATGTCGCCAGAAGATTCTGCGCGCCCATTGAAGGCATGTTGGGCAAATCGACTTGATAAGTCTTGATCCCATAGTGAGGAAGTACAACCAGCGCTATGCTTAGAAAATAGCCCGTGGAGAGTATCGCCAACCATTTGCCGGTCTGACGTCGGGAACCAAAAGCCAGCAAGTATAGTCCCAACAATGCGAACCAAATCGCTACTTGCTCGTTGATAGCAATTCCAAAGAAGGTAGTGGTTAACCCCAACCAGACCCGGCCATTCTCAAAGTAATACGCAGCCAGGAAAAAGCTCCCCAATGCGAAAGTAATCGGAAAAGAATCCTTAATTCCAAGCATTCCCACCGAGGGCATCGAGAGGAAAGCAATCGATATAAAGAAGGCCGAAAATACGCCCAGGGATTTCTTGCACCAGTAAAATAGTGGAATTGCCGCAAGCGATAGCGAGAGGACACGCAATAGCATTAGGCCCTCCGCCTTAGGCGAGAACCAAGCTGTCATAGAGTGCAACGCGCCGAGACAACTGGCGTGCCCGGTAATCCGCATACCCTTGATCGTAAACCACGCAGGCAGACCGCCGACTGCGGAAATGTGGCGAACGGTCACCCATTCATGGCTAATACCAGTTGCTGCCAAGTCAATCTTAGCCGTGGCATGACGAACCCCAGCGATTGCAAATGCCAGAATAACCCCCGTAACTAGCATTGAAAGTATTCTAGGGGTAACCCGCGTAGCCATTGTATCGACCATGGTTCGCCAGTCACTCGTTCGCACTACACTCTTGCCCGACGACCAAGTCAAGAGAGATGCATCCACCGATATGACCGTAACGATCGAAAAGAGTGCCGTCGCAATCAAAAATGCCAGCGACTTATCAGTCCAAATTGATGGCTGAAATACAAGCGGCACGAACCCAACAGCGCATAACGGCGCCAATAGGCGGATTCGCCTCTCGAATGAGACCACCCGCTTACCAGCCAACTTTGGCGTGGCAGAAGCAATTGCTACGACAAGTGGCAGGATCAATGCGGGCAGGATTACGATCAGCAGCATCTCTTTACGGAGCCCAGCGGCCATTCGATTCGTCATTACGAATTGAGCAAGTCGACGCGCCTGAGCCAAAGTGGCTGCCGCAAAGCCAAGTGACATCCCCTCGAGTACGGCCAAAGAAAATGCGTGCACGAAACGCGTAAATCGCGGAAGTTCCGGTTGCCGATCAATTGAAGCCATGGCCGCCCAGTCGTGCGATAATTCTGAGGTTTTCCACGGTCGAGAAGCCACGTTTCGCGAGTACGAATTCCCCACTTTCCCGAATGACTCCAAATTTGCGCGATTGCAGTACCTCGAGCACATTTTCTCGTTCGAACTGCCCTGCCGGAAGTCTGAAAAGCACGTAGTCGGCGTCGTATATGCTCAAACGCAGGGTGTACGCATTCGGGCGATTCGAAAGTTGAGGAACGACGTTTTCCGTTGCAGATATCTTCGCTGTTGGCGGCACCAAATTGAGCAACTTTCTCAAATTTACTCTTCGCGTCAGATCAGCCGCATCCGTTCCGAAGTGGTAGGGACCAAAACCGCCCCAGGCGGTATTTTGCTGCAATAGCGCTCCATACTGATGACTCATCGCCAGCGTGCCGAGGCCGAATGCCGCAAGCCATGACCACTTCCAAGCCTTGTCGTAGCTGGGGCTACACGCTGCCGTTCGATTAATCCAGCGAAGATTGACCAAGGCTACCGGAAACAATTGTGCAGTCCAATAGGCCGTGTACTGAAACGAAATCATTATTTGCGGCTGATATTTGGTCGACAAGAGTGTAAATACGAAACCAGTCAAGCAAGCCCACAGTCCGATGCCTTTGCGCAATGGGAGAAAAGCAAAGGGCAACATGACTTGAAGAACGTAAATCAGCTTCTGGCGCTCCAGCAGCGTGTCCAAGGTATAAATCGGATTGCTGATGATTGTCTTAACGACGCCCGCAAAGCTGTTGTCATCCTCGGGAATGAGCAGTTTGTACTGGTGTACGAACGCATCTCCCCCACCCATTGCATGATGCATTATGACGCCCTTCATCAGAAGGAAGTACGCGCCACCGGCAATCAACAGCATTGTTCCAGCGAACGGACGGCGACCCGTTAGCAGCAATAACCCTCCGAGTCCGGCAAGGCCCACCGCCACGTCTTCGCGAACGCTCAGTGCCAGAATGGCAAATAGCGCAGCCCAAATCCAACGTCGCAGTTCGATGAAATAGACGGCAAACCAGAGGAAGAAGGGGCCGAGCGGCAGATAATGGAAGTCATAGAGATTCGAACCATGCAAGCCCGGATAGAGAACGTAGGAAAGGGCCACCATACAGGCTAGCCACCGGCTCACGTACCTGGTGCCCAACAAGTACAGTGGAAGCGCAGCCGATCCAAACAGAAATGCTTGGATAATCAAGAGCGTTTCGGCGTTCGGCCGCAGTGCGTAAACTGGAGCGATGACGAAGGAAAACCAAGTCGCGTGAAACCCCAAGTGGGACGCATCAGGTCCGCCCAGTGGCGAGGATTTGAATAGGCGTGCGCCGTGTAAGACATTCCATACCAAATTGTCTTCCAGTCCGAGATCGAGACTCGAGGAAAGTACATTTCGGTGATGTATTATCGTGATGGTGCTGAAGAACACCGTGTACACAAGGCAGGCAGCGCACACAATTAGTAGAGGTAGTCGCTGCGGAAGCGCCGCCCCGATTGCCCGAAAATCCGCTTGCGCCTTGCGCACCGTGTTGCACGCACGCGACCAATATCCGGGCATCGCTGCCGGCATATTGGGGGCTCGCAGGGCAAGGGCCACCAAGTGCTTTGCCAATACAATAACGGTCAATGCGTATAATAAGTGGGAAAGCTCTCGATCAATCCAGATACGCCAATTGAAAAGCGCGGACATGAACCCCACAAGAATTAGCGGGGCGCCGCGCTGGGCCAGAACGTGCAATGCTTTTTGCGTTCGAAGGCCTAGTGCATTAACTAGGCAGGCTGCAGTGAGGCCGACGCAAGCGGCAATCACTGCCACAAGTTGCGGCGTGACTGCGTGCGATGTCGACGAGACCTGATTGCGACGGACGAGTTCAACAAGTGCATCCGAGTGACGCCACGCCCACAGACCCACCGCTACGCTGACAAACTCCAAAGTCAGCAATGCTGAGGCCCAAAGCCAATTGGGGAAGTTTATTTCGGACGGCGACGGTCCGCGAGTTGGACTATCCGGGCTAATCGGCATGTCCGTTCCGACGATTTGGGTGCGGCGGGTGTTCGGCGCCCGATGCGAAATAGTGTTGCGCGTCGGGGCCGCCACCCCGACACGTGGGCACGAGCAGAAATTGATTCGAACTCGACCCACTTGGCGACTGACAAAAGTTGGCCCTGCTGTCACAGGCTAGTTTCTGCGCTAGGGGGGGCGTCGTTCCCGGAGGTTTATACTTGTTCATCTCGTGCTAGGCTCTTTACGAGGTGTCCGCATACAGGCGAAACTCACCGGGATCAATGCCAGCTAAATTTGATGCATACGCTAAGGATTACGAAACGTTGCACGCCAATAGCATTACGGCTTCGGGCGAGCAACCAGGCTATTTTTCCGACTACAAGGTAGATTGCTTGGCTCGTCTGGCAGGTTCCAATTTCGACGAACCTGTTCTGGACTACGGCTGCGGCGTCGGCACTTTAACGCATCGGCTTTGTACCCGATACAGTCGGGTGTATGGCTTCGATCCCTCGACAAAAAGCCTTGATGAGGCCCGCCAACATGGAGACAGCGCAACGTACCATGATGACCCCGGTGAGCTTCCACAGGCCCATTTCGGTATCGTGGTGCTGGCCAATGTGCTGCACCACGTGCCGCCGCCTAATCGGGTTGAACTTCTAACCCGACTCAGTGAATTATTGCGGCCGGGAACGGGGCGCCTCGTCGTGTTCGAGCACAATCCTTACAATCCGCTAACGCGCCGGGCCGTGGCCCAATGTGAGTTTGACGACGATGCCATTTTGCTCGGACCGGGAGAACTCGTTGGATTACTCGGGCAATGTGGTTACAAGGCTGTTCGGCGTCGATTCATCGTCTTCTTTCCGCGCTTGATGGCTGTCCTTCGGCCGCTGGAGCCCTCCTTAGGCTGGCTGCCCGTGGGAGCACAGATGATGGCCTTTGGCACGTCGCCTGGCTAAATCTACTCATGTCAATCTTGGCAATCGTCACTTACGTCCCCCCGCCCGGGGCGAGCTGTCAGGGAAGGCAATTCTTAGGTTAAATTCAGGCTTGCTGCGGAATTTCTAGCCATTTCGAGTCCGGACAGACGAAGGGTTGGGGCTTGATTGCCTAGACCTTGCCCGCTCGCTTATGGCTCCAATTTCGAATTTTCCTGGCGCGTCGGCGCGTCTAAAGTAGGATTCGGCCTCCTTCTACGGTATACACGGAACCGTCATGAACGACGATAGCGGCGAAAAGCGGGACGAACAAACGGCAACCACCAACAATGCGTCAACTGCAGAGGCCAAGCCGGCTAGTTCTGAAGTTGTTGCTGCGTCGAGCGCGGAAGGCTCCAATGCTGGTCCGCGGGCGGCGGATAATGCGGGCGCGGCGCCCGCAACTACGGGGGCTGCCACAGCACCCGGTGTCACACCTTCAGGGAACTTGATTCGTCGCCTTTTGTGGTTGGACGGGCGCGTAGCCGAGGCAAGGCTCAATACCTTTGGACCATCACAACCTGGCTGGGCTGAATACGATGCAGCACGGCACGCCAGAGAAGGCGTGGTTCAAATTGGCGAGACCGGCCAAAGCAGTTGGGCCGTTCTTTTGCTGGAGCGTGTAACCGCATCACTCCTGTTACGTGCCCATGCTGCACGCGCCGGAATACGAGTGGGTACCGGGCCTTTGAGTGAGCTGGATTGGGAAAGTGTTCGTAATATTCCGGTCGTTCAAGAGGCTTGGAATAATCTTTCGGCCGTTCAAGTATCGGCGCTGGTCGAAGCGTTGGGGGCTGATGGCGATCACGCCACCGCCAACTTGCCTGTTCAGCAACGCAAGTCATTTGCGCTAGGTCTCCACAACTTCGTCAAGACTCTAGCGGAACCGCTTGAATTCGAAGCCAACCGGCTCGGACGTGCGCTTTTTGCTCGCTATACTCGAGTAGCCATTGCGGCAGTTGCGGCGATCATCGTCGCAAGTTCTTTCATAAATTGGCTCGGCGCTCGGTTTGAAAAACCAAATATTGCCCTTCACAGAGCCGTTGAAGTGAGCAGTCAGTACCCAGGTGCGGGCGAAGACCACAGCTTGCTGGTCGACGGAGACCGCACCAACTTGGGGTTTCACACAAATTGTGAAGGTCCTCAATTCGTTGTTGTCGATCTTGGCGCGGTTCACAAATTCGACAAAGTGGTCGTCTATAATCGCGATGAATACCCGGAGCGAGCCGTCCCGCTGTATTTGGAAGTCAGTGCGGATCGTCAAAATTACAAGCAGCTCGCCGTCAAGAAAGAAGCGTTCGATAAGTGGGCTGCAACTGGGCTAAGCGCTACAGGGCGTTATATAAGGTTGCGCAACACACCGCCCAATTGCTTTCATCTGGCTGAAGTCGAAGTCTATTGATGGTGATGTGGGCGTACTCACGCGTGGATGGGAATTTCACTGCTCGATTGCAGCGCCCATCCAAGTGACGTACCTAGACGGCTAGGGTTTCCGAATCTGGGTGGACGATGCAGCTGGAGCCAATTTGATGGACCCTGCCTCTCGATGGTGAGCGACGCTGTCGGCCCGGAGATTGGTCGCATGTTCAGCTTCTTGGATCGTAATTGTAACTAACCAATATTATTGAGTAAAAACTATAGTCCCCTGCAAAGTTTGAGCTTTGTATCAAACCCAGGGGATAGTTCCGCTGGCAATAATGAGCCTACTGCATTTTGATTGCGTCGCCTCGACGGTAACCCCGCGATGGTTACGTTAGCGGCTCCCTATGAGTGACGGCGACGAAAAGACACCCGCGCCGCCGCAGCGCGCCAAGAGTCCGACTGAAGCGCGGCCAGGGTCGGTGCCTCCAGTTCGACCCGACGCAGGTTCTTGGTCGCCGCATGCTCCACGAGTCGTTCCGCGTCGGGCAGCACTTTCAACACTTCCCGATGACGTTCCCGCACGGGCGCGCGGGTCTCGCGGCAGTATCGAGCTCGACGCGCTGAGGCCGCCAGTAGACGACGCGAAGCAGCCCCAGCCTGAACAAGGCAAGAACGCAAATGCCACTGGGGGAGTCACTAATGACGATCCATTCGGCCAAGTGCCGGCCCTTAAAAGCCCTCCGCATGATAGCCCCGCAACGCGTCGACTGCCTAGCGACCCCGCTACGCGCCGCCATCGACCGCGTCGGGCGCGAGCCGTAGAGGCCGAAGCGGACCTTTGGGCAGCGCTTGACAGTGGACCTCCGAGCATTCCGTCAGCTGCAAGGATTGAACCCGCACCACGCGAAATTGCTGGAGAAGCAACACCTGAAACTCCGAGTGGCGTGGCCGTTGGTCACGTGCTCGCGGATCGCTACGAGGTGCTCAGCGTCCTTGGAGAGGGGGGAATGGGGATCGTTTATAGGTGTTTGGATACCTATAGCGGCGACGAAGTGGCGCTAAAGCGTGTCATCATCCCAGAGGGCCCGCTTGCCAATGAATACGTACTTTGGTTTTACAAGGAATCGAAGGCGCTAGCCACGCTAGACCATCCCAGCATAGTAAGAGCTCGAGATTTTGGCCAGTTTCACGATGGCTCGCCTTTCTTGGTGATGGATTTGGTCGTCGGCGTTTCCTTGCATGATTTGTCGCATGCCAAAATGACCTTTCCTCTCGTGTGGAGCGTGACGGATCAAATCTTAGGTGCATTGGCGCACGCTCATGCACGCGGAATAATTCACGGAGATCTCAAACCCTCCAATATCTTGGTAGAGGAACAGCCCGAAGGTCCGCCACGGGTTCACGTACTTGACTTCGGGCTAGCGTGGCTAAAGCAGGATCGTCACGATGAACGCCTGGATGGCTCCAAGGCATTGGATTTCACGCCGCACGCGGGTGCCGGAACGCCCGGTTATATGGCCCCGGAACAAATTCAGCACGAGAGTCACAATGTCTGTGGTGCAACCGACCTGTATTCCTTGGGTTGCATTTTGCATAGGATGCTGAGCGGCAAGCCGCCATTCACCGGCGAATCCAAGGAGCTATTGCGACATCACGCATTCGACGTGCCCATCGCTCCCAAGCTTCGTTCCGATGCCCCTCACGATTCTGTTCACTTTATCCTGCGCATGCTCGCAAAACAACCCTGGGATAGGTGGGAATTTGCCAGCGAGGCTCGCGCGGAATGGCTGAGGTGGAAACCGTCGCCTGATATTGACTCGAGCAGCTACCGATTTCCGCCGTTACCGCGGAAGAACGAGGCGCCGCGTGCACCAACAGTACACAAGCCGCGCGCAGTTCCAAATGTTGCAACCGCGGAACGCAGCCCAGGCCTACTGAGCATTCGTCCCAGTCCGCTCGTAGGCCGTGACGAACTTCGTGAGGTCCTGCAGAATGCGTGCCGCGATTCGATTCAAGGTCAAGGACCAGCGCACCGACTCGTTATTCTCGTGGGACCGGCAGGCGTTGGGAAGAGTCGGATTGCCGAATGGCTCTATGAGTCCATTCACGAAAGCGGTTCCATGGTGCCACTGCGGGCCCGCTACCGTTCGCCGCGGGGGCCGCTCGATGGCATGCTGGGCGCGGTTACTCAATACTTCAATTTCGAGCGCGCCGACAGGGACACATTGGAACGTACCTTGCTGGCTCGCTGGAAAATTGGGAGAAACGACAAAGCTGGGCGCACTTGGGTTGCTGGCATCGCCGAATGGTTGCGACCACTAGGTCCCATCAGTGATCAACCGATCGGGCCCAGTGGTATTCGCTTTTCGCTCGATACGCCCGAAACCCGTCGGATGGTGATGCGCTACACGTTGCGAAGAATCGCTCGAGGCCGCCCGATGTTGCTTTGGCTGGATGATCTCCACCATGCGAGCGAATCCACCATTTCGGGCTTGGCGCACCTTCACGAAGAAGAGGCGGATCAGCGCTTTGTAATGGTGGCAACGGTTCGTGACGAGGACTATCGGCTAGACGCGCGTCTATCCGACAAACTGCGACCGCTGGTCGAGAGCATGGACACTCGGATGTTGGAAGTGCGCCCAATGGACAGCGATACCACGTGCGCACTCGTGCGCGCTTCGCTGCCTCTTGATGACGCGGCAGTCGAGGAAGCGGCCCGACGGAGCCGCGGAAACCCGCTATTTGCGTTGCAGCAGTTGCACGCTTGGGCATTGGCGGGCGAAATGACGCGGACCGCGGGGCGCTATCACGTCCCAGCGGAAGTACTTGCAGTCCGACCTCGCACGACGGCTGAGCTTTGGGACAGTCGAATTTCCGCGCTACCCGTCGAGCATCGGCTTGCGCCGTTTGTCGCGGCATCGCTCGGAGCCGACGTCAGACGAGTTGTGCTTCATTCTTTGCTTACCGCGCTCGAGTTGCCCGCGGATGACGCAATATTGAGCCTGCAGAATGCTGAAATATTGGTGCCGCGCGGGCCCGGTCGCTATGGCTGGCCGCACGCACTGTTGTACGAACATCTGTCCTCTCGCTTGGCGCAGCGGGATGACTGTCGTCGCATACTCAGGGCAGCTGCCCAGGCCCTATCGAAACATCCACTGGCTGGCACGCGTCGCGTAGTACGCCAGCGAGTTACGAATCTGCTGGGTGCTGGTGACCCTGATGCGGCGGCAAATGTACTGTTTTCCTACCTTCAAACTTCCGGGGGGGTCGCGCGCGAACCGCTTTCGTTGCTGGCCGATATAGACCTGCTCAAAGGCAAACTCCAAGGCCACACGCTTGCATTGAAGCACCGCTGGCAGGCAGAAGCCTTTAGGCAGATTGCGCGTGTCGAAGAAGCAAGCATGCATGCGGAAATTGCACGAGCTACCTTCGAGGAATTGGCGGACACCGAGAATCTCGCACAATCATTACGGCTACTCGGTTGCATTACGGCTGAACAAGGGCAACCCACCGAGGGCCTCAAACTGGTCGAGAAAGCTCGAGCTAGCTTTGAGTCTACAGGCAATTTAGCGGGTCTCGCGCAGAGCGAAGCGGCGCTGGCGGAAATTCAGTTTTCGCTTGGCAATATGACAACCGCGCGCGCATTGGTGGAACGCGGCCAGGCGCATTTTGCGTCGCTGGCTCAACCTCATGGTCGCGGACAATGCCTACTATTGCTGGGCGCAATCGAGCAAGCGGAAGGGCAGGTCGAAAGGGCGCGCCGTCGCACCACCGAAGCGCGATCGGAATTCGAGCGGGCGGGTTACCGTCTTGGCTCAGCCCTAGCGGACCTTGCATTGTCGCGTGTTGAACATCGACTTTCCAATTTTCATAGTGCCGAACGGGGGGCGCAGGACGCGCTCTCGACTTTTTTTGCGCTCGGGACTCTGAAGTATCAAGCCGATTGCGAAAGACTCTTGGCAATGGTCGGTATCGATTGCGACGACGCTCAAATGGCCGCGTATCACATCGACCGAATGGCAGACCTCAACAAGAAAACGCTAGACCGCAGCGGTGAACTAGAATCCCTGGTGCTGCGAGCCCAATTGGCCCTTCTTCGCCACGACCCCAAGTCGGCTGTCGAGTCCCTGGCGCGTGCACGCCGGGTGGCAGCCGTCGAACCCGAGCTCAAACAGCACCTACTCTTGACTGACACCTGGCTTGCCCTCGAACAAAATGAAGTGGAACGGTCACACGAGAAACTTATCGCTGCGGCCACGGTCTGTCGGGAAGTACATGTTGTCGGTGATCACACCCCTCAATTGCTAGCTCGATTTTCACGGTATCACTTGTCAGAGAAAGCACGTACCGAGCTCGATGTCTGGCGTTCGACGATCGTCGAAAAGAGTCGTCGGAGCAAGGATTGACCTAGCGGTACCAGCGCCGCTAATCAGGCTTGACAATTGGCCCAAAGGGGAGGTTCATCGCCGGGATGCAGAGCCAAAGGTCGCAACAACTTTTCAAGCGAGCAGAATCCGTAATCCCCGGTGGGGTTAATAGCCCAGTGCGAGCATACCGCTCCGTCGGTGGCTCACCTCCGTTCATCACCAGGGCTTCGGGTGCGCGTATCTTCGACGTGGACGGCAATGAGTTCATTGACTACGTCGGTTCCTGGGGACCCGCAATCCTGGGACATGCTCACCCAGCAGTTGTCTCAGCCGTGAAGCGCAGCGCGGACAATGGTCTTAGCTTTGGTGCACCCACGGAACAGGAGATTCGACTCGCCGAGCTAATCATAGGCCTGTACCCGAGCATTGAAATGCTGCGCTGCGTTTCGAGTGGTACGGAAGCTACAATGAGTGCAATTCGTGTTGCCCGTGGCTTTGTAAAGCGTAATTACATCGTTAAGTTCGATGGTGGTTATCACGGGCATTCGGATGGTCTGCTTGCAAAGGCCGGCTCGGGCGTTGGAACTCTCGGGATTCCCGATTCCGCGGGTGTGCCCGAGGGAATGGCCCAATATACGTTGACTTTGCCCTACAACGATTCGGCCGCTCTCGAGGCACTGTTTCAAGAGCGCGGCTCGGAGATCGCCGCA
>Ga0302321_100004554_pt1 | contig 12016 bp, 8 predicted proteins | sample Fen_T0_1_FD_202505 | JGI IMG/M metagenome (GOLD analysis project Ga0302321, IMG submission 202505) | Peat permafrost microbial communities from Stordalen Mire near Abisko, Sweden - Fen_T0_1 | ecosystem: Environmental > Terrestrial > Soil > Wetlands > Permafrost | place: Sweden: Abisko...
CTCCTCAAAGATAACCCCACTTTTGCTATGCATCACGAATTGCCTCAGGCTCATTTCGGCCCGACCCGCAGCCTCGCGTGCTTTATCTCCCACAACAGGCAATCGCTCTATCGAGCCTTTCGCCACTTCACGCAAACGTTGATAGCTCGGCGAAGTTTGCATACGGCGAAGTTGACCCAGATACTGGGATAGGCCACCCACATTATCGGAGATTGACTTATCGTTATCGTTGATAACAATGATCAGATTTTTCTTCAAGCTACCAGCATTATTAATCGCTTCCAGAGCCATGCCCCCGGTCAGCGCTCCATCACCGATAATGGCCACAACCTTAAAATCTTCCCCCCGCAGATCGCGTGCAACCGCAATACCGAGCGCAGCAGAGATAGACGTACTGGCATGGCTAGCCCCAAAGACATCGTAAGGACTCTCATCACGGCGGAGATAGCCAGAAAGACCACCGAACTGACGAATCGTATGAAAACGATCCCGCCGGCCCGTGAGCAGTTTATGTACATATGCCTGATGACCAATATCCCAGACCAGCATATCCTTTGGTGTATCAAAGATATAATGAAGAACCATCGTCAATTCTACTACACCAAGATTAGGAGCCAGATGGCCTCCACGCACAGAAACTTTCTCAATAATCTCGCGCCGAATCTCCTTTGCTAAACTTTCCATCTGTGGAACTGTCAGAGCTCGCAGTTGCTCTGGGCCATCAATAGTATCAAGAATCCTTGTCAATGGTTTCCTCCAAATTACTAGGCACCAGTTTTCCCCTTTTTATACGTCCGCAACAAGTGACCAGTAGATATTCGCCAAAAGTGGCTCGCCCAAAACTCAAAACCCACTATAATGAAGATGCAGGGAAAAAGGATAAAGGGTGCACTACCTGGTACCGTCCCCAATATTATAGGGGTGTTGTCACCCACAAGCAAACACTCTAACCCTGGAAATTCATGCACCTGAGGGCTTGACAAGGGTTAATCCATTCTGGCAAGCGGGTTTAGACACCCTCAATAGTGCCTTGACAGCTTTTCACTTTCTACTTATTATGATCCATATACGGTACCAACTGAAAATCAGGGGTACTTCTTCAATAAAGAAGAGGCACCATGCTCTTGATAATTGTGCGACAAGAGCAAAAGGCCTGGCTATGAATGTTTTAAAGCTACATTTGAACGACAAAGGAAGGCAGGAGCGGTACTTCGCTCTATGGGTAGAGAGAAGCCGCGTATCTTATGACAAGAAAAGATAGCGAGAAAGAATCAGAACGCCCACATTATTATTCACAGTTCTGGCTCGACGTGGCTGCGGGAAAACGTGTGATTGGGGCCCCTAAGCCGAATGAAGATGGTGAACTCGTTGAAGCCGAGATACCAGAGCCAATGCCACAACGCCGCGCGCGGACAATGGAGGCAGATCTGCGCAGTGAGAATATCATTCATCATGTTGCAGAACCAATCGCTGCACCTGAAGAATTCATTGAGCCTGACGAGGCTCCACTTAAGGCCAACAATGATCAGGATGAGATCGAGTATCAGGATGCACCATTAGAAGACGCAGATATCCCTGATATGGACCTTACATCAGCCGATGACGAGGAAGAGGAGGAATTTTTCGAAGAGGAAGAGGAGGAAGAAGACGACGATATGAACTGGGGCCGCGGCCGCAAGAAAAATAAGCCCGCACGCCCCGTAAAGCCTCCAGTCAAGAAACCAGGCAAACGTGAGCCAAGACGCGGTTACTAATCTCTGTCTATTCAACAAGGGTAACGTGAGCAATCTCGTCACCCTTGTTCTTATCTATCTCGGGCCATAACCCGGCTGGCATTACGCCTGCGTTTCATCCAGCTTTTTGCGCAAGAGCGTTTGCACAAGATCAGCCTTCGCCTGACCACGTGTCTGTTTCATCACCTGGCCGATAAGTGCCTGCACAGCATTCGTCTTGCCATTACGATAATCAAGCGCGGCCTTCGGGTTCTTCTCGACGACTTCTGCGATGATAAGCTCCAATGTCGCCGTATCATTAATCGGAGGCTTGATACCTTTCTTCTCAACAATAGCCTCTGGCATCTCGCCGCTTGCAAAAGCCTCATCCAGGATATCTTTCGCCTGCTTCCCTGTGATGCGCTCTTTGTCGAGCAGATCCAGCAAATTCGCTACCGATTTAGGGGAGAGGGGAGATTCTTGAATCGGCGTGGAGCTGGCTTTCAGCAGACGCACGACTTCACTCAATACCCAGTTACTGGCCAACTTCGCACGAGCCTTGTGATCCTTTGCAGGCGAAGCGGCAACCACTTGCTCAAAGTAGTCTCCTACTGCCTTATCTTCAGTCATCACATTTGCATCTTGTTCGTTAAGCCCATACTCTGACTGTAAACGCAGCCGTCGTGCATCGGGCAGTTCAGGCAAACGAGCACGAATCTCCTCGACACTCTCCTTGCTAATAAGCAGAGGCGGTAGATCCGGCTCCGGGAAGTAGCGATAGTCATCAGCCTTTTCTTTGCTGCGTTGTAAGACCGTAATGCCCTTCGCCTCAATCCAACCGCGTGTCTCCTGATGTATCACGCCCCCCTGACGAATAACCTCGATCTGGCGACGTGCCTCAAATTCCAGAGCACGTTCAACCGAGCGAAAACTATTCATATTCTTAATTTCAGTCTTTACGCCCAACTTCTTCTGACCACGTGGACGTACCGAGACATTCGCATCACAACGCAGGCTGCCCTCTTCCATACGGCCAGAAGATACACCAATATACACTAAAATCTCACGCAACTTCTGCATGTAGAGGCGAGCCTCTTCTGGCGAGCGCATATCAGGTTCGCTCACAATCTCCATCAACGGCGTACCAGCACGATTAATATCGATCAAGCTATAACCATTATGGTGTAATGAGCGAGCAGTATCCTCTTCAAGGTGCACACGTGTAATGCCAATACGTCGTTCTTGTCCCTGATACTTAATCGCGAGATAGCCATCGCTACTCAGCGGAATATCATATTGAGAGATCTGGTAGCCCTTCATTAAGTCGGGATAATGATAGCTCTTACGATCAAACTTCGAGTACTCAGGTATAGAACAATTGAGCGCCAGGGCCGTCATAATGGTAAAAGCCACGGCCTCTTGATTGATAACAGGTAATACACCCGGCATTCCCATACATATTGGACAAACATGTGTATTTGGCGCAGCATTTGCATAGTTCGTACCACACGTGCAGAACATCTTACTGCGAGTAAGTAGCTGAGAATGCACTTCGAGGCCAATAACGATCTCAAAATCTACATCCGTCATAGTATCTGTAGTTGTAGTCATTTTTTAATTGTCACCCTATTCCTATCTTGCAACTACGTTCTAGTGCCTTCTATTGTCGTAAGTCTAGTCTTTTCTCTGCCTTTCGTCAATGGGAGAGGGCATAGGAAAAAGGGGAAGTACGGACATTAGCCATGACGAAAACACGCACACCATGACTAAGATTAGGACATATAGGCTATTTCTGCTCTTAATGTTTCAAGATTAACATACTTGAGCTATAACAGTCATTAAGGGGATTTACCCATTCTCAAATCTCTCAGAAAATCAGACCACCATGAATTACGATAGCGAATAAGATACGCACGTCTCGTTCTTTTATGAGAAACAACAGCAAACATTGGCTGTTGAGGGGTAGTACGCACGCCGAATGGCTGAGCCAGAACCCTGAAAAAATCCGTGTAAACGCGATTGCCAGGGTCAACAGAATAATGTATACTTCCCAGAAGTAGCAGCATAAAATTTACAAAAGAAGAGCGTGCGGGTAGCAGCGCGCTTAAGTGAGCGGGCAGGAGAGCATTTACGTATGTCTCTAATTAATATGGCAAAACGTGAGATTAATTGTAAGATTGTCTATTATGGTATCGGTCTGTGTGGCAAGACTACCAACCTGCATTACATTCACCAGGCAGTAAACCCACAAGACGTAGGCGAGATGGTCTCGATAGATACAGAAACAGAGCGCACGCTCTACTTCGACCTGCTTCCACTAGAGTTAGGGAAAGTGCACGGGTTCAATATTCGCTTCCAACTCTATACAGTTCCCGGCCAGATTCTTTACCAACAAACACGTATCTCTGTGTTGAAAGGTGCAGACTGCGTCATCTTCGTTGCCGACTCGCAGGCCAGTAAATTGCAAGAGAATATTGAGTGCTGGAATGAATTACAAGAGCAGTTGCGCCGCATGAACAAGGATGCTGCAAATTTTCCTCTGGTAATGCAGTGGAATAAACGCGACTTACAAGACACATTGCCAGTCTCAGTACTGGAAAAGTACTTGAACCCCTATCGTGTACCAAGCTTTGAAGCCGTTGCAGTAACAGGCAAAGGTGTCATTGAAAGCCTACGTATTGGTATTAACTCAACACTACGGAAGCTAGAGCGCATCTAATGCCCATGGTTGGTAGGGATGCATCAAAGAGATGCAGGCAGCCTCAGTCACTGGCATATACATCGCGCCAGGCACGATGTATATTTATAAATCTCGACTTATGATTCTATAAGCGATGCGGCACACTATAATGAGACAGAAAAGCAAGAGATACCAATAGAAGGATACTATTACCTGGTATTTACGTACCAGGTAACGTGGCAATTTCCTCTTGCTACCAATTGTCCACAACTCATTTTATGTGTATAATGGGCACAGTCATAAGGTCTAACCGTCTCTTCATAAAAGTAAGGGGCCAGACTTTCTTGGGTGTTCAATTTATACAAAAAGAGTGTTGGCAGTGTTGTGATGGGCCTTTACGCTGTCCACTCTTCTATGAAGGGATTACATGGAAACGATACGTGTCATCATTATTGATGAACAGCCTCTCTTTCGCGAGGGAGTCCGCGCAACTCTAGAGCGAATGGGAGATTGCGTAATTGTTGGAGAGTCGACTGACGCCGCTGATGTACTCGAAATTGCACGAACGTGCAACCCCGATGTAGCCCTCATCGACGCAGGGCTTACCGCATCCGATCCTCTTGAAATAGCCCGGCAAATGCGCCACGTAGCACCACGGATGGCTATTATTATCCTCACACCTTCAGAGGACGAAGAGCGCTTATTTCAATCAATCAAAGTGGGTGCAGCTGCATACTCTACACGCAACATTAGTCCAGAAGAGCTCGTAGAGACGGTACGCAAGGTAAGCCACGGCGAATACCTCATTCGAGATGATGTGCTCTCAAAACCACAACTCGCAAGTCGTGTACTTAAATCTTTCCGTGAACTAACAGAAGTGGAAGAGGAAGGCGAACCAAAGGACCTCTACTCGCCACTTTCTACTCGTGAAGTCGAAATTCTGGATTATATCGCACGAGGTAATAGCAACAAAGAGATCGCCAAGTCTTTAAAAATTAGCGATCAGACGGTCAAAAACCACATTACCTCTATCCTAAAGAAGCTTTCCGTTAATGATCGTACAGCGGCTGTTGTTCACGCGCTACGACATGGCTGGATTAAGATGCACGAGGATTAGTATCTCTTAAAAAGTTTCTCTATTGCATAGAAAAGAGTACCACAACCCGCGAAAAATGATCTCCGCATTGCCCATCTTGATCAACACCTGGAACAGCTGCAGCCTGGATCTCTGGAGTACCCTATCCACATATATGGGATCGGGTGTAACGAGCCACTACCCCTGTTTCGATTACCTACAAGCAGAGGCATAACATAATGCACGCCGTCAGGCTGACACGGCATCGGTGTGGCTAAATCTATCAATGCCGTGTCAGCCCTTTTCTATCCAAATAAGAGAGGGCTTCTTTCCTTACTCACATGATCGTCACATCCTCCCCTCAACAGAGAACGCAAACACCTTGCTTAACCCAACAATTCAAAATATTGCCCGCTTTTCGTAAAAAAGATATACTGATAGTAAGATATACTGATAGCGGGGAATTACAAATTGATTGAAACATACAAGTTATAGCAAGGAAGGATACAATGCTGAATCCTCGTACGAGAAGAAAGGAAACCTAACCCGGTGAAAGTTTATGGTCGCATAACAGTCTTTCCCATTATGCCAGCCCGCATTAACCGCCTTTATGAACTCGCTTATAACCTATGGTGGAGCTGGCATCCTGAAGCTCGTGCCCTCTATAGCACCCTGGATACCGACCTATGGGAAGAGGTTGGACATAATCCCGTTCATTTTCTCAGCTCCGTACAGCCTCAATTGCTGGAAAAGGCGGCAGCGGATGCAGACTACTTACAACAATATACCAGTGTCATCAACGACTTCAATCACTACATTCATCCAAAGCCCGATGAAACCTGGTTCTCACGAACGTATCCAGAATTGGCAAGGAATACGATTGCTTACTTTTCAGCCGAGTTCGGACTACATGAATCGGTTCCCATCTATTCCGGTGGCCTGGGCATCCTTTCTGGCGATCACTGTAAAGAGGCCAGTGATCTTGGGCTCCCGTTTGTTGGCGTTGGATTTCTCTATCCTCAAGGTTATTTCAATCAGCGCGTCAATCGTTCGGGTGTTCAGGAAGCGTCATATGATAAGCTACATTTCTCAGAGGTGCCCGCAGTTCCGGCCGTTGGACCAGATGGAAATGAAGTTGTGATCAGCGTTGATCTACCAGGTCGCCGTATTTATGCCAAAGTCTGGAAGCTGGTGGTTGGGCGCGTCCCTCTTTATTTGATGGATACAGATATTGCTCCCAATGCACCTGCCGATCGCGAGCTTTCGGCCCGTCTCTATGGGGGCGACCGCGAGATGCGTATTTCACAAGAGATCGTGCTGGGCATCGGTGGCGTACGTGCACTACGCGCTCTGGGTATTTCGCCATCCGCATGGCATCTGAATGAAGGGCATGCCGCATTTCTTAACCTTGAACGCTGCCGTGAGCTCGTAGCAGCAGGGCTAAGCTTCCATGAAGCGCGTGAAGTAGTTACAACGAATTCGCTTTTTACCACACATACGCCTGTGCCTGCAGGGAATGATTCGTTTAGCTACGATCTCATCGACAAATTTTTTGGTTCGTACTGGGGCCAGCTTGGCCTCAACAGGGAACAGTTCTTAGAAGTTGCGCGCGAAGATCAGGGCTGGGGGGCAACATACGGGATGACCATTCTCGCCCTGAAGCTTACTGGCCATCATAATGGTGTAAGCGCGTTGCATGGCTCTGTGTCACGCAAAATGTGGCAATTTCTCTGGCCTGGTCTTGATGTCGATGAAGTACCCATTAGCTCAATCACAAATGGAGTTCATACGTTCTCCTGGATTGCGCCTGAGCTGAACGAACTTTTTGGGCGCTACCTGGACAAAGATTGGGGCAAGCATGTCGATGAACAAGAGTTCTGGGACGAGCGTATTCACAATATCCCTGACTCTGAACTATGGAAAACTCATACGCTGCGTAAAGAGGCACTCATAGCTTATGCGCGCAAACGTCTGAAGCAGCAACATTTACGTCTGGGCGAAGGCGACCGACAAATAGAAGAATTTGAGAGCATGCTCAATCCCCAGGCATTGATCATCGGCTTTGCACGGCGCTTTGCAACATACAAAAGGGCCACACTTATTTTCCGCAATCTGGATCGCCTGCGACGCATCTTGAACAATCCAGAGCGCCCGCTGCAAATTATTTTCGCAGGAAAAGCTCACCCTGCAGACGACCCGGGGAAAAGTTTAATCGAAAATATCTATCGTATCTCACGCAGTGAAGAGTTTAAAGGGAAGATCATCTTCCTGGAAAACTATGACATAGATATGGCACGCTATCTGGTGTCCGGCACCGATGTCTGGCTCAACAATCCCATCCGCCCCTATGAGGCAAGCGGCACCAGCGGCCAGAAGGCAGCTTTGAATGGGCAGCCAAACTGTAGCATTCTTGACGGCTGGTGGGCCGAAGGCTATGACGAAACAAATGGCTGGGCAATTGGCGAGGAACGTGACTACCACGATCAGGAGATACAGGCCGAGGATGATAGCAATTCCTTGTACCAGATACTTGAGGAAGAGATCATCCCGGCCTTTTTTGAGCATGACGCTCAAGGCATACCACTGCGCTGGACCCGTTATATGAAAGATGCCATTCGCTCGTGTACACCGAAATTTAGTATGCGCCGTATGGTTAAAGAGTACACGACACGCTACTATGTGCCTGAAATTCAGCAAGGCATGCGCGTAGAGGCCACTCATTACGAACGCGAACGTCAATTGGCCGCCTGGAAAGAGCGCGTACGTGCCGCATGGAACAGGCTAGAACTCTATGTTGATGGACGGAGAGAGGGGCAGCTTAGCCTGGGCGAGAGTATTAACATCTATGCCTGGGTGCGCGCTGAAGGTCTGAGCCCAGAAGACTTTTGCGTCGAGCTCATTTATGGGGAGACAAAAGACGAGGTGGCTATTCCACAGTACACGCTGCCAATGAACTACGTTAGACGCGAAAATGATGGCTCCTATCGTTACGAGCTCCGCCTTCAACCTGACGAGAGCGGCAGCATCGCCTACAGCATACGCGTTATTCCTTCACATCCTGCACTCACAGAAAAGTATGAACTGGGGTTGATTCGCTGGGCCTGACCTGACCTCGGGAAACCAGATCTACCAGGCAGACCAGGAAAAATCATCCCCTGGTTTGCCCGGCCTATACTATTAGTGAAAAACAGCATGAATATACTGTTTAGCCCCACACACCTGATGCTGAAAGACTTTTCTGAGGAAGAACAGTATACTCAGTTTAATTGTTCAGAGACCAAAGAAGATTTCTTTGGTCTCTGAACAATTAAAGATATACATCTCGTAATAAACATTTTAATGCGCAACAGCAACTGCAGTTTTAACATGGCGATATGTAAACAGGTGATGGAAAGAGAAGTTATAGAATAACACGATTATTAAAGCAAGAGCTTGCCCCAGCAATGGCAGTATATGCACCACATGGCTAAAAAACAATTGAATTAGAATAGTAAGTCCACTACCCACTAAAGATGTAATATGGAAACGTGCACAACGAGCTCCCCAGGAACGCGCACGACCTGGCATGTGGCGAAAAGTGAAGTAATCATTAGGAATAAAGTTTGCTATTAGCGATATTTCGCAGGCTAACACCGAAGCAAAAACATTTTGTGCCAGAGTGGTCATATGCAAAGGAATATAGTTCAGTGCCACATAGAAGACGATGAGATTTACAACGGCAGCGGTACCACCAAAAAAAATGTAACTGAAGAAACGCACCACCCAGGCCGCACGCCCCTTCGTTACACTATCTACGATATCAAGTGTACGATTAACAAATGCCCAACGAGTAGGATGGTAACTGGGGAGACGATAGGCAGACACAGCTTGTTCTACAATCTCTTCAACAAGTCCCTCTAAATCACTCGCAGGGGTAAGAATTTCATCTACATTCCGGTCTATCAAAGATTGATCCATGTACTCTTGTCATTCTCCGCTTTCTTCATAAATTGTTCAGCTGAAGTTATTGCTTATATTTGCCAGACGAACTTTGACAATTGAATGTAACAAAAAATGGCGAGAATAGATAAGAGTACTGACAATTTTAATGATCTTAATGCGATTCTCAGCTTTCTATGATACACAGGAAATTGTTCTGACTTACGAGGATAAACGTGCCAGGAGGTAATTTTTAGGCGGCTGTCCCAAAATCCCTATGCTCCAGCTGCGTCCGTATACTCGGAGCTGCTTCTAGTAATGAGAACGTATTGCCGTAAGGGTCTTTAAAGACCGCTTCTATGCCATAAAGCTGAGTCGTGGGAGCACAAACAAACGACACACCACATGCAATAAGACGCTCGTACTCGTGGCAGCAATTATCTGTCACAAATATCGATGCGACTTTCTGACCAATATGTTCCAGTAGTTCCTTTACTCGCTCTTCACCAGACAAAGAGACATCAGGCTTCGCCAGCGCAAGCTCCGGCTTCTGCTGCCCTTTAGGGGCGACTGTCAGCAAACGCATACCCGGTCCATACGTTATATCTCGGCGCTTCTCCAGGCCAAGCTTCTGCGTATAAAAGCAAAGCGCCTCCTCTTGATCTCGTACCAGGATGGAGATTACCGCATGTTGTGAAATGAGTTTCATCATTACCCTTTACCACCAATGCTAAATAGTAGTCTGGCATACAAAACATATTCTATGAACTAATTCTTTCTAGCACCACTATATTATATAAAACATCTGTTCTAATTTCAAGCTATTTTGCTAGACGATGTGAATTAAGGCTATACGAAATTCACTCGTTTCTACCAGCTTTATTTCTGCCCTACCTGGTTACTTAATGAAGCTTTTCGCGTATGAATATAGATATTACAAACTTTGCAATTGCACAGTAATAGGCTTACAATGGAATTTGAATAGGTCCCGATAGCCATCAATCATTGTAGAAAGGGAACAATACTAATGAAAGTAGTACAGTTCACTCGTCATGGTGATCCAGATGTTTTACAAGTGCGAGAGGTTGCCGATCCCGTGGCTGGACCGCAGGATGTATTAATAGAGGTTAAAGCGACGACGGTTAACCGGCTCGACCTCTTTCAGCGCGATGGAAGCCGGCCCGTGCCTCAGCTTCCCTTTACTCCCGGCCTGGAAGCTGCAGGAGTGGTGCTTCAAGATAGTAATGGTTTCCACGCAAGAGAGCGGGTACTAACGACATACGCGACTTCCGCTAAAGGTGGTGGCGGCTATGCAACCAAGATCGCCGCACCCGCCTCAACCCTGGCGCGCATCCCTCAAGGAGTAAGCTTTGAGCAAGCCGTTGCGGCAGGTCTGGCCGCCTCCACTGCCTGGGGCAGTTTATTTGATCTGGGTAAATTGCAGGCCGGCGAACGCGTCTTGATCTGGGCAGGCTCTAGCGGTGTAGGTTCTATCGCTATTCAACTAGCAAAGCAAGCCGGCGCATGGGTTGCCACCACAGCCAGTTCAGAGGAACGTAGAGAGGCTCTGCATAAATTAGGTGCAGATCTGGTGATTAATCATCGGCAGGAAGATGTTGGTAAGGTCTTACAAGATCAAGGTGGGGTCAATCTGGTCATCGAACTGGTGAGCACGACGTTGCAAAGCAGCCTTAATGCCTGTGCCCCCGATGGAAGAATCATCTTGATCGGGAATCTGGGTGGTCAACAGGCAACCATTGACACACAGGCTTGGCGGCTCAAACGCATCAATGTGCTTGGTGGTGGTGTGCGCCATACTTCAGTGGAAAACGAAGAGAAGTTTCTTCAACTGATCGCGGAAAAAAGAATCGACCCACTGATAGCACAGACCTTGTCTGTAGAGCAGGCAGCGGAGGCACACCGCATACTGGCAAAAGGAGAGCCCCAGGGCAAAATTGTGCTGACACATGCTTCATAAGCTTCCCTTGATCCACAGAAGTTTGGGTTAGCAAACAAAGAAAGACAAGGAGATATATTGATTATGCAAAGTCAAGTTGGTAGTGAACAGATTCTATTTACACGTGGCGTGCCTGCTGTAGAAGCGCTTCCAAACAAGTTGCTGAGTGAATGCCTGCAAGCAGTACTGGAAGGCCCTGATGGCAAAACAGTGCTTCAATATGGACATAATGGCGGCTATCTTCCTTTGCGGAAGTTATTAAGTGAGCAATACAATGTAGGATTAGAACAAGTACTGGTCGGCAATGGTTCACTTCACTTGCAAGATATTCTGGCTGGTATGCTTATCAAAGCTGGCGATGTGGTTTTTGTTGAGCAGCCAAGTTATGACCGAGCCATCAAGACGTTCCGCCGCCGTGGAGCAAAGGTTATTGGTATTCCACTCGAACATGATGGAATTAACCTGGCTGCACTCGAAAAAGCGATCTCATATCAAAAGCCTGTTTTCATGTATCTCGTACCTGACTTCCAGAATCCCGCTGGCGTCACAACATCTACAGAAAAGCGTCAGGCACTCGTTGACCTCGCTGCACGCTATAACTTCTGGCTGATAGAAGATGTGCCATATCGCACGTTACGCTACGCGGGTGAATCGTTACCACTTCTACGCGATCT
>Ga0302321_100004555_pt1 | contig 12015 bp, 11 predicted proteins | sample Fen_T0_1_FD_202505 | JGI IMG/M metagenome (GOLD analysis project Ga0302321, IMG submission 202505) | Peat permafrost microbial communities from Stordalen Mire near Abisko, Sweden - Fen_T0_1 | ecosystem: Environmental > Terrestrial > Soil > Wetlands > Permafrost | place: Sweden: Abisko...
GGCGTTCTGCCGCCTGATCCGCTTCGACAAGCGTGGAACCGGACTATCTGACCGTGACGCCGGCATCCCGTCGCTCGAACAACGGATGGACGACATCCGTGCGGTGATGGACAGTGCGGGCAGCGCGCGGGCGGCGATCCTCGGCATTTCCGAAGGCGGACCGATGAGCGCGTTGTTCGCGGCCACCTACCCCGAGCGCACCGAAGCGCTGATTCTCTACGGCACCTCGCCCCGGAGCACCTGGGCGCCCGACTATCCCTGGGGAGTCCCGATCGAGGAAGCGGCGGCCCATGACGACGACGTGCGCAGGACGTGGGGCAGTGCCGAGGCGACACGCCGCCTCGTGGCCGGTTGGCTGGCGCCGGAGATGGCCGATGACGAGCGCTTCTGCGAGTGGACCGGCAAGCTGACCCGCCAGGGTGCGAGCCCGGGCGCCGCCGTCGCGTTGCGGCGGATGAATCGTCTGATCGACGTGCGCCACGTACTGCCGTCGATCCACGTTCCGACACTGGTGCTGCGGCGCGTCGGCGACCAGGGCGCCGTGATCGAGGCCAGCCGGTACCTGAAGGAGCACATTCCCGGCGCGAAATTCGTCGAATTGCCGGGCAGCGCTCATTTTCATTTCGTCGGCGATGCCGATGCGTTCGCCGACGAGATCCAGGAGTTCCTTACCGGCGAGCGGACAGTCCCGGAGCCCGACCGGATCCTGGCAACAGTCCTGCTTACCGACATAGCGGACTCCACCCGGCGCGCGGCCGAAATCGGCGACCAGCGCTGGCGGGAACTGCTGGGCGACCACAACCAGCTCGCAAAAAGGGCGATCGCCCGGTTTCGCGGGCGAGCGATCAAGAGCACCGGCGACGGCTTTCTCGCCACCTTCGACGGGCCTGCGCGGGCCGTGCAATGCGCGTTCGCGATCCGCCAGGAGTCCCGCCAGCTCGGACTCGGGATTCGCGCGGGACTGCATACCGGAGAGGTCGAGCTGATGGGGGACGACATCGGCGGCATCGCCGTGCATCTGGCGGCGCGCGTCGCCGCGAACGCACCGGCCGACGAAGTCTGGACGTCGCGCACCGTCAGGGACCTGGTGGCAGGATCGGGGCTCGTGTTCAGCGAGCGCGGCGACTTCGAGTTGAAGGGCATCCCAGGCACGTGGCCGCTGTACGTCGTCGCCTGACGGGCCGCGTCCGATTTGCTATTCTGGGCACGTGATGGTGCGCATGTTTCGGAGGCGACCGATGAACCTTTCACCGATGCATTGCCGGAATGCTGTTGTCGCCGCGGTGTTGACTGCATGGGCGCTCGCCGCTACTGCCGCCGATATCGGCCAGGTCAAGATCGCCAAGGGCCAGGTCACCATCGAGCGACAGGGGAAGACGATCCCCGCGGCGGTGGGCGCGCGGCTGCAGGTCGCCGACATCGTCAAGACCGGCGCCGACGGTTCGGTCGGCATCACGATGGACGACGATTCGCTGCTGTCCGCCGGGCCCAACAGCGCGCTGTCGCTCGACAACTATGCGTTCGATTCCACGACCAATCAGGGCCGCCTCGACACGTCGCTCAACAAGGGGACGCTTTCCGTCATTTCGGGGCGCATCGCCAAGCAGACGCCGGACGCGATGACCGTGCGCACGCCCAACGCGATTCTCGGCGTGCGCGGTACCGAGTTTGTGGTGAGCGCCAATGACTGACGCGCTGGCGCGGCTGCGAGTCATCGCCACGCTGGTGGGTGTGTGCGTGGTTCTCGGCGCATGCGCCAGCGGCGGCACCGTGGTGCTGCTGCCGGAGAAGGACGGCCGCCAGACCGCCGTGTCGGTGAAGCAGGGCGACAAGGAAGTCGTCCTGGACCAGCCATTTGCGGCCGCGCGAACGAATGCGCAGGGGCCGCGCGCGTACGTGGCGACCCAGCAGGACGTAAATGCGCAATTCGGTCCGGCGCTGGCCGCGCAACCGGCCCGCGCGACGAAGTTCACGCTGTATTTCGTCGAAGGCAAGGACGAGTTCACCGAGCAATCGCAACAGGATGTCTACCGGATTCTGACCGAGATTGCGCAGCGGCCGGTGCCGGACGTCCTGGTCATCGGGCACACCGACACGGTCGGCAGCGACCAGGCCAACGACGTGCTCGGCCAGCAGCGCGCCGACATCGTTCGCTCGGCGTTGATACGCCTCGGCGTACCGTCCGACGACATTCGCGCGTTGTCGCGGGGCAAGCGCAGCCTGGCCGTGCCGACGGCAAGCGGCGTGGCGGAGCCGCTCAACCGCCGCGTCGAGATCATCGTGCGCTGAGCGGGACGCAGGAAGGCGGAAACGCTAGACCGCCGCGCCGGGTGCCAGCCACCGCACCGCCAGTACGGTGACGTCGTCGGCCGGAAGGGCGGTCCCGACGAAAGCCCGCACGTCTTCGCCTACGGCATCGACCACGGCGCGCGCGCTGGATTCGCCGGCAGTGAGGCGCTCGAGCAGCTGCCGCAGCCTTTCGGCGCCATAGCGATCGCCCGCCGGATCCTGCGCATCGGCGATGCCATCGGTCGTGAGGCAGATGATTTCGCCATGCTGCATCCGATGGCGGCCCGACGTGTAGGCAAAATCGTCGACCGTGCACAGCGGCGGCCCGGCGCCCTGGTCGAGGCGTGCGAGACCGCCGTGCCCATCCAGCACATACGGATTGTCGTGCCCGGCATTGCAGTACGAGAGCTCGCCGGTGCACAGGTCCAGGATCGCCGCGAACACCGTGACGAAATACATTTCCGGGTTGTCGCGCGAGACTTCGGCATTGGCGGTGCGCATCAGGTCGCTGATCGCCGCATCGGGCCGGCTCAGGGCCGCGCTCTTGAGCAGCGACTTGCTGATGGCCATGAACATGCTGGCCGAGAGGCCCTTGCCGGCGACGTCGCCGATGAGGAAGAACAGCCGATCGGCGTCCAGGCGAAAGAAATCGTAGAGATCGCCGCCGACTTCGCGCGCGGGCAGCATCGTTGCGGCGAGTTCGATGCGGGCTTCGTCGCGCAGCGAGTCAGCGCGCGGGAGGATGCCTGTCTGGATGCGCTGCGCGGCCTCGAGTTCGCCTTCGATGTACGCCGCCTCCAGGCGCTGCGCCTGCACGACGCGTTCCAGCGACTTCCGGCGGCGCGTCGTCTCGGCCAGTGTCAGCACCAGAAGCACGCTGAACAGGACCAGCAGCGCCATGCCCGACGTTGCCGCGTCGTACAACTGCCGCTGCGTATGGAACAGGGCGAACGCCGCCAAGGCCGGCAGAATCACGCACGCGGTGGCGAGCAGCGCGGCGTTGCGCGGCTTCCAGCGCGGCGTGGCCCACACGAGCAGCAGGCCGAGCAGCACGAACAGCACAAGCTCGAACCTGGGCGCCCACGCGGGCCGCACGAGCCAGGTCTGGTCAAACAGGTTCTCCAGCAACTGCGCGTGGATCTCGCTTCCGGGCATCGACTCGCCCAGCGGCGTGTTCTGGTAGTCGGTCAGCGCCAGGCCGGTTACACCGACCAGGACCAGCTTTCCCTGCAGCCGCATCGGATCCACGCGGCCGTTGAGCACGTCGAGCGCCGACACGGAACGCCTGGGGTCGTGCGGCGAGTAGTAGATGCGGAGTGATCCGTCTTCCTCGGTGGGCGCGGTGAAGTCCCCGACGGAAACCGCGCGGACCGCCGGACCCGACGTCTGCAGGCGCAGCGCCGGCGCGTGCAATGCCACGCGCAGCATTTCGACGGACAGCGCGGGCGCCAGTGTCCCATTGATGCTGGCGACGAGCGGAATGTGCCGGATCACGCTCCTTGCCGGATCGTTGAGCGAGACGAGTCCGTGGCCCGTTGCCGCGCGGTCGAGTTCATCGATGCTGGGGAGTACACCGCGAAATTGCCCGATGGCAGGCGCGGCACTCTCGCTTCCCTCGCGCTTGTCCGCATCGGCGACGGTGAACGGCGGTGCCCGCAGCGTCCTGCCCGTCCTGTCGGGCATGCCCATCAGCCCCAGGACGACGGGCCCTGCGGCGATGGCCGACGCCAGGTCCGTGTCGTTCGACGGCAGTGACGACAACCGTTCGGCGAGGACAGGATCCTGCTGCCGCGCGCGCTGCAGCAACTGGTGCGGCGACAGACGATCCGCGTCCGGCATCAGGACGTCGACGCCGATGGCCGATGGCTGGTACTTCTCGATGTCGCGGAGCAATTCGGCCAGGATCGTCCGCGGCCACGGCCATTGGCCCAGCGCGGCAAGGCTTTTCTCGTCGATCTCGACGACCACCGCCGGCATCGATTGAACCGTGCGGGGTTCGATGCGCTGGAACGCGTCGAACCAATAGGACTGCAGCCGCGCGTTCCACGCTTGCGCCATGCCGACGAGGGAGGTCAGCAGCGCCAGCGTCAGCAGTCCGACGAGCCAGATCCGGCGATTTCCCGGCAAGTCCGGCGCGGCTTCCGCCGTGTCGCTCACAACTCGATTTCCATCCCGTCGTAGGCGGCGGTGACGAGCAGTGGCTGGCCCGAGCGCGTGATTTCTTCATATCGCCGCGTCTCCGCCAGGATCCGCTCGATGGCGGCATCGCCGTGGATGGGCTCATGGTGAAACAGGCACAACTGGCGCGCGCCGGCAAGCTGGCACAGTTCGACACCAACAATGTTGCTCGAGTGGCCCCAGTCGGCCTTGACCGAGATCGTGTCGGCCAGCGAATACATGGCATCGAAGATGACCAGGTCGGCGTCGCGGAAGAAATTGACGTAGATCCCCGTCTCCTTCGCGTCCTCGAGCGTGTGTTCCGAATCGGTCGTGTAGATGACGGACCGGCTGCCGGCGCTGAAGCGGTAGCCGAACGAATCCCCGGCGTGCCGCTGCAGCATCAGGTTCACCTGCAGGCCGGCGATGTCGTATTGCCTTCCCGGATGAAGATGAACGAATTCGATGTCGGCGCCGAGTGCTTCGAAATCCACCGGGAACGACGGCGCGGCCTGCTGGCGGCGAAATGCCTGTTCCAGTTCTTCGTGACCGCCGTAGATCCGGATGCGGTTGCCCGGGATGTAAGCCGGCGTGAAGAAGGGGAACCCCATGATGTGGTCCCAATGCACGTGCGACATGAAGACGTGGTACGTCTGCGGTGCTGCAGCGCCATGGCGTGCGAGCGCCTTCTGGCCGAACGGACGCACGCCCGTGCCCAGGTCGCACAATACGTAATCCGATCCGCCGGATTCGATCTCGACGCAGGACGTGTGCCCGCCGTAGCTCCCCGCGACCGTCTGGCCAAGGCCGTCGACGAACGTTTCGAGGTCCGCGTCGGAGGCAAAGGACTTCCCGTCCGCCGCGCGCAACGCCGTGATGACCTTGTCCCGTACGCCCGATGCGGTCAACGCGACAGGCAGGGATCCACGCGTGCCCCAGAAGCGTATGCGCATCATGCCGCGGCCGCGTCGAAGGCCGCGAGGGCGGGGCCGGACACGTGCTCCAGCGCCGTGCGCACGTCGGTAAAGACTTCCAGGACGTGATTGAAGCGGGCGATCGCGAAGATCTCGCCGACGACCGGCTGCAGGGATGCGATGGCGATCCGCGCGTTGCAGGCGCGCATCTGCTTGGCCGCCACGAGCAGGACGCGCAGGCCCATGCTGCTGATGTAGGTCACGCGGGAAAAGTCGAGGACGAGCGCACCGATGGGAGGGACGGTCGCATCGAGTATCGGCGCGAGCGCCTGCTTCAGCGACTCGGCGTTCGGATGGTCGATCTGGCCGACGGGCACGGCGACGACGACGTCGACAAAGCGCTGGCTGGAGAAATCCACGTCGTCTCTCCTGCTTTCGTCGCGGTTGATCGGAGATGCGGATGGCGGCGGAAGAAGTATATCGTAGCGCGTCCTAGAGCCGGGGATAGCCCGGCATGTCGAACTGCGCGTCGCGGAGCGTGGCCAGCAGGTCCGCCGCGGGCGTGTCGTCCATGGCGGTCAGCGGGGGCCGCACCGTGCGCCACCCCGGGTCGCGCGCGAATTCGGCGACCACGCGCTTCATCGCTGGAATCATCGTCGTGGACTGGAAGATCTTGCGGACGACATCGGCCTGCGCCTGCAACTGCTCGCCCCCGGGTTGGTTCCATTGGGTGAACACGGCGTAGATGCCGGCCGGGTTGACGTTCACGGTGGCGCTGATGCAACCCGCGCCGCCGATCGCCAGCGCCTTCGACAACAGCGCCTCGCTGGCGGGGAAGACGTCGAAGCCGTCGTGGCCGTAATTGTCGATCATCGCCTTGGAATTGTTCCAGTCCCCCGACGAATCCTTGGCGCCGGCAATCGCCTTCGGGTAGCGCTTTAGAAGGCGTTCGATGAGGCCGAGCGTGATGGGAACCTGCGTCAACAGCGGGAAGTGGTACAGGTAGATGGCCAACCGGTCGTCGCCGACACGCTCGATCACCTCCGAGTAGTAAGCGAACACGCCATCGTCGGAAACGCCCTTGTAGTAGAACGGCGGAATCATCAGCACGCCGGCAGCGCCGTGCCCGACGGCGTGCCGCGTCAGCGCCACCGCGTCGGTGATCGAGCAAGCACCCGTACCGGGCATCAGCTTCGACGCGGGAATGCCGGCTTCGACGAGCGCATCGGTAAGCACGATGCGCTCAGCGACGGACAGCGACGCCGCTTCGGAGTTGGTGCCGAAGATCGCCAATCCGGCGTGGTTGTCCACGAGCCAGCGGCAATGGGCAATGAAGCGCGCGGGGTCGGGTTCGAGGCGGGCGTTGAAAGGCGTCAGCGCGGGCGCCAGGACGCCCCTCAAGCGTGCGGTCATTGTGTTACCTCGAATCGTCGCATCGGCGAATTCATGTCAGCGCTGCGGGGTCGTGCCGACAATCGTTGGCGAACGCAGGAAGTCAAAGTCGACGCCCTTGTCGGCCTGCGTCACCGTTTGCAGGAACAGCTTATGGAGGCCGCGGTCGGCCGCCGGTGCGGCGATGGGATGATCGTGCGCGCGCTGCGCCAGTTCCGCGTCCGGAATCAGCAGCGACAGTTCGCGGCGAGACACGCTCAGGCGGATGCGGTCGCCGTTGCGTACGTGCGCGAGCGGTCCGCCGACCGCGGACTCCGGCGTGACGTGCAGCACAACCGTACCGAATGCCGTGCCGCTCATGCGCCCGTCGGAAATGCGCACGATGTCCTTGACGCCCGCGCGCGCAAGTTTTCGCGGGATCGGAATGCAGCCGGCCTCGGGCATGCCGGGTGCGCCCTTGGGGCCGATGTTCTTCAACACCAGGACGTCGAGCGGTGTCACGTCGAGGTCCGGGGTGTCGATGCGTGCAGCCAGGTCGGCCATGTTCTCGAAAACGACCGCGCGCCCTTCGTGTTCCATCAGCCCGGCATCCGCGGCGGATTGCTTGATGATGGCGCCTCCTGGTGCGAGGTTGCCATGGAGCACCGCAATGCTGCCTTCGCGATAGATGGGATTGCCAATGCTGCGCACGACGTCCTGCGCGAAACCCGGACCCGCGCGCTCGATCTCGTCGCCGAGCGTGCGCCCGGTGACGGTGAGCGCCTCCAGTCGCAACAGCGGCTTCAGTTCGCGCAGCAGCGTCGCCATGCCGCCGGCCCGGTGGAAGTCCTCCATGTAATGCTGTCCCGAGGGCTTCAGGTCGAGCAGCACCGGCGTCTCGCGACCCATCCGGTCCAGCGCATTCAGGTCGATGTCGAGGCCGACGCGGCCCGCAATTGCCGCGAGGTGGACGATGCCGTTAGTCGAGCCGCCGATGGCCAGCAGGACGCGCAGCGCATTCTCGAATGCCGCGGGCGTGAGAATCCGGTCGATGGTCAGCTTGTCGCGTGCCATCTGTACCGCCTGTGCGCCGGTCAACTCGGCAATCCGTATTCGGTCTGCGGTGACGGCGGGAGGCGATGCGCCGCCGGGCATGGTCATGCCGAGCGCCTCGGCAATGCACGCCATCGTGCTCGCCGTGCCCATCACCGAGCACGTACCCACGCTCGCGACCAGTTGATCGTTCACGCCGGCCACTTCGGCCGCATCTATTTCCCCGGCGCGGAACTTTCCCCAGTAGCGGCGGCAATCGGTGCATGCGCCCACGCGTTCGCCGCGGTGCGAGCCGGTCAGCATGGATCCGGTTACGAGCTGTATCGCAGGAATGCCCGCGGATGCCGCGCCCATCAGCTGAGCCGGCACGGTCTTGTCGCAGCCGCCGATCAGAACCACCGCATCCATCGGCTGCGCGCGGATCATTTCCTCGGTGTCCATCGACATGAGGTTGCGCAGGTACATGCTGGTCGGCGCGGCAAAGCTCTCGTGGATGGAGATCGTCGGGAACGCCATCGGCAAGCCCCCCGCAAGCATGACGCCGCGCTTGACCGCGGCGACGAGCTGCGGCGCATTGCCATGGCAGGGATTGAAGTCGCTGCCGGTGTCGGCAATGCCGATCACGGGCCGATCCAGCGCGGCGTCGGTGAATCCGGCGCCCTTGATGAAGGCCTTTCGAAGGTAGAGCGAGAACTCCTGGTCGCCGTAGCTGACCAGTCCGCGACGCATGCCTGTCGGTTCAGCGCCGGCGGAAGCCTCGGGTTTGTCGTTGGGTTTGTCGGGCATCGCAGAACCTTGTTCCTCGGCCAAGATATTGGCATCGGCAACGGCTTTTGCCTAGAGTTCGCCCTTTTCGATCCAACCGCCGCCCGACGATGGGGCACGCGACCTTCCTTTGTGTGATACCGAACAGACCGTTGCCAAGCGTCACGTTATTTTCGAGTGGCGCTCGCGGGTGCGAACTCGACGTACCGACTGCAAGCTGCACGTATCGTTGTGAAGGAGTCTGCATGCAATTCCGTAAATTGCTGACCGCCGGCCTGTGTGCGGCGGCGTTGGTGGCCACTGCCGTTCCCACGACAGTGAGCGCACAAGTCGTAGTCTATTTCAACGCAGCGCCGCCCCAACCCCGATATGAAGTGGTCCCCGCTCCGCGCTACGGCTATGTGTGGTCGCAGGGCTATTGGAACGCGAAGGGCAAGAAGCACGTCTGGCAAAACGGGCACTGGGAACGCCAGCGTCCGGGCCAGCACTGGTCGCAGTCGACGTGGACCCAGCAGGACAGCCGCTGGCAGCTGCAACGCGGACATTGGCAAAAGAACGATCGCGACGGCGATGGTGTCCCGAATGCCGCCGACCGCGCGCCGGACAACCCGGCCCGGCGTTGACCATGTGACGTCGTCGTGCGGCCTGCTGCGATAAGGCCGACGACGATCCCCGAACCACGTGCCCCCAAACAAGCCACAACCTACGGTCGAACCAACCCGGCCAACCGTTTTCGCCAAAGGCGATGGCGCCGAGCTCGAACTGAGAGGTGAGCTTGGCATACTTACACTCGCAGATGCGCGAAGTGCGTTGAAGCAATGGTCGAAGCCTGGCGCCGGACGCTCGCTCGATCTGTCGGGGCTCAAGAGCCTCGATACGCCGGGTGCGCTGTTTTTGCGCGGCCTTCGCGTCCAGGGAGTGAGCCTGACCGGCGTTCGCGCCGAACACAAGGCGCTCCTAGATCTCCTCTGCGGGCTCGAGCTCGAACCCGCGCCGAAGGTGAAGCCAGTCCGCCGGTGGCGGCAATTGGTCATCCAGATCGGCAAGGGCGCGCACGACGTCGCGCGGGCGGCCATCGATATCACCACGTTTGTCGGCCGCACGGCCAGCTGGACCCTGCGCGGCCTCATGCACCCCGCTTCGCTGCGCCCGGCATCGATATCGCGGCACATCGCGGAAACCGGGATTCAGGCGTTGCCCATCATCGGCCTGATGGCCGTCATGATCGCCATCGTCATCGGCTACCAGGGCGTGGCGCAGCTGCGTCGCTTTGGTGGCGAAGACTTCACGATCAATCTGGTTGCGGTGTCGGTGTTGCGCGAAATGGCCGTCATCATCACGGCGATCATGGTCGCCGGCCGCTCCGGCTCCGCCTTCACCGCCGAAATCGGCGTCATGAAGACGCGGCAGGAAGTCGATGCGCTGCAGGTAATGGGGATGGAACCCATGCAGGTACTGGTGGTGCCGCGAGTGATCGCCCTTGTCATCACCCTGCCGCTGCTCACGTTCTTCGCCGACATCATGGGATTGCTTGGCGGCGCTGCCATTTCCCAGTTCCTGCTCGACATGTCGCCGACGCAGTATCTGGCTCGCTTGCCGCAAGTCGTCGATGGCAGCGATCTCTTCGTTGGCCTGTTCAAGGCGCCCGTCTTTGCGTTCTTCATTGCCAGCATTGCCTGCATGCATGGGCTCAAGGTGAGCGGCTCGGCGGAAAGCGTTGGCCGGGAAACGACGCGCGCCGTGGTGAAATCGATTTTCCTCGTCATCGCGCTCGACGCGCTCTTTTCCATCGTCTTCGAAAAGATGGGCATATGACCGCCCGGACGACGACGAAGGCGAAGACGATCCTCTCGGCACGAGGCATCTCCAACCGCTTCGGCCGGCAGGTGGTGCACGACAACTTGAGCCTCGACATCAATCGCGGCGAAATCATCGGCATCGCCGGGGGCTCGGGATCGGGCAAGTCGGTCCTGCTGCGAACGCTCGTCGGCCTGCACGAGCCGAATGCCGGGGAGGTCCTGATCAACGGCAAGGCGGTTCAGTCCATCGGCGCGGACGAAATAGCTTCCCTCATCGGCGTGCTGTTTCAGCAGGGCGCGTTGTTTTCGTCGCTGACGGTGGCGCAGAACATCATGGTGCCGATGCGCGAACATACGGCGCTGGCGGCCGAAGAGCAGGAGCGTATCGCGGCAATGAAACTGGCGCTTGCCGGCTTGCCCGCGGATGCCGGGATCAAGTTCCCGGCGGCGCTTTCCGGCGGCATGGTGAAGCGCGCTGCGTTCGCGCGGGCGCTGGCGCTCGACCCCAAGATCCTCTTTCTCGACGAGCCAACCTCGGATCTCGACCCGATCGCGGCCAGCGGGATCGACGCGCTGATACGGCAACTCAACGACAGCCTGGGCGTCACGGTCGTCATCGTCACCCATGATCTGACGACGCTGTTCACCATTTGCGACCGCATCGCCGTGCTGGTCGACCGGAATGTAACGGTAGCAACCGCGGAGAAACTCATGAAGTCCGACCACCCCTGGATTCACGAGTTCTTTCACGGTCCGCGAGCGGAAGGCGCGATGAAAGCAAGGAAAGCCAGCCATGGAAACTGACCAGCGCTATTTTTTCGAGGGATTGTTCATCATCGGCTTCTCGGTGGCCGCGGCGTTCTTTGCCATGTGGCTTGGGAGCCCGGGCCACCACGACGATGTGCTCTACCGCATCCATTTCCAGGACTCGGTCAGCGGTCTCGCGGTCGGTGATCCGGTGAAATTCCGCGGCATCGATGTCGGCACGGTCAAGTCGTTGGGCATCGATCCCGACGATTCGCGCCTGGTGGTCGTAGACCTGCGGTTGCGCAAGGAGACGCCGGTCAAGACCGATACGAAGGCCAGCCTTGCGCTGAAGGGCATCACGGGCGTCGTCTACATCGAGTTGAGCGGCGGTGACCCGGCCGCGAAGACGCTGCTTGCGGTGACGCCAGCGGACCAGGTTCCGGAAATTGCGACGGAAAAGGTGGGACTCAAGGCGATGCTGGACAATCTGCCGAAGCTGGTCGACAAGTTCTCGGCCATCGAGGACCAGGTCAAGAAGGTGGTGACCAGCGTTGGCGGGCTGACGGACAAGGTCAAGGAAAATCCTTCGCTGTTGCTCCGGCGCCCCGACAAGGAAAGCACCGATGCCGCGAAGCGATGACAGGCGTAGCTTTGGGTGCGGCGCAATTGCCGAACGCATTCAGCGCAAAGTGAACCTAGGGTGAAGGCCTGGCAGCCCATTCTGGTGCTCGCGCTCTTCCTCGCCGCGCCGGCAGCCGCGACCGAAGTGGCGGGCGTCGCGCTCGCGGACGAGATCCGTGTTGCCGGGCACGCGCTTGTGCTCAACGGCGCTGGCGTGGGCAGCAAGCTGTTCTTCAAGATCTATGTCGGCAGCCTCTATTTGCCGCGCAAGGCCGGGGATGTCGACGGCGTGTTCGAAA
>Ga0302321_100004556_pt1 | contig 12014 bp, 9 predicted proteins | sample Fen_T0_1_FD_202505 | JGI IMG/M metagenome (GOLD analysis project Ga0302321, IMG submission 202505) | Peat permafrost microbial communities from Stordalen Mire near Abisko, Sweden - Fen_T0_1 | ecosystem: Environmental > Terrestrial > Soil > Wetlands > Permafrost | place: Sweden: Abisko...
CGGGGGTAAAGATAGAGGCGTTTGGTCATGGCGCGATGTGCGTGTCGATGAGCGGTCGCTGTTTCCTTTCAAATTTTGAAACAGGGAAATCCGCCAATCGCGGCGAGTGCTCGCAGCAGTGTCGGCGCGAATATCGCATCGTCGAAGAACGCGGCGGACAGGAGTGGACGCTGGGCAAAAACTATATTCTAAGTCCAAAAGATCTGTGTACGCTGCCGTTTATCGAGAAGCTGATCGCGGCGGGAGTTGACTCGTTGAAAATCGAAGGGCGAATTCGAGGCCCTGAATACGTTTCGACGGTGGTGAGTACTTATCGGAGGGCGCTGGATTTCTACGCGGCGAATCGCGGAAAGCGCGGTTGGGTAAACCGATTTGATGAACTAAAAAAGGAGCTGCTCGTCAGTTTGGAGCGGGTTTACAATCGCGGCTTCTCTTCGGGCTTTTATTGTGGAAAACCAATCGGCGATTGGAGTGCCCGACCGCAAAACGCATCGCCGATGAAGAAGCGTTTTGTCGGCACGGTGGTGAACTATTTCAAGAAGCTCTCGGTCGCGGAGATCGCGGTGCAGGACGCTTCATTCGCGCTCGGAGACGAATTATTTATCGAAGGCCCTTCCACCGGTTTTTTTCGGCAAAAGGTGGAATCGCTCCAGATTGAGTCGCAGCCGGTTTCCGAGGCGCCGGCTGGTGTAAATGTGGCGTTGCGGGTTTCCGAGCCCGTTCGCCGAGGCGACAAGCTTTATATTATGCGCCTGAAGTGAAGGCGATCGGTATCGAGAATTTGGTTACACTCGCACGCGATGTAGTTTTTTCGCAATGGCGGCGATGAACGCCGGGCTGGTGCCGCAACAGCCGCCGATAAAGGTGGCGCCGGCGGCGATGACTTCCTGGGCTTTTTCGGCGAAAGAGTCTGGCTGGGCCGAGTAAACGGTTCGGCCCGCGACGATCTCGGGCAGGCCGGCGTTGGCTTTGATCCAGAGGGGCAGAGTGGTGCCGGCGCGCAGACGCTGGGTGATGCTGATGTAACCGTCGATCCCGCGCCCGCAGTTGGCGCCGATGACGTCGGCACCTGCGGCAGTGAGCGCGGCGACCGACTCTTCGGGTGTAGCGCCCATCATGGTTCGGTCGCGTTGTACGCCGGAGTCAAATACCAGGCTGGCAATGACGGCCAAGCCGGTCTTTTTGCAGGCGGCGATCGCCACGGCGACTTCCTCGAGATCGGCAAACGTTTCAAGCAAGAGCGCGTCGGCGCCGGCTTGGGCGAGTGCGTTGGCCTGTTCTTCGTAGATGGCACCTAGTTCTTCGATGGTGGTGTCGCCCATGGCGAGCATTTTGCCGGCGGGTCCGATTGAGGCGAAGACCCGTGCACGACCGGCGGCGGCGCGTTTGGAGATTTCGACGCCCGCCGCGTTAATTGCGGCCATTTTGTCGCTTAAGCCATGATCGGCAAGGCGCGTGCGGGTGGCTCCGAAGGTGTTGGTCAAAATCACCTGGCTGCCGGCTTCGACGTAGGCGCGCGCGACCGATTCGACGCGTTCGGGGTGGGTGAGATTCCACGCATCCGGACATTCGCCGGGGCCGAGGCCCTGGGCTTGAAGTTGGGTGCCCCAGGCGCCGTCAGTGATGACCGGACCGGGAAGAAGTTTCTGGATGAGCGGGTGCATGGTAGAAGTTTTTGTTGCGACGAAGAAAGTCGAAGGGGTGGCGGCGGCCAAGAGGAAATTATCGCTACCGTTTGTTGCGATACGCTCGTCTGACGCTGAGCACGAGTGCAATACCCGGCGCCCAAATCAAGGCGATGAAACTGAGATGACGCGCTCCGGCGAGGGCGTGTTCGAGCGGCGAGCGTGTGCTGCCGAAAACGGGGCCGAAGATAGGAAAACTGACGAAGCCGACTAATGCACAACCGCCAATTATTGTGAGTAGCCAGAAAAGGAAATAAGCCGCCCAGTGGCTCTGTTGCAGGTTCATTTTTCGACGCGGTATTTAAGCAGCAAGGTGCTGGGAGCAAGGCGCTCGCTGGCGAGCAGCGTGAGTTTTGTTGAAGTGCGCGCGGCGAGCAGACGAGTGCCACCGCCGAAGAGCAGAGGCTCGATGGTCAGCCAGAGTTCGTCGATCAGACCGGCCTCGAGAAACAGGCTGTGAATCTGCGCGCCGCCGAGGACGGCGCAGCGTTGCAGGCCGCGTTGGTGCAATTCGCTGACAAGTTGATCAGGGGTGCGATCAGTGAACTCCAGTTTTCCGGGTACGGAGTCGTTTTTGAAACGGGTTGGCGTGCGGGTCAGCACCAGGCGCAGGCGTTCGGGCATCAACGCGGAGCGGATTGTTTCGCGTGCGGTCCGGTAGGTTTCGGCGCCCATCACGCAGCAGTCGAATTCACGCAGGGTCTCGCGGAAGAACGCCCGGTCTTCGGCCGACGTGAAATCGCTGCCCGGCGTGTCGTGCCGGGTGATGAAGCCGTCAAGCGATTGCGCGGCGATAAGCGTGAGACGCATTAAAAGATGTTATTCCCGCCTACTGCTTTCGCACAAGCTTTGGGTTATCGGGATGGTCGAAGTATTAATAGATGCAGAAACGTCACTTGATGGGCTTGCGGCGGGTGGTATCTCTTTTTTAACCTTCTCGTCTCAATGAAAAAAGCGCTTATCACAGGAATTACAGGGCAAGATGGCAGCTACCTCGCAGAGCTGTTGTTGGCAAAAGGCTACGAGGTTCACGGCGTCATTCGCCGAGCCTCGACGTTCAACACGAGTCGCATTGATCATCTGTACCGGGATCCGCATGTGAATGCGGTGAAAATGTTTCTCCATTACGGGGATTTGGCGGATTCGACGCAGATGGTGAAACTGCTTTACCAGCTACAACCAGATGAAATCTATAATCTTGGCGCCCAGTCGCACGTTCGCGTTTCGTTCGATGTACCTGAGTACACGGGTGACGTGGTCGGTCTCGGTGCCCAACGCATTCTTGAAGCGATCCGCGAATCAGGTCTCGTGAAAAAATGTCGCTATTACCAGGCTTCCTCTTCCGAAATGTTCGGCAAAGTGCAGGAGGTGCCGCAAACGGAAAAGACACCGTTCTGGCCGCGGTCGCCTTACGGTTGTGCGAAGGTTTATGCGTATTGGCTGACGGTGAACTACCGCGAGTCCTATAATTTGCATGCAAGTAATGGTATTCTCTTTAACCATGAGTCGCCGCGCCGAGGCGAAACCTTTGTTACCCGCAAAATCACGCGTGCAGCAACCCGCATTAAAATGGGTCTCCAAGACTCGCTTTACCTCGGCAACATTGATGCGAAACGTGATTGGGGTTATGCTAAGGAGTACGTTGAGATGATGTGGCTCATGCTGCAGCAGGATAATCCGGATGACTACGTGGTGGGTACGAACGAGGCACACAGTGTGAAAGAGTTTTGTGAAGTCACTTTTGCCCGCCTCGGTCTCGATTGGGAAAAGTACGTGAAGTACGATCAACGCTACGAGCGCCCAGCAGAGGTTGAGCTCTTGATCGGTGATCCGGCCAAGGCCAAGAAGCAGCTGGGGTGGGAGCCGAAGGTGCGATTTAAGGAGTTGGTCGAGCTCATGGTTGATCACGATCTCGAACTCGCCAAACGTGAGGCCAAAATAGCCGCCATCGACAACGTACCATGAAGATATTTATCGCAGGTCATAACGGAATGGTCGGCAGCGCTCTTGTGCGCCGCTTTCAGCGCGAGACGGACGTCACGCTCGTGCTGCGCACGCGCAAGGAGCTCGACCTTATTTCGCAGTCGGCTGTCGAGGCGTTTTTTGCCGCTGAGAAACCTGATATTGCCATCGTTGGCGCCGCGAAGGTGGGCGGTATCTACGCCAACAATACGTACCCGGCCGAGTTTATCTATGAGAACCTCGCCATCGCGGCCAACACGGTTCACGGCGCCTATAAAGCCGGCGTGAAGCGCCTGCTTTTCCTGGGTAGTTCATGCATCTATCCGAAGCTCGCACCACAACCGATGGCTGAAGACTGTTTGCTAACAAGTGCGCTGGAGCCAACTAACGAAGCGTATGCCATCGCTAAAATCACCGGGCTTAAGCTCTGCCAGTATTACCGAAAGCAGTATGGTGTGCTTTTCCACTCGGGCATGCCGACGAATCTTTACGGCCCGGGAGATAACTACCATCTACAAAATTCCCATGTTTTGCCGGCGTTGATCCGGCGTTTTCATGAGGCAAAGGAGGCAGGTTTGCCTGAGGTCGTTGCTTGGGGCACAGGCACGCCGATGCGTGAGTTCTTGCACGTCGACGACCTGGCTGACGCTTGTACGTTTCTCCTGAAACTCGAAAATCCGCCTGACTGGATTAACATCGGTACGGGTACTGATGTAACGATTCGTGAACTAACCGAAACGGTCGCCAGCGTCACTGGTTTCAATGGGCGCATCACTTGGGATGCCTCCAAGCCTGATGGTACGCCGCGTAAGTTGATGGATGTTTCGCGGTTGACCGGGCTCGGCTGGAAAGCCCGCCTGGGCCTGCGCGAAGGCATTGAAAAAACCTACGCGTCATTCCTCGCCGAAAAAGCCGTTGGCACGCTGCGGCTTTGAGCGGCTTCGTTTAGTCGCCGGGTTAATTGAATATTCAAAAAAGAAGCCGCGTCTTAAAAAACGCGGCTTCTTGAGCTAAAAGATTGAGGGAGTTTTAGGCCGTGGCTTCGGTCGCGGGTTTCTTGGGAAACAACGCGGCTAAGGCGCAGAAGCCGAGGCAGCTTAGAACCCAGAAACCGAAAGCGCCGATCGCGAGTTTCTTAGGCTCGCTGATAGTGCCCGCTCTTGATGCTCGGATTGGTGTTATTATATCGTAGGCGCGGGCGGGCTTAAGATCCTCAGCTGACACCTTGGTATAAAAATCCTGGAGAAGTACGACGGAGGATTGAAGCTGCGCCGTGATCTCGGAAATGGACGATTCCACCCAGCCTTTCATTTCGGTCCGGCGAGCGATGTCGGTGCCGGGAAGTTGTGAAATGGCTTTGAGCATACCCGTGTAAACGGATTTTTCTTTTTCGGCATCAACCAGCAGATTGCCGAGTTTCATTTCCTCGCGTGCGAGTTCCTGGCGGAATGCGATGTCGGAATTTTTCGTAGTCATTTCGACAATTCGGTCAAGAAACGACTCGCCGAATTGAGGAATCGAATTGCCGCTCATCTGTGAATTGTTGGTTTGTTGACTACCCCGTGGTGAAAAATCGTTTGGATTCGTGCTCGCGGTGGAGTGACTCGCGGCAGAACGATTATCCATGTAGGATTGGAGGGCGGAACCCGCGATCTCGCGCTGCTTGGTGAGTGCTTCGATGTCGCGGTCGATGTTAACGATTTGTTCGTTAATGTAGATGATCGAGCGATTGGCATTTCGGCTCAATCCAGCACTGCGAACCATGCCCAACAGTTCAGGCATACGGAACCGAACGATGTCTTGGAGTTGGACTTTAAGATCGGCCAGCGTGAGTTTTCCGTCACCGGCCCGGACGAGATTGGCGTGTGGCAGTTTTTGGATTTTTCCGAGGTTGGTGAGAAGTTGTTCAATCATCGTTCGGATCTGGTCATACACGACGACGTAGTCACCGTCGTTGCGCTGGATCGCAGCGATCATATTGGGTGTGTAGAGTTCAACGTTGTAGTTAAAGATGCCCCTGGAATCGGCGAGCCGAGCCCATTCCCCGAGGATTTCCTCGAAAATCTTGCTGGTCAGAACATCGGAGCGAGCAAATAGGTTTTCGTTTGAAGAAAGTGAGAGTGTGAACTGGCCGTTATGCAGGCCTTGGAGCTTGCTGTCGAATTCCTGTTCTAGCCTTGAGCGATCAGCGGCTGAAAGGGTGCGCTCCGAAAGGCGGGCGGTGTATTCGCGCTGAAGGCGTTCTACATCGGCATTTTGAGCAGTAATAGAGAGGGACTGCTTGAATTTGGAAAAATCAGTTGTTTTCGCCAGATTGTTCCGTTCGTACACCGCTTGCACGATCGGGGTGTCGAGGACGTCGCTGGGCGAGAACGTGGTGCCGTTAGGATACAGGCCCTTGTCGACTCCGGTAAAATTCAGCCGGGCGACGATCGAGGCTTGGGTGAATGTGGGTTGGAAAGCGACGACCACGGCACAAACGCCGCCCAATACGATGGCGAGCACAAAGGCGGCGAAGATGATCGCGGTACGACGCGCTGTGATCGACGCAAGGATCTGGGAAATAGAGATTTCTTGCTGGACCTCGTCGGTCGAAGTGGGGGAGTCAGTTTGCATGAGCGATTGAAGGATGGTGCGGTTGTTGCGCATTTTGAGGGGTTTGAGAGTACCCTCTAGCCATGCGATCAAGGCAAATAATTCCGGTCCGTCAAGTGGCATGCGGTTGTTGCGCTGGGTTGTATCTTGTTTCCGTGGTCACGTGTCGTTGGGGCGTCGTGGTGTTATTTGGAAGACAGCGCCTAAACCGCATCGCAGTGGAGTCGTTATAGATAGAAACCGTGAAACATGCCCGACGAGATTGATCCGCCGGAGAAGCCTGAATTCTCAGCGCAAGACGAATCGTCCGCGCCAGGGCAACCGTCGTCGCCTTTTCGTTCGCCGTTGGTGGTTGGGCAGCGTTGGCATGAGTATCAGGTGGGCGATCAGATCGACTCCGATTCGGGTTGGTGTTATCATGCGGTCAACGTCGGGATGCTCGAAGATGTGGAGTTGCGGGTTTTCCAGATTAATGAGCAGGCCGTGGCGCGCGCACAGGCCTGGCGTGAATTGCAATCGGTGGATATGCCGGGGTTGCACAAAGGCATCGAAGCGCTTGAAGAGTCGGGCTTTCGTTTTGAAATCGCGCGGGTGTTGCCGAAAACCACGTTGAGGGAATGGGCTTCATGCCGACAGGCTTCGGTTGATGATGTGCAAGTATTGGTTCAGCAGCTCAGCGATGTACTGATCGCGGTGCATGATCGGGGTCTCGTTCATCTCAACCTTCGACCAGAGATAATCTATATTCTGTCGGAAGAGGCGGGGTTGCGGGTGATGATCGGCGGACTGGAACATGTTACGGTTTATAATCAGGCCGGGTTGATTCCGGTGCCGGTTGATCCGTTTTATGCTCCTCCCGAGGCGTCTGGACTGGCGAAACATTCTCCTGGGGCGACGTTGCGGGCCTGGGATTGGTGGGCGTTGGGGCGTATCATCCAAGGCCTGATTTTGGGACGGCATGTTTTGAGCATAGTTTTTAACCGCGATGTCACACGGCCGACGCCGGATTTGCGCACGCGTGCGGAGGCTCATTTGTTGGAGCGCGATCCGCAGGCTCCGCGGGCGGGTGCGGTGGAGTTGATGCCGCCGATGAATCAGCGGCTCACCGAACTGTTACGCGGGTTGTTAACGAGTTCGCGGAGTGGGCGCTGGGGCACGGACGAGGTTATTCGTTGGTTAAGGCAGCAACCGGTCAAGGATCGTTATCGCCTTGGTCGCAACGAAGAGCTTTTCGCGTGGAAGGACCGCGTGTTCACCATCGATGAGGCGGCGGAATTTTTCTCTCGCAAGGAAAACTGGGCGGATGGCGAAACCAACCTGTTCGACGGGGATGATGCGATGACGTTGGTGTCGTTTGTGGGCGAGCGACCGGAGTATCGCCCGGTGCGGGAGCGGATTGATGCGCTGCAGAAATTCATGCAGATTCCCGCATGGAAAGATCTTTCGGTGAAGGTGCGCAAGGCAGCGGTAGCTTCTGCGGGATGGTTATTATTGGGAGGCGAGGATGCCAGGCTTGTACTCCACGGGCAGCGGTTGGATGCGGTCTGCATCAAGGGCCTGCTGTCTGGCGAAGGCGACGGGGATGGCGTAGCCATGGTGAAGGCGCTCACGGCATTGCCATTTATTCAGATGGTCGAGCAGGCTGATCCGGATGCGGCGCGCCTGTTGTCGACGCTCGCAGCCATGGTTTCGGGCGAAGCGTTCGCGAAGGCGGTGATGGATGGTTGGGTTGATCTGGAGAACGCGGCGGATTATGCGCGGTTGTGCCTGCTCGCGATGGACCCGGAGCGGAAATTGTTGGATATTTGTACTGGTTTGAAGGAACGCTATGCCTGTAGCCGGGAAAAACATATCGAGCAGTTGTTGAAACAGACCAAGCGAACGCGTGCTGAACTGGCGCTCGTCGCTTTCACGGCGGCGTTTCCAGAACGGTTCGGCTATGTCACCCATGAGGATTGGAATCGGGAACGTTTTGCAGTGCTCGAAAAACGTGGGGCCACGCTGGCTGCGGGACTGTTTTGGCTGAGACTGGGGCAGATTCAGAAAGCTGGATATGTCGTCTACGGGCCATGGAAAATCGTTTTGGGAATCTGGCTCGGCGTGGCGGTGGTGGCAGGATGGCCTTCGGGTGTTGCACGGATGTGGTTGTGGGTGCCGGGCGTTTTAGCGGTCGCCGTGGCCGTGCGCTTTTTAGGCGGGCAGTGGTTGACCCTGCTCATTCGTCGAAAAACCCCGGGGGCGTTGCCTTGGACATTTTTCCCGAAAGCGGACCGCTGTGGTCAGGAGGCGGGTGTGGTCTTGGCAGGGGAAGGGCTCGCGCTGAAGGTTGCGGTGATCAGCAATGAATTTAACGCCGTGCAGGCGGAAATTGCCGGATTGAAATTAATGATTGTGCCGACACCTTTGCCCCGTCCGAGTTTACTCCTGCCGGCTTGGTTTGGAACGCTGGCTGCGTGGGCAGCACTGGTGTCTCTCTTGATCGCCGGGCACCGGAATTATTATAACACTGCGCGTGTGCTGCCTCCCGATTCGGAAGCCGCCGCGGCGATGGCTATTGAAAAAGCAATGACTGCGGCGCCAGCCGATGAAAAGCTGACCCAAGAGGAAAATTTCTATGGTGACGCAAAAAAGCCAGTTCAGCGTTGGGATGTCGTCAAGCCGTCCAGTGCGCCAGCCGTACCGCTAGCAAACGTCAAACCCGCAGGCTCCGATGAGGTTGCCGCCGCATTAATCGATGGGCAGCGGCTGCTGCTGCCGTATAAACAGAACTCCATTAATGCCATCATCGCCGTTCCCGTGGGAGGGAAGACTGGTTCGGGCTTGATTCTTTATGATGGGCGAAACCGACGGGTCATCGGCCGGCAAGTTCTTTTGCCAACGCAGTTACCCGCCGAGAAGACCTGGTTCGAAGTGGATAAACTCAAGGTTTTCTACGTCGGAGCGCCGGAGGCGCCGCCTTTACCGCCACCCAACCCCGTCGTTGACCCGCAGAAACCAGTCGATACATCTGACCTGCCCGAACGCGAAGTGCGTCGTGGCGCGTATCAAAATCTCCCGCCAGGCGCTGAACAAAAACCAACAAACGCGCAGTCGCTTTCGGACGCATTAGATACGATGAGCCCCTGAAAATTATGTCTAAGCCCGTTGTCTTCAATAATACAGTGTTGCGTGACGGCCATCAGTCGCTCGCAGCCACACGCATGACGACCGCCCAGATGCTGCCGGCAGCACCGATTCTCGATAGTATGGGGTTCGGCGGTTTGGAAACTTGGGGAGGCGCCACGATCGATTCGTGTCTGCGCTTCCTCGGCGAAAACCCTTTCGATCGCCTGCGCACGCTAAAGAAAGCAGCGCCGCAAACGCCGCACATCATGCTTTTGCGGGGCCAAAACATCGTCCAATACACGAGCTTCCCTGATGATGTCGTCGAAGCCTTCGTCTCCGCCATGGCCAACGCCGGCATGGACGTCATGCGAATTTTTGACGCGTGTAACGACATCCGCAATCTTCAGACAGCCATCAAGGCGGTTAAGAAAACCGGCAAGCACGCGCGCGGCGAACTTTGTTACACAACCAGTCCGGTGCATACCGTTGAAGCCTTCGTCGAGATGGCTGTGGCGCTCGAAAAAGAAGGCTGCGACTCCGTGGCGATCAAGGACATGTCGGGTGTGATTTCGCCTCGTGTCGCCTTTGATATGGTTAAGGAAATCAAGCGCCGGGTCGGTGTGCCGCTCACCTTGCACAGTCACGACACTGCCGGCCTCGCCGTCACTTCGTATTACGCCGCCGTTGAAGCGGGTGTGGATGCGATTGAGACCTCGATCGTGCCTTTCGCCAACGGAACTTCGCAACCGGACACACTGCGCATGCTCGCCGTGCTGGAAGGCCACGCTCGCTGCCCGAAGTTCGACCCGAAGAAGCTTCAGCAATTGCGCGTCCACTTCACCGACGTCTACGCCCAGCTCTCGAAGTTCACCGCCCATGCCAATGAGATTGTCGATAGCGATACGCTCACTTATCAGGTGCCCGGTGGCATGCTTTCGAATTTCCGAAACCAGCTCAAGGAACAAGGCATGGCCGACAAGTTCGAGCAGGTGTTGATCGAGATTCCGTACATCCGCCAATGTCTCGGCTGGGTTCCGCTCGTCACGCCGACCTCCCAGATCATCGGCACGCAGGCGATGTTGAACGTGAAGTTTGGCCGCTGGAAAAACTTCTCCCAGCCAGCGATGGACATCGCGCTTGGGAAATATGGACGCACGCCAGGCCCAATCGATTCCGACGTGCTCAAGCTCGCGATGGAGAAGAGTGGCCAAAAGCCGCTCGAATGCCGACCAGCCGACCAGCTCAAGCCGCGCATGGATGCTCTTCGCACCGAACTAGCCGCCAAGGGGTTGCCTACTGACGATGAAGCCTGCGTGTTGCATGCGATGTTCCCGACGGAGTTCGCCGCCCTGCACAAAAAAGCCGCGGCCGTTACTGTCGAAGCTACCAAGCCTGCGGCACCGGTCGCCGTCTCGGTTGCCTCAGTCAAACCAGCTGCTGTCGCAAAAAGTGAACAGCGCAATTTCCAAATCACGGTCGACGGCTTTACCAAGAGCGTCGTGGTCGAAGAAGTCAGCTAAACCTACAACGCCGTCAGGCGCTGTCCGGTTTTTTCAGATAATTGGTTCGGCGCGTGCCGCTGTGTCCTTGAGGCAGGCGGCGCTCGCCGGGATCGCTATAGGGCTTTCTTCGATACCCGGGCTTATCGGGATCGCAGGCGCAACGGATTTGGTAGTCCTGCATGCGCTTGAAGATGCTGAGTAATTGTTCGGGTAGGGGATAACAATCCAGCCCTGATTTTTCGAGCGCGAGGAGGAGCTCATGACTCGCCTCCAGCGTTGAGAGGCAACCTTCCTGCGGCTGCTGTTTGATCACGTAGCGGCTCACCGATGTAGGGGTAAACATGATACGTGGCAGGCGTTGCAGGCTTGGGCAGAGCTTCAGCATTTTGCGCGCTCCACTCCAGGTGGCGTCGAGGATGAAGACGACCAAACGCTTCCCGGCAAGTTCAGTCGCTGGCAGGTCGCCGGTGGAAAGGTTACGCGCTCCGGTGCCCGGATAGAGCAGCACAGCGTGGTTGAGTGGATCGTGGATTAACGTCTGCACTGCTTCGTCTTCGTCAAAGCCCAGACCCATCTGGATTTCGCTGTTCTTCAGGCAGAGGTGCGTGAGACGTCCGGTGCCGGCCTTCTCTTGTTTGAACTCCTTCGGGTGCATCAGGAAGATGAAGCGCGTCGTTGTTTCCATCGGCTGGATCGATTCGCACCAGCAGAGCGGCTTCGGCCAGAAGCAGCGGTAGCACATCACGCGGCTCATACGGGTGAAAAGGTGACCATGTTAAATCGCCTCGTCCGCGACGCCCCAGCGGAGGTTGTAGAGCGAATTCGTGAAGGCGCGGATGCCGCCGAACTCGGCCAGTGCGATAAAGGTGGCAAGTGCGGCCGGCATCACGTCGGCGCGGCCAGCGGGCACGCCGGGGATGCGGCGGCGCATTTCGAGGTCGACGGTGCCGATGAGCTCAAGCAGCTCGCGTAGTTGGGAAACGGTTACAATGCTGCCGATGGCTTCGAAGGTTTTGCCGTCGCGGGCGGCGAGAATCGCGCGCGCGGTGGTGAGCGTGCCGCCGGTTCCGACGGTGACGGCGCCGGCGGGCAGGTTGAAAGCGAAGCCGCTCTTCGCGAGGTGTTCGCGCACCAATTCGCTCACGTGCAGGCGTGACTCGACGGT
>Ga0302321_100004558_pt1 | contig 12012 bp, 9 predicted proteins | sample Fen_T0_1_FD_202505 | JGI IMG/M metagenome (GOLD analysis project Ga0302321, IMG submission 202505) | Peat permafrost microbial communities from Stordalen Mire near Abisko, Sweden - Fen_T0_1 | ecosystem: Environmental > Terrestrial > Soil > Wetlands > Permafrost | place: Sweden: Abisko...
TCGGAACGGTGGCGGCCAGCTTCAGCAACCTGATTTCCCAGCGCAACCAGCGCCACGGCCTCCCCGTGGTCCAGGGCAATGCCATCGGCATGGCCTACGGGGCCGGGTTCGTGGCCCTCTATTGCTGGATCTCCGGCCGGCCGTTCACCTTCGATCCCTCTCTCCGATATGTAGGCTCGCTGGCCTTCCTGGCGCTGTTCGGGTCGATCCTCGCCTTCGGCGCCTACCTCACGCTCGTGGGCCGCATCGGGGCCGGGCGCGCGGGCTACGCCATGGTGGCCATCCCCGTGGTGGCCCTGGGCCTCTCCACCCTGATTGAAGGCCTGCAGTGGCGCTGGGGCCTGGCCCTGGGCACGGCCCTCTGTCTGGCGGGGAATGCGCTGGTGCTGCCTGGACGCGCCAAGGAGCCCGGAGAAACCGAACCGAGGCCCGGACCGGGCCCCCGGAAGGCGGCCGCTAGAATGGCTGGATGACGCAACCGGCTCCAGCACCCTGGGATCGTCCCGCCCCCGAGCGGGAAGGACTGCCTTCCGCCTGGTCGCTCTTTCCCGAAGATCTGGCCGCGCTGGGTTGTCCGGGCAGTGCCCTGGAGACCTTCAAGCGCCTGCATCGCCCCTGGACCTGGAAGGAAGGCGCGCCAGACCTGGGTGCGAGTATCCGCCCCTGGCTGGAGGGTGTGGCGGATCTGCGCCTGCCCGTCCTCGTGGAGCAGCAGCCCTCCTCCGATGGCGCCACGAAGCTGGCTCTGGAACTCATCGATGGCAAGCGCATCGAGGCGGTCCACATGCCCCGCAGGGTGCGGAACCCGCGGGTGACCTACTGCATCTCCAGCCAGGTGGGCTGCGCCATGGGCTGCACCTTCTGCGCCACCGGCAGCATGGGCATCCTGCGCAACCTGCAGTCCGGCGAGATCCTGGGCCAGGTGCTGGCGCTCATGGCCGCACTCGGGCCCGACCGCGGCCACGAGCTCACGCTGGTGTTCATGGGCATGGGCGAGCCGCTGCACAACCTGGAGCACCTGCATCGCGCCATCCGCCTCATGTGCCATCCCTCGGGCCTGGGCCTCGGGAAGAACCGGATCACCGTCAGCACCGCGGGCCTGGTGAGCGGCATCGACAGGCTGGCGAAGCTGGAGCCACGCCCCCTGCTGGCCCTCAGCCTCAACGCCACCACAGACGAGGCCCGGAGCCGCACCATGCCCGTGAATCGGGTTTGGAATCTGACGCGGCTGCGTCGGGCGCTGGATGACTGGGGCCTGAAGCGCGGCGAAAAGTTCTGCTTCGAGTACGTGATGCTGGCGGGCGAGAACGATACCGAGGCTGACGCCCAGCGGCTGGCGGACTGGCTGGGGGACTTGCGCGGCGCCCACAACCTGAACCTCATCCCCATGAACGAGCACGCCGCCAGCGCCTTCCACCAGCCCAGCGAGGACCGGGTGCAGCAGTTCGCCCAGTGGCTGAAGGCCCGTGGCTGCTTCGTCACCGTCCGCCGCAGCCGGGGCCGGGACGTGCAGGGCGCCTGCGGGCAGCTGGTGAAGGAGAAATGAGGCGGTTTTCCCTTTGCGCCTTCGCGCCTTTGCGTTGAATCTTTTTGGATGCGCATCCCGGTCCATCAGCTCCCCCACGGTCTCGGCCTCGACCTCCCTGCGGCGGCCACGCCCCATGCGGCGGGCATGGACTTGCGGGCGGCCATGCCCGAGGGCGAGACCTGGACGATCACGCCGGGCCAGCGCCGCCTGGTGCCCACGGGCCTGGTGCTGGCCATCCCACCGGGCTTCGAGGGGCAGGTGCGGCCCCGCTCGGGGCTGGCCATGCGCCACGGCCTCACGGTGCTCAACAGCCCCGGCACCATCGACGCCGACTACCGGGGCGAGGTGCAGGTGCTGCTCATCAACCACGGCGAGGCCCCCTTCGAGCTGTGCCGGGGTGAGCGCATCGCCCAGCTGCTGGTGGCGCCGGTGGAGAGCTGGACCTGGATCCCCGAGCCGAGCGTCGAGGCCCTGGGCGATACCGAGCGGGGCAGTGGGGGCTACGGCAGCACCGGGCGCTAACAAGTCACTGGAATTCACGTTGGAACAGCTATAGGATCGGACTCCCATCCCAGGAGGCTCCCATGCGTCTCGCCGCCCTCGCTCTTTCCCTCGCCACTCTCCCCATGCTCGCCGGTCAGCCGCTCAGCTATTCGGACGGCGCCACAAAGCTTGCGGGCTATGTCGCCCAGCCCGCCGGGGCCAAGGGCAAGGTTCCCGGCGTGGTGGTCATCCATCAGTGGATGGGTTTGACGGACCATGAACGCAAGGTGTCTGACGACCTGGCCAAGCTGGGTTATGTGGCCCTGGCGGCGGACATCTACGGCGAAGGCGTGCATCCCGCCAACACCGGTGAGGCCGGGAAGCTGGCCGGTTCCTTCAAGGGCGACCGGGCCCTCTACCGGCGCCGCATCGCCGTGGCCATTGAGGCCCTCAAGGCCCAGAAGGGCGTCGATGGCAGCCGCATCGCCGTCATCGGCTTCTGCTTCGGCGGTACCGGTGCGCTCGAAGCGGCGCGGGGCAATCTGCCCGTGAAGGCCGTGGTCTCCTTCCACGGCGGCCTGGATGTGCCGGCGGGTTTCCTACCCGGGCCCATCAATGCCAAGGTGCTGGTCTGCCACGGGGCCGATGATCCCTTTGTGCCCGCCAAGGACGTGGCCGCCTTCCAGGACGAAATGCGCCAGACCAAGGCGGACTATGTCTTCGTGGCCTATGCCAATGCCGTCCACGCCTTCACCCAGAAGGAGGCGGGGAGCGACAACAGCAAGGGCGCGGCCTACAACGAAGCCGCCCACCGCCGCAGCTGGCAGCACATGAAGGACTTCTTCAAGGAGACGCTCTGACAGCCGCCAGCGGACCGGCACGGTTGGGATCTTGAATTAAACAACCAAATGGTCGACAATGGATCCAGCGGCCACGCTGCCGTCCGGAATGTCGATCATGGATACCTTTTTCGATGTATGGCCCATCAGCAACCCCAGCAACCAGCAGTGGCTCCTGGGGGGCCCCGTGCCCCATCGCCACCGCTTCCACCAGGTGTTCCTCATCACCGAGGGTGGGGGCATCCACCGGGTGGACGGCGTCGAGCGAAAGATAGAGGCTCCCTGGCTGATGCTGGTGGCCAAGGGGAAGACGCACCTGTACGTCCCGGATATGGAGGCGAGAGGGTGGATCATCGATTTCGGCGACGAGTTTCTGGACAAGGAGTCCACCTGGCTCTTCTCCCATTTCGTCGCCTTCTCGGACCTGCCCCTGGGCAAGGATGATCTGTTCGATCAGGCCAGCAGCCTGGCGCGCATCATCTGGGATATCGGCAAGATCAAGCGAGACGAGTCGCGCCCGGCTCTGCGGCACCTCCTGTCGGCCTTTCTCCACCTGTTCGAGGCCCGGATCCGGGAGCTGGCCACCCGTAGCCAGCCGCACCGCGCCTCGGATTTCCAGCTCTTCCAGGCCTTCCTCCGGCAGCTGGACGTCTCCTTCGTCACGGAGAAGGAAGTGGATTTCTACTCCAGGCAGCTGCGCTGCACACCCCGGCGCCTGAGCGCGGCCTGCAAGGTGGTCCTCGGGCGGACCCCCCAGCACATCATCATCGAACGCTGCATGCTGGAGGCCAAGCGCCTTCTCCTGCACAGCGATCTGGGCATCCAGCAGATCGCGGCGAGCCTGGGCTGCGAGGACCAGTCGAACTTTACGAAGACCTTCAGGAAGGTCACGGGGGAAACGCCCTCCGGCTTCAGAAAGTCGCGGACCCTGCCCCATCCTGGGCCTGCGGTGGTGCAGTAAGCAGGAACCCTCAGTGCCGCCGCATCGCACCAGGTTCCCCTGGACCAAGATTCACCAGAAAATGGCAGGCTCGTACCGGGAGAAGTGGAGGCAAGGGGTCTAATCTTGCCCTTGCCCAGTGTCATTGAACACCAAAGGGTCATTAACATATTTTAATCATTGGAATGTTGCCATTTGTTGGCACTCCGGAGGTCCATCGTGAACTCGAAAACCCTTCTCTTCACCCTGGCAGGCGCGTGTGTGCTGCCGTTCTGTGCGTCGGCGCAGGCGAGCGACGTGCAGATCTACGGGACGTTCCTGCCGTTCCTCGATCACGTCAAAACCAGCGGCGCAACGGCGCCGGGTCTGTCCCCCGCGAATGGCGGCGCGACGCAGGTGCCACTCGGGGCCTACACGGGCGACCTGGGCAACCTGCCGGGGCGGAACCGGATCACGTCGGGCACCTCGAACCTGGGCTTCAAGGGCAGCTTCAAGATCAACGAGGATCTGAAGCTCATCTGGCAGATCGAAAGCGCGATCAGCCCCGACGGCGACGCGCCGAACAGCCTGACCAGCCGGAACAGCTGCGTGGGCCTGGTGGGAAGCTGGGGCACCGTGTTCTACGGCAACTGGGACACGCCCTACAAGTACCCCCTGCTGTTCGTGGGCGCCCTTCGTGGCCTGAACCCCTTCGACAATGCCCTGACGGCGAACCCGGGCTTCAACGTGCCCGGCACCACCACCCAGAACGGCCGGGCCAATGCCAAGGCGGACGCGGCCTTCAACCGGCGGCAGGGGAACAGCGTGCAGTACTGGAGCCCCACGGTGAACGGGTTCTCGGGGCGGGTCGCGTATTCGGTCAACGAGGGCAAGACGACGGCCACAGCGACGGTGCCTTCGGTGAGCCCGGAGCTGTGGTCCTTCCTGCTGAACTACAAGGCCGGGGCCTTCAACCTCAGCTACGGCCACGAGCGGCACAGCGACTACTTCGGGCTGGCGCAGCTGGGCGGGTCGGCAGGGGCGACGGCGACGAACGCCTCGTCGAAGGATCTGGGGCACGAGCTGGTGGCTTCGTATGCCTTCAGCACGGGGACCAAGGTGTCGGCGATCGTGGAGCGGCTGAGCTACGACACGGATGACACGGCGGTGGGGAAGGTGAACCACTACGAGCGGGATGCGTGGTACCTGCTGGTGCAGCAGCGCTGGGGCACCCACCAGGTGTTCGGGGCCTACGGCAAGGCGAACGCGGGCAGCGCGACGGTGGTGGGTGGCGGCCCGGTGACGACGAACGGGCTGGGCGGCGCGCAGTGGAGCGCGGGATATGTCTACAGCCTGGCGAAGACCGCGGATCTGTATGCCTCGGTCTACGGGATGACCAATGAGCGGTCGGCGAGCTACGCGTTGTTCCCCCCCGTGGGCAGCGGCGTCGCTCCCGGCGCCTCCACCACCGGCTTCGGCCTCGGCATCCTCTACACCTTCTGATCCACCTCCACAACCAGCCAGGAGACGACATGAGTGATGAGAAAAAGGATCTATCTCGGCGCGGGTTTCTGGGCGCCGGTGGCGCGGCGCTGCTCAGTGGCATGGTGCTCGGCGCCCTTCCGCTGGAGGGCAAGGAGTCCGCGGGTGCTGGCCAACTCCCGAAGCAGTGGGATGAAACCTATGATGTGGTGGTGGTCGGCACCGGCTTCGCGGGCCTGTCCGCGGCGATCGAGGCGCGCCTCGCGGGGGCGAGCGTCCTGGTGATCGACAAGATGCCCGTCCACGGCGGCAACTCGATCATCAACGGCGGCGATTTCGCCGCGGCCGGCAACAGCTTCCAGAAAGAAGCCGGCGTCCAGGATTCCCCGGAGCTGATGCTCAAGGACATGCTCAAGGCGGGCTCATACCTGAACCATCCCCCGCTGGCGCGCATGGTCGCGGAGCATTCCAACGAGGCGCTCGAGTGGTGCAAGACCTACATCGGCGCCCAGTTCACCCGCCTCAACTTCCACGGCGGCCACTCCGTGAAGCGCTCGGTCCAGACCTACAACCAGTCCGGGTCTGGGCTCGTGAACCCGCTCCTCGCCAAGGCCAAGTCGCTGGGCGTGAAGGTGGTGCTGCGTACCAAGATGACCCGGCTCATCGCCGGCAAGGACGGCCGGATCGCCGGGCTCGAGGTGCGCCATGGCTATAAGTGGCCGGACGAAGCCTCGGGCACACGAAGCTTCATCAAGGCGCGGCGGAGCGTGATCCTGGCGGCGGGCGGGTTCTCGCAGAACGTCGCCCTGCGGCAGATCCATGATCCTCGCATCACCGCGAAGTTTGAGTCCACCAACCATCCCGGGGCCACCGGCGAGGCGATCCTGGCGGCCTGCAGCGCCGGTGCCATGGATGTCCAGATGGACTGGATCCAGCTGGGTCCGTGGACCAGCCCTGACGAGCCGGGCTTCGGCCACACGCCCCAGGTCTGCGAGCGGATCGTGGGCTATGGGCTGATGGTCGATCCCGCCACGGGCAAGCGCTTCTTCAAGGAGACCGGCAACCGGAAGGAGCGGGCCGATGCCATCATCGCCATCGGCCATCCGGTGATCATCGTCGGCGATTCGTTCGCCATCGGGAAGCAGGTCGTTCCGAAGGTGCTGGAGAAGGCCATGGGGGTCGGGGCGGTCAAGCGCTTCGATACCCTCGATGCGGTGGCCAGGGCCTACAACGTCCCGGTCCAGGCCTTCCAGGAGGAAGTCGCCCGCTGGAACGGCTTTGTCGACAAGAAGAAGGATGCTGATTTCGACTGCAAGATCTTCCCCGACTCGCAGCCGACGGCGACGGGCCCCTTCTACGCGATGCGGCTCTGGCCGCGGGTCCACCACACCATGGGGGGTCTGGTCGTCAACGCCGAGGCCCAGGTCATCGGGTTCGACATGAAGCCGATCAAGGGGCTCTACGCGGCGGGTGAGATCACCGGCGGCGTCCACGGCGCGGTCCGCCTGGGCAGCGTGGCCATGGCCGACTGCGTGGTCAACGGGCGCATCGCTGGCAAGAACGCCGGTGCCGAGAAGGCGTGGAGTTGAACATGCCTCCCACCAACCTGAGAGAAAGGATGTCCCCGATGGTGAGCTCACTGCTGACGTATTTCGGTCATGCTTCCCGCCTGCTGTTCCTCGCGGCGCTGCTGCCCCTCGCCCAGGCTGCCGCGCAGACTCCGGCCCTGAGCGCGGACCTGCACAAGGCGAAGGGCGTCACCTGCGTGGACTGCCACGGGAACGCGAAGAAGAAGACTTTCGTGGCCGCCGAGCGCTGCCTGGGTTGCCACGGATCCCCCGCTGACCTGGTCAAGAAGACGGCGAACGTGAAGCCCGAGAATCCCCATGATTCGCCCCACTGGGGTCCGACCATGGAGTGCAATGTCTGCCACCGCCAGCACGAGAAGACCGTGAACTGGTGCAACCACTGCCACGCCTACGGGTTCAAGGTACCCTGAGCGGCTTGGCACCCCTGTACCCCTGAAACCGAACGACAATCCATTTGGAGCGCACCATGGGCAACCTGGGAATGATGGAAATCCTGCTGATCGGCGTCGCCTTGCTGATCTTCTTCGGCCCCTCCCGCCTGCCGGAACTGGGCAAGAGCCTGGGCAAGAGCATCCAGGAGTTCAAGAAGGCCGGCAAGGAGCTGACGGATTCCGTGAAGGAATAGCACCGGCCGATCTGGCCCCCGCAAAGCCCATTGATTCCCACGCTCGGCCTCCCCGCGGAGGCCGGGCCTTTGTTGATGGAGGATCAGGCCCATCTCCGCCTTCCGCCCAGCCGCCTGATGGTTTGGCGCAGGACCCTGGTGACCGCTTCCTTCCACCAGGCCCGGTGGGAGCAGTAAGGTCCTGGCCGGCGAAGCCGAAGAGTAGACCTATGGACCCCAGGGAGGTCCCTGGGGGGCTTCATGACCGAGACCATCAGACCAGGCAAAGGGAACTCCGGTTCCGCCGTGGGCCTGCGACTCGCCCTGTGTCTGATGGCCCTGCTCGCCTGGGCCGGCTGCCGCGGGGGAGGTGGGGGTGGCAACACGGGTGCTGGTGGCACGACGACCCCCCAGACTTACACCGTGACCTTTGTGGCTGGCACGGGGGGGACCCTCTCCGGGACCAGTGTGCAGACTGTCTCCTCTGGCGGCTCGTGCACCGCGGTGACCCCCGTCCCGAACACCGGCTACGATTTCACGAGTTGGAGTGGCACCGGATTCAGTACGACCTCAGCTAATCCGCTGACAGTCACCAACGTGACCGCGAACCTGACGCTCACGGCCAACTTTACTCAGCAGACCTTCACGGTGAGCTTCGTCTCCGGGGCGGGCGGCAGCCTGATGGGCACCACGACCCAGATGGTGGCCTACGGCGGCTCGGCATCCGGAGTGACAGCGGTACCGAACACGGGCTACACCTTCACGAACTGGACGGGCGCCGGGTTCACCAGCACCGGAACGAATCCGCTCACGGTCACCAACGTGACCGCGAACCTGACGCTCACGGCCAACTTCACGCAGCAGACCTTCACGGTGAGCTTCGTCTCCGGGGCAGGGGGCAGCCTGACGGGAGCCACGGCCCAGATCGTGGCCTACGGAGGGGCCGCGACGGGAGTGACGGCCGTTCCGAACACCGGCTACACCTTCACGAACTGGACAGGGAGCGGATTCACGACTAGTACGACAAACCCACTGTTGGTCACCAATGTGACCTCGAATCTGACACTCACGGCGACCTTCACGCAGCAGACCTTCACGGTGAACTTCGTCTCCGGAGCAGGGGGCAGTCTCACGGGAACCACGACCCAGACCGTGGCCTACGGCGGAGCCGCGACGGGAGTGACGGCCGTTCCGAACACCGGCTACATCTTCACGAACTGGACAGGGAGCGGATTCACGACTAGTACGACAAACCCGTTGGTGGTCACCAACGTGACCGCGAACCTGACGCTCACGGCCAACTTCACGCAGCAGACCTTCACGGTGAGCTTCGTCTCCGGAGCGGGGGGCAGTCTCACCGGAACCACGACCCAGATGGTGCCCTACGGTGGCTCTGCATCTGGAGTGACAGCGGTACCGAACACCGGCTACACCTTCACGAACTGGACAGGGAGCGGATTCACGACTAGTACGACAAACCCACTGGTGGTCACCAACGTGACCGCGAACCTGACGCTCACGGCGACCTTCACGCAGCAGATCTTCACGGTGAACTTCGTCTCCGGGGCAGGCGGCAGCCTGACCGGAACCACGACCCAGACCGTGGCCTACGGCGGGGCCGCGACGGGAGTGACGGCCATTTCGAACACGGGCTATGCCCTGGTGAACTGGACGGGAGCAGGCTTCGCCACCAGTACCGCGAATCCGCTCATCGTCACCAATGTGACCTCGGATCAGACGGTCACGGCGAACTTCGCCCCGACCTACACGGTGACGTTCCTGACCGGGGCCGCAGGGAGCCTCACGGGGACGACGATCCAGACCGTGACCGCCGGCGGGTCCTGCTCGCCGGTGACAGCGGTGCCAACCTCGGCCTATGGCCTCCTCAACTGGACCGGCACCGGCGGTTTCGCCACCACGAACGCGAATCCGCTCACGGTCACGAACGTCAACGCGAACATGACCATCACCGCCACCTACCAGTTCCTCCCGGTCATCGGCAGCTTCTGGGCCACCTCCACCACCATCAACGCCGGGCAGAGCGCCGTCCTCAACTGGACCGGGGTGAACTACTTCACCAACGCCAGCGTGGACAACGGGGGAGGCGGCATCGGCTCTCCCAACGGCATCATCGGTCTCTACCCCGCTGCCACGACCACCTACACCTTGACGGCCTCCAACGCCGTGGGGACGGTCAGCCGCTCGGTCACAGTCACCGTGATCACCAAGCCGATCATCAGCAGCTTCACCGCCACGCCCTCGGCCATCACGGTGGGCCAGAGCAGCACCCTGGCCTGGTCGGTCAGCGGGATTGGGACTTCGGTCAGCATCGATCAGGGCCTCGGCATCGTGGCTGGCACCTCGCTTAGCATCAACCCCCTGGCCACCACGACCTACACGCTCACCGCGACCAATGCGGCCGGGAGCCGGACCGCCACGGCGACGGTGACGGTGTCCTCCGTGCCTCCCTCCGGACTGCTCTACCCTTCCAATCCCGCGGTGTACACCAAAGGCGTGCCCATCGCTTCGAACACGCCGACCAGCTCGGGGGGTGCCCTCGCCTCCTACAGTGTGGCCCCGGCCCTGCCCACGGGCCTGAGCCTGGATCCCACGACCGGAGTCATCGCAGGCACCCCCGTCGTCCTCGCGGCTTCCGCGAGCTACCGGATCACCGGAACGAATTCTGGCGGCAGCACCTTTGCGGACCTGAACCTGACCGTTAACGATGCCCCACCCGTGATCGCCTATGCCGGAGGGAGTGCCACCTTCTTCGTCGGGACGGCGCTCACGCCCCTGTTGCCCACCAATACAGGAGGCGCGGTCGTGAGCTGGACCATCGCCCCGGCGCTTCCGCCTGGGCTGGTGTTCAGCCCCGCGAATGGGAGCATCAGCGGCACCCCGGCAGCTCCGGCAACCAGTCAGGCCTACACGGTCACCGCCACCAACAGCGGTGGAACTGGTTTGGCCACGCCGACCTTCCAGGTGGTGCCCGCCGCGCCGGTCATCACGCTGCAGCCCTATGGCCAGATCATTGCCGCGGGTTCACCCGTGACCTTCACGGTGGATGCCGCAGGTACGGGGAGCCTCTTCTTCCAGTGGTCGAGAAACGGGATCCCCATTCCCGGCGCCACGGGAACCAGCTGCAGCCTGGCGGCCATGAGCGCAGGGGATGATGGCGCGGTCTACACCGCGGCGGTGAGCGATGCCTTCGGTTCCACCACCACCAGCGACGCCGCGAAACTATCCCTCTTCCAGGACCTCGCGGCCTGGCTGGCGGCGCATCCCACCATCGCCGTGGCGATCAAGTGGCAGTTCCAGCCCGCCAACCTGGCCAACGTCTACACACCGCCGGCCGAGGGTGACAAGCTCGCCTGGACGAACTGGAGCGCCAGCCAGAAGGCTGACCTGAACCAGGCCTACCTCGACATGGTGGACTGGTATTCCCAGGGTGCCCCCCAGGTGGCGATGACCCCCGGCGGTCCGGGCCTCACGGACCAGCCCATCAACAACCACCCCTCCGTCAACAGCGATGGCACCTCGACCCTGGAGTGGGTGTCGCCCGCGTACATGTGGAAGCTCTATGTCGCCCACGTGGCCTTCTCCCTGCTGCTGGAGACCTCCCAGCAGGTCCCCTGGAGTGTCACCGACTACCCGGACTCGACCCTCAAATGGATCTTCGACAGCGCTTCCATGGGGTGGTACCTCGCCAATGGGAACTTCTCCCTGGGAACCTATTCAGGTGCGGGCCTGCCGGCTCTCCGCACGGACAACCGCCCCAGGACGTCTTTTGCTGATCCGCGCTGGACCTACCCCTGGCTCAAGCAGGCCGGGATCGTCGGCACCACGCGCCTGGCCACCATCGGCAGGACGCTCGACTGGATGCGCCAGAACATGACCCACTTCTTCGGCAGCGATGAGTTCGGGACGGACTGGGATGTCTGGCAGTACCGGGGCTACTCGCCCATTTCCAGGATCGTGGATGGCACCATGGATGCCGACAATCCCTCCTATGGCGTCCGCCACTGGACCGCCGGGTGCCACGGCAGCACCGGCTTCCTGAACGCCGCCCTGCGGGTGCTGAACATCCCCGTCCAGCCCGTCTGGATCTGTGGCCACGAGCTGGTCTACTTCCCCAGCGAGGACCTCTACCTGGACCACGCGGACGATCCCTACAACCAAGTTGTCCGCGCCTCCAGCTCCCCCAGCCTGCAATTGCTCATCGACTCGGACACTTTCCGGAGCCGGTTCGGTGCCGACGAGACCCTCAACAACTGGGACTACAGCAGCCCCGCCTCCGCCTACATCGGCTACACCGCCATCAACTTCAAATAGATCAGTCAGGGCCTCAATTCGGCGGACGCTTCGCCCAGCGCAGCTTTGCGCTGGTAGATCGTGGATTTGATCGTCGCTCCTCGGGGGAGGCGCGGATGGGATCTGGGGCCACATCGGCGTAGATGCCCTCGCGCAGGCCTTGGATGAAGGCCTTCTTGACGCGCCGGTCTTCGCCGGAATGGAAGGTGAGGATGGCCACGCGGGCGCCAGGGTTCAGGCAGCCCGGCAGCATGGAG
>Ga0302321_100004561_pt1 | contig 12009 bp, 8 predicted proteins | sample Fen_T0_1_FD_202505 | JGI IMG/M metagenome (GOLD analysis project Ga0302321, IMG submission 202505) | Peat permafrost microbial communities from Stordalen Mire near Abisko, Sweden - Fen_T0_1 | ecosystem: Environmental > Terrestrial > Soil > Wetlands > Permafrost | place: Sweden: Abisko...
CACGCTAGAAATCGGGTTGGTGGCTGGGTTTATCATTCACATCGTTCAAGGCCTTTTGCTCTGGAGAGCAAACCACGCTGCTCGTCCGGTGAAGTATAGCGTATCGAAGGGTCCGGCCAACAGCACCTGGTATAGCCGGAGCATGGGTTTGCTTGGCACATTATTACTATTGTTTTTGATCATGCACACCTCGCACTTCTGGGTCCCCAACCGCGCCAATCAATTTACACAAGGCGAAGAGTTGCCTCTCTATAAAATGATGTTTGACGTGTTCTCAAATCCATGGGTTGTGTTCTTCTACGTAATTGGATGTGTGTCCTTGTTTTGGCATTTGTTACATGGATTTGCCAGTGCTTTTCAATCACTTGGTTTGAACCACTTAAAATATAATGGTATCATTTCGTTTGTAGGTACTGCCTTCTCCATCATTGTGCCTTTCATTTTCGCATTGATGCCGATAGCGGTTTATTTCAGATGGATAGACTAATTCAACAATAGATTTAATTTAATAGACAGCATTGCACTATGAAGCTCGAATCCAAAGTTCCCGAAGGCCCCTTGGCAGAAAAATGGACCAAGCATAAATTCAATTTGAAGTTGGTGAACCCAGCGAATAAGAGGAAGTATGATGTCATTGTCGTGGGTACCGGTTTAGCAGGTGCTTCGGCAGCTGCATCGCTGGGTGAGTTAGGGTATAATGTAAAAGCATTTTGTTATCAGGATAGCCCGCGCAGAGCGCACAGCATTGCTGCGCAAGGAGGAATTAACGCGGCGAAAAATTATCAGAATGATGGTGATAGTGTTTACCGTCTTTTCTACGATACGATAAAAGGTGGCGACTACCGCGCCCGCGAAGGAAATGTGTATCGTCTTGCAGAAGTAAGTGTAAATATTATTGATCAGTGCGTAGCGCAAGGTGTTCCTTTTGCCCGTGAATATGGTGGGTTGTTAGCCAACCGTTCATTTGGCGGTGCGCAGGTGTCGAGAACATTTTATGCACGAGGTCAAACAGGTCAGCAATTATTATTAGGAGCATATAGCGCTTTGAATCGTCAGATTGCTAATGGCAAAGTGAAGATGTATAACCGCACGGAGATGTTGGACGTGGTGGTTGTTGATGGAAAAGCACGAGGCATCATCACGCGCGATTTGATCACTGGTAAAATCGAATCGCATAGTGCTCATGCTGTATTGATTTGCACGGGTGGTTATGGAAATGTTTTTTATCTGTCAACTAACGCCAAAGGATCAAATGTAACGGCCGCTTGGCGCGCTCATAAAAAAGGTGCATTGTTTGGGAATCCCTGCTTCACACAAATTCACCCCACTTGTATTCCGGTTTCAGGTGATCATCAATCGAAATTGACATTGATGTCTGAATCATTGAGAAACGATGGAAGAGTGTGGGTGCCTAAAGTTGCGAACAAGGGGCTGAAGGCAAAAGATGCTGCCTCCATTGCAGAAGGTGATCGTGACTATTTCCTTGAACGAAAATATCCATCCTTTGGAAATCTTGTGCCTCGCGATGTGGCATCACGCAACGCAAAGATGATGTGTGATGAAGGAAGAGGCGTTGGGGCAACTGGTCTGGCAGTGTTCCTTGATTTTGCAGATGCGATCAAGCGCGATGGAAGAAAAACAATTGAGGCCAAGTATGGTAATCTGTTTGATATGTATAAGCAGATCACGGGTGACAATCCCTATGAAATGCCGATGATGATTTATCCTGCCGTTCATTATACGATGGGTGGGCTTTGGGTAGATTATAACTTGATGACCACAGTCCCAGGATTGTATGCATTGGGTGAGGCGAACTTTTCTGATCACGGTGCCAATCGTTTGGGTGCTAGTGCACTTATGCAAGGATTAGCGGATGGCTATTTTGTTATTCCTTATACGGTTGGTGATTACTTGGCCAACATTGGATGGAATGATAAAGTAAGCACCGACCATCCTGCATTTAAAGAGGCAATAGATGTAGTGAACACGCGAGTGAATAAACTACTTTCTATCAAAGGAAAGAAAACAGTAGATGAATTTCACCGTGAACTCGGCTTGACCATGTGGGAATACTGTGGCATGTCACGCAATGAAACTGGTTTAAAAACAGCTAAGAAAAAAATTCAGGAAATAAAGGACGCATTTTGGAAAGATGTAGATGTATTAGGAAGTTCTAACGAATTAAATATGGAGTTGGAAAAGGCAGGACGCGTTGCTGACTTTATCGAACTGGGAGAACTGATGGTGGATGATGCACTTTCTCGCGCTGAATCTTGTGGTGGCCACTTTCGGGAAGAATCACAAACACCAGAAGGTGAAGCCCTACGCAAAGACGATGAATTCACGTTTGCCTCTGCTTGGGAATACAAAGGTGAAAATCAACCCGAAGAGTTGCACAAAGAAGAACTCAAGTTTGAAAATGTTAAGTTGACTCAACGTAGCTACAAGTAATTTGAAGATTTGAAAATTCATTGATTTGAAAATTATTAAAAGAAATTAATAATGAAGATTACTCTAAAAGTCTGGAGACAAAGAAGCCAGGAAGCCAAGGGAGAATTTAAAACCTATCAGCACGACCATGTGTCATCCGATATGTCCTTCCTTGAAATGCTTGATGTATTGAATACAAGCCTGATAAAAAAAGGAGAGGAGCCCATTCATTTCGATCACGATTGTCGCGAGGGTATTTGTGGCATGTGTAGTTTATATATTAATGGTCATCCACATGGACCGCTGCAAACTACTACTTGCCAGCTTCACATGCGCACCTTTAAAGATGGTGAGACCATTACGGTTGAGCCATGGCGTGCTAAAGCATTTCCAATCATCAAGGATTTGGTTGTAGATCGCACGGCTTTTGATCGAATACAGCAATCGGGTGGTTATGTGAGTGTGAATACGGGTGGTGTTCCGGATGCTAATGAAATTCCAATTCCTAAAAAAATAGCAGACGAAGCTTTTGATGCAGCGGCTTGCATCGGTTGCGGAGCGTGTGTGGCAGCTTGTAAAAATGCTTCGGCTATGCTTTTCGTAAGTGCTAAAGTTTCACAATTAGCTTTATTGCCTCAGGGTCATGCTGAGCGCAAAGAGCGTGTTGAAAAAATGGTTGCTCAAATGGATTCAGAAGGGTTTGGATCTTGCACGAACACCTATGCCTGCGAAGCAGAGTGCCCGAAAGGAATCTCCGTTACCAATATTGCCCGCATGAATCGCGAATATTTCTCCGCCATGATGACTAACTATGAAGTGGTTGTTGGTGGGGGTGAATAATCTCTCGGAGGGCGTTTTTCAGATTCAAAAATAATCCTACCTTTGCGCTCCAAAATTCGGTTTTTGGAGGTTTTATTGTCCTATGGTGTAATGGTAACACAGCAGATTTTGATTCTGCTTTTCTAGGTTCGAATCCTAGTAGGACAACCAAATTGACCCGCTTCTCCCGATAGCTTTCGGGATTGGTGCGGGTTTCTGTTTAAAAATGGCTGTAAAAATATTTTCAGGAAGCGCAACTACCTACCTCGCAGATAAAATTGCCGAAGCCTATGGGGAAACCTTGGGCAAAGTCAATTACCAGCACTTCAGCGACGGCGAGATGTCGCCTTATCTTTCTGAATCGGTTCGCGGCCATGACGTATTTTTAGTTCAGTCCACTTTTGCTCCTGCTGATAATTTACTGGAACTGATGCTCATGATTGATGCGGCCAGAAGAGCCAGTGCAGAAAACGTAAACGTCATCATCCCCTATTTTGGATATGCTCGTCAGGATCGCAAGGACAAACCCAGGGTTGCCATTGCTGCTAAGCTGATTGCGAATTTAATTTCTGCAGCCGGTGCCGACAGATTGATGACTTGCGATCTTCATGCGGATCAAATCCAGGGATTTTTTGACATTCCGGTCGATCACCTTGACGGCAATTATATTTTTGTTCCTTACTTGAAATCGTTAGGACTTAAAAACATCATGTTTGCTTCTCCGGATGTGGGTGGCATTAAACGAGCCCGGAGCTTTGCTAAATTTTTTAATTCAGACCTGGCCGTTTGCGATAAGCACCGTACAGAAGCCAACAAGGTTGAGAGCATGAGATTGATTGGCGAAGTGGAGGGGAAGGACGTGATTTTAGTTGATGATTTGGTTGATACGGCAGGTACCATTTGTCGAGCGGCAGCTTTGTTGAAAGATAAAGGCGCGAATTCTGTTCGCGCGGTTTGTACTCACCCTGTGCTTTCAGGTAAAGCTTACGAGAATATCGAAAAATCAGAGTTGTTGGAGATGGCCGTAACTGATACGATTCCATTAAAAGGACATTCTCCCAAAATAAAAGTATTGACCGTGTCTGATCTTTTCGCGAAAGCGATTAGAAAAATTCACGATCATGAATCGATTAGTTCATTATTTATCCGCTTGTAATTTTTTATCAATTTAAACTATATACAATTATGAAAACTGTTGAGATTATAGGGTATCGAAGAGCAAATCTCGGCAAGAATGACGCCCAAAAAGTAAGGGAAGAAGGTCATGTGCCGTGTGTTCTTTATGGTGGAGACAACCAAGTGCATTTTTTTGCACCGGTTATTCTCTTTCGCGACTTGGTTTATACCAACGAAGCGCACTTTGTTCATTTGAACATTGAAGGCGAAGAGTGTCAGGCCATCATGCAGGAAGTACAATTTCACCCGGTGAGTGAAATTATTTTGCATGTGGATTTCTTGCGTATCAGCGAAGATCGCAAAATCAAAATGCAAATCCCTACCCGCTTGGTGGGCCAGGCTCCCGGAGTTTCTAAAGGTGGTTTGCTTGTACGCAAGCGTGCTGCCCTGAAGGTGTTTGCTTTACCGAAAGACATGCCTGATCATATTGACGTCGATTGCTCTGAATTGGATTTTCACCATGCCATTAAAGTAGGCGATATTAAAATCGACAAATTAGAATTCTTAGATCCTAAGGCTGCGGCTATTGCTGCGGTAGAAGTTCCTCGTGCAGCTAAACTGGCTGAAGAGACTGCGGCTGCTGCTCCTGCTGAAGGCGCTGCTGCAACTCCTGCGGCTGGTGCTGCTCCTGCTGCCGGTGCGACTGCTCCTGCGGCTGGCGCTGATGCAAAAAAAGCAGAGGCTCCTAAAAAAGACGAGAAGAAAAAATAATCTTGTAACTTTTTAGAACTATCCCGCTATGATATTATTCATGGCGGGATTTTTTGTTTATTAGCGGTTGTGAAATATCTCATTGCAGGTTTAGGAAACATCGGACCCGAGTATGAACTCACTCGGCACAACATTGGATTTCTTACGCTTGATCGAATGGCCGATAACCATAAACTCAAATTTGAAACTCATCGGCTGGCAGACAAATCAGAGTTCAAATACAAAGGGCGTCAACTGCATCTGATCAAACCCAACACCTACATGAATCTAAGTGGCAAGGCAATTGCCTACTGGCTTCAGGATTTAAAGATTCCCAAGGAGAATTTATTAGTTATTGTTGATGACATTGCCTTGCCGTTTGGGAGTTTGAGAATGCGTACAAAAGGCAGTGCGGCTGGTCATAATGGATTAAAAAATATTGAGTTGGTATTGAATGGCCAGGATTATTCGCGTCTTCGATTTGGTATTGGAAATGGTTTTTCAAAGGGTCAGCAAGTTGATTTTGTATTGAGCAATTTCTCAAAAGAAGAATTTGCAGGCCTTCCATCATTGATGGATAAGGCTGCGGATATGGTCTACTCCTTTTGTACAATTGGTGCTGAGCGAACCATGAATTTCTTCAACGATTAAATCCAGTAACTTTAAATCTCTGTCGTAATGGCGACAATCTTTATTTCTCATTGATTCGTTATTTATACTATGAAATTACAAACCACTCTTTTTTGGATGGCTCGCATTGTTGCAGCAATCATCCTTCTCCAAACACTATTTTTTAAATTTACTGGCGCACAGGAATCCGTTGAGTTGTTTACAAAATTGGGCGCAGAGCCATGGGGACGCATAGGCACAGGCGTGATCGAGCTTATCGCTTCTGCATTGATCCTTATCCCAGCTACGGTTTGGTTAGGCTCCCTGTTGGCGATGGGTTTAATGGCTGGTGCAATCGCATCTCATATTTTAGTGATAGGAGTTATGCGTGATGATGGCGGTCAACTTTTTTTGTATGCAGTGATTGTTTTTGTTTGTGCACTGTTCACTTTTTGGGTGAGTAAAAATCAAGTGCCAGAGCCAATCAAAAAATTATTACCATCATTTTTTCAATAATGTTATAACGTTATCCAAATCTTTTGTCAACGCAGGTGTTTCTGCTAACGAAGATTTCAATCCATCAATTAAATAATTAGGTACAGGTTCATTTTTGATGACCTTTGTCTGAATATCTTTGAGTATATCCAATGCATCTTTTTTTGTTGTAAAATTTTCTGTTTCCACTTTAGCTAATAAATTTTTTACAGCAAGTACCTTTTCACTCTCGATGTTTGCAGGTGGCGGGGTGGTAGAGTTGACAACTGTCTTGGCTTGCATGCATGCGTTGTATAAGTCAACGATTTTTTCAAGATCACTCTTACCAAGGGCCCCTTTAGTTATTTGAGTATTAATGTCTCCGCAATCTGATAAATAATTACTCAGTGACTTCTTGAAAGTTAGGTTAGGAACTTCCATTCCTGTGCCGTCCATTTTAGTAAGGTAACGGCCATCCCATGAGCCTTGATTTTGTGGTTTAAACGCATTGAGACTCAGGTACCCATCTATTAGTACTTTCATAAATCGCACCGTATTATCAATCCTTACGGGACGATAGAGAATATTGTCCTTCTTTAGAGACCTAATCTGTAATGCAGTTAAAACTGTTTTTTCATTATCAGTCTTAATCTGAATTCGATCCACCTGCATATAGTCCAATATTTTCAAGCTTCCTTTGATGGTGTCGCCATTTAGCCGGATCGCATAATCCGTTTGAGCTGATGTGAAATGGGAGAGAAAAATAGAAACGAGAATGGCTGTTGTAAAAAATGGTCGTTCGATTTTCATAAAATAATTTAGTGTAATCGGTTGCAAGTTAAAAAATTACCGAAGAACGATTATTTCTACTTTTTTTTTAGTTAAATTGATTAGTCGCGTTTCATTAACCACTAACCAAAAAAATCTATGAGGAAATTATTACTAGGTTTTATTTTTTGCAGTATTGCTTTTGTAGGCAATGCGCAAAATCGACAAGTAACCGGAACTGTTACCTCTTCGGCCGATGGATCACCAGTCCCAGGCGCTAATGTAGCGGTGAAAGGTAGTACGTCTGGTACTGTTACGGATGCAGATGGAAAATTTTCTCTATCGGCACCCGCTGATGCAACCACGCTCACCATTTCATTCATTGGCTTTGCCACGCAAGAGGTAGCTATACCTTCTTCGAATATCGTGGCAGTTGTTTTGGCATACAGCTCGGAAGAACTTCAGGAAGTGGTTGTAACAGTTGGCCGCGGTGCGCAGAGAACATTTACCGACACTCCAATGCCTGTTGATAATTTCACTGCAAAGGATTTAGTATCTACAGGGCAGCCATCATTTGATAAGGCTCTTCAATATAGGGTGCCGTCATTCAATACAGTGAACACTCCTGTAAATGATGCAACAACATTGCTGGATCCTTATGAAATAAGAAATCTGGGACCAAGCCGATTGTTAGTGTTGATTAACGGCAAACGGAAAAATTTAAGTTCACTATTGATGGTTCAGTTTGCGCCTGGCAGAGGGGAGACAGGGGTCGACCTTTCGGGTATACCAACACAAGCAATTAAGCGAGTAGAAATTTTGCGTGATGGAGCCTCTGCTCAATACGGTTCCGATGCCATTGCTGGTGTTATGAACGTAATCTTGAAAGATCGTTTTGAGTATACTTCTTTGAATGTCACCTCTGGTGTGACAAGCAAGGGGGATGGCGGAATGTATGGATTGGCCTTGAATAGTGGAGCTAATATTGGTAAAGGAGGATTTTTGAATTACACAGTAGAGATGAAGCAACAGGATAATGCTGTAAGATCTGGCAATATTGATTTGCTCACTGAAATTGCAACCTTTGGAAGTTATTCAGGTCCCAATTCTGCGAGTGACCCAGCTAATGCTGGAATAGTTAATTTTTTAAAAGTTAACCCAACAGGGGGAAATATTAATGGAACGGGAGCCACATCGTCCATGAAATTCCTCGCTAATTTTGCGGTTCCGATTAGTGAGACTGGTCAATTTTATGGCAATGCTGCTTTTGTGACGAAAAAAGTTTTAAGTAATGCCAACTATCGCCCTCCTTATTGGAGGATAGATGATCTATTACTTCACACGGCTAATGCTAATGCTCCTGATTATACCCTAGATCCAAGTTTTTATTTCGATCCTGTAAAACAAACAGCACGATATAATCAGGTTGCAGCTGATCAGGCTGCTGGCCTTTATAAAGGATACGTAGGCTATATGCCAACTTTTGAAGGTGACTTGAAAGATTATAACGCCACCTTAGGCGTAAGAAATGAGACCAATGGGTGGAGACATGATGCAAGCCTTACAGTCGGTGGAAACGAACAAACCTATAGTGTAAACAATACAGTAAATCGCTCACTTGGAAAGTCTAGCCCTACGTCTTTTAAGCCAGGAGGATATAATTTTAAACATATTGTCGGAAACATAGATTTAAATAAATCCGTCACAAGTAATTTTAATATTGGTATTGGCGCTGAAGCAAGAAGTGAAACCTACCAAATTATTGCTGGTGATACCGCTTCTTATTCAAGAGAGGGCTCAAATTCATTCCCTGGTATCCGTGCTGAAAATGCGAGAACAAACAGCCGCTTTAACATGGGTGCCTACTTCGATGCCACTTGGGACATTACTGATAAATTCCTAGTTCAAGGAACTGTGCGGGGAGAGAAATACAGTGACTTTGGTAATGCCTTTGTTTGGAAAGTTTCTTCGCGCTATAAACTGATGGATGATAAATTGGTTTTACGTGGTTCTGCTTCTACAGGCTTCCGTGCCCCAACTTTACATCAGATATATGCTCAATCAACACAAGCCAGTTTTGCCGGTGGAACCATTGTGCTATCTGGATTATTTAACAACAACAGCAAAGAGGCATTTGCCTTAGGAATCCCAAAACTACAGGCCGAAAATTCAACCAACTATACTTTGGGCTTAGGATTAACTCCTGTAGACAACTTAAGTGTGACCGTTGACTACTATGACATCACGATCAGCAATAGAATTGTGTACAGTTCATCTATTTCTACCAGTGATCCAACGAGCCAGTTAGGTCAGATTCTTGCAGCAGGAAATTTGTCTAGTGTCCAGTTCTTTATCAATGGAATAAAAACCAATACAAAAGGGTTAGATGTAGTGGCTCATTATAAGAACCTGCCTTTGGGTGAAGGAAAACTAGGGATTAACCTCGCTGGTAACTTTGTTCTGGCCAATAATATTCTCGGAGCGCCTAATGACCCACCAGCAATTAAGTCTGCTGGCGCGACAATCTTAAACACGCAAGTGAAATCACTTCTAACAGAAGGGCGTCCTAAATACAAAGCAAACCTTGGTCTTGATTATAGTCTAAACAAGTTTAATGTTATGTTGAATAACACCTTGTTTGGGCCAACTAAGTTTCAAGACTTGGATAACGGTGGTTCCGACATGGAGTGTATCAAACAGGTGTTTACCCCTGCGGTGGTTACTGATTTGAATATAGGTTATCAGTTCACAAAGAATGTATCATTTTCATTCACAATAAATAACATTCTCAATGTGTTGCCAAAGTGGAGTTTGGAATTGGTACATAATCCTGATACTGCACTTGATAATGCTAATTACACGCATGCTCAAGCAACAATGACCGATCCAACATCAAGACAACTCCTGGAGGGCTTTCTTGAGTTTAGCGGTCGCTATCGCATCTTGGGGTACAATGGATCTCAGTTTAGCCAACTCGGAACTACCTACTACGGTCAGTTGACATTTAAATTTTAAGAATCATAATTGGTCAAAAGCCTCGGGAAACCGAGGCTTTTCTTTTTTCAGAAGAGTACAGAATAAATAAAATACAAAATGATCAGGAGAATCATTACGCCATACATCACCAGGTCTACCCGCACATAAGGTTTGAATTCCTCGTACAACTCTTTTAGCCTCTTAAACATTTTTCAAAAATAAGAAATTATAGACAGACTCATTAAACCATTGTTGACTGGTGACGATTTTGGGTGTAGCTTTTGCGTTTTATTAAAATCAATGAGAATCGTTTTTCTTTTTTTATTAGCACTAGCACTCAGTTTTTCTCTTCGCGCTCAAGAGTCGGCCGTAGGCGCTACTAATCCGGCTTCACTGAAATGGTATCAGATAAATACTCCGAATTTTCGTTTGCTTTACCCGCAAGGTTTTGATGCACAGGCGCAACGTATGGCCAACACGTTGGAGAGTATTCGCGAACCGGAGGCACGAACGATTGGCACCTTACCGAAAAAAAATTCGGTTGTTTTGCAAAATCAGTCTTCCATATCCAATGCGTTTGTTTCTCTTACACCTCGAAGAGCAGAGTTTTATGCCATGCCGACCCAGAATTATAATTTTATCGGCAATAACGACTGGCTAAATCTATTGGCTACGCACGAATACCGGCACATGGCACAGTTTCAGCATGCTACGCGCGGGTTCAACAAATTATTTCAATATGTTTTCGGTAACAATGTTTTAGCTGGAATGGCTTATGTGGCCGCACCCCAATGGTTTTGGGAAGGTGATGCAGTCGCTACCGAGACAGCATTCACTCAATCTGGTCGAGGCCGTATTCCCAACTTTGATTTGATCTTGCGGACGAATTTGCAAGAAGGCCGCGTGTTCAATTATCACAAACAATATTTAAGGTCTTACAAGAACAACATCAACGATCACTATGTGCTCGGCTATCACATGGTTTCCTATTTAAGAAAAAAAACTGGAGACCCCTCTATTTGGGATAAAGTGACCGGTCGTTCATGGAATGTTCCATTTATTCCATTTCGGTTTTCTTCTTCGTTGAAAAAAGAGACTGGTCTTTACGTAACTGATCTCTATAAGGAAATGGCTGCCGATCTTCAGAAAGAATGGAAGACCCAGCAAGATACGCTTAAGCTCACGCCTTTCGACCGAGTTAATCCGCGAATTGCAAAAGCTTACACCGATTATTTGTATCCACAAGAACTTCAAGATGGAAGTGTTGCCGCGCGAAAAGTAGGAATTGGGGATATAGAAAAACTGGTTGTTTTGAAAGATGGTGCTGAGCAAAATATGTACACGCAGGGCATCATCAACGAATCAGGTATGCAGTCCGCTACAAACAGTCGGATTGTTTGGAATGAATTCAGGTTTGATCCGAGGTGGCAGGTTCGAAATTATTCCTCTATTGTAGGTTATGATCTAGGCAGTGGCAAAAAGCATGTGATTAATACCAGAGCTCGCTATGCGGCTGCTTCCCTATCGCCTGATGGATACAAAGTGGCCACTGTTGAAACAAGCACCGAATATCAGACAAGATTGGTGGTGCTTGATTATTTCAGCGGCCGGATTTTAAAAACATTTGACAATCCAGCGAACGATTTTATTTCCATGCCTCGCTGGACAAGTGATGGAAAAGAAATTGTCACCTTGCTCACGAATAAGTTAGGCAAAGCAATTGTGAAATTTAATTTTGAAACCGGTGCCTCGAGCAAACTAACTGAGTTCTCCAATGAAAATATTGGCCATCCGGTTCCATTTGAAAATTATATCTTATACAACTCGCCGATCAGTGGCATTGATAACATATATGCACTTGACACAAAATCAGGAGAGCGGTTTCAGATCACGTGCAGCAAATATGGTTCCTACAATCCAGCCCTATCGCGCGATGGAAAATGGATTTATTATAATGAGCAAGGACGAGATGGGATGGATATTGCTAGAATTCATTTTGATCCATCGACTTGGAAAACCTGGAAGCAGAAAGTGCAACCACAAAGTTCTTTCGATTATTTGGTAAAG
>Ga0302321_100004562_pt1 | contig 12009 bp, 10 predicted proteins | sample Fen_T0_1_FD_202505 | JGI IMG/M metagenome (GOLD analysis project Ga0302321, IMG submission 202505) | Peat permafrost microbial communities from Stordalen Mire near Abisko, Sweden - Fen_T0_1 | ecosystem: Environmental > Terrestrial > Soil > Wetlands > Permafrost | place: Sweden: Abisko...
CTTCATCAGATCGCTGGTGTTGGGATGGGGCTCCTTCTCCAGGGCTTCCACCAGCTTGTCGGAGGCTGCGACGATGTCCACCATCGCTCGATAGGCGCCCGCTCGCTCCGGTGCGTGATGGTTGGTGATCACCGACGAGAGCAAGGGCGAAAGGTTCCAGCGCTGGGCCGTAAGGATGCCGAGTTTGAGGTGCACCTGCTCTGCAGCTTCAGCCCAGGCCGCCTCAGTCAAGACGCGCTTGTCGTGCGTGCGCGCGAGGATGTCTTCAAACCCGGAGACAGCCACCACCCGTCCAAAGTCGTGCAACAGCCCACACACATAGGCCTCCTCGGCGTCGGTCTGGCGCCAGTAGGCCAGGGCCCGACAGCACAACGCCGACACCAGCGCCTGCCGCCACACCCGGAAGCGGACCGCGGCCAGCGGCCCATTCTCGACGGCGAAACCGCCCACACTCAGGGCCATGGCAATGCGCGCCACCTCGGTGGCGCCGATGCGCATGATGGCCGCGCCCAGGGTGGTGGTGGGAGTGACCCGGCGGTAGACCGCGGAATTGGCGTAACGGAGCAGGGTCGCGGCTAAGCTCTGATCCTCACCTGCAATCCGCTCCAGCTCACCAATTCCAAACTCGCCCCGGGCAATCACCCGGCGCAGGCGCACCGCAATCGCCGGATAGGGCGGAATGCGCAGAGCGTTCCGATTCATCAGATCAATAACGCGGGGAATCAGATCAGCAGCGTCGGCCACGGGACGAGAGTTTACCTGCGCTGGGGCCGGTCTCAAAGCAGCCTGCGCAGACGAAAGGCCGAGCAACTCGCGGGATGTCACCGCATAGACCTCTGGGCTTTGGGGCGACTTTTCGATGCCACCGCCGCCATGACTGCCCCGCGCTCGAGAGTGGAAAGCAGTTTCCCAGCCTCTTTTCTCAGTTTCTCCATGCGCGCGCTGTCGAACCCCAAGGCGCTGCGGGCATGGGCCAGGGCATTGTCGCTGGTCACATCGCAGTTGTGGCCGTCGAGCACGATGCCCAACCCCGCATCGCGGGTCAGGTCTTCGGCCAGCGCCACCACCGCAGCGAGCGGGTGCACCAAGCCATTGATCACCACATCGTGGTGGTGGCCCAGCACAAGCGTCACGTCGGCAGGCAACCTCCACAGACTAGCCACCGTGGCCGATGCCTCCTGGTGGCACTGCTGCAAGGCCATCGCGAGCGTGGCGGGATCGAACCCCGCTTCCGTGCGCTTCTGCTCGCCCAGCACGATGAGTGCCGCCGCTATCCCGATGTCGTGGAGCAGCCCACACAGGAAGGCATACTCCGAGGCCAGGGGCGTGAAACTGGACACCATGCGGGCCAGATACGCGCAGGCCGTGCTGTGGCGGCGCACCATCTCCATCGCGTCGCCGTAGGCGCGCGAGCGGAAGACGCGCGTGCCCAGGGAGACCTCCCAGGCGATCTCCGACAGGTTGCGCAGACCCAGACGCACCACCGCGTCCCGCAGCGAGGTGATGGTCCCCACGGGCGCGAAGGCCGCCGACTGCGCGATCTTGAGCACGCGCCCGGCCAGCATGGGGTCCTTTCGCATCACCTCGACCACCTTGGTCGCGTCCACGTCCACCTGCTGGGTCAGCCCATGAACTTCCAGGGCCACGGCCGGCAGCAACGGCGGCGTGTAGCCGGGCGAGCTGAAATGCGCGCGCAAGCGCCCCGCGAACTGATCGGCCGTCTCCACCAGGATTCTATCGTTGGCAATGGCGTGTTGGCCTCTGCCGTAGGTGGGATTGTTGGTGTAACCCATGGTCCGCGTCCTTGGCCGTTAGCGGAAGAGCATCAGGGCCTCACCCCGGAGCGCGGACGCCTCGGAGCATGTGTCCACGATGTCTTTCTCGCGAATGCCGCCGCGAATCGCATCCGGGCCGGCGGCCAGGCGTTTGAGGGCGGCGCCGTCGGTCGGCTTGTCACTGGAGACCAGCGTGTCGATCACGTCGGCGATACGCAAGACGGCCACCAGGACCGCCACCGGGCCACCTTCCTGATAGGCGCGCGCGGGTTGGTGGTGCCAGGCCACGATCTTGGGCACGGGATAGGGCAGGCCCCACTTGGCCAGAACATGCCCGCCCAGCACCGCGTGATCGTAGCCCAGGAATTCGCGTTCCTGAAGGTGGAGTTCGTCGGGAACACCAGCGGTGGCCGCTACCAACTCCGCATAGCTCTGGTGGCGGGTCTGCATGATGAGCAGCTTGCCGATGTCGTGCAGCAGGCCCACCAAGAAGGCCATCGCAGGAGCGGCCCCATCGCCCATGCGGTAAGCCAGCGCGCGCACGATAGCGGCCGTGCCCACGCAGTGCTCGCGCACGGCCTTGCCCGCGCCCTTGAGATCAGCAAACGCCGTCATGGCCGCCATGCCACTGGCCAGGTCGGTGACCGTGCGGGCACCCATTCTGACAATGGCATCCTGGATCGAAGCGCAGGGCACGCGCGCATGAAACGCGGCCGAATTGGCCACGCGAAGCACGCGGGCAGCCAGCGCGGGATCTTCCTCGATGAGATCGCGCACCTGCTCCATCTTGAAATCGGGGTGTGCGACGCAAGCGATCACCTTCTGCACCACCACCGGAAACGGCCGCAGTCCCTCTAGCTCGGCCAAGTGAGCCGCAAGGCTTTCCGCCGCCTTGGCGTCGGCAACAGCCGGATCATCCTCACCGAACCACAGTTCCTCCAGCACCGATGTCGACAGCTTCACCATGACAGTCATCTCTTCTCAGTTGGCCGCCACCGAACGGACAGCGGCTTCCAGTTGGGCTAGGTCAAACGGCTTATCCAGGTGACGGTTGGGCACGCTTTCCAGGAAGCTGCGGGCCCGTTCGGTAAATGCCCCGCCGGTCATGAACAACATTCTCTTCGACAGATCTGGCTTGGACTGGACCAGCTCTTCGTAGATGTCCATGCCCGTCACCTCGGGCATCATGAGGTCGCACACGATGACGTCGTAGCCGCCGTCGTGGCGCAGCAGCTCCAGCGCCTGGCGGCCATCGTTGACGAAACTGGCATTCCAGTAGCGGCTGATACAGCGACGCAGCGACGTGCCCAAGGCGGTTTCGTCGTCAATCAGCAACACGCGCAAGCGACGCTCGTCGCGCACGCCCACGTCGTGGGGAGAGAGCGGCTTTGCCTCCGCGGCCTGGGGCGCCCCCTGCGCCGACGGCAGGATGATACGCACGGTGGTTCCCGAACCCACCTGGCTTTCGATGTAGACCTCCCCTTTCAAAGCCGTGACGATGCGGTGGACGATGGCCAGGCCCAGACCGGTCCCCTTGCCCACCGCTTTGGTGGTGAAGAAGGGATCGAAGACCCGCGGCAAGACGTCGAGCGGGATGCCCACGCCACTGTCCTGGACCTGAATGACGGCGCGACCTGCCCGATCCGTGGTGGTGGAAATGCGGATCTCGTTGTTGGGCACATTGCCTTCTGGGATGGCCTGTGCGGCATTGATGAGCAGGTTGAGGAATACCTGAGCCATGCGCGACTCGTTGGCGTCCACCATGGGAGTCTCGCCATACTGGCGCACAACCTCGGCGCGATACTTGATCTCGTTGCGCGCCATGCGCAGGGCGGATTCCATGATGGCACAAATGTCGACCGGCCAGACGCGCTCGCCCCCGCCGCCGGTGGAGAACGAGCGCAGGTCGCGCACGATGTCTTTCACGCGCTGGGCGCCGTCGCGTGCCTCGTGCAGCGGCCGGTCCAGGGCTTCCAGTTGCGGCACCAATTCGGCTGTCTTGTTCGCGCCTCCACCGGAAAGCTGGCCCGAGATTCTCTGAACCTCGCTGGTCACGTACTCGAGATTCATGCTGATGTAGAGCAGCGGGTTGTTGATCTCGTGGGCCACGCCCGCGGCCAGAGTGCCGAGCGAGGCCAGCCGATCGGCCAGCATCAGGTGGCCCTGAAGCTGCTTGCGCTCGGTCATGTCACGGCAAAGCAAGACGATGGCGCGCGCGCCCTGAAACTCAGTGACCAAGTAGGACACGTCCAGGGTGGCACGGCTTCCGTCGCGGCAGAGAAAGTCAACCTCGGCCGACGGCGCCGGCCGTCCACTGGACAGCATCTCGCGCAAGCGTTCGGCCAGAGCTTCCCGATCCTTGCCTTCGACCAGGTCGAAGAAATCATGCGTGGTCAGTTCTTCGGCGCTCTCGCAATGAAGCGCGGTCACGGCTGCGCGGTTGGCGTAGACAACGCGCCCGCCGGCGCACACCAGGACCGGCTCGGGCGCGACCTCGACCAGACTGACCAGTCGCTCGTCGGCTTTGGCCGTCACCGCCGCAATCCGCGACGTGGTCGACAGGATCCTGCCATCACTCCGCCCCTTTGCGCGTCTGAGCGCGTAGCCAACGGCGAATCCCACCAGGGAGAGCGCGAGAACCCCAACCGCGATTGCCGGCCCCCGCACCACACCCAGCAGGATGGCGGTCCCTACGAGACCGCCGACCCCGAGGAGCGGAGAAAAATGGCGCGGGTGGATCATCTTCATGGCCTGCATGTCCAGTTGCCTGGGACTGCGGATCGGATCTGCCTTCAAGCAAATTGTCGGCTCACCGCCGTCAAATCCTAAGTGCAGCCGTCAAGATCCCGACGGCCACAACAAGGGAAGTTCCTGCATCCACGAAAGCTATTGGCCAAATGAGCCGATACCTAGAGCACCATGGCCAGCGCCCACCTGACCGTTGACATGTGCAGCGGGACGGACACCCCCGCCCTGTCGGCAGCGGCAAGCGCAGCCCCGATGGTGGGCCAGACCCTGGGCTCGTTCCGCATCACCGGGCTGCTGGGCGAGGGTGGCATGGGCCGGGTGTACGGGGCCGAGCATGTGCTGATCGGACGCAAGGCTGCCATCAAGGTGCTGGCCTCGGAAGTCGCCTCGGACAAGGACGTCGTGTCGCGCTTCTTTAACGAAGCGCGCGCCGTCAACGACATCCGCCATCCCAACATTGTCGAGGTGACTGACCTCGGCCATTTCGGCACCCAGCCCTACATCGTGATGGAGCTGCTGGAAGGCGAGACGCTGGAAGATCGCCTGGCTCGGGTCGGTGTGCTCGACCCGGTCTCTGCCATCCAGATCCTGACCCAGGTCGCCTCTGCCGTGGGCGCGGCCCACGAGCACGGCATGGTCCACCGCGATCTAAAGCCGGCCAATATCTTCTTGTGCCAGCACCCGGACTATCCCGACTTCGTTAAGGTGTTGGACTTTGGCATCGCCAAGCTGACCGCGACCCGCGACCAGGTGGCGGGACACCGGACCGCGTGTGGGGCCATCATCGGAACCCCGGCCTACATGTCGCCTGAGCAGTGCTTGGGCGACGCCAACCTGGACCATCGCAGCGACATCTACGCGTTGGGCGTGGTGACCTATCAGATGATGACCGGCCGGCGTCCCTTTGATGCCGACACGGCGGGACGCCTCATCATACTGCACGTGCAAGCCACGCCGCCTCCCCCTTGCTCGGTCAATCCCACGCTACCGCCGGCCATCGGCGCCGTCATTCTTCGCGCGCTCGAAAAACAACCCGAGCATCGCTTCGCAAGCATGCGCGAGTTTCGTGACGCTCTCCTGGCGGCGGTGGCAGGCACGGCGCCGCTTTCACCAGCGAACAGCAACGCGCGCGCGAACGCGCGCGCGCCCTCGACCATTGTCCCCTTGTCGACCGCGGATTCGATGGGGGCGACCTTGCTGAGCGACCTGCCTACGGTGATGGGTACGACTCCGCCGCCGCTCATGCGAGCGCCGGCCACAATCCCCACACCGGTCACGCCGCGGCCCGCGCCGGTCACACCCACGCCCACCGCCGAGCGGATCAACAAGCAGGCCCTGGCCTTGCGTCTGGTGGAAATCGTGCGCTCGCGCATTCACAGTGGCACGCTGCCGCTGCCTCAGCTTTCCCCCCGCATGCTGCGTTGTTTGAACTTGGCCGCGGTACCCGAGTTCTCGTTCGGCGGCATGGCCGCTGTGCTGGCCGAGGAACCACACCTGGCTACCCGCGTGGTCCAGGTGGCCAACAGCACCGGCCCCGCGCGCTTGCCTGCGCGCAACGCCGAACAAGCCATCGGGCGCTTGGGCGCCACCGGCGTGCGCACCGCCCTGCTGGAAATCGCCGCGCGCCCGGTCTTGGAATCGCGCGAGCCACGCATCGCCGACATTTTCAAGCAGCCCTGGCAACACGCCGTGGCCGTCGCCCTGCTGACCCAGAGGCTGATGCAGGCGCGTGGGTGCAACGACGCCGTGGCCGCGGAGGCCTTTCTCGCGGGATTGCTCCATGACACCGGCAAGCCTGTGGTGGGTGCACTCTTGCTCGACGTTGAGCGGCAGATGGCCAGCACTAAAGGTCGCCGCCTAATATCCGATGATGTGATGGTCACGTGCATCGAAGCCACCTCGGCGTCGGCTGGCGCGAGGGTGGCGTGTACCTGGCAGCTGTCAGACGCTGCGGCGCAAGCCATCGAACGCGCCGGCGGCGAAGCCACACCCGGCTGGTCCCTGAGCCACGCCATCAAGTTGGCCGACGCGCTGGCCTCGCTCGACGGGTTCCACCTGCGGCGTGACGACATGACCCGGGCGCCCGAGGTGGTGGAGGAGATCCGGCGCGCCACCGCCATCGACGAGCCGACACTCGCGCAAGTAGTCGCGGGCCTGCGCGACAGCGTCCTGCGCCGCTGCTAATTGTCGTACAAAGTAAGTGTCGGTTTGCCGACACCCCCAAAAACCCAAAGCGCCGTCGGAAAACCGACGCCTGATCGCGGCAACTGCCTTGGTCGCTACACTTTCAGGTTGGATCGGCCGTTGCATCGTTCGCCCCCCGTGCACCTCAGCTCAGAGACAAGGCTGCTTGACCGAAGGTCTGGGCTGACCTGTCACCAGGGCAAGGCGGATTCATGCCAGCGTACCTAGCAGAATTCGAAGCAGAGTACCGGCGACTGGGTCCCCAGTCGTTCGTGCGCGCGTATCACTGGCCGGTTCTCATCGTGTCCGGCGTGGGCGGTGTGCTTGATGGTAAGTCGAGCCACAGCGGCACGATGATCGCCATGAACAGCGAGTTGCTGCAGGCCACGGCACTGGCCGGGCGCATCTTCCCGGTGATCAAGGGCCGCAACTCGCTGCCCGGCCCGGTGAGCATCGGCCGCACCTCGGACAACGATCTGGCAATCCCCGAGTACACCATCTCGACACGGCACTGCCTCTTGGCGCTGGTCGATGGCGAGTACCGACTGACTGACCTGGGAGCGACCAACGGCACCTTCGTCAATGACCTGCAGCTGACCCCGCGCAAGCCCTGCCGCCTGCAAGGTGGCGAGACCCTGCGCTTGGGTCGCTTCACTCTGCTTTTTCATCTGCCCCGTGGGTTCGGCGAGTTCCTGCGACAGCGGACGCAAACCCAAGATCAGGAGCAGGATCAAGACGACTTCGGCAACGCCAACAAGAAGGTCATCTGATGTTGAACACGGCTCTTCCTAGCGCATGCGGTGCACTCTCAGATTCTTTGCCTTGCGAACCGGGTCTGGTCTACGGCTCCGGCTCTCCCATCGCTGCCATTCGTGCGACCTGCACGCGCATCGCCGCCAGCAACGCCACGGTGTTGCTCACCGGCGATACCGGAACGGGCAAGGAAGTCTTCGCGCGCCTGGTTCACGCGCACAGCAACCGCGCCGAGCGCCCCTTTGTTCCGGTCAACTGCGGAGCCATCCCCGAGTCGCTCATCGAGAGCGAGCTGTTCGGCTACGTGCGCGGCGCCTTCACCGGTGCCGCAGCTTCGCGCCGTGGCCGTGTCGCCATGGCGGAAGGTGGCACGCTTTTCCTCGACGAGATCGGCGAGTTGCCGCTTCCCATGCAGGTCAAGCTGCTGCGCGTGCTGCAGGAAAGAACCTACGAGCCCGTGGGCAGCTCAACCTCGGTCACGGCCAATTTTCGTCTGGTGGCGGCGACCAACCACGACCTGGCCGAGCTGGTGCGGTTGGGCCGCTTTCGCCAGGATCTGTACTACCGCCTGCATGTCTGCCCGGTTCACCTGCCGCCCCTGCGCGAACGGCGCGGCGACATTGCTCCCCTCTTCCACCATTTCTGGAAACGGCACGGGGAAGAACGGCCGGTCACCTCCGCGGTGATGCGCCGGCTGGAGAGCTACGACTGGCCGGGCAACGTGCGCGAGCTGGAGAATCTGGTCGAGCGCCTGTCGGTGTGCGCGCAAGGTCACGTCATCGAGATGGCCGATCTGCCCGCGATGTTCCTCGAGGTGCACGACAGCGGCACGGTCGACAAGGCCGACGAGGGCTCGCTGCTCCCGGGTGAAGTTTCACAGGAGATCTGGACAGACCTCGACGGGACTCCCGCTCCCATCTCTGCCTGCGAACGCAGTGAACTGCTGGATGCCACGGTTCGACGCGGGCCCATGGCGATAGCGCCCGACGCTGGAGAAGACGTGATTGCGCACCAGGGAACGCTGGCCTTCCCTATGCCTAGCAGTCTCTCGCTGCCCGTGGATCTGCCCAACCTTCTGCGCATGCTGGAAGAGTCCTACATTCGTCTGGCGCTTGAGCAATCGGGCGGCAACAAGAAAGAGGCCGCGCGTCTGCTCGGCCTGGGCCGCACGACTTTGGTGGAAAAGCTGCGTCGTCGCGCCGCTGACGTGTCAGCTCCGTGACCGCAATTTTCCTGTCGCGCCAGATCGGTGACAGGGAAAATCGTTGGTTTGACCAGCGCAGCGTGCGTCCCGCCCGCGTCGCATGCAGGGCGACCGGAGGTCGCCCCTACACAAGAGGTATTTGCCAGTGACTGCGGCTCTGTGCCCTCCCCTCTCCCCTCTGTGTTCTCGGCTGTCGGCGCTTGTCCAGATGAAATCGCTCATCTAGTTGCGCCCGCAAGGCTTCGCTGAGCCACGGCACAGAGCCTGCATTGACTGGCAACGCGATGTTCGTCTTTGCCCTTCTTTCTGTGCTGGCCGCAGAAGTCACTGAGACAGCCCCCCGGCTGCCCACAGTGGCCACGGTCGAGCGCATTCCGCTCCAACGCGCAGCCAAGAGCGTGACCTTGACGGTCTATCCCTTCAAGAAGCGCATTGAGCTGCGTCCCACCGGAGACGCCGCAGCTCTGGCCTCCAAGATCGCTGCGGCCGGCTCGCGCCTGTGCCCACGCTCCCTGGTGGATCGCGGCACGATCGTCCTCCAGTGTGCGACCCGCCGTCTTGACGGCGCGTTGATCGACGAGAAGGGCAAGCTCTTCCTGGAAATCTACGAGGTGCGGGGAGTGCCTTGGCGGGGTGAGGAGAATCGCGTCCAGATATTTTACAGTCCCATCGCCTTCCGCTTGGGCGACGGCTGTCCCGGTGACACGCCGACAGCACGCGGCGAGTGCGCCTATCAGGCTGGGCAGTACACCGTCGCTGCGGTGGAGTTTCGCCGGGCACTGACCGGCGACGGACGCCGCGTGGCGGCCATTCGCCTAGGTGATTTGGCCCTGGCCAACCAAGATCCGAGCGCAGCCGCCGGCTGGTATCAGACCGTCGGCCGCATGGGAGCATTCGGCCGAATGGCGGCCGCCCGCCTGTGCGAGTTGTCCGGCACCTGCCTGAGCAGACTGCGCCAGAACGCATTCGACGCCACTCTTCTGCCCGAGCCCCTGCACACCGAAATGTTTCTTCGTGAGGCACGCGTGGCTGCGTACATGAGCGATCTTTCGCTGGCCATGCTCGCCTTGCGGCGGGCCATCGAAGCTGGCCACGGCGGGTGCGAGGGCAGCACCCAGCTTTTCTGTCGCCAATTGTTGCTCAAAGTCCTGGAGGAACCGGGGAAGGACGGCGCGCTGGAGGCCCTGGAAACCTACCTGGCCCTGCCCGGCCGCACCGAAGGCCCGCTGGCCCTCATCCTGATCCACGCGGCGGCGGAGAAAGCGGCGGCGCTGGGAGCCCCCGTCTTCGCCGGCAACGTGATGGCATCGAGCGCCCAGGTGGTGGACACCTCGAACAAGGACCAGCTAGGCGACTTCTTGCTTCGAACTGTTGAGCTCTATCTGGTGGGCGGCGATCGCACACGCGCACGCGTGGTGACCGAGTTTGCCGAGACGCGCTTGGGTCGAGCCAAGATGACGGGCGCCCGTTGGAAGGCGGTGCTCAACGAGTTTCAGGGAAGCGACGAGGCTCTTGCCGGCGCCGCACGCACTCAGCAGGTCAATGGCGAGATCACGCGTGACCTTGCCCTGGCCTACACCGCGCTCGCGCGCGCCACGGCCGCGCGCTTGTCAGCCGAGGCGGCCAGCGACGAGTCATTGGGGGCGCCATGAACAGCCCCGCGCTCGGCCGGACGACTCTGGCACGCTACTGGCAAGAGAGGAGTTCAACGTGAAGATCTTCGACGCAACTCTCAACCAGCTGGAACGCAGCCTCGATGTGCGCTTGCTGCGCCACAACCTGCTGTCCGCCAACGTCGCCAATTCGGACACACCGGGCTTCCGTCCCAAGGACCTGGACTTCACCGCGGCCATGGCCTCGGTGGAAAACCACACGCAAAACAGCGCCACGTTGCAGGCCGTGACCACGGTGCCCGGGCAGATGGACCTCGGCGGCGTGCCCATTGGCAGCGCCAGCCCCCAGGATGCCCAGCTTTCGCCCAAAGACCTGCCGGTGGTGGACATCCCGTCGAACAACGCCTCGCTGGATGGGAACACCGTGGATCTCGACCGGACCATGGTGGCCATGGCCGAGAACGCCTTGCAGTACGGCGCCAGTGCGCGGGCCGCTTCTCGCAAGCTGGCCATCCTCAAATACGTAGTCTCCGACGGCAACTGAGAAAGGTGAAGCATGGGAATGGATTTTCTAACGGCCCTACACGTGAGCGGAACGGCGCTTTCGGCCGAACGCGTGCGCGTGAACCTGGCCTCGTCGAATCTGGCCAACGCTGAAACCACCCGCGACGCCAACGGAAACATGTACCGCCGGCTCGATCCGGTGTTCGAGGCCATGCCCCTGGGTGACGCCAGTGAGATTTCGCCCAATGCCACCGGGCCCATGGGTGTGCGCGTGTCGCGCATCGTGGCCGACAGCGGTGAGGGCCGCAAGGTCTACAGCCCGGGACACCCAGACGCCGATGCCGACGGATTTGTCACCTTTCCCGACGTGAATCCGGTGCACGAGGTGGTCAACCTGCTTTCCGCTTCGCGCTCCTACGAGGCCAACGCCACCGCGCTGGAAACGCTCAAGCAGATGGCCGCTCGTGGCCTCGACATCACCCGGTGAGAAAGCTAACGGACAAAAAACATGCGCACTGAAATGGATCTCGCCTTCGCAAAGATCAATGGGCTAGATGGGGCCGAGCGCTCCATCGAACAGAGCCCCAAGTCCCCCAACGCGGCCGCCTTCGCGGGCGAGCTAGACCGCGCGATTGGCGAGGTGGACAAACTGCAGGTCGAAGCCGACCAGCAGGCGGCGCGGGTGGCATCAGGCGGAGGCAACCTGCACGAAATGGCGCTGGCCCTGGAAAAGGCCGATGTGGGCATGCGACTGGCGGTGCGGGTGCGCAACAAGGTGGTCGAGACCTACAACGAGATCATGCGCATGGGCGTGTAAGCCATGGATCCAGTCAGCAAAATGCTTCGCGGATTTGCCCGGCGGCTCGCGGAAATGAGCCCAGGGGCGCGCATGCTGCTGGGCTCTCTGGTCGGCATGGCGCTGGTGGCGGCAGTGCTGGTCAGCGTGTTTGGCAGCGGTGCCACCTATCAATACGCATTCACCAACCTATCGCCCGAGGACGCCTCCGAGGCGGCGGCCGCGCTCAAGGCGGCGGGCATGACCTTTCGCAGCGAGGCCAATGGGGCCGCGCTGGCGGTTCCCGCTTCGCAAGTGCACGACGCCCGCTTGCTGTTGGCCGCGCAGGGCCTACCGCGCGGGGGCGGTGTGGGCTTCGAGTTGTTCGATCGCAGCGACTTTGGCGCCTCCGAGTTCACCCAGCGGGTGAACCTGCGGCGCGCGACCGAGGGC
>Ga0302321_100004563_pt1 | contig 12009 bp, 8 predicted proteins | sample Fen_T0_1_FD_202505 | JGI IMG/M metagenome (GOLD analysis project Ga0302321, IMG submission 202505) | Peat permafrost microbial communities from Stordalen Mire near Abisko, Sweden - Fen_T0_1 | ecosystem: Environmental > Terrestrial > Soil > Wetlands > Permafrost | place: Sweden: Abisko...
GTGTTCCGTCGGGTGAGAACGTCGCACGCCAGACCGTGTTTTGGTGCCCATCGAGAGTAACCAGAGGTTGGGTCGTCCGGGCGTTCCAGATCCGTGCAGTTTTGTCCTCGGATGTGGTGACGATGCGCGCGCCATCGGTGGAAAACCTGGCGTCCCAGAGTCTGCCTCGATGGCCTTCGAGCGTACCAAGATGCTGTGACGTGCTCGGGTCCCAAATGCGCGCGGTGTTGTCGGCCGAGGCGGTGACGATGCGGGCTCCGTCGTGTGAGAATGCCGAGTGAACGACGCCACTCCGGTGACCCGCGAGGGTCCCGAGGGGGCTTCCGGTCGCCGCATCCCAAAGCCGAGCGGTCGTGTCATCCGCCGACGTGACGATGCGACGGCCATCGGGCGAGAAGGTCGCATGCCAGACGCTGCCTTGGTGGCCAGTGAGATTGGCCAAGGGCTTTCCCGTCGCTGCATCCCAGACGCGTGCGGTTTTATCTTGGGATGCAGTGACGATACTTCGCCCATCGGGGGAAAAGACTGCCGTCCAAACCCGAAGCTCGTGGCCCTCGAGGATGCCGAGGGATTTGCCCGTGCTCGCATCCCAGATGCGCGCGGTCTTGTCCTGGGACGCGGTCACGATGCGCGAGCCGTCCGGCGAGAAGTCCGCGCCGAAGACCCTGGCTTGATGACCTTCGAGAACGCCCAGGGGCTTTCCCGTCGCGGCATCCCAGATGCGCGCCGTCTTGTCTGCCGATGCTGTGACGATGCGTGAACCGTCGGGCGAGAAGTCCGCGTCCCAGACATTGGCCAGATGTCCCTCTAGGACGGGCAAGGTCTTTGCCGTGGTCGCGTCCCAGAAGCGCGCGGTCTTGTCCGCCGAACCCGTGACGATACGCGAACCATCGGTCGAAAAGTAGGCGCGCCAGACAGGCCCGCGGTGTCCCTGGAGCGTAGCGACGATCTTGCCGTTGCCTGCGTCCCAGATGCGCGCGGTCCAGTCATCGGATGTGGTGACGATGCGTGCGCCGTCAGCTGAGAACCCAGCGTGCAAAAGGTTGCCGTGATGGCCTTCGAACGTGGCAAGTGGTGTGCCGTCGGACGCGTCCCAGGTGCGTGCGGTCCGGTCCTGGGATGCGGTGACGACACGGCTGCCGTCGGGCGAAAACGTTGCGTACTGGACCTTTGCTCGGTGACCTTCGAGCGTGAGCTGACTGTTTCCCGTCGCTGTGTCCCAGATCTTGGCGGTCCTGTCCGCGGAGGCAGTGACGATGTGTTTGTCATCGGGTGAAAAGGCCGCGCTGGACACCTCGTCTTGGTGCCCCGCGCAGCTGATCAACAGCCTTCCTGTCGCCGCATCCCAGACACGTGCGGTATTGTCGCGGGAAGAAGTGACGACGCGTTGGCCATCGGATGAGAACGACGCGTGCACGACCTCGCGCTCGTGGCCTTCAAAGGTTGCCACCTGCTTGCCTGTCGCCAAGTCCCACAGGCGCGCGATCTTGTCGTTCGACGTCGTGACCATGCGTGAGCGGTCCGGCGAGAAGGCCGCAAACCCAATCTGGCCTTGGTATGCCTCGATGGTCGCCAGACTTTTCCCGGTCCGAGAATCCCAGGTGCGGACGGTCTTGTCCGCACCTGCAGTCAAAATGCGCGTGCCATCGGGTGAGAAGCCGACGTCCAAAACCTCGCCGGCGTGCCCATGGAGGACATCGAACGGGTACGGCACCGCCGCCGCCCGAATTCCCAAATCGGTGAACTCTGGCTCGGAAATCGTCGCCGGTGAACGGCTGTACGCCCTCAACGCCATCGCGACGGCCCGGCCCGCCTGGGCCGGATCGCCAGCGAGCAAGGCCGATTGACGGGCTAGCTCGCGGACGCTATTGCGCCCTTTGATTGTCTTCACCATCGCGAACGTCGCGGGCACCAAGGTGGCCAGAATCGCGATCCCGAGCGCCCTGCGACGTCCGGTAGTCCGGCCGATCCTCTGCGGAAGAACTGTGGTCTCGTGGCTTTCGTCACTCATTGCCGTGCCTTCGGGATGCCAGACTGCCAATGAGAGCATGCTCTACCGTGCGCGCCAATGTGTCGACCTCGTAGGGTTTGGTAAGCCAGGGCAAGCCCTTCCTCATGGCTTGCTCGGCTCGTTCGTTTGGGGCGTGGCCGCTGGCCATGATGGCCCTTTGCGCAGGGAACAACCGCTGGATCATCTCGAAGATCTGTAAGCCGTCGAGCTTTTCACCGAGGACCATATCGAGAATGACGAGGTCGAAGGGACTTCTGCCGGTCGGCACTGCCTTGCTGAACAGGTCGTAGGCCACAAGACCGCTCGGCGCGGTTTCGACCTCGTAGCCAAGCCGAGCCAGGACCCGCCGGCACGTGCGCAATTGCACCGGCTCGTCGTCGACGACGAGAATCTTCGCATGCCCGTGGGGAAGGGGTGTCTTTGGCTCAGGGGTCTGTCCGTACACACGCACCAGGGGAAAATACAGCGCAAAGGTCGTTCCTCGACCGGGCGCGCTCGTCACGTCGATGTAGCCCTTATGTTCTTTGACGACTCCGTGAACGATAGCCAGTCCCAGTCCCGAGCCCGAGCGTTCTCCGGCCGGCTTGGTGGTGAAGAAAGGCTCGAACAGACGGCTCAGGTTGTCCTTTTGAATGCCGCAGCCATCGTCGGAGACGGAAAGCAAAGCGTACCTACCCGGGGGAATGTTTTCGTACGTGCCGGTCGGCGAGGTTAACTCGATCCGCGAAGTTGCCACCGTAACCTGGCCATGGTCGTCCGTCGCTTCGACGGCGTTGCGGATGAGGTTGGCTACGGCGCGAGCGAGCTGCGACTCGGCGCCCATCACGGGCAGCACGTCCGGGCTCAGCTCTGTGAGCATGCTGGCGTGCAGTCTACCTTCGTTGGCGAAACCCAAGGCGCTCTCAGCCAAACAGGACTTGACCACAGAACCCAGGTCCAAGCTCTGCCGTGCGGTTCGCCCTTGTCGGCCGAGGGTCAGCAGATCCTTGATGGTTTGCGCGGCCCGCAAGGATGCGCTCCGGATGTCCTCCACGTCTGCCCGCAAGTCGACCAGGTCATGGGAAGGCACCCGCAATCGGCCAAGCTCATCGAGAATGATGTCGGGCAGAACCACGAGAGGCCCCAGGGCGTTGTTGAGATCGTGCGCGACGCCACCGGCAAGCACGCTCAGAGCCTCCATTCGCTTGGTAGTCGCCAAGCGCTCTTGAACGCTGCGCTCGCGCAACATGGTTTCCTGTACCAGATCCTGGTGCAGATGAATACTGCGCAGGACCAGCGTGATCTCACTGCGGAAGGGAGCGAAGGTATCGATCCCGTCGAGGTAGTCGATGGCTGCCACGCCCAGGAGTTGTGAGCCGAGTGCCATAGGGAAGACCAAGAAGGTGCGCCTTTGTTCGAGTTCTAGCGCCAGCGGTGGCACCAGGCGGCTGGCGGGGAGGCTCTGCTCGGGAGGCTCCACTTCAATTCCGTCCACCAGACACACGAGAGGCATCAGGTGCCTGGCGGTCGAGCTTGGCGCACACGACAGGAAGATGGTTCGAATTCCGGCCGCGGCGATACTCTTGCCGAGTGCCTGCTTGAGAGAAGACAGATCGAATGCCAGCGAGGTCTCGCCACCGACGGTGCGCAAGCGGAAGTAGGTGTCGTCCACGCCGATCCGTTGCTGGATTTGCGTCCTGAAGCTGGAGAGTGCGACCAGCCGCAGTCCATCGTAAAAGGCTCGTTCGACCTCGAGGTCGCCGAGTCCTGCGAGGGCGTCGCGCAGCCACGTGATGGAGTCCTGAACGATTTGGTGGAGATCATCTTGCTCGACGATTTCTTCGAGCAGTCTGCCGACCTCCCCGCGGAAGGCTGTAGGGTCTCCCGAGACCGTGGCAATTAGCGCATCGAACAAGCGAGACGTGGCATCCCCCCCGGGGCGGGCGCGCATCAGCGGCTCAAGCCTCTGCCGCAAGGCCGCGACGCGCTCGTCCCCGCCCCGGCCGACTTCTCGCTGGCTGGACACCGAGACGGGCGAGCAAGAGGAACGATCGTCCTCGTTGCAGCCGCACGACTGGCGACACACGAGGTGGGTCGGCAGGACCACGCAGTTTGGAACCGGTCGGCCCGCGATCTGCGCCACAACCGTGTCGACTGCCAGGTCTGCCAACTGCTGGAACGGCTGAGCCACCGTCGTCAGCCGGGGGGAACCAAGCCGAGCGAGGAGCAGATCGTCAAAGCCGGTGACGGGAATGTCGCCGGGCACGCGACGGCCCCGCTTGTGAAGACTCTCAATGGCGCCAATAGCCATCGGGTCGTTGGCAGCGACGACGCTGTCGAAAGGTACGCCGCGCCGGAGCAGGTCATCCATGACGGCGCGGGCTTGGTCATTGAGGAAATTTGCGCAGACGACCAGACTGGGATCGAACGGTAGGCCGCTCCTTCGCAGTACACGCTGGTAGCCCTCGAACCGTTCTTGCGAGTCCGCGTTTTTTGCAGGACCCGAGAGAAAGACGGGCCGACGACAACCGTGGTGCTTGATCAGGTGCTCGACCGCTGCCTCCATGCCCGTGCGATTGTCGATAGTCAGGCTGGGGATTCCCGGGAGCGCAACACCGAAGCCGCATAGACTGGCGGGACGGAGTCCATCGAGCAATCGGGTCAGTCGCTCCGGACTGCTGAAGGTAGCAAGCGAGCTGGATGATACGATGAACCCATCGAAGCTCTCCGGGCGCAGAACGTTGAAGATGGCGTTGTCCGCCTTGCCAAGTAGGTGAGGAGAGTCGAGCGGCGCGCCGTACAGGATCAAAAGGGTATGGCCGTCCCTTCGACATTTTGTATCGAACGCCTTGCGGATGTGAGATTCGTAGCCGCCGCCCATGAAGTTGGCGTAGTCGATCAGAACGGCAATGCTGAGTCGACGGCTCCCATGGCTTTGCTGCACGCGAGCGTGTTCCGGGGACAGGGAAATCATCGGCGGCACGGTAGGCTCAAAGCTCACTCACATTCAGTGTACTATCTCTGGCTAGCGCCCGACCACGGCTCTTCGCGGGGGATCGCGCCTTGGGTTGGGGTGGACTGGAAAAGGTCTGTAGTTACCGATGTTTTGCTCGCTCTTGCTCGCCCCCAGCAGCGACGGCGTGGATAACCCCACCAACGGCGCCGCTCTCACCCTTTACATCCAGAGCTTCGCGGTCTCTCCGTAGGCCAGAGACAAGCCCTTCAATCAAGCCCGGCCCCGATTCGTGGTCGGGCTTTTTGCTGTCTTGGGCGATCCCGTTAGGGCGTGAACGTGATGTTGGTGAACGTCGCGTTGGCGGTGCAGGTGCCGCCGTTGGGGGTGAACTGCCACTGAATGCCGACGATTTCACCTGCCGCCGCGCTTGACCAGTTGGTCATGGACGAAAGCGTGGTGGACACGGTCGTTCCCGGTGCAGCGACTGCGGTCGCGAGGGCTACGACCTGAGATACCGTCGGAAACTTGAAACAGCTGGATCCGCCGTCGCTCCTGCATCCACCAGGCGGGGTCTGGTCGGCGGGCCGCTGGTCGTAGGTCTGGAGTTGTAGCTCGATCGCGCAATTCGCGGCGCTGCCGTAGACCTCGAACGAAATCTTGGTGAAAGCCGTGACCGTCACGCACGACAGGAAGGTCAATCCTCCCCCGCCATAGTTGTTCGAGGGCACAGATCCCGCAACGTGCAAACCGGCAGGCGTCCCTTCCACCTTTGCCGTCGTGGTGGCGCTGCTCGATCCGTACCGGTAGATGTTCCCGCTTAGCGTGCCCGATGTCCAGGTGGAGGTTGTGGCGTTCCAGTTTGCGAAATCGGTGACCAATCCGTTGGTGGGCGCGATGGCGCTTGCGCAGTTGTAGGCGGCCGTCCCGCCGGACCCCGTCGTGCCTCCCGACGCCGTCGCACCCCCGCTTCCGACGTTTCCGCCGTTGCCAGCGCCACCTGTACCTGTCATGCCTCCCGTGGCGACGGTTCCACCGGTGCTGGCCAGGCCCCCTGTCGACGAGCCGCCGCTGCCCACAACACCGCCAGATTCGACGGGAAGGTCAGGAAGGGCGACATCCGTGTCTGCATCCACCGGTGCGCCGCCTCCTCCGGCGGCACCTCCGGCATGGGTCGAGCCACCGCTGCCGGGCGCTGCGTCCGCAGGGACACCACCTGACGCCGTTCCGCCCGTCGCGCTGGCACCCCCTCCACCTGCGGTCGAGTCACCCGGGCTGCCCCCGGTAGAAATCGCAGTGGACGTGGTGCCTCCGCTGCCCGTCGCCCCGCCGGTAAAGCTTGCGCCACTGTTTGCGTCCGTGGCGCCTCCCTGGGCGGAAAGTACGCCACCTGCGCCCCCGCTTTGGGGAGACGAGCCTCCCATGGGGTTGTCCGTGCAGTTGTTGGCCTTTTCGCAAGCCACGACCGCCTGGGGCTTGTCCAAGGCAACACAGCCCAGCCAGCCGGCGGTCATCGCTAATACCAGCAAAGCAATGGATCGCTTCAAGACAACCTGCCCTTCACAATAGCTGATTTTTCCCCTTTGGGTGGATGCGGCGACCGGTAGTGTCGTCGGGCAACATCGCGGACGACTCTTCTAGTAGTGCACCGGGCTTGGGGTTTCGGGTCAATGCTTGCTCAATAATTCTTCTCGGTGTGCTTGCGGCTGGCACACACGTCCGTGTTTGTGGGTGTCGAACCCAATTGTCGTCAGCGACGGAAACAACCGACCACAGTCAATTGCCCATCGGTGGTGGCGGTTGTTACTCGCCGCGAAAGCTCCGGCCGCCCATCGGGTTGCCGCGCTCGCGTTCGGCCTTGAGCCTGAGTTGCCCGCAAGCCGCATCGATGTCGTGGCCCTTTTCCCTGCGAAGCGTGTAGGAAACCGCTTTTCTGGCCAGCACCTCGGCGAACGCTTCCAGCCGGGGTTCGCTTGGGCGCCGCCAGGGCAGGCCCTCGACCGTGTTGTACGGAATCAGGTTCACGTGCGCGTGCAGATCCCGAGCAATGGCCGAAAGCCGCGTGGCCTGGTCGGTCGAATCGTTGACCCCCTCGATCAGGATGAACTCCAACGTCAGCATGCGGCCATGGGTTTCGGCAAAGACCTTGGCGGCCGGTAGAAGCTCGCCGAGCGGCCAGCGCTTGTTCACCGGCATGAGCTTGCCACGCACCTCGTCGCTGGCACCATGCAGGCTGATAGCCAGCCGAAAGGCCAGCTTTTCCTGGGCAAGGCGCTTGATCTGCGGGACCAGGCCGCTGGTCGAGAGGGTCACCCGTCGCGCGCCAAACCCGAGGCCCCAGTCGGCGTTCAGAATCATCAGGGCCCGCATGAGATTGTCATAGTTGTGCAGCGGCTCTCCCATGCCCATCACCACGAGGTTGTCGAAAGAAGCGATCTCTTCGTCGGCGCGCGGGCTCTGCGCATCTTCGCGATAACAGGCCGCAAGCAGCTGCCCGACGATTTCTCCGGCGCTGAGATTGCGACGAAACCCGTCGAGTCCCGACGCGCAGAACGCGCAACCCATCGCACACCCCACCTGGGTCGAGATGCATAGGGTCTTGCGCGAACGCTCGATGCCGACGCCGTCCTGAGGCGCGCGGATGATGACGGTCTCGATGAGGGCGCCGTCCGACAGCTCGAGGAGAAGCTTGTCGGTCACGTCTCGAGCGCCACGGGTTTCCACCAGGCGAGCGGGCAGGAGGTCATACTTGCTGGCCAGCCACTCCCGCAGCGGCTTGCCGAGGTTGGTCATCGCGTCCCACGACCGAACGCGTTTCTTGTAAAGCCAGTCGAGGACTTGTCTGGCGCGGAAGGCCGGCTCGCCATGCTGGACGAGACCTGCGGTCAAGCTGTCCAAGGTTTCATCGGTCAGCGCCGGCTTGGGCGTTAACTTGGCGTCACGGATGTCCGAGGGACCCTGTTTCATCGAGCTGGCCATTCTGATCGTTCCGTCGGGCTCGCGCAGCCACAATCGTGATATTGTCTTCTGTACACTCCGCGCCGATGTCGACGTTCGATCTCGATTCTCTTCTCGCTCCCGAGCTGGCTGCGCTCTCCAGTTACTTGCCCGATCTGCGCAGCTACCCGATTCGCCTCGACGCCAACGAGGCTCCGCCGCTGCTCGGCAAGGATGTGCTTGCGCGGCTGGTACAGGCTGCAGGCCAGGTCACTTGGGAGCGGTATCCAGATCCGACTGCGCGGGAACTTCGTGGCGCGATTGCGTCTCGCCTGGGCGTGACGGCCGACGAGATCGTGGTCGGGGCTGGTTCCGACGAAATCATCGCGTTGCTGTTGACGGCGCTCTCTCGGCCGCGAGGGCAGGGGGGCCAAGCCACCGTGCTTACCACCAGCCCAACCTTCGTCATGTATCGGCAGCACGCGCGGGTGCGTGGGCAGCGGGTTGTAGAAGTCCCGCTCGACGAGGAATGGGATCTCCCTGGCGTGGCCCTCGATCAAGCCATCGAAGCTACGGCGCCCAACGTAATCTTCGTCGCTAGCCCGAACAACCCCACGGGGGTCTTGGCGGATCCGGCGCGGCTGGAACACCTCATCCAGCGCTCCTCGGGCGCCTTGGTCGTCATCGATGAGGCGTACGTGGACTATGCATGCCGCGACCAACTGCACCTCTACCGCCGCCACCCCAACGTTGCGGTCATGCGCACGCTCTCGAAGGTCGGCTTTGCAAGCTTGCGCGTGGGGTATGTCTTGGCTCGGCCCGAGCTGGCCGCGGCGCTCGACAAGGCTCGCTCGCCGTACAATCTTCCAGCGGCGTCGCAACGGCTCGCCACGATGGTGCTTGCCGAGCTTGGGGTCGAGGTCGCCACGACGGTTCGCACCGTGGTCGCGGAACGTGAACGTATGGCGCGTGGGCTTGGTGAGTTGGGCGTTCAGTTCCCCGCGAGTGAAGCCAACTTCCTCTGGATTCGCACACCTGCACCCGCCGACCAGGTCCATGCAGAGCTTGGCAAGCGAGGCATCCTGGTGCGCAGCTTTTTCGCCCAGGGCGGGCGCCTCGCCCAGCAACTTCGCGTGACGGTGGGCACGGCAGCCGAGAACGATCGCTTTCTCGAAGCGATGCGCGAGATCCTCGGCGCTAGTAAGTGAAGATGAAGCCGCCGCCGCTGGCTCCGGCACCGTGTCCCATCATCATGACGGTCATGCCGCGCCGAAGAGCCCCAGTGACCACCGCCTCGTTCAGGTTCAGCGGCGCCATGGCAGCCACGGTGTTGCCGTATTTCGGAAAGCAACTGACGCTCTTTGATTCTGGAAGTCCGAGCAGTTTGAGCTGATCCTTCCAGACCAGGTGGGTCTGGTCGCTGGTGACGAAGAAGTCGACCTGATCGATGGTCAGTCCAGCCAGCGCCAACAGTCGCTCGCTGATGATCCGGCACGAATCCAGGACCGACTGATGGATGCGCCGCCCGTCGGGCATGGTGAGGGCGAGCATGCCCGGGCCGAAATTCTGCGCGCCATTCAGTAGCTCGGTGCCGAACGGGACGTAGGCGAAATCGGACAGCTCGCTGTCGGTGTAGAAGTACCTGCTCTTGAAATTCGGCTCGGCACTGGCTTCGAGCAAAGCGGCGGCGAATCCGTCACCATTCAAGAAGGCGGTGCGGGTGTCCTTGGCCACCGGCATAAAGCCGGCCAGCGCGCCGCGATCGCCGCCCAGGATCAACACGCGCTCGTCGCCAGCATTGATGTAACCGAGCCCGATGTCCATGGCGTGGAGGAAGCCGCTGCACGCGGCCGAGATGTCCATCACCGGAACGCCGGCGCGCAAGCCCACTCGGGCATGGAGCTGCATGGCGGTCGCAGGGACGGCGTGGTCTCCGAATAGGCGGGCGTAGATCACCCGGTCCACGTCTTGCGGGGCCGCGCCCGACCGTTCCAGACACGCCTCGGCGGCGCGTGCAAGGTAGTCGGCGCAAGGGATCTCCAAACGTCCGCGCCGCCGCTCGCGGATGCCGATGGAGTACTCGACAGCACGCGCGGTGGCTGTGAGGCTGAGCTCGTCGATGAGGTCCTGGTTGGTGACGACCTCTTCGGGGAGGCTTGATCCAGTTCCCGCAATGCGCGCGTTGCGCGTGAGCATGAGCGGTCGCCCGGGCGGATACCGCTTGCTCGAACCGGCCATCGTTTGCGGCATGGCTGCCTGCTACCTCTTCTTCATCAGGGTCATGATGCAGTCGACCAGCGCGCCCACCACCATGTTGTCACCGTCCGGCGTCAGCATGCCAATGCCGAAGGTCTCGGTGAACTTGAAGCCAAGCTCGACCAGGGCAAGCGAGTCTGCACCGAGATCGTTCGTGACGTGACTGGTTTCCGTGACTTCTTCGGGGTCGACCCTCAGATAACCCGTGAGGAGCTCGGACACCTTTGCGAAAACTTCTGCTCGTTCCATGCGACCTCGTTTGAACTCCTATTTCAGTATGTGGCGACAAGTCCGCCGCAACTCAGTCCCTCTCCAAGGGAAAGCAGCAGAACTCGCTGACCGCGGACCAGTCGTTCCTCCGCTATGCTGTGGTCCAGGAGCAAGGGCAGCATCGCCGACATGGTGTTGCCGCAGTCCGAGACCCTAGACAGGGTCTTGTTCCGAGGAACCTCCAGGCGATCGAGGATGTCGCACCACACCCGGTGGTGATTTTCGGTCAGCAAGACCAGATCCATCTCGTCCAGGGTCATCCCGGCCCGCGCCAACACCTCACGGGCGACGCGCTCGACGAGGTCGAGGACTAGCCCCTGGATGCTTCGCCAGTCTCCGCCCGCGTACAGGTCGAACAGAGAGCGATAGTCCTTGGTCTCGTGGACGTCGAAGGCGACCTTCGTGCGCATTTCGAACCCGCGAGCGAAGTCGATGGCCGCGGCATGTGTGAGCTGGAAGGTCGCCTCGACGCGAGACCGGCCGCATTCGGGTGTGGCCAGACCCAGCAGCACGGCCCCGGCGCCATCGCCGTACAGAAAGGCGAGTCGCGGATCCTCACGGCTAACCAGGCGATTGTGAATGCCCCCCGAGGTGACCAGGACCAGATCGTCGCCCATCGCGATGGCCGTCGAGGCGACCTCCACCGCTTGCAAGAAGGCATGGAACGCCACCTTGCTATCCAGCTTCTTCTGGGTCAGTGACGCCGTCATGGGCAGCAACCGGTCGCCCAAAAACTTCGTCGCGATCAGCTTCGAGAGCTCCTCCGGACGACGGCCAGCACGGGTCAGTGCGCAGCGCGCGGCCTCTGCCAGTAGATCGCTGTCGGCCAGGCCAGGCTCGGCCACTCGGCGGCTCTCGATGCCGTAGATTTTGCGAACCGCTGTGGCAGCCACCTTGTGGCCGCAGCGGGCGATGATATCGTCGTTGCTGACCGCGGTGGGCGGCAGGAACGATCCGGTCGCCAGGATGACCGCCCGTCTGGGGCCCGAGCAAGTGCCGCTGCTCATCGTGGGCATGCCTCGTTTCCCTCGGGCATCCGCACGTCGAAGAATCGGGCCATATCCTCGGCCAGTCGAGGAACCCGCAGGGTATTCAGGTGGCCGGCGTTGTACTTCAGCCGATGTGGGAACTGCCAGACCGCGGCCAGGGCGTCGTATTGCCGTTGGCTAGTCACGAGATCATAAAGCGCCTGCACCATGAGCATGCGCTCCTTGTCGAGCGAACCGTGGTACGCGTAGAGTGGATCGATATCCTGAAAGTAGGTAGCCACGGCGGCGCGGTCGAGGTCTGCGGCTTCCAGGTCGGCTCGAATGGTTTGGCACAGGGGCGAGGTCCAAATAAGGTCCGCCAGGCCTGCGGGCGGATTGAGCAGGCAGACGCCTTGCGCACCGCCCGGCTGCAGCGCGGCCCCGAGCGCGATGGTGGCCCCCATGCTGAACCCTGCGAAGAACACCGGATGGCCGGCTTCTTGTGTCAGGCGCTCATGGCAGGCTCTCAGCTCGCGGCCGGCCTGCAAGAAGGCCTGGCGGGTGCGGTGCAGATTGGCGCTGAAGAAAAACTCGCCGCTGAACAAACTGTCCGCGGGCTTGCGTTCGTAGTGATA
>Ga0302321_100004564_pt1 | contig 12008 bp, 12 predicted proteins | sample Fen_T0_1_FD_202505 | JGI IMG/M metagenome (GOLD analysis project Ga0302321, IMG submission 202505) | Peat permafrost microbial communities from Stordalen Mire near Abisko, Sweden - Fen_T0_1 | ecosystem: Environmental > Terrestrial > Soil > Wetlands > Permafrost | place: Sweden: Abisko...
CCTTCCGAGCCAGGTGTGCCTTCGACTGGCACTCCGAACACAGAAACACGCGCTTCCCTTCCGCGACGTCGACCTCGCGCCGATCGGAGAAGAAAATGCTGCCGGCTGCCGTTTCCTGACCACAGCCCATGCACGGCTCGTCGGCGGTCGAGATGTGCGTCTCGGCCGTGTTTCCGTCGCCGCCCGGATGACCGGAGAAGTGGCTCCGAAGGGAGTCGTTGAGCTTGTCAAGCACGGTCTGGACCTCCGTCGATGTGCGATTCGCCGGTGATGCTCGTCTTGTCGTTGGACCGAGTCAAGTGCCGTGCTGTCGTATTGGCCGTTGATGGTGCGGCGCCCGATGACGAGGTCATTTCTGAAGGTTCCCACATCCATAGGCGCTGATCGCGGTCGGTAGGCTCTGCCCGAATGTTGCCGTCCAGGCTGCGCTCGTCTATATGATCATTCGGTTGCGGCCGCCGACGAGGTGGCCCGGAGGAGGAACAAGCCGTGGCCATGCACAACGGCATCCTGGCGGCAGGCGCCTCGTTGGAACCTTTCGTCGCGGCGCTACGGCAGCAGATAGGCGGGATCGCGCCGGGAGAACGCCGCGGCACCCTCGAGAATGTGCATCCGGATGACGACGCCGACGGGTGGCATCTGGGCATAGGCGAACACGGTGGCGCAACGTATGTCTGCGACATCAGCTCCATGATTTCGGCTGACGCGGACGTAGTCGTCCAGACGTCCCGACTTCTCCAGACCACTGTCGTGGGTTGCGGCGCCGAGACCGGAAGCGGAACGTTCTGGTTCTACGCGGCGCTGGGCGGCACGCTGCTTCACGGCTACTGGATGTGCTTCAGTTCGGTTGACGCGCCGTGGTTGGCCGGAACCCCGCTTCCGGACGACATCCTCGAAGGGATGCCCGATCCCTCTGGCGCCGGTTTGATGAAGGCGCTGCGAAGCGTTGGATTCGACTACGAGGCCTGGGAGCGTCGGCCGGATCTCTCCGACCTGATCTGGATCGAATCAGAGCCTCTTGAGGACGGCCCCCTGGCAACGCAGATCAGGGATTACGAGCGAAGCTTGAGGCCGGTCAAGCCGCCCAAGAAGGGCCGTTTCGGGTTCCCGGGCCGCTGATTTCTCGCGCTCGATTTGGTCGCTATTCGTGATCGGTGGCAACCTCGCAGAATTCCGGACTGCGAAACATGTGTGAAGGAGGCGGGATGTTTCAATGGAATAAGAATCGGGAGGCCAACCCTCCGATGCCGAGTCCGGCCGGCGAATTGCCCGAGGTGACTGCTGCGGCTGAAGAGGGGTGGGCCGACCTGGACTTCCGGATCGTGCGAGCCTCGCGGGGGCCGAATGGCGAGCGTTTCTTCGAGGCGCGCGGAACGCATCGCGGTCAGACAGTGGCACTGGCCGCCATCCTGGGAGCCGAATGGGATGAGAAGCCACTCGGCGATTCTGGTGCGTTCGTGTATTGGGGCCATGGAGCCCTGATGTCAGTGGGTCCTGAGAGCGATGCCCTCGTAACGATCCTGGATGACCTCTACGAGACCAAGCTGGGTGCGATGCGCATGCGTCAGCAGGTCGACTTTCTGGCCGCCGGCATGGGCGACGACCCGCGTCGAATCGAGGAGCAGCCGGTCCAGATAAAGATCTTCTTCAACTCGGACGGAGGCGAGAAGACGTACGCGGAGGCCTACCTGAACATTTCGCTGGCAGAAGGCCGCCTCGGGTTCCACGAGAAGGACTGGGATTACCGACCGCCACTGCTTCGTGCTTTGGCTGGATCCTGAGCTTGTCCCTGGCGGCCAGCATTGGTCCGCTGGTGAGAACCAGTTATTGGAGGGCCGTGTGGGATTCGAACCCACGACCAGCCGATTAAAAGTCGGCCGCTCTACCGCTGAGCTAACGGCCCTCGAGCGCGTGCCGCACCGGCGGCTGCGTGGATAGTAACCGCTTGCGCTAGTGGCTCAGGTCGGCCACCGCCGCCAGGAGCTGCGCGTCGGTTGAGGCGCTGAACTGGGCGGCGGTCAGCGCGGCGAGGGTCGTCGGGTCCGTCGGCTGGGCGATGCCGGGCATCAGAACCTTCTGGTCGGGCGTGATGCCGACGCCGAAGATGCGATGGCCGTTGGGCGTAAGCCACCACGCCGTGCCCAGGATGATGACCGAACCGTCCGAAAGCGTGAACGGCTGGAGCACCGTGCCGGTCCCGAACGTGTTCACGCCGACGATCTTGGCCCGGCCCGCGTCCTGCAGGGCCCCGGCCGTGATCTCCGACGAGCTGGCCGAGTCGTGGTCCACGAGGACGACCAGCGGCAGCTTGGTGTGCTGCCGCTTGGTGCTGACTATTTCAGGCGTCTTCTTGCCGCTCGAGTCCTGTTCGATGTACACGGTTCCGCTCGCGAGGAATTCGCTGGCGACATCCAGGGCCTCGGACGCGTAGCCGCCCGGATTGCCGCGCAGGTCGAGGATGATCGACGTCGCGCCCGCGGCTTTCGCGGCGTCGATGTCGATCTGGACCTGATCGGCCGCGCCGGTCGAGAACTCGGCCAGCGAGATGTCGGCGATGTGCGTCCCGGGGATCATGCCCCAGTCGGCGAGCGGAACGCTGAACACGGCGCGGACGATGGCGATGTCCACGGGCTGCGATGAGCCGGGATGGATGACCGTGATGGTGACCTTGGTTCCGGCCGCGCCTCGGACCTTGCTCGTGAATTCCGAGAAGGTCATGTTGGCCGTCGAGGTGCCGTTGACGGCAGTGATGACATCGCCCGACTGGACACCGGCCTTGGCGGCGGGGGCGCCTTTGAGCGCCCGCGTGACGACGAACGCGCCGTTGTCGTCCGCCAGGACCACGCCGATTCCGGCCAGGCTGCCACCGAGCGACGACTGGAACCCGGCGTACTCCTGCGCCGAGAGGTACTCGGAGTGGCCGGTGTCGCCGAGGCTGTTGACCATGCCGGCGATCGACCCGTCCACGAGCTGCTGGTCGGTGATCGAGGACCGACCGACCCAGTTCTGTTTGATCACCTGCTCGGCTTCGTTGTACAGGGCGGCTGCCTGCGCCGGCGAGACTGCCCCCTTGGTGGCCCCGGGAGCCAGGGTTCCTGCGGGCGCGCCGGTCGAAGGCGTCGGGAATCCGAGGCGATCGGTCACGAGTCCGCCGGAGAACGCGATGAGGCAGGCGGCGATGACGCTGATGATCACGGGCAGCCGGCCGGAACCTGATGAAGTGCGGGCCGGAGCCGGCGCGCCCCAACCCGATTGCGGTTGCCAGGCCGGAGCGGGTGGCCATGTCGGCTGGGGCGCCGGCTGCGTGCCCCATTGGGGTTGTACGGGAGGCGCCGCGTTCCAGCCGGTCGGCGCCGGTTGCTGCCACGGCGAGGGAGCGCTTGGGGTCGGTGCGTCCCAGGCGGGCGGGGAGACGGGCGCGGGCGCGTCCGAAGCGGTGGTCGGGTCAGATTCGCCGGGCCGATCGCCCGCTGCAAATCCGGAGTCGGAGCCCGAGCCGGGGTTCCCGCTCGCGGCCGACCATTCGGGTGGTGTCTCCGAGCCGCTCTTGTCCTGGTCGTCGAATTTCACTTTGCCGGGCCTCCAATGTCGTTGCAGCGACCATCATGAGGCACGTTGGCCTTGGAGCATCCTGAATGGTGCGGTGTTGCGGCCCGGAGCCCGGCCGGTTTGACTCGCACCCCCTCCGTCCCTACACTTCCGGAGCGGGGTGGAGCAGCGGCAGCTCGTCGGGCTCATAACCCGAAGGTCGGCGGTTCGAATCCGTCCCCCGCAACCAATGCCGATTTCTGGAACCCGGCCTCAGGGCCGGGTTTCGTGATTCTCGCCATTCACATAGGTCTTTGAGACCCAAGCGTGCGCGCGTCAACCGCCCAAGGTAGGTTACGGCACGAATAACTCCGCGGAGTCCGCTGGATTGTCGTCGATGTCTCCACCAGCGATCAGGACCCGTCCGTCTGAGAGCACGGCTACGGATGGGACCCTTCGGCCCTGCGCCAATACGGCGCCTGAAGGCACAAAGATGTTGGTCACCGGATCGAAGATTTCGGTGTCGGTCGTGAATGAGATTCGTTGGTGATCCGGACCGTTCGGAACCAGTTGTTCCGCTCCTGCAAGCAGAACCCGTCCGTTGGCAAGCACCGCCACCGCGACCCCCATGTCGCGAATGTGAGCCATAGAGCCTGTCGGCGAAAAGACGCCCATGGAAGGGTCATAGAGTTCAGCTGAGGATAGGAACCCAGACGCTGTGCACCAAAGGCCGGCCTCCGTGTCCGCATTGGAACATCCGCCGGCGATGAGAACTCGGCCGTCAGGAAGGGCGGCAGCGATCGCCAGCTTACGCCCGACGGACATGGTTCCAGTCAGGGCGAACCTTCCCGTTCCCGGATCGTAGATCTCGGCAGACGCGAGAGGCACGAAGCTCATCGTTTCGGTGCCGGCGTCGTATCTGCCCATTGTCGCCCCACCTGCGACGAGAACGCGTCCGTCCCGAAGCGGGATCACCGACGGCCCGCAGCGGGCTTGAAACATGGAGCCCGTGACGGTGAACTTACCCGTCGCCTCGTCATACAGTTGAGCAGTCGCCACCGGCGAGTTGGCTACACGGCCGGGCGCCACTTCTCGAGCCTCAGTCGCGCCTACGAACAGCACCCTGCCATCTGGCAACCTCGCCGCTGCGCTGCAGTCGGTCAACGCACGAAGAGGCGATCCGGTCGTGCGCCAGGTGCCTGCTACCGGGTCGTACAGTTCAGCGGAAATGTCGGCTCGGCCCCCCGGCTCGTTCCCGCCGACAGCCAGCACCTGGCCATCTGCCAGCAACGTCGCGGTATTGTAAATGCGGGGCACTGCCATCTTGCCAGAGAGCGTGAACTGGCCAGACACCGGATCGAACAACTCCGACGTAGCATCAGAAAGCTGCCCGCCTGCGAGCAGTACCTTCCCGTTTGCCAGGACGGTCGCCGAGGCCCCGGACCTCGCTGCCGTCATGTGTGTTGCCAGTAGCACGAAATGCGAGGCGAGCGTGGGATTCGCCGATACGGCGGCCGGCGGGCTGGCAGTTGCCGGCGGGCTGGCAGTTGCCGGCGCGACTGGTTCAGACGAACCGCTGGCAGGCGCACCTGAACCGCCGGCGCATGCGGCCACCAGAACGACTGCCAACAGGCTAGGGATCTCGCGTCGGAGTGCACTCATACCTCTCCTTTGATCACCGCCTGCTCGGTTGCTCCGCGGTCTCGCTCCTGGACGATGCCCAGGAGCTTCAGCCCGGCAAGCGTTCATGAAACAGCACGAATTCGAGAGTGATCATGACGTTGCGAACGAAGCGCCGCGGGTGCATCCAGTTGACCACCTCGATCTCCCTTGCCTGGTCGGAGTGTCATCTCCGCTTTGCGGCAACAATCGTCGTAACAAACGGACCGAGATCAACCGTCCCGGCCAGTCCCAGGCCGTCCTTCTGGCGGGCGCTTTGCTCTCAGGAGGGGCCGGAAAGGGACCAGTTGGGACCCGAAATCACGGCCTATGTGCGACTCATAACCCGAAGGTCGGCGGTTCGAATCCGTCCCCCGCAACCAATGCCGATTTCAGAAACCCGGCCCTGAGGCCGGGTTTCTGTTCTTCCCAGCCGGAACTGCGATCCCCGGCGGAACACTTCGCGGGTATCGCGTGTCTGTAGACTGCGCCCCGAGTTCCGGGTGTCGATGATGGCGGTGTCTTTGCCGCCCAGGGGAGGGATCATGACAGTGGCTCCAGAATTGAGTTCTCACGGAGAGGCGCCCCGCCAGCGCCGGGCTGCGGTGAGACTGCGGACGGCGGCAGGGGCAATGGCGGTTGCATTGGCCGCGGTCGTGATCCTTTCCGGAGTCTGGCTCCATTTCCAGACGAACGTCGGCGCGGTGTCGAGCGCCGATGCGAGTTCGAGCGTGCGTCCCTTCACGAGCTCGCGCCTCGGCCCGACGCCTCCGGCATCGCCGACGCGGGGGCCTGCCGCCACAGTTCATACCGGAACCTTCAGGTTGACCGGCTCGCTGCCGACGCCGCGAGTTGCAGAAACCGCCACGTTGCTCGCCGATGGCCGGGTCCTCGTCGCGGGAGGCAGCAACGACGGTTCGGACGCGCTTGCGTCAGCATCGGTGTATGACCCGGCCACCGGCTCGTTCAGCCGTACGGGGCCACTGGGAAGCGCACGCCGGAATGCTGTCGCGGCCCGACTTCTCGACGGGCGTGTCCTCGTCGCCGGAGGCGACGGCCCGGCGAAGCCTACGGCTGAGCTTTACGATCCGAAGACCGGCAAGTTCAGCCCCACCGGCTCGATGATTGCGTGGCGCATGGACGCCAAGGCGACCCTGCTTCTTGACGGCCGCGTCCTAATAGTCGCAGGGGACGGCAACGACACCTATGCCGTCGTGTTTGCCGAGCTGTATGACCCGGCAACGGGCAGATTCAGCCGCACCGGCTCGATGGCGACGCCTCGCGATAGTGGTTTCTCGGCCACGTTGCTGACAGACGGCCGCGTTCTGATCGCCGGGGGTGCTGACAAAGACGTCAACACGCTGGCAACGGCAGAAATCTTCGATCCCGGAACGGGCAAGTTCACCGCCACGGGCTCGATGACGACGGGTCGCGCCGACCACACCGCGACGCGTCTGTCTGACGGTCGCGTCCTGATGGCAGGGGGATCCTCGCCCACTTTGGTTCAGCAGGACTCAGCGGAGCTATACGACCCAACGACAGGCACTTTCACTCGGACCGGCTCGATGGCGGTCGCGCGGTTCGGCCAGACGGCCACGCTGCTAGCTGACGGACGTGTCCTGATAGCTGGGGGCTCCGACCCAGATACTGCCGGTGGCGGGCTGCATTCGGCTGAGTTGTACGATCCCACGAGCGGGATCTTCAGTCCTGCCGGCTCGATGCATGTCGGCCATTGGGAGAATTCGGCCTTACTGCTGCTTGACGGCCATGTGCTGATCTTCGGCGATGGCGACGCCGAGCTTTACGAGCCGTAGGGTCCGCCGACACTGCCAGAGCCGACCGGCTCAGTCCTCGCCGGCGCCCCAACCGTGGCGGATCCGCGCGAGGCCCGAGGCGTTGCCGACCGACAGAGCGATCTCCGAGCCGCTGCCCAATCGGTTGCACAGGGCATAGACGTCGCCGTCCCGGAGGCCGGGCCAGTAGACGCTGCCCATGCCCCACTCGCGGAACTGGTCGGTGGCGGCGCGCAGGTAGCGGACGAACGCGTCGCCGGACGCCGAACCGTAGTCGAGCAAGTGCTCGTGCCTGGTCTTGGCGTCGAGCAGGCCGGTGTTCATGACCGCGCCGAATTCGGTGCAGACGGTCCGGTCGTGGTAGTCGCCGACATCGCGCCGGATGTGGCTCCGCCAGGCGTCCTCGGTGCGGAACGAGTCGAAGAACGAATACTCGTGGTAGCCGAGGAGGCAGCCATCCAGGCGGCGATCGGCGCCGACCGTGGCTGGCTTCTGGGCGTAGCCGCTGCCGTCGAGAATCACCCGGTCGCGCGGGACACCGGGGAAGGCGGCCAGCCAGTCGGCGTAGAAGTTGTTCAAGGCGCCGCGCCTGAAGCCGTAGGGCTCGTTGATCGGTTCGAAGAAGACGGCTTCGCTTCCGCCGTACCGGGCCACCACCGTCGCCCACATGCGCTTGAATGCCGCCGGATCGGCCGGCTTGCCACGCTTTGCGGCCCAGTAGCAGAGGATGACCCTGCCCCTTGCCAGGGCGGCGTCAACGGCGCCGGTGTAGGTACTCCACAGACTCGATACGGTCGGTTCGTTGATCGGCATTCGAACCGTGTCGGCGCCGGTGAGCGAATACATCTGGCCGACGACTCGGTCCGAGACTTCCGCCGCGCCGGCGTATGTGTCCACGTCGCCGAGACCGGAAAGGACCAGAACGCCGGCCTGGAAGTTGTCGCGCGTGTCAGCCCAATTCAGTCCCTTGAACGAACCATCGGCAGCCGATGATTCGGTCGATCTCGCCATTCGAAACCCCCGTGTGGGCGCCGACTCCGGACGACAGAATAGCGGCGCGGCAACAGGGCAACGGCGCTCGCTCGACGAACGCCACGCGAAGCCTTCCCCCGCCCGAATCTGTGCGCTAGACTCGGCTCCCAAACTGATGTAGGAGGATGACGGTGCCCAAAAAGGTAGTCAGGGTCGAACACACGGCCCAGAGTCAGGCCAGCGAGTCCACGTGGAAGCCGACACCCCAGGCGAAGGCCCAGGCCACTCAGCTCCGCATCTTCGCGGTTGTGTTGTGGCTGTTGGCGATTGCCACAGAGGTGTTCGCGGCCTTCTGGGTATACAAGCGGACCTGGAAGGGCGAGCAGGCGACGGTCAGCATGGTTGTGCTGATCGCCGCGATTGTCGTGATCGCATTGCTCGCGATCGGCGGTTCGTTGCTGTGGAAGAGCGCGAACCGAGCGGATCCGGCCTCCAAGTCCGACCCGGTCCGCTTCTTCATCCAGAACCAGCTCGGCGTGATCATCTCGATGATCGCCTTCCTGCCGCTGATTCTCCTGATCTTCACGAACAAGAACATGGGCGGGCAGCAGAAGGCCCTCGCCGGCGGCATCGGCATCGTGGCGCTCGTCATCGCCGGCCTCGCGAGCTATTCGGCCAATCCGCCGTCCACCGAGCAGTACACCGCGGAGACCCAGGTGGTCCAGCAGTACACGGGCAGCGACCAGGTGTACTGGACCAAGGAAGGTTCCGTGTATCACCTCTGCCAGGCTGCGTCGGCGGTCAACGAGACGTCGAAGGACAACACGATCTACTCAGGCACCGTTGGTGACGCCCACGCGAATGGCAAGGATCGCCTGACGCTGCAGGTCACTCAGGAACTCAAGCAGTGCGGACTCAAGGCCCCGGCGGTGGCGCCCGGCCAGTCGTAGTCGCGAGTCGCGTAAATGAAAGAGATCCGGCCGATCGGCCGGATCTCTTTTTGCGAACGGTTTGGGCGCGGACCGCAGCCGGCGCGACGGCGGCTAGAGGCCGAGGCTCCCCAGAATGCCGGTGATCGCACTCTGCACCTGGCCGGCCGGGGGAACCTGGCCGTTGGGCGTCAAGTGATTCACGAGATTCGGCAGCAGTTCGGAGAGGCCCTGGGCAACCTGGTTTGCCGGCAAGCCGGACTGAGCGGAAAGCTCCTTGACCTTCTCCGGCCCGACGATCTGCTTGGCCTGGGCCGGCGTGATCGATTTGGCAGGCGCGCCGCTGACCCACGAGTCGGCTACGTCGCCGAGGCCGTTCGCGTGCATGCCGTCGAGGAGCTTGTGCATTCCGGTCTGGCCGCCGCTGCCGCCGCCGAACATCTGCAGCAGGAGTGGCAGCAGGACCGGGAGGATGCCCGCCAGCCCGCCGCTCCCGCCGATCGCGCCCCCGGCACCCCCGCTGCCGCCGCCGAGCAGGCCGCCGAGAACGTCGCCCAGAATGCCGCCGCCGCCCTGGTTGGACGTGGTTGTCCTGGTGCTCTTGGTGGTCTTTCTGGTGTGGCTTGCGGTACTGCCCTGGGCTCCCAGGATTTGCTTCAGTAGATCATCCATTGCGAGTCCTCCGGGCGATGGCGATGAGCTGGACGCGTTCGTACTCGTAGCTTGCGGTCATGTTACAAGTCCTACAAACCTGGTACCGAATCCAGGGTGGGCGGCTATCTCCGGCTACACTCTGTGCATCGACCGGACGCAACCCGGTCCTGAGTCCTGATCGGGAGCCCCAAAATGACGTTCGACCCAAACGCACGGCTAGATGCCTCCCAGGTGGAGGACGTGCGCGGTAGCCGCGCCGTCAAGGGCGGGCTCGCGGCCGGCGGTGCCGGCGGCCTGGGGATCGTGATCCTGCTCGTGTACACGCTCCTGGGCGGCGGCGGTCCCGGCAGCATGAGCGCCGACGATCTCTCGAACCTGCTGAACGGGGGAGGGGCGGTGGCCGGGAGCCCCGGTCCGGACAGCACACTCCTCGCGACTACCTGCCAGACCGGCGCCGACGCAAACAACCGCCAGGATTGCCGCATCCTCGGCTACGTGAACAGCGTCCAGGCGTTCTGGAAGGACGAGTTCGCCCAGTCCGGCAAGAAGTACGTGTCTTCCAAGACGGTCTTCTTCAGCGGCCAGGCGAGCACCGGTTGTGGCGACGCCTCGACCGAGGTTGGCCCGTTCTACTGTCCGACCGACAAGCTCGTCTGGATCGACCTGGGTTTCCTGGACGAACTGCATACCAAGTTCGGGGCGACCGGCGGCTCGACGGCCCAGGGCTACATCATCGCCCACGAATACGGCCATCACGTCCAGGACCTGCTTGGGAAGCTGGACTCCGGCAGCGGCCAGGAGGGAGCGCAAGGCCAGTCGGTGCGGACGGAACTTCAAGCGGATTGCTACGCCGGTGTATGGGCGAATCACGCCTCCGCCACGGGCTACCTCCAGCCGCTCACCGACACCGACATCGCCGACGCGCTCGACGCGGCCGCCGCTGTTGGCGACGATCGCATCCAGAGCGAGTTCCAGGGCCGTGTCACGCCTGAGTCGTGGACGCATGGATCGTCAGCGCAACGCAGCCACTGGTTCACGGTCGGCTATCAGTCGGGCAAGATGGCCCAGTGCGACACGTTCAGCGGGAACATCTGACTCAAAGAGGCGCCGGGCGCGGGTCTCAGCGGCGGTTCCTGACGTGGCATTCGACGCAGTCGGTGGCCCAGGGAATGGCCTCCAGACGCTCGGGGGCGATCGGCTTGCCGCACGTCTGGCACGTGCCGAAGGTGCCCGATTCGATGCGCTTGAGGGCGCTCTCGATCTGAACCAGGTGTAGCTGCTCGCGCTCTCGCATCTGCTGGCCGCGCTGGCTTTCGGTCACTTCCGTCGCGGCCGCGGTCTGGGCGCCGTGGGCAACGCGCGGATGCTCGACCTCCTCGGAGAGCTCGAGGCGGATGCGAGCCTGCTCGCCGGCGAGCGTAAGACGGGCGTTCTCGACAAGCTGGGGGTCCATGCGGAGCATCGTACGCCGCCGATGGCGGTGGTGCGCGCCGATCGGGACATTCGCCGCAATCGGGCGAGCGGCCGTAAACTCCGCATCGGGCGGTTCCGAGTCGACCGCTCATTGCGCCAGGACCGCCCAGCCGGTCGAAGGAGCACCATGGCGAACGCGAAAGATCCCGTTTGCGGGATGGAAGTCGACACCTCAACCGACCTTCATTTCGAGTACGAAGGCGAGACGTACTACTTCTGCAGCCGCGGCTGCCGGCTCGAGTTCGAGGACGATCCGGAAAAGTACCTCGATCCCGACTATCAACCGTCGATGTAGCCGCCGGGGCGCCAACGTCGGCCGCGCCGACGGGCGCTTGCGTGGTACGCTCCGGGTGAGCGTTCGGAGTGCCGATGGGCCTCCAGCATGACGAAGAATCCATGACTCCAGGAGAAGCCCGATGGCCTATGTAATCGCCGAGCCGTGCGTCGACACGATGGACCAGGCATGCGTGTCCGTATGCCCGGTTGACTGCATCCATTTCGATGAAGGTACGGACCGCACCCTCTTCATCGACCCGAACGAATGCATCGACTGCGGCGCTTGCGAGCCCGAGTGCCCGGTCAACGCGATCTTCGCCGAGGACTCCGTCCCCGCCGAATGGGCCGCGTACACCGAGATCAACGCCCTGTGGTACTCGGACAAGGACGCCGCGCGGGCCAAGGTCAACGCGGCCAAGCCCGCCTGAACCTCGCGACAAACCGGTCAGCGCCCGGCCCTCTGGGTCGGGCGCTTACGATTCCGGGGCGGATTCCGGGGTCGGCGGCCGGCCCGGATAGACTGAGCCGATGCGCATCGTCTCCCTTCTTCCGTCCGCCACCGAGATCATCTGTGCCCTTGGGCTGAGCGATCAGCTCGTCGGCATCAGCCACCGCTGCGACTACCCGCCGGAGATCGAGGGAGTGGCGGTCGTCACGCGGCCGAAGCGGGTCGTGACCGGCAGCGTCGCGGCCGGGGCCGGCGTCGCGGCCCAGGCCAAGGCAC
>Ga0302321_100004566_pt1 | contig 12005 bp, 8 predicted proteins | sample Fen_T0_1_FD_202505 | JGI IMG/M metagenome (GOLD analysis project Ga0302321, IMG submission 202505) | Peat permafrost microbial communities from Stordalen Mire near Abisko, Sweden - Fen_T0_1 | ecosystem: Environmental > Terrestrial > Soil > Wetlands > Permafrost | place: Sweden: Abisko...
AAGCAACAGCAGTACCGGCGCCGCCAAACCGACCGGAATGACCAGGCCGTCGGCGCTGATGTGGTGATCGGCGGCGAATTGCTGAGTCAGCAGGGGGGGCAGCGGGTAGTTGTTGTATACGAACATCGCTCCCAGTACTGTCGCGCATCCGCCCACGATCAGGCTGATGAGAGCCCACTGGGGCCGGATCGGAAAACCGTAGGAGCGGCGCTTGCGCCGGCTCGTGATCAGCGCGTAGACGATCCCAATGCACAACACTATGCCGACTATCCAGGTCGGCCAGAACCCGATTGCTCCTTGCGGCAGGCCGCCACCAAGGATGGAGAAGTTCTTGTCCATGGGGGCGATCGTCTGGCCCTGCTGCAGTTTGAAGATCAAACCGCGCCAGGCCAGCAAACCGCCCAGGGTGACGATGAACGCCGGAATTCCGACATAGGCGACAAGGCCGCCGTGGATGGCTCCGATAATGGCGCCGACGACAACCGCCACCAGCACCGCAATGATCCAGATCTCGAACCCGCCATATGCCAGGTGGAGATTCTCGGTCAGCCACACCCTCTGGGTCATCGCGGCCATGTAGCCGGTCAAACCCATGATCGAACCGACCGACAGGTCGATATTGCGGGAGACGATGATCAAAACCATGCCTGTGGCCATGATCGCCACCGACACGCTCTGGACCGAGACGTCATAGAAGTTGCGGGGCGTCAGGAAGAGGCCGTTGGAGGCGTAGCCGAACCCAAGCCAGATGAAGATGAGAAACACAACCATGCCGGCCAGCCGCAGGTCGATCTCCATGGTTCGCGCCCCGAGCCGGAGCGCTCGGTACCCTGCAGCCGCCGAACCGGTCACCGGTCGTACGAGCCGTTCTATGGGCGTTGGCCCGCGGCCGGAACCGGGCGAGCTTGGTGTTTGGACTTCCCCCGAGACCTGAGTCATCGTCGCGCCTCTTCTGGTCACCACCGCTTTGACGTCACTACATAATATGCGCCCTGCGACGCCTTAGGCGACGCAGGGCGCACGACTCTACGCTAGAGCCTTGGACGAACTAGCAGCCCTTGACGGAGCCGGCAGTGACGTCCTTGCAGAGGGTGGCTGCGTCGATCCACTTGGCGTCGAGGACGACCTGGAGGTTGTCCTTGGTGATCGCCTGGGGGGTCAGCAGGATGGAGTTGATGCTGTTGCCACCGGGCGACGCGAACTTGGCGGCGGCCCCGAAGGAGGTCGACACCTTGTCAAGCGCCGTCTTCTTGGCAAGCGCAGCGGCGATTTCGCCGGCGGCCTGACCAAGCATGCGCGCGTCCTTCCAGACGTCGACCGTCTGGGTGCCGAGCGCGATGCGGTTCAGAGCGGCTGCGTCGCCGTCCTGGCCGGAGACCGGAACGGTGCCCGCCAGGCCCTGGGACTTGAGAGCGGCGATAACGCCACCGGCCATGCCGTCGTTCTCGGAGATGACGGCGTCAACCTTGTTGGCCTGAGCCGTAAGGATGGCGGACATCTCGTTCTGGGCGTTGGTCGGATCCCAGTTGTCGGTGTACTGCTCGGCAACGATGACGATCTTGCCGGCCGGGTCGGTCTTGCCAACATCCGGGACGCCGGCCTGAACCATACCTGAGCGGAGGAAGTCCGCGTTGGCGTCAGCCTTGTTGCCCTTGATGATGACGAAGTTGCCCGAGCTCTTGGCGGCGAGAACGGCCGTGGCCTGCATCTTGCCGACGAGAACGTTGTCGAAGGTGACGTAGAAGGCGCCCGGATCTTCGATCAGGCGGTCGTACGCGATGACCGGAACGCCGGCGTCGAGGGCCTTCTTGACGGCCGGCTTGATGGCGGTGCCGTCCTGGGCAAGGATGATCAGAACATTGGCGCCCTGGTTGATCAGAGCATCAACGTTGGAGGCCTGAGTGTCGGACGACGACTTGGCGTCGTTGGAGATGTAGCCGCAGCCGGCCTTGTCGAGAGCCGCCTTGATGGCCGGCTCGTCCCACTTGGCCCATCGCTCTTCCTGGTAGTTGTTCCAGGAAACGCCGACCTTGCAGGCACCGGCAGCAGCGCCGCTGGGGGCAGTCGTGGCAGAGCTCGAGCAGGCGCCGAACGAGAACAGGATTGCTCCCACTGCGGCAATAGAGGCTAGTTTGCGAGTGCTGATCATAGGTCCCTTCCTCCTGATGGATCCACTTTGCGCAAAGAACTCGACGTTGTCGATCGCGCTGGCCCTGCGGGGCCGGACCTCCTCTCCGCTAGCAGGTACCGAACCTCCTTCTAGAACCACCATGCCCGCCGTATCCGCAAGTGGCCGGAGATTCTCTGACCACCTTACATGACACATCGCCAACCTGGCAGCGGCACCTGTAACCGACGTGTGTCCGCGTTAACGCGCGCGAATGCGCACCGTCGATGCATACCTATGTAAGCATAGGTATGTTGGCTGAGTCAAGGTTTGACATTGGCGACACTCGGGTAACAATCGTCCCGTCGCAGCATTTCGCTCGACTGTAACGCTCCCGGACTTGGCCGGCTCAGCGATCGACCGCAACCAATTGCACCAAGGCAAGCATGGCCGAAGCGGCCCTTTCGAAACGGGCCGGCAAGGAGGACCGAACCAATGCGTGCCTCGCGTCCCAGGAACAGGATCATCGCCATCGTCGCGGCCGGATTCGTCGTAGCTGGACTGGTCGGCGGAATCGTCATGGTTGGACCGTGGTCGCACGGGGGCAATACGGTGCCCGAGCAGTCCGTCGCCCGCCGCTGGGACGAAGCTCTCTTGGACGCGATCCGCCGGGCCCTCCCCAACCCGCCCGTCCACGCCAGGAACTTATTCCACATGTCGGTGGCGATGTGGGACGCCTGGGCGGCCTACGACACCTCCGCGGACGGTTACATCGTCAAGGAGAAGGACACGGCCTCGGACGTGGCGGCCGCCCGCAAGGAGGCGATCAGCTACGCCGCCTATCGGGTTCTGACGTCACGGTTCATCAAGGCCGTCGGCGCCGAGCAGTCGCTGTCCGAGTTCGACGACTTGATGGACGCGTTGCACTACCCGCTGACCGTAACCACAACCGAAGGCACCTCGCCCGCCGCGGTCGGGAACCGCATCGCCAAGGCCGTCCTCGACTACGGTCTCACCGATGGCTCGAACCAGGCCGGAGGCTACTCGGCTCCCACGTACAAGCCTGTGAACGGGCCTCTGGTCGTTGCCCAGGCGGGCACGACGATGGTGGACCCGATGCGCTGGCAACCCCTCCAAATCGCCCACATGATCTCCCAGAACGGCATTCCGGTGACCAACGGCGTTCAGCAGAACGTTGGCCCTCATTGGGGCGGCGTAGAGAGCTTCGGGCTGCCGGCCGGAGTTGCCTTCGGTCCCCCACCGCTTGATCCCGGACCCCCGCCCAAGCTGGGCGATCCCACCACCGATCAGCAGTTCAAGGACCAGATCGTCGAGGTAATCCGCGACAGCAGCAAGCTCGATCCCACGAACCCAGCCACGATCGATATCTCGCCGAGTGCTCGCGGCGGCAACACGCTCGGCAGTAACGACGGCCACGGCCACGCGGTCAACCCGGTCACGGGCAAGCCGTATCCGGCCGACGTCGTGAACGAAGGCGATTTCGGTCGGGTCATGGCCGAATTCTGGGCCGACGGCCCCAACTCCGAGACTCCCCCCGGGCACTGGAACGTTCTTGCCAATCTGGTGTCGGATGAACTCGGCTCCAACCTCCGCATCGGCGGCAAGGGTCCGGTGGTCGACCGCCTCCAATGGGACGTCAAGATGTACCTCGCCCTCAACGGCGCGGTCCACGACGCGGCAATCGCGGCCTGGGGAGCTAAGGGCTACTACGACCTGGCCCGCCCGATCTCCTGGGTTCGATATATGGCGGGGCTCGGGCAGTCGAGCGACCCGTCGCTGCCGTCCTATAACAAGGAAGGGCTGCCCCTCGTACCCGGCCTCATCGAGCTGGTCACCACAGCCAACAGCGCACCGGGCCAGCCCCTCGCGGCACTCGCGGGCCACTCCGGAGAAATCGCGGTCCATACGTGGGCGGGCATTCCGGTAGACCCGAAGACGCAGACAGGCGGGGTCAAGTGGATGCTGGCCGCGAACTGGGTGCCCTACCAGCTGCCCACGTTCGTGACACCGGCGTTCCCGGGCTACTTCTCCGGCCACAGCACGTTCAGCCGCGCCGCAGCGGAAGTCCTGGTGGCCATCACGGGCAGCGAGTACTTCCCGGGCGGCGTCAGCGGCTACACCATCAAGGCCGGGTCTCTCAAGTTCGAGAAGGGACCTACCACCGACATCCACCTCGAGTGGGCGACGTACTACGACGCGTCGGACCAGGCCGGCCAGTCCCGGTTGTGGGGTGGGATCCACGTTCAGGTGGACGACTTCACCGGACGCCTTGTCGGCTCGCAATGCGGCAAGACATCCTGGCTGATCGCCCAGCGCTACTTCGATGGGACCGCGCCTCAGTGAGGCGGCCGCCTCGTTCCCGGGTCCTGGCACTCAGTGGTTTCGTCGCGGTCGCCGTGCTCGTTGCCGTTGGCATCGTGGGCTACCGGGTTGTAGACCAGAGTGGGTCGACGGCCGCAACCGCCGCGGCCGCACCGCATTTCGTCGATGTCACAACCTCATCCGGATTGGCGCACACATACAACGGCAGCGCGGCGTACGACGTCGGCGGGGGTGTCGCGGCCTTCGATTGCAACGACGACGGCAAACCCGACATATATATGGCAGGCGGCGAGAACCCGGCGTCGCTGTACCGGAACGACAGCCGCATCGGCGGCGACCTCAAGTTCACCGCCCTGCACGACCCGGCCACCGACCTGACCGGCGCTACCGGCGCCTACCCGATCGACATCGACGGCGACGGCAATGTCGATCTGGTTGTCCTGCGCATCGGCGAAACCGAGATCCTGCGCGGGCTGGGAAATTGCCGGTTCGAGCGAGCGAACTCGGCCTGGACATTCGACGGCGGCAACGCCTTCGCCACAGCGTTCAGCGCGAAATGGGAAAGCTCGGCCGCCCTTCCGGCACTGGCCGTCGGCCACTACCGCAAGCTCGATTCGTCGGGCAAGCCGACTCTCGACTGCGACACCAGCGAGATCGCCAGATCCAAGGCGGACGGCACCGGCTACGACCGGCCGATTGCCCTCAGCCCGGGCTACTGCACGCTGTCGATGCTATTCAGCGATTGGGATCTGTCGGGGCGCCGCGACCTGCGGGTGACCAACGACAAGAACTACTACAGCAGCGGCACCGATCAGCTGTGGCGCGTTGCGGAGGGCCAGCCGCCGACGGTTTACAGCGACGCGGACGGCTGGGTGTCGATGCAGATCTTCGGTATGGGCATCGCCGGCTGGGACGTCAACGGCGACGGGTACCCCGACTACTACCTCACCAGCCAGGGCGACAACAAGCTCCAGACCCTGACGGCAGGACCGAACCAGCCAACCTTCCGCGACATCGCCTCCAAGCGCGGCGTCAACGCCGCCGCACCGTTCACCGGCGGGGACGTGCTGCCCTCGACCGCCTGGCATCCGGAATTCCAGGACGTCAACAACGATGGTTTTGTGGACCTGTTCGTCTCGAAGGGGAACATCGGCGGGCAGGCGGACTTCGCGACGAAGGACCCCAACGACTTGCTGCTCGGTCAGCCCGACGGCGGGTTCAAGGAGGCGGCCGATGCGGCCGGCGTCCTTAACTATGAGCGAGGGCGTGGCGCGGCCCTGGCCGACTTCAATCTCGACGGATTGCTGGACCTCGTCGAGGTCAACTACGGCACGCCGGCTCGGTTGTGGCGCAACGCCGGTCTGGGAGACGCCGCGGCTCCGGCTCCAATGGGCGGCTGGATCGCGCTCCGGGCAACCGAACCGGGCCCCGACCGTGACGCCGTCGGCGGCTGGATCGACGTCAAGGTGGGCGATCGGACGGTGCAGCGGGAGCTGACCATCGGCGGCGGCCATGCGGGCGGGCAACTGGGTTGGGCCCATTTCGGGCTTGGCGCGGCGTCCTCCGCTCAGGTTCGCGTCCGCTGGCCGGACGGTGGGGTCGGCCCCTGGGTCCAGGTCGCAGCGAACGGTTTCTACTATCTCGATCGCGGCGCCGCCAATGCCCGGTCGTGGTCCCCAACTCAACCCTGACCGGAGGTCCGTGTGAAGAAGGCGAGACTGGCGACGATCGATCTGCCGGATTTCGGCATGCCCCAGGTTCGACCGGAGATTCCGCTCCATATCTATCGGGAGCGGATGGCCCGTCTCCTGGAGCGGGCCGGCCGCGCCGGCTTCGATCGGATCGCGGTCTACGCCGATCGCGAGCACAGCGCCGGAATCTCGTACCTGACGGGGTTCGATCCCCGGTTCGAGGAAGCGATCCTGGTCGTGGGCGGCGACGGCGATCCGGCGATCCTGGTCGGCAACGAATGCTTCGGCCTGGCCCAGCAGGCGCCACTGAAGATGCGGCCGATCCTCATGCAGGACCTCAGCCTGCCCGGTCAGCCGCGCGACCGATCCGCGCCGCTGGCGGAGATCCTGGCCGGCGAAGGCATCGGCCCCGGAGTCCGCGTCGGTGTCGTCGGCTGGAAGACGTATGGGCGCCCGGAGTCGATGGACGCGCCGTCATATCTAGTTGATGAGCTGCGCCGGTTGACCGGGGCCAGCGGCTCCGTCGCAAACGCGACCGGCATCCTCATCGACGCGGCCGACGGACTGCGCACGGTCAACGAAGTGGAGCAACTCGCCGAGCTCGAATATGCCGCCTGCCAGACCTCCGACGGCGTGCGTCGTTTGCTCGCCGGCCTGAAGCCGGGCATGCGCGAGAGCGAGGCCGTGCGGCTCCTCAACTGGAACGGCATGCCCCTCTCCTGCCACGTGATGCTGACCGCGGGTCCGCGGGCCACGCTCGGACTGCCCAGCCCCGGTGATCGACCGATAGGGCGCGGCGACCGCTTCACGACCGCCTTCGGTGTCTGGGGCGCCCTCGACTGCCGCGCCGGGTTCGTCGTGGAGGACGCGGCCGAGCTGCCGTCCGGCATTTCCGACTACGTCGACAAACTCGTGGGTCCCTACTTCGAGGCGATCGCCGAATGGCACTCCGCGCTGCGCGTCGGCCAGACCGGCGGGGCGCTGTTCGAAATCATCGCCAGGCACCTGGGCGACCCGTTCTTCGGCATCGGCCTCAACCCCGGCCACTTCATCCAGCTCGACGAGTGGGTCAATTCGCCGATATCGAAGGGCTCGACCGTGGAGCTCCGGTCCGGCGCCGCGCTACAGGTGGACGTCATTCCGGCAACCGGCACGGACTACTTCACCACCAACATCGAAGGCGGCCTGGCCGTCGCGGACGAGTCGATGAGAAGGGCGTTCGCGACCGGCTATCCGGAGGCGTGGGGCCGCATCCAGGCCCGGCGGCGGTTCATGGCCGAGGCGCTCGGCATCGAGCTGCATCCGGACGTCCTGCCGTTCTCGAATCTGCCGGCCTACCTGCCGCCGTTCGTGCTGCGGCCCAACTCGGTCATGACCCTGGCCGGTTGAGCGGGCCGGTCAACGGCGGGGCGGCGGGTCTTTGAGGCCGGGCCCCCACAGTTCGGGGCCGCAGATGAATGGCTTCGGCCGGTGGGCCGGGATGGCGGCCGAGTCGGCCCGCCAGGCTGCAACGGTCCACGTCAGCCATGTCTCGATCCCGGCGAAGTCCTGCCACGGCAGGAAGGGCCAGCCTTCGCGTTCGCAGAGTTCGATCAGAGCGCGCTTGGCAAAGATCACGTCCGAATAGGCGGCGGCGTAGCGGTCGCTTTCACCGTCGCCGATGAAGACCACTGTCCTGCCCGCGGCCTGGTGGCCGAGGACCCGCCGGCGCTTGCACGTCCCGCAGACGAAGCAGTCGGGATGACCGTTGGGGAAGGCCATGGCCGCGTGCTCGCCGTCGAACGTTGTGCTGGCCCCGATCACCGGGATCGGCGGGACGCCCATCCGGGCCAGCGCGGGTTCGATGTAGAAGCCGAAGCCGTCACTCACCACTTCGACGGGAATGCCGAAGGCCAGGGCGGTGCGCACGAACGAGGCGAAGGTTGGATCGTGGGGCTGTGCCTCGGCCAACGCCACGACCTCGTCCGGGGCGCCCGGCAGAAGCTTGATCTGGCTCTCGAACAGAGTCCGCGATCCGACGGTACCGGCGCCGTAGGCGGCCTCGTCCGCGGCGTAACGATCGCCGATGAAGTGATAGAGGATGCGCTCTCCGACGTCGACCTGAGAGATCGTGCCGTCGTAATCGACGAGGATGGCGAGCGGCGGCTGCCCGGGCTCGAGCGCTGGGATGGGGGCAGGATCCGAATCTGGCATCGCCAGAGGATACCGGCTGAGGCCGGGCCGCCGCCTAGCCGGTTGCGAGCAGGCGCTCCACGCGTCGGGATCTGGCGGTCAGGATGCCCAGCACGATAACGACTCCGCCCACGAGCTGGCCGACCACGATCGCCTCCCCAAGGAAGACCGCCGCCATCGCCACGGCGAAGGCCGGCACCAGAAACTGGAAGAGCATCGTTCGAGACGGGCCGAGCACCTTCACCACCTCGAACACGATCACGCTCGAGAACGCGGCCGGCAGCAATGCGCAGAAGAGATACAAGGCGATCGTGCCGGCGTGGATGCGCGACGGATCCAGCGAGGGCGCCTGCAGCAAAGCGAACGGCAGCATCCCGAGCGTACCGAAACCGACGGCCCACGTCGCCGTCCGAAGCGGCGAATGGCGGGCCAGGATGGGCGTGCCGTAAGCCACGTACGCGGCCCAGCAAAGGGTCGCCAGGAACGTCATCAGGTCGCCGAGCGAGGCCCCCGTCAAGCCGATGCCGTGAGTCGCTACCACCACCCCGACGGCCCCGGACAGCGCAATCATGCTGCCGACCAGCTTGGCTCGCGAGAGACTGTCGATCCCGACGGCGGCGCACAGCAACATCGTCGAGACCGGACTGGCGGCCGTGATGAGGGCCGAATTGGCTGCGGTCGTCTGGCCCAGGGCCGACGCCCACAGATCCTGATACAGCCCGTACCCGGCCAGCCCCAGGAGGAAGAGCGGGACCACGTCGCGGCGCGGCAGCCCGACGCTGCCCTCGCGCCACTTGAGGATCGCCAGCAACACCAGGAACGCCAGGCCGAATCGGCAGAACGCGAAGAGCAGCGGGGGGACGTCGGCGATGATCGCCTTCACCGCGACCACGTTCGCCCCCCAGGTGAACATCACCAACAGGATGGCGGCCTCGGCCGTGCGCCGGGTGCGCGGGCTGGCAGCGGGCAGGCGCACGGCAGCCGATCCGGCGCCGGACAGTCGGACATCGGCCGGCTGGGCGGAAGTCGGCTCCGGCACGGCGGGAACTGGCAGAGTCATGAAGTGGCTACCTGACGATGAAAACAAACCGCCCGGACCTCATCGGCCCGGGCGACCTTCTCAGCATAAATAAGGATGCTGCCTAGAAGTTCTCCCCGTCCAGGTCGAGCGACTCCTCGTCGCCCTCTTCGGTGAGTTTGAGCCAGATGAAGAGACCGGCAAGAACGAGAAGGGGGATGACGACAAGGGCGGCGACCACCAGCAGCAGGAACATCGCCATCATCTTCAGCAGCTTCATCGTCTACCTCCCTAACCGCCCTCTGCGTCGCCCTGGGCTCCGGCTCACGTCGCCGGCTTTGCTCTCTCGCCTCGGAATTCGGGGGCCTGGGCGATCATCGCCTCGACCTCGTCGCGTGTGAACTCGGCGATGACGTGCCGGCTGCCCGTCTGGGTGCGCATCAGCAGCCGAAGCACGAACGCGCCGTCCTGTTCGAAGAAGAAGACGTCCTGTGGCTTCTGCTCGTCGACGTATCTACCGACGACTCGCAACGCCTGCTCATAGTAGCCCGCCTGCCCCCAGGTGACGGCGCGCTGCTCGTTGTCGCGCCTGGCGTGGCCCTCTTCCATGAAGCGCGCGATGTCGTCGTCGAGGAAGGTGAAAGTCTCCTTGGTCTGGCGCGCCAGGTTCTCCGACCATGTCCCCGTCGACGCAGCGTCTACGACCAGTCCCTGGACGATGAAGCCGTCGGGCGCCTCGACGACCATCATCTCGCGCATTCCGCGCTGGTCGAGGAACGCGCCGATAGAACGCAGGACTTCCTCGTAGTTCTGTCGCGGACTGCCTTCGTAGATCCGCATCTATCTTCCTCGTGCTAGCCGGCCTCGGGCCGGGCTATGGGCGGCCATTGCGGCGAGAGCGGCGCCTCCACGGGCGCCGACGCCACCTAATTTGCGAGTGTAGCAGCCCGCCGCGGCCTGGCAACGGCTCCGATACCGGCCGGACGCCAGGGCTCGGCCGGCACAAACCCATCGGCCGGGCGCACCGGGCCGTAGAATGGCACGGCAATTGAGCAAAGGAACGGAGGATCTAATGGCCGAGGCGTCCGGGAAGCTGGATCTGCTCGCGATCAACACCATTCGGACGCTGTCGATGGACGCGGTCCAGAAGGCCAATTCCGGCCACCCCGGGGCGCCGATGGGCATGGCGGCGATGGCATACACGCTCTGGACCAAGTACCTGAGCCACTCCCCGAGCGATCCGAGCTGGCCGAACCGCGACCGCTTCCTGCTTTCCGCCGGCCACGCCAGCATGCTTCTGTACTCGCTCCTCTATCTCACCGGATACGGCCTCACCCTCGAGGATCTGCAGTCATTCCGGCAGATGGGCTCGCTGACGCCGGGGCATCCCGAGCACGGCCATACCAAGGGCGTCGAGGCCACCACCGGACCGCTCGGTCAGGGCTTCACCAACGGCGTCGGCATGGCCGTCGCCCAGCGCCGCCTTGCCGCCGAGTTCAACCGCCCCGGCCACGACCTCATCGACCACTTCGTCTATGTCATCTGTTCGGACGGCGACCTCCAGGAAGGCATCACGGCAGAGGCGGCGTCGTTCGCCGGCCATCAGCAGCTCGGCAAGCTGATCTGCCTCTACGACGACAACCACATTCAGCTCGACGGTCCCACGGCGCTCGCGTTCTCCGACAAGACGCTGGAGCGGTTCGACTCGTACGGCTGGCACACGACCCGGGTCGAGGACGGCAATGACGTGGCCGCGATTTCGGCCGCGATCGAGGCGGCGCGGGCCGACGAGCGGCCGAGCCTGATCGCGGTCCGGACGCACATCGGCTACGGCGCTCCGACGAAGCAGGATTCGCAGAAGGCCCACGGCGCGCCGCTCGGCGAGCCGGAAGTGCGCGGCGCCAAGGAGTTCTACGGCTGGGATCCGGACAAGCACTTCTTCGTCCCGGACGAAGCCCTGGCCCTCTACCGCGCGGCCGTGCCCACCGGCGAGAAGCTCGTCGCCGAGTGGAACGCGAAGCTCGCCAAATACGCCGCCGCCTTCCCGGCCGAAGCCGCCGACCTCAAGCGGCGCCTGGCCTGCAAGCTCCCCGACGGCTGGGACAAGACCCTCAAGTCGTACCCGGTCGGCGACGGCCCGGCCACCCGCAAGGCCAGCCAGGAAGCGATCCAGGCCCTGGCCGCGACACTGCCGGAGCTCTTCGGCGGGTCGGCCGACCTTTCCGAATCGAACCTGACCGACGTTGCCGACGGCGGAATCGTCGAGGCAGCCAACCCGGGCGGCCGCAACATCCGCTTCGGCGTCCGCGAGCATGCTATGGGCGGCATGGTCAACGGCATGGCCCTGTACGGAGGCTTCATCCCGTACGCGGCCACGTTCCTCACATTCAGCGACTACATGCGCGGTTCGGTTCGCCTGGCCGCGATGCAGAAGCTCCGCCTCGTGTACGTCTGGACGCACGACTCGATCGGCGTCGGCGAGGACGGGCCGACCCATGAGCCGATCGAACACATCGCCGCGATGCGGATCATCCCCAACATGACCGTGTTCCGACCCGGCGACGCCAACGAGACGGCTGCCGCCTGGGCCGCGGCCGTGAGCGTTTGCGAGGGCCCGACGGCCCTGATGCTGTCCCGCCAGAACCTGCCGATCCTGCCCGGAACCCCGGAGAAG
>Ga0302321_100004567_pt1 | contig 12003 bp, 8 predicted proteins | sample Fen_T0_1_FD_202505 | JGI IMG/M metagenome (GOLD analysis project Ga0302321, IMG submission 202505) | Peat permafrost microbial communities from Stordalen Mire near Abisko, Sweden - Fen_T0_1 | ecosystem: Environmental > Terrestrial > Soil > Wetlands > Permafrost | place: Sweden: Abisko...
TGATGAGCCAGCTGGCCAGGCTCGGTGAGGAGACCTGGTTCCGCCTCGGCGATCGAGACCTGGCGACGCACATCTTCCGTAGCGAGAGGCTGCGCGATGGCCGGAGTCCGACCGACGTCGCGGCCGCTCTCGCCGACGCGCTGAGCGTGCCTTCACGGGTTCTGCCGATGGCCGACGAACCGGTGCGAACGCGGGTCCGAACGGCCGACGGGTGGCTCGACTTCCAGGACTACTTCGTCCGGCTCCAACACGCGCCCGACGTGCTCGAAGTCGCCTTCGACGGCGCCCGGGCAGCCCGAGTGACAGACCCGGTCCACGACGCCTTCGACTCTGCCGAGGCGATCGTCGTGGCGCCCTCCAACCCGATCGTTTCTATCGGGCCGATTCTCGCGGTGCCGGGGATGTCGGAAGAGATCGCCGCCGCGCGCGCGCGCGGAGTTCCGGCGGTCGGGGTCTCGGGCATCGTCGGCGGCAAGGCCCTGCGCGGGCCGGCGGACAAGATGATGGCCAGCCTGGGCGAAGAGTCCAGCGCGCTGGGAGTGGCACGGCGATACGTGAGCCTCGGCCTGCTCGACGTCTTCGTCCTCGATCGAGCCGACGAAGCCCTCGCCGAGCAGGTGCGCGACCTCGGGATCGAGGCCGTCGTCACCGAGACGGTCATGGTCGATGCCGGATCACGGGCCCTGCTGGCTCGCGAAGTTCTGGCCGCGGCGGCATGGTCGGCCGCCCAGACAGCTCTGCACGAAGGCGCGTCGCGGTGATGGGGGCGCATGCCAGATACGTCATCGCTATCGTGCCGGTTCGTTCGCTGAGCGGCGCAAAGTCGCGCCTCGGCGAGCCGCTCGACGCCGAGGAACGCGCCGAATTGATACTCGCCTTGCTGCGGCGGACGGTCGAGCAAGCGCTGGCGGCTGAGTGCGTAGCCGGAGTCGTGGTCGTCTCCACCGACGAGGATCTGCTGGAGAGCGCCCGGGCCATGGGCGCGACCTCGCTCCTGCAAGTCTCGGACGGGCTGAACGCCGCTCTGGACGAGGCTCTCGCGGCGGTGGCCAAGTCGGCGGCCGCGGTGATCGTGATCCCCGCCGATCTTCCGGGCGTCACCGGCGCGGCAATCGATCTGCTGGCAACCGCCGCGCGCGACGCCGCGGCTGCGGCCGGATCCCGTGACGGCCCGGCGGTCGGGCTCGTCCCCGATCAGCACGGCATGGGCACGAACACCCTCTTCGTCACGCCGCCCGGCGCCATTCCGTTTCGATTCGGGGAACACAGCCGGGCCGCCCATGCGGCCGCAGCCCGGGCAGCCGGCGCCGCCTATGTCGAACTGGACGGCCCTCTGGGGTTCGACCTCGACACGCCCGACGATCTGCTCGAAGCCGACAAGCGCGGCCTCGGCCACGAGGCGGGGCGATGACGACCCGCCCCGCAGCATCAGGCGGCAACGCCGCGGACGGCGACGCCGCCGACGGCCGGGTGTCGGTGATAGCCCTGGCCGGCGTGCCGGAGATCAAGCCGGGTGACGACCTCGCCGCATGTCTCGTCGAGGCGATCAGGGCCACGTCCGGAGCAATGCCGCTCGCCGAGGACGATGTCCTGGTTGTGACGCAGAAGGTCGTTTCCAAAGCCGAGGGCGCGGTCGTCGACCTGACGACGGTCGTGCCGCGGCCGGAGGCGGTCTCGTTTGCGGCGCGCTGGGACCGCGACCCTCGCCAGCTCGAGGTCGTCCTGCGCGAAGCCCGGCGCGTCGTCCGGATGGCCAACGGAGTTCTGATCACGGAGACAAGCCACGGCTTCATCTGCGCCAACGGCGGCGTCGATGCATCGAACGTGGGCCCGGCCAGCGGCCAGGTCGTGACGCTTCTGCCGGCGGATCCCGATGCTTCCGCGTCGAAGATCCGAGGCGCCGTTCGGGCCGCCTTCGGCGTAGATGTGCCGGTGGTGATTTCGGACAGTTTCGGACGGCCCTGGCGGTGGGGCATCGTGGATGTGGCGATCGGCGTCAGCGGGCTGCTGCCGCTCGACGACATGCGCGGCACGCCCGATGCCGACGGCCGGATCATGCGCAGCACCGTTCGCGCCACGGCCGATGAAATTGCGACCGCCGCCGAGCTGGCTCTCGGCAAGACGACGGGGCGGCCGGCGGCGATCGTCCGCGGCGCCCACCCAACGCGCGGCGAGGGCCGCATCGCGGACGCGCTCATGCCGCGCGAGTTCGACCTCTTCCCGTGACCTCCGGCGCCGCAGGCGGCGGGGGCGGCGGCGCTGCGAACCTGCCCGCGACCGAGGCCGGGGAGGCGCCGCTCGAGGCCCGATTCGAAACCCCATCGCCGATCGATCTGGTGCTGTCCCTCGGGCCACTGAGTCACGGACGGGCCGACCCTACGATCCGCTTCGGCGCCGACGGCGTGTGGCTCGCTCGCGGCACCGGGTCCGGGCCGGCGACAATCCGAATCTGGACCGCGCCGGCCGGGAACGCGGTTCTGGCCCAGGCCTGGGGCGCGGGTGCCGAGGCAGCGCTGGCGGCAGTGCCGGGCCTAGCCGGATTGCTCGACAACCCGACCCCACTCGTCGGACCGCATCCCCTGGTGCACGAACTGGAGAGGCGGTTCCCGGGACTGCGGCTTCCAAGGACCGGGCAGCTGACGACGGCCCTGGTCCCGGCCGTGATCGGCCAGAAGGTGACCGCCGGAGAGGCTCACGCCTCCTACCTGGCGCTGACAAGGCGCGCCGGCGACCCGGCTCCGGGTCCGGCCGGACTCCGACTTCCGCCGGCGAGTTTCCGCGTCGCCGCCCTCCCCTACTTCGAGTTCCACCCGATGGGCCTGGAGCGGCGCCGAGCTGAAGTGCTCCGCCACATCTGCGGTCTCGAAGTCAAGATCGAGAGCTGGCTCTCGCTGCCGCCTGATGAGGCCGGGGCGAAACTCCGGCTGATCCCGGGCATCGGGCCGTGGACGGCGGCCGAGGCAACGAGAGAAGCCTTCGGCGATCCGGATGCCGTGAGCGTAGGCGACACCCACATTCCGGACCTTGTGTCGTGGGCCCTGTCGGGCGAGCCGCGCGGCGACGACGCCCGGATGCTGGAGCTGCTGGCGCCTTACGAAGGCCAACGCGGCCGCGTCATCCGCCTCCTGGAGGCAGCCCGAATCAAGATCCCGCGTTTCGGTCCCCGGTTCTCTCCGGGGCACATCGAGCGCCTCTAGCTAGCTGTCCGCCATGACGCCATCCAGAAACCCTATGGCGCCACCGAAGCGTCCGGCGACTCCGACGCCGCAGCCGAGTTTGTTGGCGAAGCAGTCGCCGTCGCGACCGGAGTGCTCGTCGGCGCCGGACTCGGGGAAGGCGAAATGGACGGCGACGCCGACGCGGACGGCGAGGCGGACGGCGACGGCGTCGGGCCGTCGGTGGGGATTGGCTTGTCGTCGATGGGGCCCTCCCCGGTACCGGCGCAACTCAGGCTGGCCGGCGTTGGGGCGGGCGCCATCTGGTCCACCGGGATGTCCAGCCTGACGAGGTTATCGATGGTCGCCAGCCACACCTGACCATCCGCCAGGGTCAACCAGCCGTAGTCCTTCGTGTTCACCAGGTAGGTCGGCCCAACCTTGCGCCCGGCGGGATCCACCTGGCTGATCCCATCGGACAGGATCTCCCAGAAGGTGTCGCCCACTTGATATGTCTGGGCCACCGGCTGGCTTGCCGCGCCCATGCACGTGGCGCCGAGTTGAGCAATGACTTCGGAGCCGCCGGAGGAGTCGGCCTTCTGATTTGGGCTGGTGCCGATCTCCGCCCAACACGTCTTCCCGGACTGGAGGACATCCACGATGAAGCCTCCGCCGACGCTCACAGCCATCGTCGTCGCCTTGCCGTTGGCGAGGTCCACTCCGGCGAGCCCGCCCAACTCTGAGCTCAGATCCCATAGGAAGCCGCACTTCGCGACTGCGGAGTCGCCTTCGACCACAGTCTGAACGTTGGTCGAATTCCAGAAACTCTTCGCGCCCGTGGCCGCGTTGACCTTGTATGGGTTGCCGTCTTCGTCTGTCGCCACGAGTGTTCCGCCGATGTCGTCGACCAGCCCTATGTGCTTGAGATCGGTCTTCTTGGAACCCGATGCGAGGTCGAGGCGGACGGTCTCGTACGTGTCGTCACCAGACTGCTCCGAAATCGTCGCGCTCACCCACAGCCCGCCGTCCACGAAGAGCAAATCCGGCTCGAACTCGTCCGAGAACGGGAGCTTGTAGTTCTTGACGACTTTGCCGGTCGCGAGGTCGATGGCGATCGCTTTTGTCGGGTTCACCGAGTTCTCGTCGTCGTCGTCGCACAGAACGTACAGGCGGCCAGCAGCGACTTTGGGCGACGTGCCGTCTCCGCAGTCGACCGAGGCGAGAACCTTGGCCGCTACGGGTGTGGCGTTGGCGGCCGGCGACGCGGATGCCGCCGCGGAGTTGGATGCCTCAGTATTGGATGCCGCGGCCACCCCAGGAGTACCGGCCGCGCCGCCCGAAGTGCCCGACCCGTGTCCGGAGAGCGGCCCGAGAACCAGCCCCGCCACGAGCAGGAGAACCAGGACTCCGGCCGATCCGCCGGCAATCAGGCGCTGGGTTCGCTGCGGCAGCGCCGCCCATTTGATTCCAGCCCGCGAAGCCGCAAATCGGGCCCGCGCCCGAACCACAAACTCGCGCGCGTTAGCCTTGAATCTCTCCATCCGAATCCCCTTCCACTCGCCTGCCCCAGTCGGTCGATCATAGCTGAATCGGATGGAGTGTCTTCGGTCGCGCCGCTGCCCAGGAACCCGTCGCCACGATCGACGCCCTCACCGCCCGGACGAACGAGGCTCAACTTCGGGTCAGTTGTCACTTCTGCGGATCGATGACGGCGATATCGCGGCCCTACGGCGCCGCCGAAGCGTCCGCCGACTCCGACGGCGCAGGCGAGTTTGTTGGCGAAGCGGTCGCAGTTGCGACCGGAGTGCCCGTCGGCGTCGGACTCGGGGTAGATGAGATGGACGGCGACGCAGAGGCCGAGGCGGACGAGGACGGCGAGGGCGACGGGGATTGCGTGGGGCTGTCGGTGGGGATTGGCTCGTCATCGACAGGGCCGTTGCCGGAGCCGGCGCAGGTCAAGCTGACCGGCGTCGGAGCGGGTGCCATCTGATCGACCGGGATGTCCAGCCGAACCAGGCTCTTGTCGGTCGCCAGCCAGAACTGACCGTCCGCCAGAGTCACCAAACCGTCGTTGCTTGTCGGAACCCAATAGGTAGGCCCGACCTTGCCCGCGACGGGATCCACCTGGCTGATCCCGCCCGCGAGAATCTCCCAGAAGGTGCCGCCGACTTCGTATGTCGAGTAGGTGAAGGACTGTCTGCTTGCCGGGCCCATGCACGTGGGGCCGAGCTGAGCCAGGGTTGCGGGATCGCTGTAGGGGTCGCCGCTTGACGGGCTGGTGTCGATCTCCACCCAGCAGGTCTTCCCGGACTGGAGGATGTCCACAACTTTGCCGCCGTCAACGCTCAGGGGTATGGTGGTGGCCTTACCGGTGGCAGGGTCAACGCCGACCAGTCCGTCCGACTCTCCGCTCAGATCCCAAAGCGAGCCGCACTTCGCGGACGCGAATTCGTTTTCGACCACAGACTGAACGTTGGTTGAATTCCAGAGACTCTTCGCACCCGTCGCGGCGTTGATTTTGTACGGCAGGCCGTCTTCGTCGGTCGCGACGATGGTCCCTTCCAGGTCGGCGATCAGCTCCATGTGCTTGAGATCGGTCTTCCTGGATCCGGATGCGAGGTCGAGACGGACGGTCTCGTACGTGAACGTGGGGTCGCTCTGGGGGGGGCCTTCGACATCGGTTGCGCCTACCCACAGCCCGCCGTCCACGATGAGCGTATCCGCATCGAACTTGGCTGAGAACGGGAGCTTGTAGGTCTTGACCACCTTGTCGCTCGCGAGGTCGATCGCGATCACCTTCACCGATTCATCGTCGAAGCACATGACGTACAGGCGGCCTCCGGATGTCGCGGGCTGCGTGCCGCCTCCGCAGTCAACCGTGGCGAGAACCTTTGCGGCGACTGGTGTTGCGTTGGCCGTTGACGACGCGGATGCGGCCGCGGACTCGGACGATGACGCCGCCGCAACGCCCGGAGTACCGGCCGAATGGCCCGAACCACCGGCCCCGTGTCCGGAGAGCGGTCCGAGAACCAGCGCCGCTACGAACACTAGGACCAGTACGCCGGCACCTCCGCCGGCGATCAGGCGCTGAGTTCGCGGCGGCAATGCCGCCCACTTGACCCCAACCCCAGACGCGGCAGCTCGGGCCTTCAGCGCAGCGAGTCGGGCTCGCGTTCGCACTACGAACTCGCGCGCGGTGGCCTTGAACCTCTCCATCCGAATCCCCTTCAACTCCCCTGCCCCCAGTCGGCGGATCATAGCTGAATCGGATGGAGTGTCTTCGGTCGTGCCGCAGCCGGGTAAGGACCGAGGACCGGATGCCGGCCAGGCTCTGAGCTGACTCCGGCTATTGACGAACCCGGGCTCTAGCTAGCAGCCGGCCAGGTAGCGGCAGGGGTTGACGGCCATCGCGTCCGAGTTGCCGGACCACGGCATCCCGAGCCAGACCTCGAAGTGAAGGTGCGGCCCGGTGGCGTTGCCGGTCATGCCGACGGAGCCGATCCGCTGGCCCGTATAGACACGCTGGCCGACACGGACGTTCCATCTCGAGAGATGGTTGTAGGTCGTGTAGAGCCGTGCGCCCTCCATGACCCAGATCACGTTGCCGCCGCCGTTGAAGCCGCGATTGCCGACGAATATGACGGTCCCGCTGATGGCTGCGTAGACGGGCGTGCCCATCTTGGCCTCAATGTCGATGGCGCGGTGGCCGGACCAGAAATACTGGCTGATGGAGTTCTTCCCACCGACGGGCCAGAACCAGCCGCCGGGCGCACGGTAGGCGATTTGCGCCTTGGTCTTGGGCAGGGCGCCACCGGCTGCTCCGGGGATGATGATCGTCTCCCCGACGGTCAGCTTCGACTCGGGGAGGTTGTTGGCGTCGATGATGTCCTGGGCCTGAATCCGGTACTGCTTGGCCAGGGCGCTGAGGGTCGTCTTCGGCCCAACCTTGACCAGCAAACCGTCCATCGGTGGAATGACCAGCTTCTGTCCGACCCGGATCGAAGCCGCGTTGGGAAGCTGCGTCTTGTTGGCCCAGAAGACCGTGGAAGTAGCCAGTCCGTACTTGTTGGCGATGCCGCCGAGAGTGTCGCCGCCCCTCACCGTGTATGTCTTCAGCAGCGTCTTTGCGTCCGTCCCGACGCCGGGGTTCTGGAGAGTGTTGGAGATCGATCCGTCGCCCAGGTAGAGGTCATTGCGATCCTGGGCTACCAGGCCGTCGCCCTCCCCGAACTGGGCGAGCGGGGCAACGACCGCGGATGAAGCCCTGGGAGTCGTCCTGGCGTTGGCCGACACCGAACCGCCCGACGGAAGGGTACTTGCAAGCGCTGCCGCCACGAGAAGAGCGCATAGGGCAACAGGGACCAGACGATCCAACCCCTTCTTTCGCGCCGCGTGGGCGGCCTCCTCGAAGAAGCGGGTGAACCGGTCTACCCCATCAGGTGTGGCCGGGCGATCAGCCTGCGCCGGCTGGGCCATGCGCTCGAAAATCCGCTCGAGTCCGGTCGGTGTTTGACGCAATACATGACTCCGGCTGGGGGACGGCTCCAGCGATTTTGTCGGGAGTCCGTGAGGGTTGGCGTCACCCTACCAGAGGAGGATCGGGAGTGGCAAACCTTTCTGTGGTAAAGAAGGGTTAAGGTTTCGACGAAATCCGGGTCCGATTCCACTCTCCGCCGCGCTCCGGCGCGATACTAGGCTGGCAGATCCTGACATGAGAACGCCAACATCCGCCTCCGGTACTCCGGATCGTCGCGTTGGCCCACGAGAGGCATGACGTGAAGATCGGTCTCCAGATCCCATCATTCAGCTGGCCCGGCGGCGACGCCGCGATAGGCGCGACACTCGCCCGAATCGCCGCCGACGCCGACGCCGCGGGTTTCGACTCCCTGTGGGTCATGGACCACTTCTTCCAGATCCGCGGTGTCGGCAAGCCCGAGGAACCGATGCTGGAAGGCTTTTCGGCCCTCGCTTTCATGGCCGCACACTCGAAGTCGGCCACCCTCGGACTTATGGTCGGCGGCATCCACTATCGACAGGCGGCGCTCTGGGCAAAGGCCGCCACGACGCTGGACGTGCTGAGCGGCGGCCGCTCGTACTTCGGAATCGGCGCGGCCTGGAACGAGGAGGAAAGCCGCGGCCTCGGCTTCCCGATGCCGCCGCTGGGCGTCCGTTTCGAGATGCTCGAGGAGACGCTCCAGATCGTCCATTCCATGTGGCAGGGCGAACGCGGCTCCGGAGAAGCGTTCGAGGGACACCACTATCAGGCCGAACGGCTGATCAATTCGCCTCAGGTCCTGAGCCGGCCGCACCCCAAGATCATCATCGGCGGCGGGGGCGAGCAGAAGACGCTGCGATTGGTTGCGAAGTACGCCGACGCCTGCAACATCTTCGGCGGGCCCGACCAGCTGAGCCACAAGTTCTCGGTCCTGCGCGAGCGTTGCAGCGAAATCGGCCGGCCGTTCGGGGAGATCGAGCGAACCAACCTCCAGACCGTTGACCTCGGCCGCGAGACTCCGGCCGAGGTGGTTGCCCGGTTCGAGATTCTCGCCGGCGTCGGCGTCCAGCACGTCATCTTCAACCTGGCCAACGTGGCCGATCCTCGCACCATCGACACGCTCGCCCGCGACGTCCTGCCCGAGCTTCACGCGATCGTCCCCAGGGTCATCTAGGACCTCGGGGATGGGCCGCGGGCCGCGGCCCGGAGCGGTCGGAATGGGACTGCCGCGAGATACTCCCCAGGAGTATTTCGGCCGTGCTAGGATTGGGCCATGAGCGACGACACCGCGACCAAGCCCAAGAACCCGCTGGCCGGGCTGAATCTGACGTTCCTTGCCCCGGCGGCTGGCGCGGCCACGACCCCGGTCGGCCCGGCAACGACATCGGGCGAGCCGGTATCGGCGCGCGTGGTCATAGTCGGCTCCGGCCCTGCGGGCCTGACCGCGGCGATCTACGCGGCGCGGGCCAACCTGGCCCCGACGGTCATCGGCGGCGTCGTGGGCGGCGGGCAACTCATGATCACCAGCGAGGTCGAGAACTACCCCGGATTCCCGGACGGCATCCAGGGCCCGGAGCTGATGGGCCTGTTCAAGGCGCAGGCCGAACGGTTCGGGGCGAAGATCGTGGACGCCGACGTCGATCGAGTGGATCTGGGCGTCCGGCCGTTCCGGCTGTGGGCCGCCGGTGTGGAGTACCACGCCGATGCCGTGATCGTCGCCACCGGCGCCGAAGCGCTTTGGCTCGGCCTGGACAGTGAGACCCGCCTTCGCGGTCGCGGCGTGAGCGCCTGCGCGACGTGCGACGGCTTCTTCTTCCGCGACAAGGAGATAGCCGTTGTCGGCGGCGGCGACAGCGCCCTCGAGGAGGCGCTGTACCTGACCCACTTCGCGAGCAAGGTCCACCTGATCCACCGCCGCGACGCGTTCCGCGGCAGCAAGATCATGCAGGACCGCGTCGCCTCCCACCCCAAGATCGAGCTCCACCTCAACCGCACCGTCGAGGAGATCGTCGGGGACGAGCATGTCGAGGCGATTCGTCTGGGCAAGACCGACCAGCCCGGCGACGAGACTCTGACGCTGGACGGCGTATTCGTCGCGATCGGCCACAGGCCAAATGCCGCGGTCTTCCACGGCTGGCTCGAGACCGACGAGAAGGGCTATCTGCGCACCGACGGGGCCACGACCGCCACCAAGATCGAGGGTGTGTTCGTCGCCGGCGACGTTGACGACTCGCGCTACCGTCAGGCCGTGACGGCGGCCGGGGAGGGCTGCCGGGCCGCCATCGACGCAGAGCGCTGGCTCGAAGGCCAGGAGTCGCATCTGCCGAGCGGGGCTTCGGCCGGAACCGTCGCCGGATAACCACCCCGCCGCATCAGCCGTGACCGGGCCGCCTTGCGACGACAGCTTCACGGACTCCTGCTAGCGTCAACGAAACACAGGAGCCCTACGAATGTCGTTCTCCGGCGGCGGCGCGAACCGTCTCGCCAACTCCAGGATGTCGGAAGGCCGAACGCCGCTGCCCCGCGAGAGGGGCGTCCGCACGGCCCGTAAGGTGCTGGCTTTCTTCGTGCCGTACCGCGGCCGCATCCTGGTCGTGCTGGGTGCGATCCTGGTAACCAGCACCCTCGGCGTGATCAACCCGATCCTGCTCAAGCTGCTGATCGACGTGGCCATCGGCCACCGCGACTTCGCGCTGCTGAACCTGTTCGTGATCCTGATGATCGCCATCCCGATCGTCAGCAGCGTGATCGGCGTCGGCCAGCAATACCTCAACAACACGATCGGCCAGGGCGTCATGCGCGACCTGCGCCATGCCCTGTACAGCCACCTCCAGGGCATGCCGCTGCGCTTCTTCACCGAGACTCGGACCGGCGAGATCCAGAGCCGCCTGAACAACGACGTCGGCGGGATCCAGTCGGTCGTGACGGACACAGCGGCCGGGATCACCAGCAACGTCGCCGTTGTCGTGAGCACGATCGTGGCGATGCTCTTCATCGACTGGCGCCTCACGGCCATGTCGCTGGTGATGCTGCCGGTCTTCGCCTACATCGCAAATCGTGTCGGGAAGACCCGCCGTGCGGCCTCGACCGAGACGCAGAAGGCGCTCGCGGACATGACCGCCGAGACCGAGGAGACACTGAGCGTCAGCGGCATCCTGCTGTCGAAGACATTTGGCCAGCAGCAGGCCTCGATCGACAAGTTCGACAACCTGAGCCAGCGTGTCGCCACGCTGCAGGTTCGCAAGGCCATGGTCGGCCGCTGGTTCTTCGCCCTGATCGGCACGATCATGTCGATCATCCCGGCCTTCGTGTACTGGTTCGCGGGCTACCTGGCCATCAACCATGATCCACATCCCCCGACCATCGGCGACATCGTGGCCTTCACGACGCTGCAGAGCCGGCTCTTCTTCCCGCTCGGCCAGATGCTCAACGTCCAGGTCGAGCTTCAGGGTGCGCTGGCGCTCTTCGACCGCATCTTCGAGTACCTCGACATGAAACCCGAGATCGCCGATGCCCCCGACGCGGTCACGATCGATCCGGCGGCGGCGAGAGGCAGCGTCCGGTTCCGCGATGTCTGGTTCCGCTACCCGACCACGATCGCCGTGGCCGCCGCCGGGGCCACAACCTCAACGGCGCCGGCCGACGCGCCCGACGAAACCCGGCCGTTCGCCCTCGAGGCCATCGACTTCGAGGTCAAGCCGGGCCAGCTGATCGCCCTCGTCGGACCTTCGGGGGCCGGCAAGACCACCACGACATACCTCATCCCGCGCCTGTACGACGCCGACGAGGGGTCCGTCGAGATCGACGGAGTGGACGTCCGCGGCATCAAGCTGGCGTCGATCGGGCGGGTCGTGGGTTTCGTGACGCAGGAGACATACCTCTTCCACAGCACCATCCGCGACAACCTGCGCTACGCCCGGCCGGACGCCACCGATCTGGAGCTCGAGACGGCCGCCCGCGCGTCCGCGATCCACGAGCGGATCATGGAGCTGCCCGAGGGCTACGACACGATGGTCGGCGAGCGCGGCTACAAGTTGTCCGGCGGCGAGAAGCAGCGCATCGCCATCGCCCGAGTCCTGCTCAAGGACCCGCGCGTCCTCATCCTCGACGAGGCCACTTCGGCCCTGGACACCGTCAGCGAAAGGCTCATCCAGAGCGCCCTCGAGGGCCTCGAGGCCGGCCGGACTACGATCGCGATCGCGCACCGCCTCTCGACGATTCTGCGCGCGGACTTGATCCTGGTGTACGAACGCGGCAGGATCGTCGAGCGCGGCACACATGCCGAGCTGCTGAACGCCAACGGGCTCTACGCCCGCCTATATCACGAGCAATTCGCTGCGGCCGAACAGGACG
>Ga0302321_100004568_pt1 | contig 12002 bp, 9 predicted proteins | sample Fen_T0_1_FD_202505 | JGI IMG/M metagenome (GOLD analysis project Ga0302321, IMG submission 202505) | Peat permafrost microbial communities from Stordalen Mire near Abisko, Sweden - Fen_T0_1 | ecosystem: Environmental > Terrestrial > Soil > Wetlands > Permafrost | place: Sweden: Abisko...
GAGCGGGAACACCACCGTGCGGTCCGGGGAGATGCCCAGGCCTTCCAGTCCCTTGGAGCTGTTGACGGTCGGGCGAACGCCGCCCTTGACGTCCAGGGTCGGGTTCTGCGGCGAGACGACGCCGGGCACCGGCACCGGGGCCTCGAGCAGCCGGCCGGAGGTGTCGGTGTGGAGCAGGAAGGGCCCGAACTCCTCGCCGAACCAGAAGGTGCCGTCGGCGGCGACCTGCAGCGACTCCAGGTCGAAGTCGAAGCCGGTCAGGCGCCGCAGGCCGGCGTCACCGCACAGCGCGGGCGGCTGCGCCGGCAGGGCGTTGAAGTCGAACGGCGGAAGGACGCTGCCGTGGCCGGGGTCGCACACGATGGTCCACGGCACCTTCCGGCTCGGGTCGGACAGCCCGAACCCGCCGGTCACCTGGACGGTGCCGGGGGCGCTGCTGCCGGTCGCGAACGACGGCTTGACCCGGTTCACCCACAGCTGCCAGTCGGCGCTGTTGGCGCGGGCGCCGTATCCGTTGTCGGACAGGGCCCACCATTCGCCGGCGGTGCCGGTGGGGATCAGGGCGCTGATGCCCTGGACCGGCTGCTCGGTGAAGATCGGTCCGGTGTCCGGCACCGTCAGGCCGTTCTTGCGGGCCGTGGCACGATCGGCGGCCGACAGGAAGGCGCCGGACGGCGCGGAGCCCGCCCGCACGGTGGTCGCCGGCAGGACGGCGCGCCCGGTCAGCGCCTGCGTCCCGTACGGGTCGCTCTTCTGGGTGGCGGCGGCGGCCACCATGCCGGCGGCCGTCCCGGACAGGACCAGCGCCGCCCCTACGGCCAATGACAGTGTTCTTCTCACGACAGACTCCTCCCGACGCCGCGCGCGCGATCGCAGGCGCGGGTCACGAGCCTGGGCGGGTCACGCCACGGCGAGGCGACGTCGAGCGCAGCGGCGGTCGAACACGACGTGAAGGCGCATCCCCCGCGTGGCCGACCGGCGCCCGTCCTGACCCGGTCGGCGAGCGGGGTCACCGTCGGTCGCCGTCAGCCGGCCGGGAGGACGTGGTGGACCTGCTCCCAGCCACAGGTGCAGGCAGGGTGCAGGCAGCGCGCCCGGACGTCGTGATCGTCGACGTCATGGGTGCACGACCAGCAGGCGACCTGCCCGCCGTCGACAGGGCTCGGGAACGGCATCGACGGCGCCTGGCCGCCGGCGCGACGCCGGCGGCTGCGGTCGGCAGGGACCTGGGCAGGGCGGCCGTACAGGGACGTGCGATCGATCTCGACAGGCATGGTCCACTCGCAGACGTCGAATCCGGTCCGGCGCTCAGGGCCGTGCGCTCGGTCCGTCCACCGGGGCAGGGCCGTCGGTGACCTCTGTCCCGTCCGATTGATCATGGCTAGTGCGCGGCGCGGTGACCTGTAGAGGGACAATTTCGCCCGGACGGGTCGGTCGGCGAGTATCCGGTTGATCATGGCCATTTATGGGTCGGCCCCGTGCTGTCGGCGTCCGGACCCCCGGCTACGCCGGGGTCCGTCTGCGGGCTCATCTGGGGTAACGAGGCTGTGGTCAGCCGGCCCGGTGCGCGAGCCTGGCCTGCCAGCCACCGGCTGGCGCACCGACCTCCCACTGCACTTCATCGGCTTCCCGCGGGACCTCTCCGGGAATCATCAGCCCGAGTTCGGCCCAGGAGCCGGCGCGGCGACGTGCAGGAGCAGGGCGGACCCGAAATCTGGCTCCGACAGATCCGGAGGGAGCGGGTCGGGGTTCACGGGAAGGTGGTGGTGGGCGGCGAAGGCTGCCACGGGTGGGTGGAGCTGGGCCAGGATCTGGTCGCCCGGGCCGCGACGGACCGCGGCGAGGGATAGCCCGCGCTGCTTGTTCGACGGGCGAGAAGTGTCCATAGTGTGCGCTTTCGTGCGATCGAGGAGGAACGCATGCTGCGTCGCCGTCTGTTATCCGTTGCCGCGCTGCTCGTCGCGGGCGCCGCGATCGGGGGGGCGCTCCTGCTCGGCCCGGCGGGCCCGGCCGCCGCCGCAGGCGAACCCATCGGTGCCGGTCAGTACTTCGCGGGGGTGGTCAACGGGGTGCGGGGCTCCGCCAGAGTGACGCCGATCGTGCGGACGATCTGCGCCGGGCCGATCTCCCCCGGGCGCGTCGGCACCATCGCCGCTGGTCAGACGGTGTCCGTCGTCCGGACGCCCAAGGGTCCGGGGTACACGGGGCTGTTCAACTCGGTGTCGGTGTGGTTCGTCCCGCCGACCCTCACTCCCGCGCCGCAGCAGATGCGCCTGACCGCGTATGGCGTCCCGGCAGCCATCCCGACGACCATCCAGGTGCCCTGCTCCGGGACCGGTCAGGTCGAGTTCAGCGCCTGCCCGTACCTGGCGCCATGCGCCTTCGGGTGGGTGCCGACCCGGGTCACGGTGCGCTTCCTGAACATCGCGGTCTGACCCCGCGGGGCGGCGGGGCTGATGGAGTTTCAGCCCTGCACCCGCTTCAGCAGCACCGCCCACCTGCCCGCGCGGTCCGAGCGCGGCGCCGCCGACCTCGGTGCCGGACACCTCGGTGCCGGGGCCGCGGCCGCCCGCGCCGCCGCGTGCACGACGTCGTCCACGCCCTCGCCGGCAGCCGCAAGACGCTGGCGGCCTGGCGGTCGCACCCAGCTCCGCTGCGTAGCAACAACCTCGACCGGTGGAGCGCGAGGCGACGCAGCACGGCACCCGTTCCCAAGAGACTACGAATCGTAAGTGAACGACTACAAGTGGTCTCAGGTCCTGGTCGTCGAAGGCTTCCGGCCGTGGGCAACGCCTCGCCCGACGTTCGCGCGGCGGCAACATCACGGACGTCGGCGCGCCGCCGGGCCGCTGTGCACGCCGCCTAATCTGGCGCTTCGTGGGCACCCCCGTGATCGCGGAACCTGTGCAGGACGTGACGCCGTCCACCGCTGCGGTGGCGACGAACCGCATCCGGCGCGCCGTGCGGGTCCGGTGACCGCGCTGAGCGCCCCGCCGCGCGTCGCCCAGCTGGCCAACTACGTCGGGCCGACCACCGGCGGACTGCGCGTGGTGGTCGACGAGCTCACCCGCGGCCACCTGGCGGGCGGCGGCGCCGGGCTGCGCCTCGTCCCGGGCCCGGCGACCACCCGCCTGGGCGATCGCCAGCACCGACGGGTGACCGTCGCCGGTCCTCGCCTGCCCGGGTCCGGCGGCCGCTACCACGTCCTGCTGAACCGGGCGAAGGTCCGTGCCGAGCTGGCGAGCTTCGCGCCCGACCTGGTCGAGGTCCACGACCAGACCACGCTGATCTGGGTCGCGGGCTGGGCCCGCCGGTCGGGTGTGCCCAGCGTGCTGTTCTCCCACGAACGGATCGACCTGGCCGCCGCGCGCCTCCTCGGCCTGCCCGTCGACCAGCTGGCGGCAGCGGGTCGCCGATGGGCGGCCCTGCTCGCCTCCCGGTTCGACGCCGTGGTGTGCGCCTCCGACTACGCCGCAGAGCCGTTCCGCGCCGCCGAGGCCTTCCACACGGGGAGCACCCTGCTGCGGCGGATACCGTTCGGCGTCGACCTGGACACCTTCGCCCCCCGCCCGCGGACCGACGAGCCGCCCTGGCCGGACCGGGGTCTGCGCCTGGTGCTCGCCGGCCGGTTGAGCCCGGAGAAGTCACCGGACATCGCGCTGGACGCCCTGGCGTGGCTGGTCGCCCTCGGCGTCCGGGCCCACCTCGTCGTCGTCGGGGACGGGCCGCTCGCGCCGGCCCTGCACCGCCGGGCGCTGCGGGAGCGGCTGCCCGTGACGTTCAGCGGGCACCTCACCGACCGCCGCGCGCTCGCCCGGCTGGTCGCCGGCGCGGACGTCGCCCTCGCCCCGGGCGGCTGCGAGACCTTCGGGCTGGGCGTGCTGGAGGCGCTCGCCTGCGGCACGCCCGTTGTCACCCACCCCGGCGGAGGATCCCGGGAGCTGCTCGACGCCGGCAGCGGCGCCCTCGCGTCCACCGGGGCGGACATGGCCGCTGCCGCGCTACGCCTGGCCGGCGACCCGGCGGCGGGTCGGCGGGCCCGAGCCCGTGCCCAGCAGTTCCCCTGGCGGCGCACCTGGACGGCCGTCGCAGACCTGCGCGCCGAGCTGATCGACTCGCTGACCGGCCCTCGCGTCCTGCCGGTGGCGTCCGCTCACCGCAACCCCGACCCGGCCGAGGCCGGCTGCGTGGCGGCGACGGGCCAGGAGCCGTTCAGCGTCCTCTGAGCCTGGCCCTCAGCCGCGAGGTCCGGCCGTCGCACGCCGGGGACGGCGGCGCCTGCAGCGGCGGCAGGGAGTCCGGCTCGTCGATGTAGCGCAACTGCTCGAGGACGGCGTCGCGCACCGCCGCCCGAGGGTCGTCGGCCCGCTCGAACTCGCGCGCGGTGCGCGCCACCAGCCGCTCGATGGTGGCGGGCGGGAAGTGGGGGTAGCGGCGGCTGGCGTCGATGATCAACCAGGTCCAGTCCGGCGTGGCGGTCATGGCGGGCCCTCCGCGACTGCTGTCATCGGTTCGCTCTGCGGCGATCCGCGCTGTCACTCCCCCTGGATCACTTCTACCCAGACTACGGAGGGGAGGCGTGCGTACCCGGGGAGTTCACAAGACAGAAACATTGAGGACTGCATCACCCGGACCGACCGGCGGCGGGCCGGCTACAGCCACCCGCTCCGCCGGAACCCGCGGTACAACGCGGCACAGATCAGGGCCATCACGGTGAGTGCGGCGGGGTAGCCCCACGCCTGCTCGAGTTCGGGCATGTACCGGAAGTTCATCCCGTAGATGGCGGCGATCATGGTGGGGACGGCGGCGATGGCGACCCAGGCGGAGATCTTGCGCATGTCCTCGTTCTCCGCGACCGACAGGCGGGCCAGCCCCGCCTGCAGGATCGAGAAGAGCAGCTCGTCGAAGCTCTGGACCTGCTCGCGCACCCGCTCGAGGTGGTCGCCGACGTCCCGGAAGTACTCCCGGATCTGCGGATGGACCGGCGCGAGGGGGCGCTCGGCCAGTTCGTGGACCGGCCGTGCCAGGGCGGTGACCAGGCGCTTCATCTCGATGACGTCCCGCTTGAGCTGGTAGATGCGCTCGATGTCGGTCGGGGCCCGGCTCGCGAAGACGTCGGCCTCGATCTCGTCGATGTCCTCGTGCACCGCGTCGACCACGCTGAGGTAGTCGTCGACGACCTTGTCGGTGACCGCGTGCAGGACGGCGGACGGCCCGAGCGCCAGGTGCTGCGGGCGTGCCTCCAACGACCGGCGCAGGTCCGTCATCGGCGCGTGCCGCCCGTTGCGCACGGTCAGGACGAAGGTCTCGCCGGTGAAGACGGTGACCGACCCGGTCTCGACCACGTCGCCGCCGTCCTGGCGGACGTCCCGCTCGAGATAGGCAAGGGTGCGCATCGACAGGAACGACACGTCGCCGTAGTGCTCGAGCTTCGGCCGCTGGGTGGGGTTGCCCGCGTCCTCGACGGCCAGCGGATGCAGCCCGAAGATCCCACCGAGCTGGGCCAGCTGCCGCATGTTGGGGGCGTGCACGCCGACCCAGACGAACCCTTCACCGGCGCGGGCCAGCTCCCGGGCGGTGTCGAAGGGGACCTGCGGACGTCGCACGCCCTGCACGTACAGCCCCCAGTCGATCACCGTGTCCAACAGGCCCGGGGGGAACCCGTCGCGGGACACGGGCAGGCGGCTGAGGGCGAAGCGCGGCAGCGGGTGGTCCATCCGTCACCTCCCGACGCAGGTTACCGACCGTCCGGGGCACCCCCGGTGGCGATGACGGGCCGAGGAGGTGAACGGAAGGTGTCAGGGTCCTCCGCGGGACGGTGTCAGGACGGCGACGGCGTGACCGGGGCGGCGGCCGCGCTCTCGACGGTGGTGGCTGCGGTGGCTGCGGTGGCTGCGGTGGCTGCAGTGGCTGCAGTGGTCGGGACCGGGGCGCTGGTGACCGGGGTCGTCGCGTCGAGGGTCGTCGTGACCGGGGCCGCCGTCGTGACCGGGGGGGTCGTCGTCACCGGGGCCGTCGTCGTCACCCCGCTCGCCGTGGGGGGAGTGGTCGTCGTCGTGACCACGGTCGTCGCGGGGGGAGTGGTCTCCGCGGCCGGCGTCGTCGTCACCGGGGGGGTGACCGTCGTCGTCCCGGGGGGAGTGGTCGTCGCGGGGGAGACGGTCGTGGACGCGGTGGTGCCGCCCAGGGTGTCGGTGGTCGTCGTGCCCGCGCTGCTCGTCACCATGGTCGTGGTGGCCGGCACGGTGACGATCACTGTCGTCGTCGGCTGCGTGGACGTCCCGACGTCCGTCAGGGTCGTCACCACCTGCGTCGTCACCACCTGGGTCGTCCCTACCTGGGTCGTCCCTACCTGGGTCGTCGTCACCGACGTCGAGGGGGTAGCCGCTGTGGGCAGTTCGGTCGTCGTCGAGGTCAGGCCCGGCGGGGTCGCTGTGGGCGTGCTCGCGGCGGCGACCGGCGTCCGGACCCCGCTGGGTGCCGGCTGGACGGGCGCGGCGATGCCGGTCGCGTAGCTGTCCGCCATCGCCAGCACGAGGGAGACGTAGGAGCCGCTGCGGTTGTAGCGGTACACGGCCTCCCAGCGGCCGGTGGGGGTGGCCAGGTCGGTGCCGCCCAGGCACAGGTAGCGGGCGGCGGCCAGGGCCGCGTCGTCCACGTCCTGCGGGTCGACCACGCCGTCGCCGTCCGCGTCGGTGGCCACGCTCGTCCAGGTGCTCGGGAGGAACTGCATCGGGCCCACCGCCCGGTCGCTGGTCGCCAGGCCGTCCAGGCGGCCGCCGTCGGTGTCGCGCACGCTGGGCATGCCACCGGAACCGTCGAGCCGGGGACCGAAGATGGGCGGCGTGACCAGGCCGCCGGCGGTGATTCCGGCGCCCCCGTAACGTCCGTGGTTGGTCTCGATCCGTCCGATCCCTGCGAGCAGCGACCAGGTGAGGTGGCAGCCCGGCGTCGTGCGACCGGTGGTGGCGGCCGCGGCCAGGTAGGCCTGCAGGACCCGCAGCGGGATCCCCGACGACGCCAGCTGCCCGGTCGTCCCGGTGTCCCCCACCGGCGGCGGGGCGTGGGGCGGGGGAGGCGGGATCGTGCCGGCCGACGGCGTGGTCAGGGCCAGCTGCTGCGGGTCGCCGTTCAGCGGGACGACGGCCGTGCCGGGCTCCGGGGCCACGCCGGGCTGCGCGCCCGGAGTCGTGGGGACCGGGCCGGTCAGCGAGTCCAGCCACGCCTGGTCGCCCGCGGTGCCCTCGACCGATCCCTGCCACGCGGTCGGCAGCGCCGCGAAGGCGGGGCCGAAGCTTCCGCCCAGGGCCAGCGGCAGGGCGAGCACCAGCGCACGGCGGACGTCGCGCCGGCTCGGCCGGGACAGGCGGACGGTGCGGCCCGCTGGCTGGTGGTCCATACCGGCGACCCTAGGTAGCCGCGAACCTCACGGGGAGAGCCCGGAGGCAGTCGTCGGCTCCCCGTCGTCCGGCGTCCTCCGGCGTGTAACCCAAGGGCGTCAGTGCAGGTCAGCGGCTGGTCGGGGAGTTCCTCGAGACGTCAGAGGTACTCGCGCAGCCGGGGAGCCATCCCACCGGCGGCGAGCGCGGCGGCCCCGCAGCCGGCCAGCAGGCAGGCCCAGGCCACCGGCACGAGCCACTCGTGCGCGCGGTCCCAGCCGTCGTCGGCGAGCTGCGCCTGCCGCGCGAGCAGGGCGGCGCTGAAGGTGTCGACGTCCTCGAACGAGCCGGGCGCGCCCTCGACGGTGGGGCTGACGGCGATCCGCCGCGCCTCGCCGCGGTCGCCCGACCGGGCCGCCTCCAGCAGGCGGCCGTGGACGTCGACGTAGGTGCCCAGGTAGCGCCGCACCACGTCGATCTCGTCGGCCACCCCCGGCGTGCCGGTGGCGGTGGCACGGTCCAGGGCGGCCCGCGCCCGGGTCACGGCGTCGAGCCAGGTCGCCTCGGCGCCCGGGACGTCGCCCTGGACCACGCCGAGGGACTCCACCGCACGGGCGTCGAACGCGGCGATCCGGGCGTCGGCCAGATGCTGCGCGAGCAGGAAGGACCCCGCCCGCACCTCCTGCGCCTGCCGGTCGCTGCTGCGGGTGACCGCGACGGCGGCCACCGTCAGGGCCGCGACGAGCACGAGGCCCGTCGCCAGGCCGGCGTTCACGAGCCGCCTGGTCCGGCGGGCCAGCCAGATCTGGCCGCCGATCAGCAGGACGACGGCGACGGCACCTCCGGCCAGGACCGCGGCGGTGCTCGCGGCGGAGTCGTCGGCGTCCTCGCGCAGCCGCTTAGCCCCGGCGCCCTGGACCCGTTCCAGCCGGGGCAGCACCTCGGCGCGCAGCAGTGCGGAGGCCGTGCCGAGCCGGGCCGCGGCCTCCGGCCGGCTGAGCCTGGCCAGCTCCCGGGCCGCGCCCGCCTGGCTGGTGTACTCGGTCTGGCGCTGGTCGGCCGCGGCGAGCCCGGGCACGTCGTCGTCCGCGCGGGCGACGGCCACCAGGCCCACGGCTGCCGGCACCAGTGCCCAACGGAAGTCGTTGGGCGTCATCCGTTGCGCCTGCGGGCCCAGCAGCACGTCGACGCCGGCGGCGGAGTCGGCGACGACCAGCGCGGTCCGGACCGCCTGCAGCCGGGTCTGGCTGCTGTTCTCCGCCCGGGCGCGCTCGAGGGCGCCGGCCTTCCCGAGCAGCCCGAGCAGGCCGGTGGCCCCGAAACCGAGCGACAGGACGACCGCGGCCGCGGTCAGCAGGCGGAGCCGGGCCGGCGTGGTTCCCAACCGTTGCAGCACGATGACGCTTCCCCCAAGGCGCCGCCGGTGGCCCGGCCGCGAGGCGACCACGCTGGCGCAGCCTGGTGTCGGGAAGGTGACGCACCGGCGGACGGATCGTGTACTCGGCGTGCCGCCCGAATGTTGCCGGTGGAACTGCCGGTCGATCGACCTCAGGCCGGCAGCAGGGCCACCTCGTGGTGGGCGGGATGCGCCCCCGCGGGCACGATGCCCTCGGCGTAGCGCAGCTGGCCGAGCGCCTCCCGGCGCACCAGGACGGGCACGAACGCCTGGACGGGCGCATCGGTGAAGCGCGCCGCGAGCCGGCTCACCAGCCGCGCGATCGTCGCCCGGGGGAACCGCGGGTGGCGCCGGTGGAGATCTGTCACGAGCTCGTTGAACCAATCGGTGTGCGCCATGAGATCACCCCGCACGTCGGGCCGCCGGGGAGGCTCACACCATCGTGGCCGGATAGATGCCCCCGGCTATTGTTTCCCGCCCGTTAAAGGATGCGCAAGCCTCGTACCGAGGTCCGTACCGCACCATCGCGGTACGGACCTCGGCACGACATGGTCCGAAGCTGTCCGGCCGGTCCGGCCGGTTCCGCCGGGTGCCCGTCAGGCGTTCGGCAGGACCTCCCAGGTGATGTTGTCGCCGTGCTGCTGCGTCCAGAAGACCCGGTAGCCGTGGCTGAACGCCTGGGCCGACTTGGCCCCGAGGATCCCGGCCGGCGTCACGTCGCCGTCCGAGACGTGGATGCCGGTGATCTCGTTGTCGCCGTCGTTGTAGCCCGGCGAGAAGAGGGCGTCGTACGTGGCCGAGGCGTCGCGGCCCTCGGCGAGCCAGCGCAGCGGCGTGCGACCCGGGCGGGCGTCCAGGTCGATCAGGTAGGCGGAGTCCAGGGCGTTGCGCTGGCCGTGGAGGGTGTCCCCGGCGTCCTCGACGACCAGGAGCTCGTCCCGGGAGGCGAAGCTGATGTTGTCCAGGCCGGTGTGGGCCAGGTCGCCCAGGTACGCCGGCGTGATCTTGCCGGTGGCCGCGCTCGGCCCGGACTGGCTGAGCTTGAAGACGGCGCCGAAGGCGCCCGGCAGGTCGCTCAGCGAGGACGTGTCACCGGTCTCGGTGAAGTAGAACTCCTTGAACGAGCTGCCCGGGCGGAAGACCCCGTTCTCCGGCCGCTTGAACGGCGTGGCGCCGGCGGCCGCCGCTCCCGCGGTGGAGTCGGCGCCCGTCACGCTCACCCACGTCGTGGCGAAGCTGGCACCGTAGGTGTGCAGCGCCGCGATGAACGGCTCGCGCCCGTCGACCTGCAGCTGCGAGGCGGTGACGGGCGTCCCGTCGGCCCGCCGCACCTGCAGGGCCTGCAGGGTGCCGCCCTTGGTGAGGTCGGCATTGTCCGTGGGCCGGAACCGGTAGACGTAGCTGTTCGGGACCTTGCCCTTGCCGCCGGTGCCGGCGGCCGCGCCGCCGATGTCCTCGACGAGCCAGACGTTGCCGTCGGCGTCGTTCTGGACGCCTTCGTACCCGCCCGACCCCAGCGCGGTCAGCCGGGTCGCCGGGCCCGTGCCGTCACCCGCGGCGTTCAGCGGGACCGCGAACACGCCGCCGGTGGGCGCCTTGGACTCCGCCGTGAGCAGGAGCTGGTGGCTGAAGGGGTCCCAGGTGATGCCGTCGAAGTTCGGCAGCTTGGCGCCCGCCGCGTCGGTGTCGGCGACGAGCGACACCTTCTTCTTGGGGTCGGTCTGGTCGAGGTCGATGCGCGTGACGTAGCCCGCCGGGCCGCCCTCGTGCCCCTGGTACAGGTAGTGATGGGTGCCGAACACGAGGTAGACGTTCTTGTCCGGCTCGGTCTTGAACGCCTCCTTCGGGTCCTGCGTGAGCGGGCCGCCGGCCGAGGTGTTGTAGCCGTAGTGCGTGTTCCCCGTCGTCGCGTCGGGGTTGGTCAGGGGCAGCTGGCCCCAGGCCACGGCGGTCTGGTGCAGACCCGCGGCCAGGACGTTGCCGGGGACGCCGTCGCGCGCGTTGGCCGCCGGGACGGCGCGGACGGCGAAGCCGTCGCCGGCGCGCGCCGGCGCGGTGCCGGCGAGCAGGGACACAGCGGTGACCGCGGTGATGCCGGCGGCACCGACGGCACCGAACGTGATGCCTCGCTTCATGGAATTCCTCCCGATGGACCGGCCGGACGGCCGGAGGCAGGACGAGACAAGTCGAGCCCGCCGCCATCGAGCCGTCGATCATGTGAACGCCCGCGGTCGCGTCCGTGAACGCTGCTGCCGTGCGCCGAGCGGACACCGGGCGTGAACCCGGCGTTCTCCGGGGCGTCCCTGGGTGCGGCCTACCGTCGTCCCCGTGCCTGGGATCCCGGACCGGACGGCGGCTGCCGCATGACGTCGTGGACCGTCGTCGCCGTGTCCGGCCTGCTCGCCCTCGGGGCGCTGCCCGCCGCGCCCGGCGCGCAGCCCGTGACGGCCCCCGCGGCGCAGCCCGTCACCACCCCCGCCGCGCAACCCGCCCCCGCTGCGGCGCCCCCGCCCGCCGATCCCGTCGCGTCCGCCGTCACGCTCCCTGCCGCGCCGCTGCACGGGTGTCCGATCCCGGACCTGTCGGGCACGGGCGGTTGCCTGACCCCGGTCATGGGGCTGCTCATGGTGCACGTCATCGCCGCGTTCGGCGAGCTGCCGGTCTCCTGCTGGGACCGCCGGGACGGTGACCCGTACAGCGACCACCCCAAGGGCCGCGCCTGCGATTACACGATGGGCCGGATCGGCACCTATGCCGGGCCGGCGGACGTGGCGCGGGGCTGGTCGTTGGCGGGCTGGCTGCGCGCGAACGCGGTCGCGCTGCACGTGAACTACGTGATCTGGCAGGGGCGCATCTGGTCCCGCGCCCACGACGCCGAGGGCTGGCGCCCCTACACCGGTGGCGGTCACTACCCGTCGTCGGGGCCGACCTACGGCCACTACGACCACGTCCACGTTTCCACTCTCGATTAATGTCGGAAGTTGCATCAGATGCAAGATCTACGGCTGCGCTGTGCCGGGAGTCCGTGCGGGACAGCTGGATCGGTGACTGGTCGAGCGCTGGGTTCATCGGACGGACGCATCCCGGGCCAGCACGCGGCCATGACCGCTCGCTGCGGGTGACCGGAGCAGTCCGAGTCCCCGCACGCACAGGGCGGCGTCGACGATCTTCGAGGCGCGCGGTCGCGGGTCCTCGGCGTCGCCCTGACGTGTTGGCTGTCGGGGGTC
>Ga0302321_100004569_pt1 | contig 12001 bp, 8 predicted proteins | sample Fen_T0_1_FD_202505 | JGI IMG/M metagenome (GOLD analysis project Ga0302321, IMG submission 202505) | Peat permafrost microbial communities from Stordalen Mire near Abisko, Sweden - Fen_T0_1 | ecosystem: Environmental > Terrestrial > Soil > Wetlands > Permafrost | place: Sweden: Abisko...
GTCGTTGATCCTGTACGAGATCTGCGCGTCGACGTTTGCCGAGCTGTTCTTGCCCTCGACGTCGTTATTGTTCTGCCCGGGCACCCGTGTCAGGAAGGAGGAGCGATGTGCTGTCGACACGCGCGCGCTGAACCTGCCGTCGTCGTAGTAAAGCGTGGCATTCCATGAACGTGGCGACAGGTTCAGCAGGTCATCGGTGATGGTCGCGGCGCTGGTCGGCGATATCAGGTAATTGATGGTCGACTTTACATAGGTGTAGTTCAGCAGCGTGCCGAAATTCCGCCAAACACCTGCCGGCAGGAACGTAAACGGCTGCTGATAATTTATTTCCACACCGTTGAGCTTGCCGCCATTGGTATTGACGGGTGTGGTGACCTGGAAGACTTCGCTGCCGGTGAAGTTGGCGGGCAGCAGCGAGAGCGGCAGGCCGGTCTGGTTGTAGGGAACATTGGTCACCAGCGTCTGGATATAGGTGCCGATGTTCTTGTTGAACAGGCCCACGCCAATCAATGCGTTTTTGTCGAAGTACCATTCGAAACTGGCATCGAATGTCTTGGCACGGAACGGCTTCAGGTAGGGATTGCCCGACGAGATTGACAGCACACCGGTCGTGCTGATCGAGCCGCCCGGGCTGAGATTGCCGAGCTGCGGGCGCGCCATGGCCTTGGCGGCGGCGAGGCGGATGAGGAAGTCCCGCGTGACATTGATGACCATGTTGGCCGCGGGCAGGAAATCGTTGTACGTATTCTCCACCGTCACCAGCGTGCCGCCACCGGTCGCCTGGTAACCCGATGCCACCTGGCGGGTCTGCACGTAGCGGCCGCCGAAATTGCCGCGGATCGGGAAGCCGGCTACGTCGGTGGCGAAATCCGCCATGAGGAACGTGCCGCGATCGGTCTCGGCAACGGCCTTGTTGTTTCCACGCGCATTGCCGTTGGTGATCGATGACAGCGTGAAGTCACCCGGACCGCCGGCGGGACCCGATTGAATGCAGTTGCAGTAGATGTTGTACGCCTGCGCGATCGCATTCAGGTTGGGAATGACCCAGGACGTGGGTGTGCCGCCGGGAATACTGTAGCCGTTGCCGATGCCGGAAATCGTCGTGGTGAGGCTGGCGATCGAAGTGCCTGCCGGCGGCGCGAAGATGGTGTCGTTCTGGTTGACGCGGCGGAACTCATACGTGTCGAACGAATATTTCTTGTAATCGACACCGCCCTTCAGCGTGAATTTCTCGGGCACGATTTCCCAGGCCAGGTCGGCATGCAACAGATCGTTGCGATTGTTCGTACCCTGCGGCCGGATTCGGATCTCGCTTGATGTGGTGTTGGGTATCGTGGTGGGCTGTGTGCCGGTCGTGACTTGCGGCACACCGACCAGCGTGAGCGCGCCGCCGGGTTGCGTCACGTCGAACGGATAGGTAATGCTCGGCAGGCGGTTGTTGCCGCGGAAATCGATCGAGTAGCCGTTGACGTTGATCGCGTCGAGCGTGGTCGTCGTCTGGAACGGATTGCGGAATTTCGAATCGGCGCGGCCGATCTTCGCGTTGAATTTCAGCGAGTCGCCGATGCTCTGTTCGATCGACAGCGTCGGTTGCGTGAAGGTCGTCGACAGTTCGTCGTAACGCGATTCGGCGCGGATGTCGACGCCGTTGTAGGTGCCATAGAGGAGCGAGCCGTTGGCATCGTATCCAGTGCTGATCACACTGGTCTGCGGCTTGCCGCCCTGGCTCAGCGTGCGGCTGAACGAGATGGCCTCAAGAAAATCCTCGTGGCGCGTGGCGTTCAATTTGGAATAGAGCATTTCGCCGGTAATCAACGTTCCCACCACGGGCCGGAACTGCAGCGAGCCGCTGAAACCGGTGCGATCCTGGTCGTGCGTCAGCCGTCCATAGCGCGGCAGGCGCGGATCGAAGTTGGCCGCACTGCTCGCGGCGTTATACGCGGCAATGTTGTCGGGCGTATTGGGCAGCCGCGCAACACCCTGCGCGGCCGGGCCGCAGGTAGTGGCAGTCGACGTGGAGGGATTTGCCGGTGTGACGCCGATCGGCGCGCACCAGCCGCCAGACGACGGGCCATTGTCCCAGCGCACAGTGCTGAAACCTTCTTCAAACAATTTGCGCTTCGAGTATGCGCCGGTGAGCAACGCGCCCAGCTTGCCATCCATAAAAGTATCGGTGACAAGGAAGGCGAATCCCGGATTGGTCGTCTTGGCCATGTCGTTGTAGCGCTCTTTCAGCGAGATGGACGCCTGGAATCCCTTGTAGTCGAACGGATGGGCCACCTGCAGATCGACGGTCGCGCCCAGCGATCCCTCGTCGACGTCGGCCTGCGAACTCTTGCGCACAGTGATCGAATTGAACAACTCCGACCCGAAGACGTTGAAGTCAAATCCGCGCGAACGATTGTTGCCGCCCGAGCTGTCGGTGCCGCCGGTCGTGGCCAGCGCCTCAATGCCGTTTATGCGTACGCGGGTAAAGTCCGCGCCCAGGCCGCGAACGGTGATATTGCGCCCTTCGCCGGCATCCCGGTCGATCACGACCCCGGGCACCCGCTGCAGCGCCTCGGCGATATTGGTATCGGGGAACTTGGCCATGTCCTCGGCCTTGATGACATCGACGATGCCGTTGTCTTCGCGTTTCTTGTTGAGCGCGCTTTCCAGCGATGCGCGGAAGCCGGTGACCACGACCGCATCGAGCTTGTCAGGCACGACGGGCTTGGCGGGCTCGGGACTTTGCTGGGCCTGCGCCTGGCTTATCGCCGCAAGCAGCGCCAGCGCAATGGGTGTCATCAGAAACTTTTTGTGGTCTTTCATCAATCTCTCTCCTCAGATTATTGATCTTGTCGATGCCCTGCCAGCCGCACGGAGCCTGTTGGCGTTTCTCATTGCGGCACAAGGCGATTTCAATCCGCCGTGTCATCAAATTGCTTTCGCGGCAAATCGTTGCTGCGAATTCAGTTGTTTCACTTTGTCGGCTTGCTGCCAGGGAACGCGGCCCGTATTCCGGACCAGCCCTGCCTGTTCGCCGTGCAATTCTGTTTGGTGATTGCTTTAGGGGAAACGTTTTTCCAATTTAGCCACGTTGCGGTTTGTTGTCAACAGACTTCGGCGTCGGCATTGAATGATCGCAAAAATGTGGCGGCCCTTAATTTTATTAATAAATCTTTGATATATATATATTATTTACTTCGATGCATCATTTTTTAGCGCTCGCGGCGAATCCTGGCAGGAAATATTTTTTATCGAAAAAACGTTTACTGCAATCAGGAAAATGTTACCTAACCCGGCGGTTTGATTCCCGAAAATGGGGAAAAGGTTTTCGCAGTTGGGGCAGGCGGTCACAGCGAGGCCGGTCGGCACTGGCCCGCAGGCGTGCGAGGCGGCGCCCGGGCATCAGCGGCGTCGACACGGCCGGGCAAATTCAACTGCGGCTTTTGACACGCAGAAATGCTGCGTGCAGCGGGCTATCGCAATCTATCGAACGCGCGCTTTGCTTTTTGGCGCAGCAGCCACGGCCGGCACCGGCGGTCTCAACCTCGTTGAATCACGCATCACCAGGCGCGGCTCAAGCAGCATGTAGCCAATGTCAGGCGGGTTCTCGCCGGCGATTTGCCGGAACAACAAGCGCATGGCCTCTTCGCCCAGCCGCTCGCTTTGCGTGTCGACCGTGGTCAACGCCGGGCTGGTGAAGCGGCCAAAGGGAATATTGTCGATACCCACTACCGACATGTCGGCAGGAATGGAAATACCGAGGGAACTGGCAACGCCCATGAAGCCGATCGCCACCAGATCGTTGTAGCAGACGACTGCGTCGGGCTTGTCCTTGCGCAGCACGACCGACGAACACACGCGCTCTCCCTCGGCAAGCGTAGGGCCGCGCACTTCGAACCTTGACAACTTCAGGCCGTGAGCGGCCAGGCACTCGCTCAGGCCGCGCATGCGCTCCTTGTCCGGACGCGCCGGCGCGAAGCCGACGTAGGCGATGCTGCGATGCCCCTGCTTCACCAGCAATTCACCGATCATGTACGCAGCCGCGTAGGCGTCGATGCCGATGCTGGGGACACCAGCTGGCGCAGGACGCCCTGAAAATACAACCGGCTTGCCGAAGGCGAGCACGCGATCGATCTGTTCTTCGGGCATGCGCGAACTCACAATCAAGCCGTCCACACGGCGGCTTAGCGCTTCGAGCAATTCATCTTCGCGGGCCTGGCTTTCCTCGGTATCGACGAACAGCAGGTTATAGCCGTGTTCCAGCGCGACGCGATTGGCGCCTTTGACAATATTGGTGAAATGCGGATTGCATATGTCGAGGATGGCAACGCCCACCGAACCGGTCTTGCCGGTAATCATGCTGCGCGCCAGCGGATTCGATTGGTAATCCAGCTGTTCTATCGCCGCCTGAATGCGTCGCTCGACGACGGCCGTAAACCGCTGCGTCGAATTAATGAACTTCGACACGGTCGCGATGGAAACGCCGGCCTGGGCGGCGACGTCTCGAATGGTGGGTTTCTTCTTCATCAGTAAACGTTTTCGCCATTATAGCGACAAATGGCCGCGACGAGCATTTGCATTGCCCGCTGCCGCAGATCGCGTGCGCTGAGGTGGGACCAGCGCCGAAATTGGTGTTTTTTTTGTGGCGACGCATCATGACAACCAAATTCCACTTGACAATCTTCCGACCCGTCTTTCAAAATACGGAAAACGTTTTCCTAATGATTTTCCGGTATATGTGTGCCGGGCCTGCGCCGAAATACGGCAAAAAAAGATTACGGTGATACATGAGTGAAAAGAAATATTCGCGCATCCTGCTGACAGGCGCGGCTGGTGGCCTGGGCAAGGTATTGCGCAAGGGGCTTGCCGCATATGCCACGATCCTGCGCATCTCCGACCGCGCGGAATTGGGCGCCGCCGAGGCCGGTGAAGAGATAGTGCTATGCGACCTTTCCGACAAGGCCGCCGTTCATCAGTTGGTCGCAGGTGTCGATGCCGTGGTGCATTTTGGCGGCATCTCGCTTGAAGACCGTTTCGAGCCGATCCTGCAATCGAACATCGTCGGTGTGTTCAACCTGTACGAGGCGGTGCGCAAGCACGGTGTGCGGCGTGTGGTGTTTGCCAGTTCAAATCATGTGACCGGCTTTTACAAGCAGTCGGAAACCATCGACATCGACGCGCCGATGCGGCCTGACAGCCTGTATGGCATCAGCAAGTGCTTTGGCGAGAACCTGTCGCGCTTTTATTTCGATCGCTACGGAATCGAAACCGTATGCCTGCGTATTGGTTCGGCCTTTCCGATGGTCAAGGACCGGCGCATGCTGGCGACCTATCTCAGCTATGACGACTTGCTCGAACTGGTGCGCTGTGCCCTATTCGCGCCGGATGCCGGCCACTCGATTATTTTCGGCACGTCCGCCAACGCCAGGTCATGGTGGGATAACAGCAAGGCAGCCCACCTGGGCTTCGTTCCCAGGGATGCCTCCGATGCGCAGCGCGAACGCGTGGAGGCGGCCAACCCGCCGCTCAGCGCCGACGATCCGGCGGGTATCTACCAGGGCGGCGCGTTTGTTGCCCTTGGCCCCTACGATGAATGATCGCCGGCACGGGGCCAGCGCATGATCAAGATCGAAAGGCTGACTGAGCCGGCCTTCGCCGTCGGCGAATCCCCGGTATGGCGCGCTGCCGAATCGGCCTTGTACTGGGTCGACATTCCGGCAAGACGGATTCATCGGCTCGCCGTCGATACGGCCCGGTTGAGCTCCTGGTCCACCGGCGAAATGGCCGCCTGCATCGCATTCGAAAAAGATGGCCGCCTTATCGCCGGCATGGAATCGGGAATATTTTCGCTGACCCTGGATTCGGCGGGTGGCTCGACCTCGACGCTATTGGCCGCCGTGGCAATGCCTATGACTGAAATGCGTTTCAACGATGGCCGTTGCGATCGGCAGGGACGTTTCTGGGCCGGCACCATGCATATGAACATGCCCGCTGCACATGCCGTGGGTGCACTGTATCGATATACCCGCACCGGCGGACTCAGTGCGCCGCAGCAGGCGGGGTTGCTGACGCAAAACGGATTGGCCTGGTCGCCATCGGGGGATCGCATGTATCTGTCCGATTCACACCCGGCGTCGCAAAAAATCTGGGTGTTCGATTATGACCTCGACACCGGCATGCCGGGCAATCGCCGACTGTTCGTCGATATGAACCTGCATCCCGGCCGGCCCGACGGCGCGGCAGTGGATGTCGACGGGTGTTACTGGACCTGCGCCAACGATGCCGGCCAGCTGCTTCGATTCACACCCGAAGGCAAACTCGACAGGCACATTTCCCTGCCCGTCAAAAAGCCGTCGATGTGTGCGTTCGGCGGCCGCGGGCTGGATACTTTATATGTGACGTCGATACGTCCGCAGCAGGCAGCGGACCTGGTCGACCAACCATGGGCGGGCGCAGTCTTTGCGTTACGCCCCGGCACAAGCGGGCTTGCGGAAACGGAGTTTGCGTCAGGTTAGCGGTATCGTTTCAAGTCAACATCAAGGCCCTGGAAAAGGGTCAGTGTGTCAACAACTGGAGGAGGTTTCTATGGCAATTCCATTTAGTCAGTTTTCCGCGCCGTTGCGGACCGGTGCATACGGCGGACGTACGCTGATCGCCGCTCTCGCCTTGTTCGCAGCCGTCTCGACCACTGCACCGGCACGCGATTTCCGCTCAGCCGATGTGCATCCCGCCGACTACCCCACTGTGGCTGCTGTCAAGTACATGGGGAAGATACTCAGCGAACAAAGCAAGGGCAAGCTCGGCATTCGCATCTATGCTTCCGGCAGCCTGGGTACCGAGAAAGACAATATCGAGCAGCTGAAGATCGGCGGCCTCGACATGATGCGCATCAATGTGGGCGCATTGAACAGCGTGGTGCCGGAAACGATTGCAACGGTGCTGCCGTTTGTTTTCCGCTCCACCTATCACATGCGCAAAGTGCTCGACGGCCCGATCGGCGATGAAATCCTTGCCGCGATGGAGTCGCAGGGCCTGGTGGGACTCGCCTTCTACGACAGCGGCTCGCGCTCTTTCTACACTTCCCGGAAACCCATCAAGACACTTGCCGACATGAAGGGTCTCAAGATTCGCGTGCAGCAATCGGACCTGTTCGTGGCGATGATCGAAGCGCTTGGCGCCAATCCCACGCCGATGCCCTATGGCGAGGTCTATACCGCGCTGAAAACCGGCATCGTCGACGCTGCGGAAAATAACTGGCCCTCCTATGAATCATCACGCCATTTCGAAACTGCCAGGTATTTCAACCTGAGCGAGCATTCGATGTCCCCGGAAGTACTGGTGTTTTCCAAAAAAATCTGGGACGCACTCTCAAAAGATGAGCAGGCGATGCTGCGCAAGGCCGCCAAGGAATCCGTGCCTTACATGCGCAAACTCTGGGACGAACGAGAGGTTCAGTCGCGCAAGGCGGTTGAGGCGGCGGGATCGCAGACCATCATCATCCCCAACCGGCAGGAATTCATCGACGCCATGAAACCGGTGTACGAGAAATTCGCCAGCACACCAAGGTTGAAGGACCTGGTGAAACGCATTCAGGACACGAAGTAGCTCTACGCCGTCGCTTCATCGCAGTCACGTTCGCCGCAACGCGTGTCGATTGCGCCGGCGGGTGACGCCGCGAAAATCGTGCACATCACAGGAATCCCATGAACAGTTCTCCGTCTTCATCTCCCGAGGCGCCGGCCGCGCTGACCCGCATGAACCGCTTGCTCGCGCGCTATGGCATGTATTGCTCGGTCGCCGGCCTGTTCGTCATTGTCGCCATCGTCGCCTTCCAGGTGTTCGGACGCTATGTCCTGAACAGCAGCCCCACCTGGGCGGAAAATCTTGCGCTGGTGCTCATCCTCTATGTCACGCTGATCGGTGCCGCCGTGGGTGTGCGCGACGCCGGCCACATCGGCATGGAGTCCTTGCTGGTGCTGGTGCCGGAGGGTCCGCGCAACAAGATCGAAATGCTGATCCACGTGCTGGTCGCGGTATTCGGCGGCACCATGGTCTACAACGGCTGGATCCTGGGCGCATCGGTTGCCAGCTACAAACTCGCCAACATCAACCTGTCGGAAGCCTGGCGCTATGCGCCGCTGGTCATTTCCGGCGTGTTGATCATTCTGTTTTCCCTTGAACACCTGATCGCCCTCATCCAGGGCACCGAAGTGGAGCCGGCATGGCACTGACCATCCTTTGCGTTTCGTTTGTCGTCCTGCTGATTTTGGGCGTGCCGGTGGCATTCGCCATCGGCCTGTCGGCTATCTGCACCATCCTGTATGAGGGCCTGCCCATTGCCGTGCTGTTCCAGCAAATGATGTCGGGCATGAATATTTTTTCGTTTCTTGCGATTCCCTTTTTTGTGTTCAGCGGCGAGCTGATGTTGCATGGCGGCATTGCCGACAAGATCGTCAATCTTGCGCGCAGCCTGGTCGGACATATTCGCGGCGGACTCGGCATGGCCAATGTGGTCGCATGCACGTTGTTCGGTGGTGTATCAGGCTCGCCGGTCGCCGACGTCTCGGCGATGGGTGCGGTGATGATCCCGATGATGAAGAAGGAGGGCTATCACGCCGACTATGCGGTGAATGTCACGACGCACGCCTCGCTGGTGGGTGCGCTGATGCCGACCAGCCACAACATGATCATCTATTCGCTGGCGGCGGGCGGCAAGGTTTCCATCGGCGCGCTGATTGCGGCCGGTGTGTTGCCGGCCCTGGTGTTGACGATCTGCATGCTGGTCGCCGCTTATGCCGTCGCCGTCAAGCGCGGCTATCCGGCCGGCACCTTCCCGGGCTGGAACGCGGTGGGCGTTGCACTGGCTGCCGCCGCGCCCGGGTTGCTCATCATCGTCATCATCCTCGCCGGGATTCTGTCGGGTGTCTTTACCGCGACCGAATCGGCGTCGGTGGCGGTGGTGTACTCCATCACGCTCACCTTCTTTATCTATCGCACGATGACCTGGGAGAAATTTCTCAAGGCCGCTGCGCGCGCGGTGAAAACCACCGGGGTTGTGTTGCTGCTGATCGGCGTATCCACCATGTTCCAGTACCTGATGGCGCTGTATGAGGTTGCCGATCTTGCCGGCGATTTGCTGGCAACCGTATCGACCAATCCGTGGATGATCTTCTTCCTGATCAACCTGATCCTGTTCCTGCTGGGCACCTTCATGGACATGGCCAGCACGATCCTGATCTGCACGCCGATCTTCCTGCCCATCGCCATGAAGTACGGCATGGATCCGGTTCAATTCGGCATGGTCATGCTGATCAATTGCGCGCTGGGATTGAATACGCCGCCGGTGGGGACGACGCAGTTTGTTGGTTGCGCGATCGGCGGCATATCCGTCGGCGAAGTGATGCGCACCATCCTGCCGTTTTACGCCGCACTGCTGGCTGCGCTGTTTGCGGTGACGTATGTGCCGGCGTTTTCGATGTGGCTGCCCCGGCTGCTGATGGGTTGATACTTCCGGGCCAATGTACCGACCGACCTCCAACCAGGGTCCAACCGCTGGCCTGGGTATCCGGCCCAGCGTTGGTGCGCGGCGGCAACGAAGAAAACATGGCGCCGCTCATAGCGCGCGAATCGCTATTTTCAGGACTTTGTCCCCGTAACGGCACGGACCCGCCAGAGTGAGTTTGATCCCGCAAATCGTTGTCTGCCTGGGCAGGCCACGCTTGACTTGACGGCCTGCACGCCATCCTGCGATCAGCCTGGGCATCGGCATGCGCGCGCCGCCAATATACGATGATAGGCGCTCATGATTTGCACCCGGTCACTTTGGCAGTCGCGGCTTCAAGACTCAGATTGGCAAGCACCTGTGCGAATCGCTGAAATGCATGACTTTCACCGCCCTTACCCAGCCTTCCCGCAATCGGGATTTGGGTAACGTTGAAGCCTTGCTCCATCGCGAGTCTCCCACTCAAATCACGCCCAATATGACGTCCCTTCCGCAATGTCCGGTTTTACACGCCTACCCTCTTATCAACGCAAAGCGCCAGTTTGGGGGCATGCGCATCGTTGTCGACAACCGCTCGATCGAAGGGATGGCTCTTAAGTCGACTCTCGCGCTATTTTCCGAGGCCGACGCAGGTGCCATGCACCCGCTCATTGTGGCGTTCGCCGATGAGCGCCTGCCCGCCTCGCTGCTGGGTTGGCGACCGCCGCAACACACCTTGCCGGAAATTCATGGTGATTGGCTTGCCTTGCCTGCCACGACCGACATGCTTGCTAACGGAAACTACCCTGCATGGTGCCTGAATGGATCGCCGGGCTCACGGCTTGATCCTGCGCTGCGCAAGACACTCAGGTTTACGGTTGCGTCCGCCAAGGCCGAAATGCGATCAGACGGTCCGGCCATTTCCGGCAAGGCCAGCGTACGAATGGGTGTATTGACGCACGCCGAAGCCGATATCTTGTTTGCCCAGGGAACCGACTGGGTTGCCGGTTGGCCCTTGCCGGTCACGAAGCCCGACATCAAGGGACGCGGCACAGAGAAACGCATGATCGTTGTAAGGCTCCTGCAGTTGGTCCAGGCGAACGCAGACATCGACGAACTCGAAGCCTTGCTCAAGCAGGATGCCGGCCTCGCGTTCAAACTGCTTCGCTACATCAACTCGGCATCCAATGGCCTCACGTTGCAGATTCAGTCGTTTCAACATGCGGTCATGATTCTCGGCTACAAGCGCCTCACGCGCTGGCTCGCGCTGCTTGTGCTGGCCTCAGGCGAGAACCCTGATTTGCTGCCCGTCATGGGTATCTCGTTGCGTCGCGCATTTTTCACAGAAAGAGTAGGCAAGCTGCTGTTTGGCGATGTCGATCCCGACGAGCTTTTCATGACCGGAATGTTCTCTTTGCTCGACGTTATTTTTTCGCAGCCATTCGACGTATTGCTGGAAAAACTGAGCCTTCCCGAGGCAGTATCCGACTCTCTGCGAAATCACAGTGAGCCCTATGGACCATTGTTGCATCTTGCCCAGACGATTGAACGTGACGATCCTGAGGCCATTCGGCAGAGCATCGAAATGCTTGGGCTGAATGTCGCCGACGTGAATCGCGCCCTGATGCTGGCAATTCGAGACGCCGACCTGGTCGAACTAGGCTAGCGGCCCGGCCGGCGGCGGCCGGCTTCGTTGGCTATCTACGCACAATTGTCGCCGCCCGGGAATTTCGCATTCCTGTTTGCATGACTGCCCCGCAGTTGATATCCGCAAAAGTCCGACATGGCCGCCATTCCACCTACCGTGGAAATGCTTCAGGCATTGCGATACCTTACCCGGCCAGACCCTTCAGGCCACGTTCCAGCGCCTGGGTGAGGGGCCTTTCAAGATAGGGAAGCAGCAGGTACAAGCTCGCGAAGCCCGCCGTGATGGTGGCAGGCATGCCAATCGACATCAGATTCAATTGCGGTGCCACCCGAACCATGACACCCAGCGATAGATTGACGATCAGCAGGACAGCTATGAACGGCAGTGCCAGTTGCAGGCCAAGCCGGAAAACATCAGCGCCGGCGGCGACCAGCATTTTGACGTCCCCGATCGAGAACATGCCGCTGCCCACCGGAAAGATCCGAAAGCTCTCCGCCACCGTGTGAATTATCAGCAGATGTCCGTTGATGCCGAGGAACATCAGCATGGCGATCACACCCAGCCAGCTGCCGACGGCCGTACCCTCCTGCCGGCTCTGCGGGTCGAAGAAGCCGGCAAAGGAAAGCCCCATCTGCAGGCCGATCAACTCACCGGCCATTTCGATACCGGCCATGGCCAGGCGCACCATGAATCCCAGCGCCAGTCCGATCATGACTTGTTGAATTACCAGCGATATCGTCTGCGCAGAATCCAGCGAGACCTGTTGCTGCAACGGCAGGGTCGGGGCTATGACAACGGCAATTGCCACACCCAGGCCTATCTTGACGCGCATCGGCACAGAGCGGTCGGAAAACATAGGGGCGGCCATGAACAGGGACAGCACG
>Ga0302321_100004570_pt1 | contig 12000 bp, 11 predicted proteins | sample Fen_T0_1_FD_202505 | JGI IMG/M metagenome (GOLD analysis project Ga0302321, IMG submission 202505) | Peat permafrost microbial communities from Stordalen Mire near Abisko, Sweden - Fen_T0_1 | ecosystem: Environmental > Terrestrial > Soil > Wetlands > Permafrost | place: Sweden: Abisko...
CCGTACGCCTCGATGTCGCGCTTGGAGGTGAAGCCCAGGTCGCGCTCGACGTTCACCTCGACCCACAGGCCCTGGCAGTCGAACCCGTTCTGGTAGCGCTGGTCCTCGCCGAGCATCGCGTGGAAGCGCTGGTACAGGTCCTTGTAGGCGCGGCCCCAGGCGTGATGCACGCCCATCGGGTTGTTCGCGGTGATCGGCCCGTCCAGGAAGCTCCACTTCGGTCCGCCCGCGTTCTGCGCGCGGAGGCGCGCGAACGTCTGCCGCTCGTGCCAGAGCGCCAGGATGTCGTGCTCCTGGCTGACGAGGTCCGGCCTTGCGGGAACGGCGTTGAACATCCGGCTCCAGTGACGTGACGGGTCGCGAGCCCCCGCATCGGGTGCCCGAAGGAGTGAATCGGCGGGTCCGGGTATCCTACCCGCGATGCACGATTCGCAGGAGGCGCGACCGCGCGCCCGCTCCCCGTTCGCCGCCGCGTTCCTCTCGCTACTGTTCCCCGGTCTCGGGCAGTGGTATGCCGGCGCCACGGTCCGGGCACTGGCCTTCGCGGCGGCCCCGATCCTGCTCATCGCCCTCATGGCCGGCGTCGGCCTGCGGATGGACCGGATCGCGCTCCTGGGCCTCGTCTTCGACCCGAACGTCCTCAACGCCGTCTTCGTCCTGAACGTCGTCATCCTGATCTATCGGGTGGTCGCGATCGTCGACGCCTACCGCGTCGCCGAGTTCATGAACGCCCAGTCGGCCTCCGGCGACGGGCGTGCGGGCAAGGCGCGCCTCCGCCGCAACCCGCTCTCGATCGCCGGCCTGATCGCGGTCATCCTGGTGATGGCCGCCAGCCACGTCGTCGTCGCGCGCTACGACTCGTACGCGATGGAGATCGTCGATCGCGGCTGCGACAGCATCTTCATCGGGTCCGACAGTGCGCAGGATTGCCCGGACGAGCCGGGGCCGAGCGATGCGCCGTCGACCGGACCGTCCTCGTCGGACGACGCCGGCGCGGTCCCGACCGACACGCCCACGCCGGTCCCGAGCCTGCTCGGGACGCCCGTCCCCAACGTCTCGATCGCGCCGTGGGACGGCAAGGAACGGCTCAACATCCTGCTCATCGGTGCGGACGAGCAGGGCGGCGGCCACAACACGGACACCCTCATCGTCGTGTCGATCGACCCGGTGACGAAACAGGTCGCGATGTTCAGCCTGCCGCGTGACACGGTCGACATCCCCGTCCCGCCCGGTCCCGCCCAACGGGTCTGGGGCACCGCGTACGCCGGCAAGATCAACAGCTTCTTCGCCAACAACCGAAACCGCTCGGACCTGTGGCCGGGCAACGACCGGACCCGCGGCTACAACGCCCTCAAGGCCATCCTGGGCAACCTGTACGGCCTCGACATCAAGTACTTCGTCGAGGTCAACTTCCAGGGCTTCAAGCAGGTCGTGGACGCGGTCGGCGGCGTCACGATCAACGTCCAGATCCCCGTCTCGGACGATCGCTTCCCGGGAGACAACGGCCAGCTGATGCGGCTCTACATCCCGTCCGGCATCCAGTACATGGACGGCGCCGCCGCCCTGCGCTACGCCCGGTCCCGCCACGGGTCGACGGACTTCGATCGCGGGCAGCGCCAGCAGCGCGTGCTGCTCTCACTGCGCGAGCAGGTCGATCCCCAGAACATCATCCCGCGCCTCCCGGACCTCATCGCCGCTGTGAAGAAGACGGTCCGGACGGACATCCCGCTGAACCAGATGGATGAGCTGCTGGGCCTCGCGTCGCAAGTCGACACCAAGGACATCCGTTCGTACGTGTTCTCTCCCCCGCTCTACTCGCAGGACACCTGCGCGGACTCCCGCGGCTGCATCGTCGTGCCGAACATCGCCCGGATCAAGGCCGCGGTGAACGACGCCTTCAGCGCGGATCCAGGGGACGAGGCACTCCGCCAGACCCTCGCCACCGAGGGTGCGGGCGTATGGGTCCTCAACGGCACCGGCGACTCCGGGCGTGGTTCGGACCTCGCGGGCTACCTCGACTACGAAGGGCTGGCTGCCTCGGCCCCGCGCCAGCGACCGGCCGGCGCCGTCCCGGGCAACACCACGATCGTCGTCTATAACGGCACCGAGGCGGACTTCCCCGAGACGGTCAAGTTCCTCGAGAGCACGTTCGGGGTGCAGGTCACGACCGCCGTCGACCCGACGATCAAGACCGACATCGTGATCACGATCGGCAACAAGACGCCCACGCTCAAGGCGCCGATCGGACCCTAGCTCCCGGGTTCGCCGCGTCCGCGAGCGGCGTTGGTCGCGCGCCGCGCCCGCCGGACCCGACCTAGACGATCGGGGTCAGCCAGTGCTCGTACTCGGGCAGGTTGCCGCGGACGGCGTCGAAGTAGCGGTCGCGCAGCAGGCGCCCGATCGGCCCGATCTTGCCCGAGCCCACCGGTCGGTGGTCCACTTCGATGATCGGCGAGATCTGGACGCCGGTCCCGCACAGGAACGCCTCGTCGGCGATGTACAGCTCGGAGCGGTCGATCGAGCGGGTCTCGACCGGGATGCCCTCGTTGCGCATGAGTTCCATCATCGCCTTGCGGGTCACGCCCTCGAGCAGGTCGTCGCTCACCGGCGGGGTCAGGGCGACCCCGTCGCGGACCACGAACAGGTTGGCGGCGGACGCCTCGTTGACGTGGCCGCTGGCCGTCAGGACGAGGGCCTCGTCGAAGCCGTTGAGCTCCGCCTCGGACTTCTGGAACGCCATGTTCACGTACCCGCCGACGATCTTGCCGCGGGCCGGGATCGCCTCGTCGGCGTTGCGCCGCCAGGACGACGTCATCACCCGGCAGCCGTTCTCGGTATCGATGTAGTTCCCGAACGGCAGGGCGATGATGTACAGCTCGTTCTGGAGCTCGTGCAGGCGGACGCCGATGACCCGGCTCGACTTGTAGAACGACGGGCGGATGTAGGCATCCTCGCGGAAGCCGTTGCGCCGGATCGTCTCGACGATGAGCCCGGTGAGCTCGTCGACCGACGGGACATCCTCCATGAGCAGGATCCGGCAGGACTGGCGGATGCGCTCGACATGCTCGCGAAGCTTCAGGCCGTAGAGGACGCCCTTGTCCTGGTTCCAGTAGGCCCGGATCCCCTCGAAGGTGGCGGTCCCGTACATGAAGGCGTGGGTCATGATGCTGACCTTCGCGTCCCGCATCGGGACGTACTCGCCCTCGAAGTAGCAGATCAGGTCGTCCAGCACGGCCGCGGCCGGCGCGTGGTGGGTGAACGTGTCGGGCGTTTCCGTGGACTTCTGGGTGATCATCTCAAGGGCTCCTTCGACGAGGCCCCGAGTATATCGCCCATCGTCGGCTCAGCCGCTCGTCAGCACCACACCCGCGACGAGCGCGAGATAGACGAGGTAGAACGCGCCGCCCACGAGCAGGCCGCGTCCGTGCAGGCGGCCCGAGCGGGCCATCGGGATGAAGATGAAGGCGGACGAGGCGAACGCGATCCCGGCCGACGCGAACGCCACGTACGAGCCCGGCCCGATGACCCAGCTGTCCGCCGCGAACAGGATCGCCACGACGGTCGGGATCGTCGACTGGAAGACCATCGCGCCCGTGATGTTGCCCATCGCGAGTGTGTCCTTGCCCTGGCGGACCCAGATGACCGAATTGAACTTCTCCGGGAGCTCCGTGGCGATCGGTGCGATGACGAGGGCGAGCAGCAGTTCGTCGACGTGCAGCGCTGCGGCCAGGTGGTCGACCGCCTCCACGAAGAAGATGGCACCCAGGATGATCAGCGCCAGCGCCGACAGGACCTGCAGGTTGACGATCCTGAGCCGCGGGGCGGCCGGATCCTCGCGGAACGCACGCCGATCGAGGCGATGGAACCGCAGCGGCGCGAGGTCCTCTAGATCGACCGAAGCGTCGGCCTCGAAGTGGCCCTTCACGTACCAGGCGTAGATGCCCAGCAGCCCGATCGCGACGCCCCATTTGAGCCAGTCCGGGTCGGTGGGCAGGAACGCGGCCCCGATGGCGATCGCGTAGGCCACCGCGAAGTAGCCCATGTCGTGGCTCAGGACGGCCGTGTCGACCTGCATCGTGTCGCCCGTCGTGCGATGACGCGCGGCGTACAGGACGGCGGTGCCGGTCACGAACATCGCGAGCGTCGCGAGCATGAACGGGGCGCCCAGGATGGCGCCCACGCCGACGTCGTTCGAGTGCGCGCCCGTGGCGAAGAGGATCGCGATGATCGGGATCATCGTCTCGGGCAGCGCCGTCCCGACGGCCGCTAGGACGGATCCGACCGCGCCCTCGGCGAGATCGAGCTTGCGTCCGAACCATTCGATGCTGTTGGTGAAGAGCTCGGCGCCGAGCAGGATGATGAGGAACGCGCCGATCAACAGGACGATGTCCACGAAGGGTCAGTGCTCCAGTACGAGCGAGCTGGCGATGCCGACGGCGATCACGAGCAGGATGCCCGCCCCGATCGCCACCATGCGCCATTGTCCCTCACGAGCGAATCCGACGGCCGAAACGGCCACCCGGACGAGCGGCGTGGCGATGACCGCGATCAGGCCCAGCCACAGGAACCCGACCGGCGCGCCGGCCTTCAGGGCGTCCGGGATCGCGTGGATGTCGAAGGTAGGCGCGCCGTCGAGGGGCGAGATCCCGTTCGCCAGCATCAGGACGACGCCGACCACGAGTAGCCCGACCGCGATGTAGGTCATCACGATCATCAGCCGCCCGATCCGGGCGTCGAAGCCGTAGCCCTTCATCCGATCGCCTTCATCAGCATCTCGAACGAGGTGTAGACGAGCACGACGACGAACGCGGCGCGCAGGTAGCGCAGGTCCACCCGCGGCGCGATGCGCGAGCCGAGGGTCGCGCCGAGGAACACCCCGATCGCGGTCGGGCCGGCGACGTACGGATCGATCTCGCCGCGGGACAGGTAGATCACCGCCGACGCGGCCGCGGTGATCCCGATCATCAGGTTGCTCGTGGCGGTCGCGACCCGGAGCGGGACGCCCATCACCAGGTTCATCAGGGGCACCTTGACGATGCCGCCGCCGACGCCGAGCAGTGCCGAGATGATGCCCGCGAACGTCGCCCCGACGATGCCCTTCGGCATGTCGTGGACGACGTAGCCGTCGGGTTCGCCCTCGCCGCCGGTCGGCTGGGGGCCGGTCTCCGTGCGTCGTCGGATCATCGTCAGGGCGATGTACCCAGACAGGACGGCGAACAGCAGCGCGAGCAACCGCTCATCGAGCAGGAACGCCACCGAACCACCGATGAGCGCGCCGAATGCAGTGAACAGCTCCAGGCTCATCCCGAGGCGGAGGTTCGCGACGTGCCGTTCGAGGTAGACCCCGGCGGCCGCGCTGCTGGTCATGATGACGCTGACGAGCGACACCCCGACCGCCTCGCGCAGCGGCAGCCCGAATCCGAGCGTCAGGAGCGGGACGATCAGCACGCCGCCCCCGAGGCCGAGCAGCGAGCCGAAGACGCCGGCAGCTGCACCGCCGACGAGCATGAGGACCCCGACGATCATCGGGATCGACCGGGCGAGCGGGTCAGGCCGAACCGCCCGATCGCCACCGGGTCAGGGGCGAAGGTGCTGCGGCGCGTACGGGAGCAGGGCCACGTGGCGGGCTCGCTTCAGCGCGACCGCCAGCTCGCGCTGGTGGCCGGCGCAGGTCCCGGTCTTGCGACGCGGCTCGATCTTCGCTCGCTCGGACAGGTAGCGGCGGAGGCGGTTGACCTCCTTGTAGTCGATCTGGACGGTCTTGTCGGCGCAGAACGCGCAGACCTTTCGACGTCGCCGATCGCGATAGAAGTCGTCGCGCTTCTTGGGTCGTGCAGCGGGGGGCATGTGTTCAGGTCTCCTGGATCAGAAGGGAAGGTCGTCGAGGTCGGTGTCGTCGGACGCCGGGCGGGCGCCACCGGCGGGAGCCCCTGCGGCACGCGGAGCGTCAGTGAAGCCGCCACGCTCGCCACCGCCGTCGTCCCCACTGCCGCGAGCGGCGAGGTTGATGACGTTGTCGGCGGACACGTCCAGCGAGAACCGCTTCTCGTTGTCCTTGCTCATGTACTCACTGGTCTTGAGCCGCCCGTCGACGAAGACTTTCATCCCCTTGCGGAGCTGCTCGGCGGTGCGCTCGGCGCGATCGCCGAAGACGCTGACCCGGAACCAGTCCGTGCCCTCGTCGACCCAGCCGCCCTGGCCGTCCGGCTTGCTGTGGCTGACCGCGACGCTGAACTGGGTCACCGGCCGGCCGTTCGGCATGTACCGCATCTCCGGGTCACGACCCAGGTTGCCGATGAACATGATCTTGCAGAACGCCATCGTGAGCCTCCGTCAGTCGATGGCGGCCGGGGCCGCCTCGCTCTCGGATTCGTCGATCAGCTCGGGGACGTCGTCCTCGTCGTCGAGATCGTCGTCCGAGGGCAGGAGCGAGTCCTCCAGGCCATCCACATCGGCATCCTCGTCGTCGCCGTTGCGCGAGGCCCGGCTGGGCCGCTCGACACGCGTGACGAGATGTCGGATGACTTCTTCGGTGATGAGCAGGCTGTGCTCGAGTTCGACGAGCGCCTCAGGCGGCGACTCGAAGAGGACGATGTGGTACGAGCCCTCGCGGTGGTGGCCGATGGGGTAGGCCAACCGGCGGCGGCCCCACGGGGCCACCTTGATGATCTGGCCTCCCGCGGCCACGATCTGGCGAGTGGACTTGTCGATGACCGCCTGGCTCTTGTCGTCCGGGACCTCCGGACTGAGCACAAGCATGAGTTCGTATCGGCGCATGCGCGCAGGCACTCCTTCCAATGGGTATGCCCCGCCGACGGCACGGCCGGCGCGGAGCGGAAAGGAAACGGAGCGGTAGTCTAGCACGGGCTCCCGGATACCCGGCCCGGCGTCGGGTCGATGTATCCTCTGGTCATCCCTCGACTCCATCGCCACGCTATCTCGGAGTGCTCGTGCCCGCCAGTACCATCCTCCTGCTCGACGCCGATCCGACCTACAGCGAGTCCATCTCGGGGGCCCTGACCGCGGTCGGCTACACCGTCACCACGACCGCCGACGCGGACGAGGCATTCAGCAAGACGCCGGACAACCACCTGGTGATCCTGGACGTCGTGACCGGGCCCCGGTCCGCGGCCGAGCTGTGCCGCGAGATCCGCAACACGGCGACCATGGCCGCCATCCCGGTCCTGTGCATCGGCCAGTCCGACGATGTCGAGGAGCGCATCCGGTTCCTGGAGGCCGGCGCGGACGACGTCATCGCCAAGCCGTTCGACCCGCGTGAGCTCGAGGCGCGCGTCGAGGCGTTGCTCCTGCGGTTCCAGCGCTCGAAGGACCTCGCGCCGGTCATCTCCGCCGACGGGCTCACGATGGCCCGGGCGCGCCGGACGGTCGTCTGCTTCAGCCCGAAGGGCGGCGTCGGGACGACCACGATCGCCGTCAACATCGCCGCCGTCGCCGCGGCTCGCCGGCCGGGCCAGGTCGTCCTGATCGACCTCGACCTCCAGTTCGGTGGCGCCGCGACGCATCTCAACCTGACGCCCCGCCAGACCATCGCCGACGTCACGCGCGAGCCGGCCGCCCTGCGCGAGCCCGAGTTGCTGCGAACCTTCGCGGCCCATCATTCGAGCGGCCTGCACGTCCTGGCCGCCCCCGCATCGCCCGAACTCGCCGAGCTCATCACGCCGAACCACATCGAACAGCTGCTCAACGTCGCCCTCGAGGCATACGACCTGGTCGTGGTCGATGCCGGTTCGTATCTCGACGAGCGGGTCATGACCGCCTTCGAGCGCGCCGAGACGGTCGTCCTGCCGGTCTACCCGGAGATCGCCGCCCTCAAGGCGATGCACGGCCTGCTGGACTACCTCAACGAGGCCGGTTCGGTGGGCGGCAAGGCCACGTTCGTGCTGAACAACATGTTCGCCCGCGACATCCTGCGCCTGCGCGACATCGAGAGCGCGCTCGGCCAGCGCATCGCCGCCGACCTGCCGTACGACCCGTTCCTGTACCTCAAGGCGATCAACGAGGGCGTCCCGGTCGTGCTGGGCGCCCCGCGCACGGCCCCGGCCGAGCAACTCGCCAAGTTGAGCGGCAGCGCGTTCGGCGAGGATGGCTTCACGGTCCCGGCCGATGCCCCGAAGAAGTCGGGCGGCCTCTTCGGCGGACTCCGCCGAGGGTAGTTCCGGCGGTCCGCGGGCTCGCGCGGGCCTCGCGTCGTATCCAGCCACCACACGGCTCATATCGAGCGCGCGCTGACGTCGTTCACGTCTAGCCACCCCACGGCTCGTATCCAGCGCGCGAGCCGGTTCGCGTCGTGACGAGCCGCCACATGGCTCGTGTGCGCGGATCACCCTCGCGCCTAGCCGTGCGGCGGCTCAGTGCGATCCCCGATCGCCTGGCCCACGCTCACGAGCCGCTGGTCGGCGCTGATCCAGCTTCGGTACCAGCCGTGACACGGCTGGATGCCACGCATTTAGGAGCCGGACACTCCCGTCTCCCCGCGGCGACGGACTCGGCTACCCTTCGGGCGGAGCCGGAGTGGCGGAATTGGCATACGCAGCGGACTTAAAACCCGCGGCCCGCAAGGGCATCAGGGTTCGAACCCCTGCTCCGGCACCAGTCGGATCGCGAAGCAAGCAGCTCCCTCGCCCGTACGATCGCGATCAGCGCTCGGAGTGGACAGGTGTCAGCGGCCGGGATCCACGCCGACTCGATGCCCCTGGCGTCGATGGCGCATCGATGACGTCCGGTCCCTCGTCGATGTCGGCGGCCGTGGCGACATCGGCAGATGGGGCCCCGCGCCGGTCGAGCGTCATTTCGACACCTAGGCCGGCCACCGTATTCCTGCCGTTCGACTTCGCCTCGTAGAGCGCCTCGTCCGCGAGGCGGAGCAGGGTCATCCGATCGGCTCCCTGTTCCGGTGCGGAGGCGGTGCCGATGGAGATGGTGATCCGTGCGGTCGACCCTGGAGCCAGGCCGATGACGGTCGCTTCGGTCCTTGCTCTGATCCGCTCGGCGATGGACGCCGCCGCCGTGGGGCCGATCCCCGGCAGGAAGACAGCGAACTCCTCTCCGCCATAGCGGGCGGCGATGTCGCCCTCGCGCATGCACGAGCGCAAGACCGATGCGAACGCCTTCAGAGCTTCGTCGCCGGCCGGGTGTCCGTACTTGTCGTTGAACCGCTTGAAGTAGTCCACGTCCAGCATCAGGACGGACATCGCTTCGTCGGCGGCGCGAGCACCCATCGCCTCCTCGACCGACGCATCGAAGGCTCGGCTGTTGACCAGGCCCGTGCGCGGATCGGTGTTCGCCTGACCGTGCAGGGCTGCCAGCAGCCGGCGATTGCCGATCGCCAGGGCGGCATGCTCCGCGATGCGTGACACGCTGCCCTGGATGTCAAGCGGGAAGGCAGCCGATCCACGCCAATAGAGGTGGACCGCACCGACCGCCTCGCCGCTCACGAGGGGAACGCAGGCGAGTGTGCCGCTCGTTGCCGGATACACCGGGCAATGGACGGTCAGGGCGTCCGAGAGGTCCTCGGCCACGAACAGCGTGCCTCGCATCATGCCGGCACAACGGCCGAGGCCGTGCAGGGACAGGATCTCCGCGGGGGCATCACCCGTCGACACCTCGGGGAGGGCCCGGTCCATCGATCGATTGAGGAGATGCGTCACCGACGCATCCGGGCGGGCGATCCGGTCGAGCGCGATCAGGTTGGCCGAAGCGATCTCGCGGTCGTCGTCGGCGAACGATGTGACTTCGGTGAAACGGACCAGGACGCCGGCTCGGCCCGCTTCGCGCTCCAGGGCTCGGCCGAACCGTCGCACGACGACGAGGGCGACCCCGAACGCGATGAGCAGGAAGCCGAAGGCCGTACCGATCCCGACGACCTTGACGGCGTTGATCCCATCCTTGCGCTGATCGATGGCCTGCGCGGCAGCATCGAGGCTGGCGCCCAATCCGACGACGCTTTGATCCACGTCCAGGTGATCGCTCCCGGCCTGGGCGGCGAATCGGCTCAGAACCCCTGCGTCCCCGGCGGCGACAGCGGCAACGACCGGCGCGGCGATGCGTTCCCGCCAGCGCAGGCTGGCCGTGCCGACCTCGTCGACCGCGGACGTGATCTGCGGGTCGCCTACGACCTGGCCGCGCAACTGCGCCAGCGTGACGACCTGGCGCCCGGCGGCGTCGAGGTACCGCTGATGGGCCACCTCGCTTGTCGAGAGCACGTAGTCGTCCAGTGCGCTCTCCTGATCACCGAGGTCGCTGAGGACCGACGCTGCCGTTGCGTGGATCGACGACATGCGGGTGGTCGCGGTCGCGATGGCCTGCGCGTCTGCGTCGGTGATGACGAACACGATCGCCCCGACCGTGAACGACGCGACGGCCATGGTGGCGATCAACGCCAGCACGCGATCGTTCTTGGAGAGTCGCATGGCCATGCTCGGAGGCTAGGGACCCAGTGGCCCTCCGCGGAATCACCCGAAGGTCAGTCCCTGGACGGCTGAACGCGGCGTCCCAGCGCACCTATGCGGAGGACGAACCGCGTCGCGCGCGTAAACAGAAGCCCGCCGATCGCTCGGCGGGCCGTTGGTGCTCGTTGTGTGGAGGCGACGACCGGATTCGAACCGGTGAATAGAGGTTTTGCAGACCTCCGTGTTGAGCCACTTCACCACGTCGCCATGCTCCGATTGAGCACGGGTGAGGCTACCAGAGACGACCTCGGACCGCTGGTCCAGTACCCAAGGGAGTCAAAAGTGAGTCAAACTTTCAACCTCCGTCGCGCTCACGGGCCTCCCGTTCTAGACGCTCCAAAACAAGAACCGGGTCGATGGCCACGCTGAATGGCTGGTCACGGCTGGTGTAGGAACCTATCGGCTCCCACGACCAGTACGCCCCCTCCTTCCTGAACCGAAAGATGGAGCCACAAGCCGAGCACGGATGCTCCCAATACTCAACTGACTCCAACCTGCTGGACTGCAGGAATGCCTCGCCCTGCATGCAGCATGGGAAGAACGGCACGTACGTCACTGGCTTGCCGCTGAGCGTGCGCCCCTTGTGACGTGGCATCGCCATAGTCCCCTGCTTCGGGGCACCGGGTGGGTCGATGTAGATGACGTCGGGGTCCATCGCGAGGCAGTCTAGGGCACAGGGGGAGGCCCGGTCCTGCCCGGCAACGCTCGACTTCGAGGGCGTCGAACGGCTGGCTCGCAAGTAGCTCATCCCCCGCAGAGTCGGACGATGGCGCTACGCTGCCCAGATGGTGACCTTCGTGATCGGTGCTGGACCCGTCACGCCTGGACCGTCGGACGAGGCGATGACGTTCCACACCTTCCGTGGCTACTTGGCCGCGACATGCACTTGGACCGAGGCCCTTTATCCGCATGCCAATGGAGTCCTACCGGGCGTTGCAGAGGCAGTGAAGGCACAACCGTGGTCGTCCCGGACGCCGGCCGGGAAGGGCACGCTGACCAGGCGCGGCGCGGAGATCCTGCGGAACGCATGGGCGACCGAGGTGATCCTGAACTCGCCGCGGGTCCTCGGCGGTGACGACCTGATCGCCTTCGCGAATCTGTGGGCCCCGGTGCAGGCCTACTACGCGGTCTTCGAGGCCTTCACCGCCTTTGCTATGACGACCAGCAGCTCGGCTCCGCCAAAGTCGCACGCGGCCCTGCTCAAATGGGCCAGCACGAACGTCGGCAATCCGATGACGCCATTCGTGACGCCTTGGACGGCGCGGGTAGGTGGTCCGCCCGGCGGCTATGTCTTCGAGGGCTTCGGAGCGACCAACCCGGATCCAAAAATCAGCAATCTGATGCGACCGACTGTCGGCACCTCGCCGCACCTGCTGGCACTTGCCCTGAAGACCACCCGAGATGCGCAGATCCAAGACCACATCCCGTCGTGGCGCAAGGGACTGAAGACGAAGGCGGGAAATCCGCGCCAGACGCTCCCGCGAGCGGTGCTGCTGGCCAACGCAGCAAGGATGTCGCCGACCACCCTGTT
>Ga0302321_100004571_pt1 | contig 11999 bp, 5 predicted proteins | sample Fen_T0_1_FD_202505 | JGI IMG/M metagenome (GOLD analysis project Ga0302321, IMG submission 202505) | Peat permafrost microbial communities from Stordalen Mire near Abisko, Sweden - Fen_T0_1 | ecosystem: Environmental > Terrestrial > Soil > Wetlands > Permafrost | place: Sweden: Abisko...
AAACGTCGTGCCCTTGCCCATCTCGGTTTCGAAAGTCAACGAACCGCCGTGCTGGTCGACCACCACCGCACGGGCCAGGGCCAACCCCTGTCCTGTGCCTTTGCCAACCTCTTTGGTGGTGAAGAACGGGTCGAAGATCCTGCCGCGCACGGTCTCGGGGATCCCGGTGCCCGTGTCGCTGATGGCAACGACCACCACGCTTCCTTCCAGATACGTGCGCACTCGGATAACACCACGTTGACCGGTCTGGCCGACCACATCGCCGATGGCATGTGCGGCATTCACCAGCAGGTTCAAGAAGACCTGATTGAGATCGCTCACGAAACACGGTACCGCGGGAATCTTCCCGAAATCCATCTCGACCGTGGCCACGTACTTCAGCTCGTTGGTGGCCACGGTCAGCGTGTCGCGCAACGCTGCATTCAGATCGGCCGTGGCGCGCTCGCCGCGATCCGGATGGGCGAAAGCCTTCATGGACTTCACGATCCTCGCAACCCGGCCGACGCCATCAAGGGTCGAGGCAATTGAGGTGACGACATTCGTCCGGAGGTACTCGAGGTCGGCCAGGTCTTCCTGCTGCTTCAGCCCTTCGAGGTCTTTCGCGGACAAGGGGGCGCCCGCCGCCTTCGCGCACGCTGTTCGGTAGCTGTCACACAGCGCGATGAGTTGCTCAAACGCACCCGATAGAAAATTGACGTTGTCCCCGACAAATTGGATAGGCGTATTGATCTCGTGCGCGATCCCAGCCGCCAATTGGCCAATAGACTCCAGTTTCTGGGAATGGCGCAGTTCAATTTCGAGTTGGTTTTGCGCGGTGACATCCACGAAGCTTGCGATCACGAACGCCGCCTCTTCCTCATCGTCCCGAAGCGCCGTCAGCCCAACGTCGGCGAGCACCACATGTCCATCCTTGGCGATCAGCCGACGTTGCTCCCGATTCGTCGACAGCTTTCCCGAATTGAGTTCTTTGTACACTCCCTGGGTGGCTGCCCCTTCGTCGGGTGGCATGAACTCCCAAAGAAACTTGGCGAGCGTTTCCTGCGGAGAGAACCCGATGATGTCTTCGAGCGCCCTATTGATCTCGATGAAGCGGCCTTCCCAGTCAGCGATGGCCAGTCCGACCGGCGCGGCCCGCAGAACATCTGTGAGCTTCTCGTGTTCCCGGGACAGCTTTACCTTCAGCTCCTGAACCTCATGCGACGCCAGTTCGACCGACTGTTCGACCAAATCTCGCTCGCGCTCGATTGCTTGGTAGGCACGGCCAATCTCATCGACCAGCGCTTTCCACGCTTCTTTGCTTGGCGGCGTTTCTTCGTCCAGCCCAAGCTGACGCAATTGCGGTTGGAGCAGCCGATGAAGCATCGCTAGCTCTTGCAAGGCGTGGTCATCTTCACACCACGCTTCGCCCTATCAGCGTGGTTCTCTTTGGTTCGGCTGGGGCAAAGACCACCAGCGGCTCCCGTATGCTGCCCGGGGCCATGTTGCGCAGACGGTACAAGAGCCCGGGTGTTACTTCGTGGCCGCGAGCCACCAGCAGCAGGCCGGTGGTCGACATCACATCCTGGACCAGGAACATCCCAGGCCGCACAGCCGCCAGTCCGACCTCGCTCAGCCCCTGCGTGACCGTCTTGCTCTTCAGGCGGGCCAAGACTTCTAGCAGTTTCGGATCGTAGCGGCCTTTTCGACCCTGCAAGGTGCCGATGGCGAGAGCGGGATCGCTGCCTGCCGCCTCAAGCGTGTCGTAGTCGAGGACGAGCCTGAGAATGCGAGCGCCCAAAGGGATCGACTCGCCCTGCACAGCACTGTGTGCAGGGCCCGAGCCGTCGAAATTCTGGTCCTGCGCCTGCAAGATGGCCCGCACGGCCTCAAGCCGCGGAATGCTCTCCAGAAGCTGGAGAGACAAGGCCGGCAGACGTTGGGTCAGCTCAGTTTCCTCGGCATTGAGCGGCTTGCCGTAGTAGAGCTTCTCATTGGTTGCAGCGGGAAGGGTGACGCAGCCGATCTGCGATAGCATGACCGCCACCTCGATCTGCCAGGTGAGCGGCACGCCGAGACCGGCGACCAGGTCCGACGCCTGTCCCTTGAGGCGCATGGCGCGGCCGAAGGCAAGAGGGTTGGTGAGCGATAGAATCTCAGTGAGAGCCTTGATGCTTCCGCGCAACGTCTTTTCCAGCAACTCTCTCTCGGCCGTGATCAGCCGGTGTTGGTCGGCCGCGGCCTGGATGGCGGAAAGGAATATCTGGGGACTGCACGGCTTGGTCAGAAATCGAAAGACCTGTCCGTGGTTGACCGCCGCGATCGCGGAATCGAGGTCGGCCTGTCCGGTAAGCAAGATGCGGACGGTGTCAGGCGAACGCTGCTTGACCTGGCTCAAGAAAGCCGCGCCATCCATTTCGGGCATGCGCATGTCCGAGACCACCACCGCAGGCGGATCGTCTCCGTCGATGATGGCCAATCCCTTCTGGCCATTGATCGCGGTCGAAACCCGGTAGTAGCGCCGCAGGTTCAAGACCAGTCCTTCCAGCACTCTGGGCTCGTCGTCAACACACAGTATATGGGTTTGCTCAGGCATGTCGGTCCTCGCTTGAATCGTCCATTGTCGTTTGGGCAACCTTCGTCGCCGCTGCGCGCATTCCTGAAAGCTGGGCTTCGTCGATGCCGATGCCGGCCAGATAGTCGAGATCCAGCTTCTGCTCGACTGTACGGTTGCCTCCCAATTCGGAGGCCAGGTGGTCAGCGACGTAGATGATGTCCACCAGCTCGACCGCGGAATGGGCAAGCAGGCGCGGCTCCTTGTGGTAGGCGACGGCTTCCATAATGGGGTGGGGCAATCCCCACAGGCCAAGGAGATAGGCGCCCAGCAGTGTGCGATCGACCACCGAGCCAGGGCTTTGGCCAGGCGTCTCCTTGACCTTCACCAACCAGCCCACCTCATGAAGCACGCCGGCCAGGAACGCCTCCTCCGCCTTCTTCGCGTCCTTCGCCTCGATTTGCCGCGCAATCTGTCCGGTCAGAAGCGAGTGGTTCTGCAAGGCCAGCAGGGCCGCCTCTGAAAGCCCAGAGGATCCGGCCGCGGTGGAGAAGGTCTCGAGGGCCAGGGCGAGATTCTTGATGGTCACGATCCCGAGGTAGGTGACGGTCTCGCCCAACGAGGAGATTCTTCTTGGTAGTCCAAAAAAGGCCGAGTTCACCAGTTGCAGGAGCTTCGCGCACAGGCCGACGTCGTGCTCGATGATCCGGGCGACAACGGCGACACTGGAATTGGGCGCCATCAACGCCTCATTGAGTGCAACGTAGGTCTTGGGCGCGGCCGGAAGCATCTCAACCTTGCCGGCGCTGGCACGCAAGTCATCGCTGTTCAGAATGGCCTGCAGGCGGCACGCCCGATCGACCACCTGCTGCAACAAGGCCGGATCGCAGGGCTTGGACAGAAACATGTGAGCGATGAACACAGACTTCATCACGCTCTCAAGCTCGGTCTGGCCCGAAAGGATCATCCGGACAGCCTGGGGCTGAAGCTGCTTGATCTTGGCAAGCAAGGTCGCGCCATCCATGCGGGGCATGCGCATGTCACTGACCACGACGTCGAAAGGCCCTTCGGCTACTTTGGCAAGCGCCTCGTCCGGGCCAATGGCGAAGACCATGTCCCATTCACGGCGCTTGGTCCGCAAGACATTGCGAAGGCCAGTGAGGACATTGGGATCGTCGTCTACGAACAGGATTCGTTTCAGTGTGTTCGCTGCCTGTGCCATGTCATGCCTTAGCCCCTCACGGTCAATGGTCCGACGGTTCGCCTATTTGGCCTGAGTCCCCCCTCGGCGTTCAGTCACACGAGATGCATCGGCAGAACCGCCCCAGGCTTGACCTGCGGTCGCCCACTGGCGCGCCGGACCCATCGACGGTTGTAACGCGTGTCGGCGGCGGTGACTCCACTTTTCTCCTCTCGCTGCCGAAACAGAAGAGGTGAGGGACAGCGTGACCAATGATGTAGAAGGCAGCAGCGTCCTCATCGTGGACGATGCGCCCGAGAGTCTGCGACTCTTGAGCGCAATTCTGACCCGCGGTGGTCTGGTCGCGCGACCGGTTACTAGCGGCAAACTCGCCATCGAGGCAGCCGCGGCGGATCCTCCTGATCTCGTCCTGCTGGACGTGCTCATGCCGGAGATGTCCGGCCTGGAGATCTGCCGACAGTTCAAGCAGGACCCGCGCCTGCGCGATGTTCCGGTCATCTTCATCAGCGCGCTTGAGGGCGTCGACGACAAGGTCGAGGCATTTCGCGCTGGCGGCGTCGATTATGTCTGCAAGCCGTTCCAGGAGCAGGAGGTACTAGAACGGATCAAGACTCACTTGCGTCTGAGCCGGATGCATACGGATCTCATTGCCCGCGCCGCCTTGTATGCCCGTCACTCGCGCCACACCGTTCTCCTCGTCGATGACGACATCCAGTTCCTGCGCATCCTGGGCGAGATTCTGTCCCGAGACAGCCTGGATGTGCTCACCGCCCAGGACGCGGCGCAGGCGGCTGCTCTGCTGGAGAAAAGCCTGCCCTGCATGATCTTCCTGGACGTGGAAATGCCCGGCATGAACGGCCTTGCGCTGTGTCGCCGGCTCAAACACCACCCACGCACGGCTCACGTGCCGGTTGTGCTGGTCAGTTCCAGAGTGGATGAAAGTGACGTCAAGGCGGGGCTTGCTGCTGGCGCGGTCGACTACATCAAGAAGCCCTTCGACATGGATGAGGTGCGCACGCGGGTGCGCATGCAGATCCGCCTGCACGAGGCCATGATCGACCAGCAGCGCATCAACAAGTACCTGGAGGTCATCAGCGCTGCCGCGAGCGACGCCATCATCGGCATCGGCCAGGACGGTGCGATTTGGCACTGGAACCAGGCCGCTGAACGCATCTTCGGATACACCTGCGACGAGGTCATCGGACGCGACCTGCACGCGCTCATTGCGCCGAGCCGGCTCGACGAAATCCATGGCAACGCGTTCCCGCTGTTCACGGCCAGCGCTGAGACGGCCGCCCTGCACAGGACCATCGAGTTGACGGCGATCAGAAAGACTGGCGAGGAGTTTCCCGTCGAGCTCTCGCTGGCCCCCGCAGAGATCGATGGCCAACCGTGCGCGGTGGGGATCGTCCGCGACATCACCGAGCGCAAGCAGGCTGAGGACGAATTGCGATCGGCGAGAGCCTTTCTCGACAGCGTCATCAACGCAATCGCGGACCCGATTTTCGTCAAGGATGAAGCGCGGCGTTTCGTGCTCGTCAACAGTGCACTGTGCGCCATGGTCGGTCGTGCGAGAGAGGTCCTGCTTGGTCAAGATGGCGACGATATGTTCCCCGAGGAACAGGTCGCGGTCTTCCGGGAAATGGATGCCAAGGTCCTGGAAACCGGCGAGGAGAACGTGAACGAGGAGTCTCTCAGCAACCTGTCCACTCGAGAGGTGCGCACCATCGTCACGCGCAAGACCCGCTATATCGATCCGACCGGCAAACGGTTTCTGGTGGGAGTGATCCGCGACATCACCGACCACACGCGGCTGGCAACCGAGCTGGGACACGCGCGCAAGCTGGAAGCGGTGGGTCAGCTGGCATCGGGCATCGCCCATGAGATCAACACGCCGACCCAGTACGTGGGTGATGGCGTCCACTTCTTGAAGGAAGCCTTCGAAGGCTACCGGCGGCTGGTGGGCCAGTACCGGCGCGCCGTGGAAGTCCTCGAGAAGGCCGGCCGGCAGGACGCGCTGGTCAGCGAGATCCACGCGACCGAGGAGGACGTCGATCTTTCCTACCTGGAAGCGAATGTGCCGGGCAGCTTCGAGAGCTGCCTGGACGGCGTCTCTCGCATCTCGACCATCGTACGGGCCATGAAGGAGTTCGCCCACCCCGACCAAAAGGAAATGGCCCCCGCGGACCTGAACAAGGCTTTGCAAACCACGCTGGCCATCGCCAAGAACGAGTACAAATATGTGGCTGAGGTCACCACCGAGTTCGGCGACCTGCCGTCGGTCGTCTGCCACGTGGGCGACCTGAACCAGGTCTTCTTGAACCTCATCGTCAACGCGGCCCACGCCATTGGCGACGTGGTGGGCAAGGGAGGGAGCAAGGGCAAGATTCGCATCAGAACTTGCAGCGAAGGCGACATGGTGCGCGTCGATATTGCGGACAACGGGTCAGGAATTCCGGAGGTAATCCGCCATCGCATCTTCGAACCCTTCTTCACCACCAAAAGTGTGGGCAAGGGCAGTGGCCAGGGCCTGGCAATCGCGCGTTCCATCGTCGCCACCAAGCATCGCGGCTCGCTGACCTTCGAAAGCGAAGTCGGCAAAGGGACGACGTTCACCATCCGGCTGCCCACCGGTGACAGCCCCGGTGCGTGAGGCGGGGCATGACAACCTCGACGGGAAACCATGATGATGGAGTGGAACCCGGCCAAACGAGATCCGTGCCTCTCCCCGAAGGGCGAGGGCGCGGCGAAGCCGCGGGGATTGGAGGCGGGTGTGGTGGCCCCGAAGTGCCCCAGGCTGAGAGGCCGCCGACGTCCGCGTCAGCGGGTGAGGGGCCGCTCGCACCGAACCTGCCGCGCGCGCGCGGGTGGAGGCTCCTTGCCGTCTTGCCGGTTCTCCTCGGGCTTGGCATCGTGGGCCTTGCGGTGCCCGATCGGTCTTTCGACAACCAGCGGGAGCAGCTTTCGCGACGGCTTTTGGTCGAGCGCAACAACATCGAGCCTCTGACCAGCATCCGGCGCGACGCGCGCAAGACCTATGTCGCGCTGCTTGAGGGATGGTTGGCGCCTTCGCAGCAGTGGCCGAAGCTCGCGAACGGGCTCCAGTCGGAGACGGCTGCGCTGCTGCTTTCAGCGCGAGACTTCCTGCAGGGAATTGCCCTGACAACGGCCGAGCACCGGCAGCGAGCGGCGCTCGCCACCGATCTTGCCGCTTGGTCTGCGTTCATCGGTCGGGTGGTCGAGTCGGCCGCGGGACCGGAGATGGGACAGCAGGCTCGCGAGCACCTTGCCAAGATCGATCGGGATTGCACTGCGATCCTGACCGCCAACATCGACGATGCGAGCCAGGATGATGCCGCCCGAGAAGCGCTGAACCGGAAGGACGGCCGGGGCCACGTCGCCATCGTCGTACTGCTGGCGCTGCTCCTCGTCTACCTTCTGGTGTGGTACCTGCGGAACCTGACCACGAAGATGGTTACACAAGCCCATCGCCGGCAACAGGAAGAGCAGAGCCGGATCCTGGAGCGCATGGTGCGCGAGCGCACGGCCGAGTTGGTAGCGGCCAACCACGAGTTGAGCCAGAGCACATCGCTTCTGCGCGAGAGCGAGCGGCGCTTTCAAACGACCTTCGAGCAGGCCGCCATTGGCATGGCGATCGTCGGCCCCGACGGGAAGCTGATTCAAGTAAACCGCCGCCTCTGTGCGATGGTCGGGTACACAGCCGACGAGCTGCTCACGCTACGCTTTCATGACCTCACGCATCCGGACGACCTTGCGGCTGACCTGGTCTCGCTCCGCGCCATGCGCTCAGGCGAGATGACCAGCTATTCGAGGTGCAAGCGCTATGTCCGCAAAGATGGGGACATCGTCTGGATCAAACTTGCCGTGGCCACGGTCCGAGACGAGGCTGGCCACAAGCTCGACTACTTTGTGTCGGCGTTCGAGGACATCACCGAGGCCAAACGGTCCGAGGCGGCCTTGCAGGAGAGCGAGGAGAAGTTTCGCCGTCTCTTCGACTCCGCCCATGACGCCCTCATGACGCTGGAGCCGCCCACCTGGCGGTTTACCGACGGCAACCCGGCCGCCCTGGCCATGTTCAAGGCGAAGAGCGTTGCGGAATTCACTTCGCGCGGGCCCTACGATCTGTCGCCCGAGAAACAGCCGGACGGGCACGCATCCGGCGACGGGGCTCTAGAGATGATTGGCACGGCAATGCGCGAAGGCTCCGCCTATTTTGAATGGACGCACAAGCGGATCGACGGCCAGGAGTTTCCCACGACCGTGCTTATGACCCGCATGGAACAGGGCGGAAAGCCCTTCCTCCATGCGACGGTCAGGGACATTTCCAAGGAGAAACAATTGGAGCTCGAGCTGGGACACGCGCACAAGCTCGAGGCGGTCGGCCAGCTCGCCGCGGGCATTGCCCACGAGATCAACACGCCGGCCCAGTTCGTCGGCGACGGCGTCCACTTCCTAAGAGAGGCCTTTGAAGGCTACCAGCGGCTGGTGGGTCACTATCGGCACGCCGTGGAAGCTCTTGCGACGGCGGGCGGGCAGCAGGCACTGGTCAGCGAGATCCGAGCGATGGAGGAGGACATCGACCTCACTTACCTCGAGGCAAACGTGCCAGGCAGTTTCGAGAGCTGCCAGGACGGCATTTCCCGCATTACCACCATCGTGCGGGCAATGAAGGAGTTCGCCCACCCCGACCAGAGGGAAAAGGCCAGCGCCGACTTGAACCAGGCCTTGAGCACCACGCTTGCCGTGGCCAAGAACGAGTACAAGTACGTGGCTGACGTCGCGACCGAGCTGGGCGATCTGCCGCCCGTGCTGTGCCATGTGGGCGATCTCAACCAGGTCTTCTTGAATCTCATCGTCAACGCGGCCCACGCCATCGGGGATGTGGTGGGCCAGGGAGGAGGCAAGGGCACGATTCGCATCAAGACTTCGCAGGAAGGCGACCTGGTGCGCATCGACATTGCCGACACGGGTGCAGGAATTCCCGAGGCTATCCGCCCGCGGATCTTTGACCCGTTCTTCACCACCAAGGAAGTGGGCAAGGGCACCGGCCAGGGCCTGTCCATCGCTCGCTCCATTGTCATGACCAAGCACAACGGCTCGCTGACCTTCGAGAGCGAGGTAGGCAAAGGCACCACGTTCACCATCCGGCTGCCGATTGGGGACAGCTCCAATTTGCAAAGCGGGGCATGACCACGTCGACGGCGAACGATCGGCCTGAGCAAAGTCCTCCCCGCCGGGTCGTCAGCATTCGCGGAGGGTTGCTGATTTCCTTTGCGCTGGTCGTGGTGTTGGTGGTGGGCAGCTTGTTGACGGCGTCGCTTATCGGCACAAAGCGTATGGCGCGCGACGTGGCCGGCTCCCTCATGTTCGCACTGGGGCGAGATGCGGAATTCCGGCTGCACGACCTTTTCGAGCCACCCCGGCAAAAAATGATCGAGGACTATGCGGCGATCCGGCAGGGTCGCTACTCGGTGAAGGACGCACAGGCGCGGCGGGAACTGCTGATTCCGGGGATGTTTGCCTTGCCCAAGGTCGATGCCATGGTGCTCGCCGATCTCGAGGGTGGGCATTTTCTCATCCAACGCTACAGTGAACTGGTCCGCCGCTCCGCGCTGCTTTCGACTGTGGCGGAGCGTTTGCCGGTCTCCGATCCCCGCCGTTTGCAATTCGCTATGCGGGATTTCCGGCCCGCCGAATGGGGTGAAACCAGTCACTGGGTACTGTGGGAGGAGGCTGGACGCCAGATCGTGCAGAAATGGAATCTGTCCTTGTCCGGCTACGACGCCCGCCAGCGCCCCTGGTACAAGGCAGCCATGGCCGCGTTTCGGGATCAAACCCTGCCCGAGGCGCAGGCCGCCGCATCGAGCCTGATAGCCTGGACGGGAGTCTATTCGCTTTTCACGACAAAGGCCGCCAGCATCTCAGCGGCCGTCGCCGCGCGCGACCCGTCGGGCGAAATCCTGATCGTCAGCTACGACTTGCCCCTGGATGAGATCGCGCAGTTCACGAGGTCCGTGCGACCCTCGCCGCGCGGGATGATGTTTGTGTTGACCGACGACGGAAGATTGCTCGGTCCGCCGCGAGAGACCCTGACCGACAACAAGCCGGACGCCGACGTGCCCGCGCTACAACTGGTTGCTCAAAGCGGCTCTCCGCACGTGGCGGCCGCGGTGGCGACTTGGCAGGCCGACCACGGAGGCCGGCCCGATCGCTTTCGCCTCGCGCTTGACGGCGAAACTTGGTGGGTGGGATTCACGCCGTTCGAAATCGGTTCCGGGCACCGTTTCTGGATCGGCGTGCTGCTGCCCGAGTCCGACCTCATTCCGGTGGCCGGCCAGAATCAGTGGTTCATCGTCGGGGTCGGACTTCTGACCCTGCTTATCGCTGCCGGCCTGGCGCTGAGCCTTGCCCGCTGGTTCTCGAAGCCGCTGGCCGCGCTGGCCGCGCAAAGCCGTCGTATCGCCTCGCTCGACCTGACCGAAACCGCACCGGTGCGCTCCCGCCTCGGCGAGCTAGATCTTCTGTCCATCGCGCTCGGCGAGATGCGAGATGCCCTGCGCAGGTACATCGTAGAACGCGACCTATCCCGGCAGGAGGGACACGCGCGCAAGCTCGAGGCGGTCGGCCAGCTCGCCGCGGGCATTGCCCATGAAATCAACACACCGGCCCAGTACGTGGGTGACGGCGTCCACTTCCTAAAAGAGGCGTTTGAAAGTTACCAGCGGCTGGTTGCCCCGTACAGCCGCGCCGTGGAAGTTCTTGCGACAGCCGGCGGGCACGAGGCGCTGCTGAGCGAGATCCGGGAGATAGAGGAGGAGATCGACCTCGCCTACCTCGACGCGAATGTGCCTGGCAGCTTCGATAGTTGCCAGGATGGCATCAACCGCATCACGACCATCGTGCGGGCAATGAAGGAGTTCGCCCACCCCGACCAGAGGGAAAAGGCCAGCGCCGACTTGAACCAGGCCTTGCAGACCACGCTCGCCGTGGCCAAGAACGAGTACAAGTACGTGGCTGACGTCACCACCGAGCTGGGCGACCTACCGCCCGTGCTGTGCCATGTGGGCGACTTGAACCAGGTCTTCTTGAACGTAATCGTCAACGCGGCCCACGCCATCGGCGATGTGGTGGGCCAGGGAGGAGGCAAGGGAACGATCCGCATCACGACTTCGCAAGAAGGCGACCTGGTGCGCATCGACATTGCCGACACGGGCGCAGGAATTCCCGAGGCTATCCGCCCGCGGATCTTTGACCCGTTCTTCACCACAAAGGAAGTGGGCCAGGGCACCGGCCAGGGCCTGTCCATCGCTCGCTCCATTGTCATGACCAAGCACAACGGCTCGCTGACCTTCGAGAGCGAGGTGGGCAAAGGAACCACCTTCACCATCCGGCTGCCAATTGGGGGCGACGGAGTCGCGTAGCGGCTGCATGTTCCAAACTGTATCTGGCGGCATCACACGCCCCGCAAGATTTGCGCGCAGATGCCCCGAAGAAAGGAGGAGTAAGCGGGTGCCAAGTCTGCGTCGGCATGAGACAATTATAAACCGTTAGTCAGTTCTGAGGGGACAGTGTGATGAGCCACGGGACCGAAGAGCGCGACCGGCTGGTGCGGGAGAACGAAGCCCTTCGAAGCCAGGTCGCAGCGCTGAAGGCTGAGGCGGAACGCTTCAAGGCGGCCCCCTGCCTTATTGACGGCAGCGCGATCAGTTTGCCCGCCGAGAACCCCAATCCGGTGCTGCACTTTGCCGCCGATGGCACTCTGTTGTACGCCAATGCTGCCAGCGCATCCTTGCTCGACCAGTGGCGCTGTCCGATCGGTGGCAAGCCTCCAGACGATGTGCGCCAGGCGATCGTGCAAGCGCACGAGACCGGAGCAACCCGAGAAGTCGAGGCCAGCGTCGGCGGCATCTTCTATTCGCTCGCAATTGTGCGGGTGCGTGGAACGGACCACGTCAACGCGTATGGGAGCAACACAACCGCAAGCACGAAGGCGTTGGTTGCCTTGCGGGCGAGCGAACAACAGTTCCGGGATACCTTTGAGCGCGCCAGCATCGGCCAGTCGATGACCGGGCCCGATGGGAGACTGCTCAAGGTCAATCAAGCACTGGCTGACATGCTGGAGTTTTCCATCGAGGAGTTGCAGCAGCTCACCGCCAGCCAGATCACTCACCCTGATGATTTGGCCGAAACCCAGGAGTGCATTCGATCTCTCTTTGCCGGCGAGCGCCACACCTACCGAACGGAGAA
>Ga0302321_100004572_pt1 | contig 11998 bp, 9 predicted proteins | sample Fen_T0_1_FD_202505 | JGI IMG/M metagenome (GOLD analysis project Ga0302321, IMG submission 202505) | Peat permafrost microbial communities from Stordalen Mire near Abisko, Sweden - Fen_T0_1 | ecosystem: Environmental > Terrestrial > Soil > Wetlands > Permafrost | place: Sweden: Abisko...
GAGGCACCATGGCCGCATTCGTCACCCAGCCCGCACCCGACTTCAAGGCCGACGCCCTGGTCAACGGCGAGTTCAAGCAGGTTTCGCTGTCCGACTACAAGGGCAAGAAGGTCGTCCTGTTCTTCTACCCCCTCGACTTCACCTTCGTCTGCCCCACGGAGATCCTGGCCTTCGCCGATTCCCTCAAGGAATTCGAAGCCCGCAACACCCAGGTCATCGGTGTCAGCGTCGATTCCAAGTTCAGCCACCACGCCTGGGTCAACACCCCCCGCAAGGAAGGCGGCATCCAGGGCGTCACCTTCCCCCTGGTCTCCGACCTGAACAAGACCATCGCCCAGGACTACAACGTGCTGCTGCCCGCCGGCATCGCCCTGCGCGGCCTGTTCATCATCAACAAGGACGGCATCCTGAAGCACATCACCGTGAACCACAACGACCTGGGCCGCAGTGTGGAGGAAGTCCTCCGCCTCCTCGACGCCGTCGACTTCAGCGAAACCCACGGCGAAGTCTGCCCCGCCAACTGGCACAAGGGCGAAAAAGCCATGAAGCCCAATGCCGAGGGCCTCAAAGCTTACGTTGCCGCAAAGTAAATTGGGCACCACCACGATGGAGGGGCGCCGAAAGGCGCCCTTTCTGCTTCATTGCTTTTTGGAAGGCCATGAGGTTGAAGCAGGAGCGAAAAGCGACCGTCGCGCGAAGCGCGATGGCCCGAAGGGCGAGGCCCAGGAGGGGCCGAGTCAGGCCGAACGTCAGAGGGATTGAAGGCCTACGTCTCCGCCAAATAGTTCGGCAGAGAACGTACGCAGCGGGCGCCGACTGGCGCCCGCGGTGTGTACGCAGAGGCGAAATGGCCCCATCGGGGCAATGACCATCCGACAGTAGCGAAGCGAATGGAGGATAGGACGGAATCCGCGAAGCGGATTGCCGCCCGCAGGGCGAGGGGCGGAGCCCCGAGTCAGGCCCAATGCCGAGGGCCTCAAAGCTTACGTTGCCGCAAAGTAAATCGGGCACCACCACGATGGAGGGGCGCCGAAAGGCGCCCCTTCTGCTTCATTGCTTTTTCGAAGCCCATTGGCTCGAAGCATCAGCGCAGTAATCCCGTCAGGCCTGGCGAGACAGACCCTCGGCTAATGCTTTGCTTCCGCTCGCCTGGAGGCTGCGCGGACGATCTGATCGGTGGCGACAAAGGCGACGATCAGGAACAGGACGAGCAGAACGGTCATGGTCGGCCTCCCGGTCTAGTGTTTGATGTGGGATTCTTTGTGCTGCAGGACGAGCTCATGGATCGCCGCTCCGAAAATCCAGACGATCAGCACGACGGCTGCGATTCCAAGGGCGCTGTTCGTGATATTCAGCATGAGCGTTTCCGGATTTCTCCAATTGGCCAGATTGAACATGTAGACCTCCTGTAAGAAGTTCACTGAGGGGAATTGCCGCCTACGAAGGCTTCAAGTCTTCGCCTGCGCGGGAGAGGAAGATGGGCTCGGGCCGCTGGATTTGGGTCTCGGTTCGAATCGGCGGGCTGGCTGCCGCGGTTTCGAACACCGGAAGGTGCTTGACGATGAAGGAGAAGGCGGTAAATCCGACCGCTGTGATCCCAAGCATGATGAAAATTTCTATCAGGGACGGGAAGTAGGTCTGCGTCGGATATTGCTCCAAGCCGGTAATGGCGGTGTTCATCCGATTGATGGCAAAACCGAGCACAACCATCAGGGTGGCGACATACAGGCCCTGGCGCGACGTCCGGATTCGATCAAACAGCAGCAGTACGAACGGAACCACGAACCCGATCAGGATTTCCGCATAGAACGCAATGCTGTAATAGGTGAGGGTCGTCAGCTCGCGCAGCATGCCTCGCGAAAGCAGATCCTGGAACCGCACGACAAAGTACACGGCCAGGGCAATGGCGATGATCTTGGCCAGGTTTGCGCGAAGCTGGGGCGGCAGGACGTCGCGCCCGCCCCGCGAGAAGATAAGGCATTCGAGCACCACCATCGAGATGCCAGAGGCGATGCAGGAGACGAAGAAGAGCACCGGCAGCATCGGCGTGTACCAGAGGGCGTGCAGGCGATTGGGGACGATCAGGTACAGGGAGCCGAACGAGGACTGATGCAGCGTGGACAGCAGGACCCCGAAGATCATCAGCGGCAGGGAAATGGTGTGGATCCACTTGATGGGCGCATGGATGTTCAGCTTTTCCAGAATGATCGGGGCGAATTCCAGGGAGAGCACGGACGTATAGAGCATGAGACACCAGCTGATCTCACACATCACCGAGTGGGGATTCCACATGACCAGCGGATGCCAGAAGTGGTCGGGGCGCCCGAGGTCGATGATGAGCACCAGGACCACCAGCAGATAGCCGATGAAGGCAGTCAAGATCGCAGGCCGCACGATCGGTTCATACTCCTTGGCGTGAAAAAGGTTGACGGCCGCCACGATCGTGAACCCCGACGCGGCCAGACCGATCCCGAGGAAGTCGAATCCGATCCAGAGCCCCCATGGGAATTCATCCGTGAGGTTGGTGGTGGCGCCGAGCCCGAACGTGAACCGGGCCGCGGCTGCGACGGCTCCGGCCAGGATCAGGGTGGTGGCGATCGGGTGCCATCGGGTCATTCGCGGCAGGCCTAGGATGCTCATGGTTTGTCCTCATGCCGGTCGGACCGGTCCTTGTTCTGGGAAGCTTCGAAGGCCTGCACTTCGCTACGCCGGTTGGTGATCCACCAGATGCCCCCAAGCAGCACTCCACCCACGGAAAGCACGTTGGGAACTTTGGAGAGGGCGCTCATGGTCAGCATGGGCATGGGGATCTTCCCGAGCCGGGAATCGAAGCCCAGCTGCTCAAACGGCACCGGACTGATATAGAGCATGGAGGTGCCGCCGACGTCCTCTTTGCCGTAGATCTTGGGGACGAACTTGGCCGGCTCGGAATTGATCCTGTGGGTCGCCTCCGCCAGCAGTTCCTCGCGATCGCCGAACTTGGTCGCCCCGGTCGGGCAGGCCTCGGCGCAGGCGGGCTGGAGTCCCTTGGCCAGCCTGGAAGCACAGAATTTGCACTTCTGGATGCGTGGCTTGGTGCTGCTCCATTCGTATTTCGGCACGTGGAATGGGCAGGCCTGCAGGCAGTAGCGGCACCCGATGCATTTTTCGCCATCGTAGGCGACGGGGCCGGCCTCGGTTTTGGTGAGCGCGCCCACGGGACAGACCGACACACACGTGGGGACGTCGCAGTGCTGGCACATGCGGCGGATGTACAGATCGTTGTACTTGCTCAGAGCCGTATAGGCCGTCAGGGACAGGTACTTTTCTTCCTCTGGAGGGAGCTTGTTTTCCGCCTTGCAGGCACCCTGGCAGGCGTTGCAGCCAACACAGAGTGTCAGATCAATTAGCATGGCTTTCTTTTGATTCATCATCTCATTCCACCCATCAGGGAAAAAACAGCATTCATATTGTTGATTGCAAACAGCTTTAACAACCAACACGTTGCCTATAGATCAAGTCGCGTGCCAGGATGGGCAGATCGCCATCCAGAATCAGATCTGTTTGAATGATTAGTTTTAACTAAATGAGATCTATCGAAACGGGCCCAGGCCGTGGCCTGCCCGCCGCGCCAGGGCGCAGAACCGTCAAATGCGACGGATGTGGGTTTCTTCGCAGCTGCCACGGCTCAAAAAGGACCCCGCGAAGAAAATCGTGATTCGCTGGTCGCGCAGGGAAAAAGGCCTACACTAATTGATGACCGCTGTGTAATCAACGGACAGTCAGAGGCTATAATGCCAATGTACCCTGGACCTTACGCATTCCATCTCGCCAGAACCTCTGGGGTCCGTTTTCGCTTCGATCCGGTACGAGGCAAACGAAACCGATCGCTCGCGGCGCACGTCTCCGACCTTCTCCTGAAGCGGACGGAAATGAATGCCATCCTCGACACCACCCCGAACGCCGTCTGCATCGTGTCCAAAGACAGGCTCACACGGTGCAATCCCGCAGCGCTCCGGCTGTTCGGTGTCGCTTCCCTCGAGGAGTTGCGAAAGACCTTCGGGTGGAAGGGGGAGGGGTTCACCCTCCGCTGGCCCGATAGCCAGGTTCCCCTCCGGGAGGAGGAGCGGCCCCTTTCGCGTGCCCTCCGGGGTGAGCGGGTCACCGAAGTCGTGCTGGCCATTCACGCAAGTACCGGAGCGGAGCTCATCTTGAGGATCACGGCCGCGCCCATCCTGAAGATGGGCCGGATCATTGGCGCGGTCGGCGTCCACTCGGACATCACCTGGGGCAAACAGGTGGGGATCTTCCCACCTGTTTCAGGCCGGGAGCCTGCCGTGGCTTTCGACCCGCAAAGCCGGTCCACGGACCTGCTCCTGAAGGAGAAGGAATTACGGGAACAGGCTGAAACGACGCTCCACAGCGCCCATGCGGAAATCCAGGATCTGAAGAAACACCTGCAGGCGGGAACGCCCTACCTGTTCCAGGAGATCAATCACACCTACAGCTTCGGCGAAGTGATCGGACAGAGCCGCTGCCTGGAGAATGTGTTCTTCCGCGTCGAGGCGGTGGCGCCGCAGGATTCGACGGTGCTGCTGCTGGGGGAGACGGGAACCGGCAAGGGCCTGGTGGCCCGCGCCATCCACAGCAGGAGCCTGCGCAGGAACCGCCCCCTCGTCATCGTCAACTGCACAGCCCTGCCCGCCAATCTGATCGAGAGCGAACTCTTCGGGCGCGAGAAGGGGGCTTTCACCGGAGCCAGTTCCCAGCAGATTGGCCGGTTCGAATTGGCCGACAAGGGCACCATCCTGCTGGATGAGATCGGCGATCTTCCCTTCGAGCTCCAGTCCAAGCTCCTGCAGGTGATCCAGGAAGGCGAATTCAGCCGCCTGGGCAGCGCGAAGACCATGAAGGTCGATGTCCGGATCATCGCGGCCACCAACCGGGACCTTTATGAGGAGATCCGGCTGGGTCGTTTTCGCGAGGACCTGTTCTATCGGCTCAACATCTTCCCGATCACCGTGCCCCCGCTGCGGGACCGCAAAGAGGACATCCCCCTGCTGGTGAATTATTTTCTTGATAAATTCAATCGCAAGCTTGGCAAGAACATCAGAAATGTCACAAACGGGACCATGGGCGATCTCATGGCACATGCCTGGCCCGGCAATGTGCGAGAGCTGGAGAGCGTCATCGAAAGGGCCGTGATCATCTCCAGGGGCACGACCCTGCAGGTGCTGGATCATTTCGACGCCCCCCACCCCGCCGGACAGACGGATGAAGTCAAGCCCCTGGTCGATCTGGAGCGCGACTACATCAGCCAGGTACTGCGGAAAACCAACTGGCGGATCGAGGGAACCCAGGGCGCGGCGCGGATCCTCGGGATCAACCCCAGCACCCTCCGGGGCAGGATGCGAAAAGAGGGCATCCACCGACCCTGAGCGGCCGGAAGTCCGTCGCATTTGACGATTCTGCTCCCTGGCACGGCAGGTGGGACCTGGCATCCGCCCCGACTGAGGGCCTTGAACCCTCCAAGCTGAACTGGCGTAGAAATTAAAGCGCTTTTCGGGGTGTTATGGCCTTTGGCATGCGACTTGATATTCCCTGTTCAGGCATGCAAGCAGCCACGGCCAGGCGTTCCCGTCCCAATACCACTCTCATCTGAATGGATCGATGGATGCACACCAGAGAGGTTCCACCTCCGCACCACCCGTCAGCAGTCTCCACAAGACGGACCGATACCGAAAGGCTCGAAGCCCAGCTGGCGGAATGGACCGCCGTCATCGCGCAGTACCGGGCCCATGCGAAGCGGGCCCAGGCGGACCTCCGCCTCGAGTTCGACAAGATCGCGGATCAGCTGCAGCTCCTGCGCAACGAAGCCGGCGCCCAGGTCATGCTCCTAAAAAGTGCGATCGATCCCGACTGGGAGGACTCGGTGGCGGGGTTGGACCGCTGCTGGGGCAGCATCCGATCCACCTTCCAGCGGGCCGAAGCCGGACTTTGCGCCGGGCATGCCCGGGGAACCTGAGCCCGACGAGGGTGGGAGGTGGGGGCAAGGGCTCCGGTGTGAGTCCATCCGCAGGCAGACGGCGGTTTTGTCGTTGGGTGAGCAGGGCGGTTACCCTGGGGCCCACCCCCAGCACCCGCAGTTCGAGCCCCCCCGAGGAACCGCTTGCAACCGCCCACGGCATACCCAGTACCACCAGAGGCCCTGCACCAGCCCCGCGGCTGGCTGTGGCGAATCATCGGGAAGATCTACCTGCGTGGGGGAGGGTGGCGGATCGAAGGCGCCTTCCCGGTGGAGTCCAAGCTCGTCGCCATCGTGGCCCCGCACACTTCGAACTGGGACTTCCCCCTGGGCGTGGCGGTGCTCTTCACGCTGGAACTGCGCGCCTCCTGGCTCGGAAAACACACCCTATTCGACACGCCCCTCAGGGGCTTCTTCCGCTGGCTGGGCGGCATCCCGGTGGACCGCCGGACCAGCCATGGCGTGGTTGATGCCTGCGTGCAGGCCTTCGGGGCGGCCCCGGCCCTCCTGCTGGCCCTGGCCCCCGAGGGCACGCGCAAGGGCGTGAGCCGGTGGAAATCAGGCTTCTACTCCATCGCGGCTGAAGCCAAGGTACCCATCCTGCCCGTGGCCTTCGACTACCGGACCCGCGTCGTCTGGCTGCTGCCCCTGTTCCGGCCCAGCGGGAACCTGGACCAGGACCTGCCGCTCATTCAGGCCCTGTTCAAGGACACCCACGGCTTGAGGGAGCGGCCCGGGGCATAGCTGAGGGCGGAGATCCGCCTTCTTGTTTCATACTCCGGAAGCAAAGCTTCCGGAGCCCTGTGGACATCACCACTAACACCCACCGCACCATCGTCCTGGGGGGCGGCCTCAGCGGCCTCCTGGCGGCCTGGCACCTGCGGCGCAGGGGCCTGGAGATGGAAGTCTGGGAGGCCTCGGCATCGGTGGGCGGTTGGGCAGAGACGGTGATCTGGCCAGGACCGGCCGGTGAACCGGGCTGCCTGGAGCGGGGGCCCCAGGGGCTGCTGGTGGGCCGGAACAGTTCGCTGGACCGCCTGCTGAGGAACCTGGCGCTGGAACTGCGGCCCTCAAGCCCCAAGGGTCCACGCTGGCTTGGCAAGGCCGGGCGGCGGCGTCCCGGTCCGGCCACTCTCGCGGGCCTGCTGGGGACCCCTGGGCTCGGTCTCGGGGGTAAGCTGCGGCTGCTGGTGGAGCCCTTCATGCCCGCCGGAACCGATGCCCGTGAAACCCTGCACGCCTTCTTCGCCCGGCGCCTGGGCGAGGGCTTCACCCGGGAGTGCCTGCCCGCCCTGGTGGCAGGCATTCTGGCCGCCCCGCCCGAGCGGCTTGGCCTGGACGGACTGCCGCGGCTGCGCCGCCTGGAGGCCGAGGGTGGCCTGCTGATCGGCAGCCTGCGGCTGGGCCCCGAGCACACCCGCCTGCCCCTGGGTGGCACCGGCGCGCTGGCGCAGGCCCTCGCTGCACAGCTGGGTTGCGTGCGCCTGAACCGTCCGGCCCGGGCCCTGGAGCCCCTGGCGGATGGCGGCTGGCGCGTCCACGGCGATGGGTTTGCCACCGAGGCAGATGCGGTGGTGGTGGCCCTGCCCTCCCATGCGGCCGAGGCTTTGCTCAAGTCTGTGGTGCCCGAAGCCGCGGGCATTCTGGCGGCCATCCCCAGGCTGGATCTCCGGGTCTGGCACAGCCGCCATCCCCTGGTGAAGGGCTGGGAGCGGGGCTTCGGCCTGCTCATCCATCCCCCGGAGGGCCGTGGCCTCCTGGGTGCCGTGTCCTTCGCGGCGGATGATCCGCGCGGCGTGCCAGGCCTGCTCCAGGTGCGCAGCTACCTGGGCGGCGCCTACCCGGTGGAGCCGACTCTGGAGCAGTGGCCCGGGGTGTTCGCCGAGCTGCGCCGCTGGCTGCCGGAGCTCCCCGAGGCCATCCAGGTGCGGGAGGAGGCCTGCCCCGGCGCCTTCCCCCTGCTGGAGCCCGGCCATGCCGCCCGCGTGGGCCGGTTGCTCGAGACCTTGCCACCGAACCTCCATTGGCTCGGCACCGAGCGCTTCGGTCCCGGCGTCCCCGATCTCGCCGAAGGCATCGAAGCGTGGGCGAGTAACCTCCGAAGTTGAATCCCACCCTGGATCACGATGAGGCTTCCACTGCCATTGGTTTCAAGCCACGGAAGCCGACTTTGAATTGGCCGCGAAGAACCCAATGGAAAGGCAAAAGGCATTTAAACCACCGATAAACCCCGATGAACTCCGATCAAAACAACAAGGGCTGTAGGGCACTGAAGCAGAATGTGGGCACTCGCTTCGCAAGAAGCAGCTGCATTCCAGAGGGCGTAGCCCCATCTAGGGCGGCCGCTACGCAGTTCTCGATCTTTTATCGGTGTTCATCGGTGGTTTCCAAAACGTTATGCACTCAAGACTGGCCGCCCCGGGAAGGATCCGGTACCTCTCCGAGCACTCCCGGTCGGTAGTCAGCCCCTGGATTCTCGGAAGAACCCTTGTCTCTGCCACCGCGTCCAGTTCACTTCAGCGCGAACGCCACCACCGCCCCCTTGGCCTGGCCGGTGCGCACCTGGAAGACGCGCTCGGGGTCGGCCTTGGCGGTGTTCAGCAGCCAGGCCAGGACACCCTTGGCCCGGGCGTCCGCCAGCATGGCGAGGTCGACGGGATCCACCTTCTGGTTGCCCAGCAGGCGCTGCTCCATTTCCGCCGGGGGTGGGGGCGGAACGGCCGTGGCGTCTTTCGCGCCCTTGGGGGCCGGGAAGGCGGTCTCGAAGGCCGTCTTGAGCCAGCGTTCTCGCTCAGCGGCAGGTACCGGCGCCTCCTCCGCCAGCTTGAGTCCCTTCTGCCGCGTCTGCCGCAGCAAGGCTTCCAGCGCGGCCTTGCGCAGGACCGCACCGTCCTGGTCCGGGTCCACCGCCCCCTCGGCGTCGAGGCGCAGCTCGGGCCGCTCGTGCAGCGCCTTGGCCAGGGCCTGCAGCTTGGGGGTGGCGGCGGCATCAAGGGCGGCGGAACCCGGCGCGAAAGCCAGGCTGCTGAGGTCGCCCGTGTCGCCGCCGAAGAGCTTGCCGATCAGGGTGAAGGGCGAGGCCGCGATCTTCCCCAGCAGGCCGAAGATGGCCTTCCACACGAGCTTGCCGTACTTCACGTCGGGATCGTCGAGGCTGCCCTCCACCGGCAGGTCGAAGGCGATGACGCCCTTGCGGTCGCGGAGGATGGCCAAGCCCAGCTTCACGGGCAGGTGCGTGGCCTCGGGGCTCTCCACCTTCTCGCCCAGGTAGAACTGATCGAGCTTCACGGCGTTCTCGGCCTTCAGCTTGCGGTGGTCAATGCGCAGGTGGGCATCCACCTCGAGCTTGCCCTTCTGCACGGTGTAACCCAGGTACTTGCCGGTGTAGGGCGTGAAATCCGTGAGGTCGGCGCCCTGGATCTTCAGGACCACGTCCGTGTCCAGATCGTTGCGCAGGGGCATGGCGTGGCCGGTGATGGTGATGGGCGCGAGACCGCCGGCGCGGCCCCGGAAGTCCACCTTCGAGGTGGCCTCGGGGTGGCTCGACAGGCCCAGGTATGAGCCTTCCATGTCGCTCAGCACCAGGGCCGCGTTGGGCTGCACCGAGCGGTCGATGAGGCTGAGCCGGCCGCCGGTGATGCCCAGCCGCGTGATGGTGATGTCGGGCGCGGAGGCGGGGGTCGCCGGCAGGACCGCGGCCGTCACGGGCACGGGCTTCCCCTCCTTCACCTTCTCCAGCCGGAGGGCCCGGGCCACATTCGTGTTGCCGTCCGGCTGCACCACGAGTCGTCCCTCGGGGCTGGTCCAGTCCACGGCCTTGATGGCCACGGAGAGCGGCGCCGTGCGGAGGTCGGCGCCCGCTATCCGCAGCTGCTTCCAGCGGAGGAAAGGCTCGTTCTGGATCGCGTCCCGGGCCTCCAGTCCCTGCACCGACGCGCCTCCCTGGTAGGTGAGGCCGTCCGACTTGCGCCCCTCGAAGGCATAGCGCACGCGGCCATCCAGCCCCAGCTTCCCCGCGGCGATGCGCAGATCCAGGGCCGAGTCCAGGTAGGGATCCCAGGGACCCAGCTCCAGGGCCTCCGCCTGCAGAGTCAGGTCCCCGGTGTTCTTGAACAGGCGCAGGCTGCCTTCGGCCTTCAGGGATCCGGCCCCCAGCTTCAGGTCCAGCTCAGCCTTGGTCGAGGCCGCGGGATCCAGGGAGAACTCCTGCAGGTGCAGGTTCAGTTCCGTGACCTCCGCCTTCACAGGGCGGGCCCGGCTAAGGTCCTCCCAGCCCAGGCGGAAACCCTTCAGGGCCAGGTCGCGGATCAGCAGCTTGAAGGGTTTCTCGTCCTCCTTCTTGACCTTGGGCTTGGTGGGCGCGAAGAGCCGCCCCAGGTTCAGCCCCTTCTCCTTGCCATTCTGGAGACGCAGCATGCCCCGTTCCGCGCTGATGGAGCCCAGTTCCATGGAAGCGGCCAGCACATCCATCCGGCCGTTGCGGATCTCCAGCAGCGGCAGTTCCACAGCGGGTTCGGCGACCCCATGCTCGGCCAGCTTCAGGTCCTTGAGCGTGAGCCCCAGCTCGGAGAGTTCCACCACGTGGTTGCCCTTGCCCCACTCGAGGCGGTACTGGGAGCGCAGCGCGGCGGTGCCGCTGCGGATCTCCGTGGCCACCTGCTCCTGCTCGTAGGCCCGGTACTTGGGCAGGGAGATGTTCTCCACCAGCAGGCTGCCCTTGGAGGCGAAGGGCTGGAAGCCCAGGTCCCCCTTCCAGGCCAGGTGCTCCTTGGCTTCGGTCCAGGCTTCCAGGGATACTCCGCTGCGATGCCCCACCTCGGTGCGCAGCCCCTCCAGGGTGAAGCTGATGGGACCCACCACGGTCTGGAAGGGGGCGGCCCCGGAGTGATCCTGGAAGTCCACCCGGCCGTCACGCAACTGGAAGTGGCGGACCTCCAGGATCCAACTCGGCGCCTTGGCCGGAGCGGCCGCTTCCGGTTTGCTCTCGCCTTCGAGCAGGTCCTGGAAGTTGAGCAGCCCCTTGGCATCGAGCGCGGCCCGGAAAGTGAGGCCCTCCACCTCGACCGTGGCAAAACCCACCGTGTGGGTCAGCAGCCGCCAGACGTCGTAGTCCACGTAGAGGCGCCGGAGGGTGATCCAGTCGCCGCCACCCCGTTCCGCGACCCGCAGGCCCTCGACCGTGACCCCGAAGGTACAGGGATTGAAGCGCAGCTTCGCCACGGTGACGGGCCGCTTCAGGGCCTGGGTCGCCTCCCGCTCGATCCGGGGCCGGACCAGGGCCGGGACCAGGAAGAAGCCGGCCAGGAGCCACAAAGTGTAAAGGCTTGCCAGGACCAGCAGCAGGCGCCGCCAGCGGCGGAAGAAGGCCGAGAGAGGGGCTGGGATGGACATGGGAAAAGCATAGACCCATCCGCTGTCCGCCAAGAAAATCAACCGCGAAAAATGCGATACACCCTGTGGGCGTGCGAAAGCCAACCACAAGCGGTTCTCTCGGGATTTATGGGAAGGCCATTTCACCGCAGAGAGCGCGGAGAAAGAACGAAGCAACTTTAGCCACCGATGAACACCGATTAACAGCGGACAAAGACTGGGAGGCGCGAAAGCAGAGTGGGTTGTGCCACTCATTCAGCCCGGGCTGCATCCCGGGGGCGCCGGTGCTGCGCTTTTTGGGACGGGGGCCCGTGCGTGGATGGGTCGGCGCGACCCTGCGTTCTCTGCGGCTGGCTTTGAGTTTTTCTGCGCTTTGTGGGCTTTTTGGCCAAGGCACTTTTCGTGCCCTTTCGCACCTTTCGCGGTTCCAGCTTTACGGTCTGTGATCCAAACCACTTTCCCATGCTCACCCGCCCTGGAACGGGACTATGCTCCCTGGGTCGCGTAGGGCCATGACTGCCACCACCGAGCGTGTCGGCCCTCCGCTGGACCGAGAGGCATAGTGTCATGGCGACACGGCGTGTGGTGATCCTGGGGGCCGCAGGACGCGACTTCCATAACTTC
>Ga0302321_100004575_pt1 | contig 11997 bp, 7 predicted proteins | sample Fen_T0_1_FD_202505 | JGI IMG/M metagenome (GOLD analysis project Ga0302321, IMG submission 202505) | Peat permafrost microbial communities from Stordalen Mire near Abisko, Sweden - Fen_T0_1 | ecosystem: Environmental > Terrestrial > Soil > Wetlands > Permafrost | place: Sweden: Abisko...
CTCGTCGAGACCGTGATCGACAGCGTCCCGGACGTGACCGCCGAGAACGTGTAGACCGTGATCAGCTTCTTGTTCACGGTGGCCGTGGACTTGAGGCTCACGGTCTTGAGCAGCTTGCTCCCGAGGTAGACCTTGACGCTGCCGCAGGTCGGGCACGTGGTGGCGACCAGGGCGAGCCGCTTCACCTTGACGCCCGTGCGGGTCAGCTTCGCGCCCGACTTCGTCGACAGGAGGTACGTGGAGCGGTAGAACGCCGAGCTCGACTTGGCCGACCACGTGCCCGACTTGGTCAGCGAGCGATCGTCCAGCGGCGCGGCCGTGCAGGTCTCGGCCGTCCATGCCGAGACGTGGGAGGCGTTGTCGCGGGCGAGCTCGGAGAAGCAGTACGTGGTGCCGGGCGCCGTCGTGAAGTTGGCGGTCGTCAGCGCCGTGGCGTTCTGCCAGAGCGTATAGGTCGCCGGCATGGTCGCGTTGTACGCCGCCTTGCGGTAGCGGACGTCGTAGGTTGCGATCGGATTGGCTCCCGGCGTGCCGCCCCACTTGACCGCAACGGTGTTCGTGGCGAGCCACGCAGCGAGCGCGGTGATGGACCCGGTCGGAGGGGTAGGCGGGGCGGGGTTGACGACGGAGCCGGTGATCGTCGAGTCGACGGTGACCGGCGAGCCGTAGTTGGCGACGGTGCCGTCGATGATGCCGCCATAGGTGTCGATAACCGGCGTCAGAGTGCTGTCCCCTGTGGCGGTCACCTTGAAGGTCGCCCTGAAGATCCCGTGGTCGACGCCGGCCGGCTCGGAGTCGGTGGAGATGTAGAACCAGCTGATGGACGGGATCTCGCCCGCAGCGTTGGCGTTGGCGAGGAAGGTCGCCGTGTTGGCGAGGGACGGGAAGCCGCCCCAGCCGCCATTCCCGCTGTTCGTGATGTTGGCGGCCTCGGTCGCGTCTTTGGCGATGCCCGTGAGCTGCAGCTTGGTCTTGTCGAAGGACAGGGCGGCTCCGGCGCCGCTCGTGTCCACGGCTGCGTTGAACGAGACGGTGACGTCGAAGCTGCTGCCCGTGCTTCCGGCCGGGTTGATCGTGGTGGTCGCGGGGCTCACGAACAGCGTCGTGGTGGCGGTCGCAGTCGCCACCACAGGGGCGACGATCTCGCCCACCGTCAGGATGGCCGCGAGGGCGATGGTCAGGCCGGCTGTGCGGCGGCGGCCCGTGATCGTGAAGTGCATGTTGTCCTCCTGTATCGGGATGGTGGTCAGGGCCGCGTCGTCTCGCGGCGGGAGTGCGGAAGGCCCTCAGCGCACCGCGACGCCTCCCCGGACGAGGTCCGCAAGGTCGTCGTCGGCCGGGAGGGTGACCAGCCCGCCGGACAGGTAGTCCCGGGTCGCCGTCTCGCGCGGCGCCTCGAACAGCTGCTTGGTGGTGCCGAATTCGACGATGTGCCCCGCATACATGAACGCGAGGTTGTCGGAGATCCGGTGCGCCTGGCCCAGCTCGTGGGTGACGATCACGACCGTGTAGTCGCCGCGCAGCGCGAGGATCGACTCCTCGAGCTTGGCGGTGGAGCGCGGGTCGAGCGATCCCGCGGGCTCGTCCATCAGCACGATCTCGGGGGACACGGCGAGGCTGCGCGCGATGCAGATGCGCTGCTGCTGGCCGCCGGAGAGGGCGAGCGCGCTCTCGTGGAGCCGGTCCTTGACCTCGTCCCAGATGACGGCCTTGCGGAGGCTGGACTCCAGGATCTGGTCGTGCTGCGCCTTCGTGACCCCCTGCGCCTTGACGCCGTAGAGGACGTTCTCGCGGATCGACATCGGGAACGGATTCGGCCGCTGGAACACCATCCCGACGCGGCGGCGAAGCTGCACCGGGTCCATGCCCAGGCAGTCGTCGCCGTCGAGGCGGATCTCGCCGCTCACCCGGCAGCCGGGCGTGAGTTCGCTCAGGCGGTTGAGCGTCCGCAGCAGCGTGGTCTTGCCGCACCCGGACGGGCCGACGATCGCGGTCACCATGCCGCGCGCCACGGGGAGGGCGACCCCGTGCACCGCCTCGCGACCCGAGTAGGCGACACGGAGGCCGGTCACCTCCATCACGTTCTGCACCGAGGACTCCTTCTTGGGCGCCGGGATCGCACCGCCCGACGTCGTTGGCTGACTAGGCGGTGATCGAGCCGCGGTACCGCTTTGCGAAGCGGCGCTGCAGCAGCATCGCGATCAGGGTCAGGCTGATCGTCAGGACGAGGAGCAGCAGCGCTCCGACGTCTTGGTTCTCGAGCATCGTGTCGTAGTACGGACGCGGCCCGTAGATCGACGCGAAGACCGCGAAGTCGAGGTCCGTGACGCTCGAGAACAGGTTCACGCCGTGCTGACCGACACTGGCCATGAACCAGATGACGGCCAGGGCCCCGGCCGCCTCCGCGCCGGCGAGGATCAGCGCCGTCATGACGTTCGGCGCGGCCCACGGCAGGAGGATCCGCCGCAGACTGTAGCCGTCGGTGGCGCCGAGGCCCACGGATCCTTCGCGCATCTCGCGCGGAACTGACCGCAGCCCCTCCTCGGTCAGCCGGGCGATGATCGGCATCACCAGCATGGCCATGAAGAACGCGGCGAGCACGAACGAGCCGCGCTGCGCCTGGATGCGGGTCCCGTCATCCCAGCCGCCGCGGAGCAGGAGCGAGAGGAAGCTGTTGGAGTCGAAGGCGTCCGCAAGGTGGACGACGCCGATCGCGGCCGCACCGATGATGAAGATCGCGATCCCGCGCAGCATCGTGGCGCAGAAGTTGATGACCCTCGCCAGGCGTCCCGGGTACTCGCTCATGAACACCCCGGCGCCAACGCCTGGCAGGATCGCGAACAGCAGGGTCAGCCCAATCAGCAGGAACGTGCCGAGGATGTTGTTGAGATAGCCGACGTTGTACGCGTTCTGGCCCGGGATCTGGCCCCACGCGGTGGTCAGCATGCTGAGCTGGAACTTGCTCGCCCCGTTCACCACGATGCCGACGAGGACGAACAGGAAGCCCATGACCGCGAGCAGGATCGGCCCCATGAAGACCGCGCCCAGCGCCAGGTCCTGGCCGCTGGGTGCCGCAACGAGGAGCCGCCGGATCGACAGGGCCGAGATCGCGGTCGCGAACACGAACAGGGCGGGTCCCGAGAAGACCGTCCTGTGGAGGATGCCGTTGAGGTCGTACCCGAAGGTCCAAACCGGCATTAGCGCATTCAGCAGACCCGTGACCAGAGGGAGCAGCGCGAGTCCGACGCCCAGCCGGTCGAGGGACCCTGTCCGCGCCCGCCGCACCGCCACAGCCGCCGCTTGGGCGAGACCGAGGAGCACGAGCAGGGCCGACATGATCCCGTCGGTGGCGTTGGAGACGACCGCGAGCAGGGAGACGAAGAGACCGATGATGCCGACGGCGAGCGGCAGCGCGTAGACCAGGCTCTCGGGATGCTGCCGCGCCTCGTCGAGCCCAGCCGGCAGCCGGAAGCGTCGAGCGGAGGAGGTTGTCGGCGCCGCCGTTGCGTCGCCTCCGTAGACGGTCATACGGCGAGCCTCCGGCGGCTGCGCGCCTGCAGGGACGTGAAGATGAGCACGAAGACCACGGCAACGAGCAGGAGCACGAACGCGGCCGCGTAGCCGGTGGCGCAGTCGGCGGGCTTGCATGCGTCGTCGAGCGTCTCGAACGAGCCGATCAGGTTCGATGCCCACGACCCGATCGGGGCCGCGCGCTCGAGGGCGTCGAACGGCGGCGATGGGAATACGGCCTCGGCGCCGACGACGAAGAGGACGATGACGGCGTCGCCCATGGCCTTGAGGGTCGCGAGCGTGGCAGCCCCGGCCATGGCCGGGAGCGCCCGCGGAAGCACGACGCGGCGGAGCGTGTAGGTCCGGTTGGCGCCCAGGGCGAGCGACGCCTCGCGTCCCGCCCTCGGCACGTCGCGGAGCGCGTCCACGAGGAGCGGGGTCAGGAACGGGATGATGAACAGCGCCACGATCAGGCCGCCCAGCACGACGCTGCTCGCGTCACCTCGCGTGGTGCTCCAGGGGAAGCCGCCCGCGCTGTACGGGACGTGGGGGGGCGGCCACGTAGCGGGGTCGGCGCCGATCGCCGCCGGACCGCCGTTCTGGAACTGCGAGAAGTCCATGTTGCCGGCGAACTTGGGGATCATGAACGAGATGACGAAGACGGGAAACGACACGGCGTACACGATCGGCGGCACGCCGGACAGGACCCCGATCACGGGGCGGACGAGCCGGCCGATCAGTCCCATGGGGAAGTCCACGGCGGCGATCGCGAGGATGAGGGAGATCGGGAGCGCAATCGCCACCGCGATGACGGTGACCATGACCGTCCCCCAGACGGCGGGCAGGATGTTGTACCGGTAGACGGCTTGGCCCGCGACGTCGTAGATGGGAGCGCCGAACAGGGCTGGGATCCCCGGGTTGTCGATGACCGGCAGGGCCTTGGCCACCATCATGAGCACGATCCCCACGAACAGCACCACGGGGATCAGCCCGAGGCCCATCGTGAGGTAGTACGGCCAACGCCGACGCACGCGGACCGGGATCCGGCCCGTGCGCAGGGCGAACACGAACCCGCCCACGAGGATCGCCAGCAGGGCCAGCGGGATGACCAGCGTCGGGTCCAGCTGCAGACCCTTGTCCGGCGGCTTGGTCAGGCTGGCCGCCTCGACGGTCACGGTGAGCTTCTCGCCGGAGACGCCGAGCGCGCCCGCGTTCCCGATGGACAGGTTCGACGTTCCGTCAGCCTTGGCACGCACGATGGCCGAGACGACGACGCCCTCACCGTAGGGCAGGGCCTGCACGCCCGGCGCGAAGAAGGCGCCCGCCTGTTGCAGCACGCCCGACTTGTTGGCCTCGGCGATCGCGCCGTCGACGCCGCGGGTCGCCCCACTGGCAACCGCGATCAGCGTGCCCGCTCCCCAGGCCGGGCCCGGCTCGAGCGACAGGACCTCGAGCTTGCCCGGGTCGAAGCTGAGGTCAGCGGTGACGCTCGAGATGTCCCCGTTGGAGTTCGCGATGATGAAGACGCGGGCCTGGTCGCCGTTCTTGAGGGTGAGGCTCGTGGGCGCAAGGGACATGCCGACCGGCGTGGTCGGGCTCACCGGCGGCTCCACCGAGGGAGCCGGCCCGCCGCTTCCCCCCGGCGCGGGCTGCGTCCCGGGGCAACCGCCCGCGTCTTCGGACGGAAGCGGACCACCGCTCTCGCCGGGCGAGCTCGATGCGCCTGGGGCGTCCGAGGCGGCCGGCGAGCCCGAGGCGAGCGGCGAGCCGGAGGCGCCTGGGGCGATCGAGGCGGCCGGCGAGCCCGAGGCGCTGGGCGCACCCGACGGGCTCGTCGAGCCCAATGCGGCAGGTGCCGCGCCGGTCCCCACGATGACCGTGCCGTTCAGGAGGTGCGGGTCCATCGGCCCGCCATTTGCGTCGATGAGGGAGCCCCGGAGCAAGCCGATGTTGGCCTGTCCGTTGACGTCCCGCTGCGCCACGAACCGCAACGTGAGGAAGACCGACGAGCCGGCGACGAGCGTGCCGCTGCCCGGCAGGAGGAAGCCCGCGGCATTCTCCAGCGTGCCGAACTTGTTCGCCCGGCCGATGGCCAGGTCCTTGTTGCCGCTGGTGCCCAGGTCCGCGTTGCCGAATGCGAAGACGGCGTTGGAGCACGTGTACGCGGGCCCGAGCGAGAAGTCCTTGAGCTGGAGCAGCGCCGGGTCGTAGTTGACGTTCACCTGGGCGCCGGTCGTGTCGACCGTGGTGACCTGGTAGATCCTGAGCGTGAACTCCTGGCCGGGCTGGACGCTCACCGAGGCCGGATCCACCTTGAGGGACGGCCTGTCGTCAGCCCTTGCGTTGCCCGCCGAGCCCGGGAGCGCGGCGAGGGCGAGCAGGATCGCGATCAGCATCGCGGGCAGGAGGCCACGAGCCCGGCCTCGGGAGCGGGCTGGGTCCTGGCGGATCCAATGCAGCTGGCGGCGGCGCCGTCGTCTCAAGACAGCGCCCCTCTGCCTGACATGGGGTTCCGCTGGGCTCGACTCACTTGTCGGCGGCCCCGCCGTCGCTGTTCGGGCGCCGCCGGATGCGCGGCAGGATGAGGAACAGCAGGGCGACGACACCCGCGCTGAGCATCGCGGCCGCGATGATGAGGCCCGTGTCCGAGGTGGCAGGGGTCGGGGCGCTGGCCGGAGGGGCCGAAATCGGAGCCGCGGTGGGGCTCAATGCCCCGCCGCCGGACCATGTGAAGTCCATCGCCTTCCGGTCGAAGATGGTCCCGTCCTTGAGACCCGCGCCCACCTCGATGTGGTAGGTCGTGCCGTCCACGAGCGGCTTCGAGGGCGTCATCGTCAGCGGCATCCCGCGGGTGAACCCCGGGATGAGCGAGAGCTGATTGCCGTTGGCGGTCGCACTGGCCAGCTCCGCGCCAGCGGCGTCCTGCAGCGTGGCCGAGGTCACCAGCTCGTCGGGCACGGCGCCGTAGTGGGTGTCGCCGGTGTTCTTGAACGAGACGGTGACGGGGAGCGGCTGGCCCGGCAGGGCCTTGCCGATGTCGATGCCGTCGATCGTGCCGGTCTTGTGCTGCGGCGTGTTCGCGATCTGCACGATGGTGCTCACGCCGAGCTCCACGCCGAAGCCCACGTTGGAGCTCCCGGCCGGAGCGGGCGGCATGCCGGTGATCGTCAGGATGGCGTAGCGCGTCCCGTCGCCTGCGTTGGCCGGGACGGCGATGTTGACGTTGAGCTTGATCGTGTCGCCCGGCTTGACCGTGAGGCTCTCCGGAGACGCCGTGATCATCGATCGCGCCGAGAAGGCGCCGGTGTCCTTGTCAGGTGCCAGGGCGGTGAAGCTGCCGTCCAGCGCCTGTCCCAGACCCTGCGTCTTGATGGTGACGCTCAGGTTGGCTGCGGAGCGGACGGTGAGCTGCGCCGTGGTGGTGGCCCCGGGCTTGGCCGTCAGGCTGATCAGCGACGGCTGCACCGAGAGCATCTCGTTGCCGGTCGGCCCGCTGGGCGCGGCCGGGATGGGGGTGGCGGAGGGATCGGCGGCGCGCACGGACCCGCCCTGCCCGAGCAGGAGCACGGCGGCGATGGCGAGTCCGCCAAGCAGGCGACGGGTCGAGGTGTTCATACGCTCCATGTCCATGGTCTGTGGAGAGTCGGTCGGGGGGCGACCGTGCGGCCGCCCCCCGTGTGCGTCCAGCCGGGGGCTAGAAGGTGCTGGTGATCGAGAAGAGGACGCTCATCCCGTACGAGCCCGACTTGTCCGTGGCGCGGACGTTCTGGACGAACGTGAGCGGGAGCACGACGTTGTTCTGGCCCGTGGCGAGCGCCTGGAGGCCCGTGGCGCCCGCGAGGTTGACGTCGGTCGCGGAGGAGGTGACGTGCAGCGCGTCGCTCAGGTGCACGACCGGCGTCTGGGTGCTGTCGAGCATGTAGCCGTGCAGCACGGGGTCGGGGTTGTTGTCCTGGGTGCTCAGCGTCCAGGTGACGTTCGAGCCAACGTTGCAGGTGAAGTCCTGCTTGTTGAGGACGTTGCGGACGAGCGGAACCGCCACGGAGGTCGGGCAGGTCAGCGCCACGTAGCCCGCGTCAACGGAACCGCTGACGTTGGCGGTGGTCGAGGTGGTGCTCCCCGTGCCGGCCGTGATGGTCACGGCGGCGCCGGTCGAGGTCGTGACGACTTCGGAGCCGTAGGTGGCGGCGGCGCCGTCGATGATGCCGCCCTTGTTGCCCGCGATGGGCAGGCTGACGGCAGCGCTGCCGGTGCCCGTGGCGAAGAAGGTCACCGTGGCGAGCTTGGTCGGGGTGGCGGCCGGGAGGCTGCTCGTGCCGTCGGTGAAGTAGGCGGCGATCGCGGGCAGGTGGCCGGTGGTGTTCGCAATGGCGATGTCGGAGACGCTCGGCACCACCCAGGTGATCCCCGCGACGTCCCAGGCGGCGCCCTTGGCGACGCCGATGAGCTGGAGCTTGGTGTTGTCGAAGTCGACGGCTGCCGAGGCGCCACTCATGGCGGTGCTGGCCTGCGAGGTGACGTCGACGGTGAAGGTGCTGCCGGTGGTCGTGCTGATCGAGCTCTGGCTCAGGCTCAGCGAGCCGGTGCCCGCTGCGAGAGCCGTCGCCGGCACGAGCACCGAGGCGACCAGGAACATGGCGCCGGCGGACAGGGCCGCCAGCCTGGATCGATTCACGTGGTTGTCCCTCTCTGGAATCGGTAGGAGGTGTCGAACCTGATGAGCGGTCACCTCTGCGCTCGCGCGCTAGAAGACGCTGACCGCCGAGAACAGGACCTGGATCCCGTACGTGCCGGGCTGCGTGCTCGCGCGCACGAACTGGCTGAGCACGAGGGGAGCCGAGGCGGAGTTCGACCCGGTGAGGACCGTGCCGCCAGCCGAAAGGTCCACGTTGTTGTGGTACTGCGTGTTGCCGGCCACGTCGATGTAGGCGTCGGCGAGGACGTGCATCGAGTCGGCCATGTGGTACGGCCCCGTGGCGTCGTTGACCGGCCGGCCCGTGACCATGTAGCCCTTGTAGGCGTCAGTCGCGGTGTCGTTCACGTTCAGGTTCCACACCGTGTTGGTGTAGACCGAGCACGGGACGTTGAGCTGGTTGGTGTTGCCGCGAAGGAGCGAGATGCTCAGAGAGGTCGGGCACGTGAGGGCGAGGAAGCCCGCGTCCAGCGTGCCGGTGACGTTGACGTTCTGGCCGCCAGCCGGGGTCACGATCACGTTGAGCGAGACCGTCACGCTGTGGCTGTAGGAGGGGGAGCCGGAGCTGGTGCCCGTGATGGTGACCGTGGCGGCGCCGGAGACGGCCGTGGCGTCAGCGGTGAAGGTCACCGTCGTGCCGGCGCCGGCGGCCACGGAGGCCGCGGCGAAGCTGGCGGTCACGCCGGTCGGGAGACCGGTGGCCGCCAGGGCGATCGTGCCGGGGGCACCGGTCAGGATGGTCGTCGAGACGGTGACCGGGCTGCTGGGCCCGGCGCCGCCCGTGACGCTCGCCGACGCGGGGGAGCGGCTGATGCCGAAGTCGTTGTTGCCGGCCACGGTCAGGCTGATCGTCTGGCTGTGGCTGACGGAGGAGGCGTCGGTGCCGGTGACCGTGACGGTCGTGGTGCCGGGGACGGCGGCGCCGGTGGCCGTGAACGTCAGCGTGGTGCTGAACGCGTCGGAGCCGGACGCCGGGGCGAAGTTGGCGGTGACGCCGCTCGGCAGGCCCGTGGCCGACAGGCTGATGGCGCCCGGCGTGCCCTGGCTGACCGAGGTGGAGACGGTGTAGTTGGCGCTGGTGGCGCCCGTGAGCACGACCGCGCTGGCCGGAGCCGACAGCGACCAGACGGGCGAGGAGCTGTTGACGACATTGCCGTTCACGACGGTGACCGTCACGGCCGAGCCGTACGAGGCGGCCTGGCCGTCGAGGAGCGTGGGCGACGCGTTCGGCGTCAGGACGTTGTCGCCCGTTGCGGTGACCGTGAACGTGGCGGTGAAGATCCCGTGGTCGGTGCCGGCCGTCTCGCTCGAGACGCCGTCGAGGTACGACCAGCTGATGTTCGGGATCTGGCCCGCGGTGTTCGCGGTGGCGATGAACGCCGCGGTCGCGGCGGCGGTCGGAAAGCCGAGGTACGAGGCCCCGTTGGCGGTCTCGGTCGCGTCCTTCGCGATCGCGGTCAGGGTGAGCTTGGTGTTGTCGAACGACAGGCCCGCGCCTGCGCCGCTGATCGGCACGGCGCCGTTGGCGGCGACGGTAACGGTGAAGCTGCCGCCCGTGGCGGGCGGGTTGATCGTTGGGGCCCCGAGCACCTTGATGGTGCCCGTGCCTGCAGCAAGGGCCGTCGCCGGCACGAGCAGCGAGGCGACCAGGAACATGGCGCCGGCGGACAGGGCCGCCAGCCTGGATCGATTCACGTGGTTGTCCCTCTCTGGAATCGGTAGGAGGTGTTCGCGTCACCCGACTGCGGCGGGGTCACGGTCATTGCCGGGACCCCGCCTTCGGGATGAGCGTTACGGGGCAACGAAGCCGGTGGCGCCCCACTGGCCGGTGATCTTGCCGATGTCGGTGAGGCCGACGCCGCCACTGTTGTCCACGTCGGCGCGGACGCTGCCGGGGATGGTGTCGACGCGGTTCCAGCGGCCGGTGATCTGGCCAATGTCGGTGAGGCCGATGCCGCCATTGAGGTCGATGTCGGCATCCGGGATCGGCTGCTTGGCCGGAACGGCGATGTTGATGAAGCCGACCGCGGCCATGGCCGTCTGGCCGTCCGTGGACTCCATGTAGTTGACGATGTCAGCAGCCTTGGTCAGGCCGAGCTGGTCGGTCCAGCCTGTGCCGTTGCCCACGCCCCACTTCGTCGCAGCCACGGCGACCTTGGGCAGGGTGAGGAAGAGCTGGCGCTTGGCCGGGTAGGTGCCGCTCACGGCGGCAGACGTGATAGTCGGGGCCACGAACGAGCCGCTGCAGGTCAGCGCGAGCGGGTCAGTGGCGCCGCTGAAGCCCGTGTAGTCGCAGCTCTGCAGCGACAGGGCCTTGATGGTGTGGCCGTTGCCGCAGGCGCTGGTGCCGGGGCCGTACTTCTTTAGGTTGGCGAGGCTGGTGTAGACGATCTGGTTCGCGTTCTGGCAGGCGGCGTCGCCCTCCTGATCGCTGGTCGTCAGGCGGGGTAGGCCGGAGGCCGTCACGACCGTCGGCTCGCACGTGGTGAAGCCGGACGAGCACGCCGGACCGGTGTTGCCGGCACCGCGGTCCATCTTGAACAGACGGTTCATGTCATCGCGGGTGCCGGAGTTCGTGATGCGAGAGCGGGGCACGATGGTGCCGGTGGCGCCGTTGGCGTTGGCGCCGAGCTGCTGGAATGTGGTCACGTTGCCGTTGTAGATAGCGGTGACCTGGCCCATCGTGATCTGGGTCATCGGGTTGGCGTCCTGGACGGCGAGGACCATCGCATCGCCGCCGACCTGGAACGCCATCAGGTTCGTTTGCTCGGCGCCAGCCGCGAGGGGCGAGGAGGAGGCGGCCATGTCGATGGCGGTCGAGCCGCCGGTATAGAAGGCGATCAGGGCGGTCTTGCCGGCGCCGGAGCCGTTCGCGACCAGCGTCGAGTCGCAGCCGAGCTTCTGGGAAGCGGGCCACGCCGGCTGCGCGACTACGGCGCCCTGGTAGGTCGGCTGCGCCTGCTGGAGCGCGGGGTAGACCGTCGTGGAGCCCTGCTCCAGGACGCAGGTGGTGGCCGCGGTCGCGACCGCGGGGGCAGCGAACGAGACGAACGACGTCGCCACGATCGAGGCGGTGGCCGCGACAGAAGCGATCTTCCGGAGCGGCGAAGACGACAGATTCATCGGGGGTCGGTCCCTCAAATCAGTGAGTCAATCAATGCGAGTGGTAACCTTTTGCAGCCCATGCGGCGAGGATGGACGACTCCTCTTCACCTCCGTTTCCCTCCTCAAGTGGGGCTCGCTTTCGGTCGGATCTCAAGTTCAGGTCCGAATGCGGCCGGTGGTCGAAATGGTGTTGGTCCTCGTCGCATGGGCCTACTCGCCCAGCTCGTCGAGGTCGTCGCTCGGCTCGGGTCGTCGCGCCCACCAAACGAGCCCCCCGAGCAGGCTGACGGCGATCACGCCGACGGCGCCCAGGAGCCCCAGCGGCAGACCGCCATCGGTGATGCCATTCGACGCCGCGGTCCCGGTCACCGGATCTGCGGGGCCGGCGTCCGCCGTGACGGCATCAGGGCCGACACAGGTGACGACCTGGCCGCCAACCGTCGTCACGGGCACCTCGTGTCCGTAGGCCTCGGGCTGGCCCGAGATCATCTGGGCATTGAACGGGCCGCTGGCCGGCAGCCGCAGGCCTGTCGTGCCGCAGCCAACCGCGCTGAACCCGACGAAGAGGAAGTTGGCCGTCCCGGCCGGGATGGCGTCGGGTGGCGTCAGGGCCGCCGCGATCTGGGCCAGGTGGCCTGACTGGTTCGCACTGCGGATGGCCGCGGCCAAGTCCTGCGGGAGGAACACCG
>Ga0302321_100004576_pt1 | contig 11997 bp, 10 predicted proteins | sample Fen_T0_1_FD_202505 | JGI IMG/M metagenome (GOLD analysis project Ga0302321, IMG submission 202505) | Peat permafrost microbial communities from Stordalen Mire near Abisko, Sweden - Fen_T0_1 | ecosystem: Environmental > Terrestrial > Soil > Wetlands > Permafrost | place: Sweden: Abisko...
CACCGCCTGGCAGATGCGCGACGTCGACGGCACTCCGACCTTCAACGATCACGCGGACGCGGGGTACGACGCGCGGGTCCTGGGCGATCTCGCCGGCCTCCACCACGACGCGTCCGCGTGGCTCCGCCCCCTGGTCGCGGCGCTACCCCGTCTTGGGGCGTACCTCGAGCGCCTGGAGCGGGCCGCGGCTGCGGCCGGAGGCGGAGACGGCCGCTTCGTGGCGTCGCCGCGCGTCGACAGCTACCACGGTGTCTGGTTCGAGCTCCACGAGGACCTCATCCTCCTCGCCGGCCGCAGCCGGGCCGACGAGGTCGCCGCCGGGCGAGCCTGATCGGGGAGCCCGCGCAGGTCCGGCCGCGGTCAGACGGGGCCGGACACCTGGAACGACGTCCGGATCACCGTGCTGGCGACGCCAACGGACGGGTGAGCTTGTCGTAGAGCGACGCCGCGTTCAGCGTCTGGATGTGGTCCATCATGTAGCCCTGCCCGATGTCGACCGGGCCGAAGCGATCCCGGAAGTCGACCCGGGCGATCGTCTCCTCCCGGGTCCAGCCCTGCGCGACGGCCGCGGCCACGGCGGACTTCCACTCCAGGAGCACGGACCGCTGCATGTCGAGGTAGGCCTTGGTCACGACCGGCCCATGACCGGGGATGACATGATCGATGTCGAGGGCCCTGATCCTGTCGAGAGCCACCAGCCACTGGTCCACGTCCGAGGTCATGAGCCACGTCTGGCACCCGGAGAAGACCGTGTCGCCGGTGAAGACCACCCGCTCCTCCGGCACGTGGACCGCGAGCTGTCCCGGCGTGTGACCGGGCGTGTGGAGGAGGCGGAAGGTGTGGTCGCCGACCCGCAGCGTGAGGTCGCCCGTGAAGACGATCGTGCCCTTGTTCGGGTCCGCGTAGTACGTGTCCCGATCGGGCACGATCCCGGCGGCGTCAGGGTCGTCTGTGGGAATCGCCTCGAGCGCGTAGGCGTACGGGTCGAGGTCGGGGGTCACCACCATGAAGTTGTCGTAGACGCCCTTGTGCTCCACGACGGCCCCGGCGCCCTTGAACCAGTAATTGCCGAAGATGTGGTCGACGTGATGCTCGGTGTTGATGAGGAAGCGGATCGGGCCGTGTTCCTCCGCCATCTTCCGCATCGCCACGGCCCGCGTCGGGAGCTGTGGGGTGTCGATGACCACGACGCCGTCCGACGTCGTCACGAAGCTCGGGTTGCAGCCCCGCAGCTTCGTCGTGGTGTAGACGTTCGGTGTGACGTTCTCCATTTGAGGGGGCTCCCTGTGGGGCTACTGGGTGGCGGTCAGGCCACCGTCAATACCGAGGATCTGGCCCGTGATGAAACGCGACGCGTCCGAGGCGAAGAAGATGACCGCACCGGCGAGGTCGTCGGTGCCGCCCACGCGGCCGAGCGGAATGCGGGCCACGATGCCCGCCTTGAAGGCCGGGTCGTCGAGGAGCATCGCGACCTGCGGGGTGTCCACGAACGTGGGGGAGATCGCGTTGACGTTGATCCCGTGCTTGGCCCACTCGGTGGCCCATTGGCGCGTGAGCGAGCTGATCGCGCCCTTCGCGGCCACGTATGCCGAGTAGCCCGCGTTGATCCCCAGGGCGGCCCGCACCGACGAGATGTTGATGACCCGGCCCCCGTGCCCCGCCGCGATCATCGCGCGCACCGCGGACTGGGTCGCGATAAGCGTGCTCCGGACGTTGAGCTCGTAGATCCAGTCCCACGCGTCCTTCGGGTACTCCTCGGCATTGAAGAGGACCTTGCCGGCCCCGCCGCCGACCGCGTTGAGAACGATGTCGAGCCGTCCGAACCGCTCCACCGTCGCGGCGACGATCCGGTCGCATTCGGCGGCGTCCGTCGCGTCTGCCGCGAGCGCCAACGCCTCGCCGCCGGCCGCACGGATCCGCTCGGCTGCTGCATCGGCACGGTCCTGGGTCTGGTCGACGACGGTGACCTTCGCGCCGGCGCCCGCGAGGGCGAGTGCCATCGCAGAACCGATCGCGCCGCCACCGCCGGGCACCAGGGCGACGCGCCCCTCGAGGCCGAAGAGGTCCAGCTGGCTCATGAGGCATCCTTTCGCAACGGGAGTCCGAACATCGCGGAACTCGGGCCCGCCGTCGCGGCGAGGTCGCGCGCCGATCGCTGCCGCAAGATGGCGCGGCACGACGGGAGGGCGAGTCGCGTCACTCGACGTCCGCGGATAGCCTATTCCATATCATCGATTATCGAGCATACTGCACGACCGGATGGAGGTCAACGCTGAAGACCATCGATGGTAGCGGGCACGGGCCCGGGCGCACGCTGCTCACGGCCGAGATGCTCGCGGTCGGAAGCGAGATCACGACCGGCGAGACTCGTGACACGAACGGTGGCGAGCTGGCGCGCACTCTGGCTGGGCTGGGCGTCGACGTTCGCCGGATCGTCGCCCTGCCGGACGATCTCGCCGCGGTCACGACCGCGTTCGCCGAGGCGCTCTCGTCTGTTGACCTGGTCGTCGCGACGGGCGGCCTCGGCCCGACGCCGGACGACCTGACCCGGGAAGCCCTTGCCGCCGCGGTCGGCGAGCTGCCGGTCATCGATCCGGTGCTGGAGCGCTGGCTGCGCCGCCTGTTCGCCAGACGCGGCATCCGGCTCGCGGAGGTCAACCTGAAACAGGCATGGCGAATCCCGTCCGCCACGGCCATCCCCAACCCGAATGGAACCGCGCCCGGCTGGTGGGTCGATCGGCCGGACGGCCGGATCGCGATCCTCCTGCCCGGACCGCCGCGCGAGATGCGCGCGATGTGGCTCGACTGGGTCCTGCCGCGGCTGCGCGAGCGGGGCATGGGCGATGGGCGAGTCGTGCGCACGCTCCGCACGTACGGGATTGGCGAGTCGCAGGTCGCGGAGCTTCTGGGCGACGCGATGCTTCGGAGGGCAAACCCGGTCGTCGCTACCTATGCTCGCGCTGACTGGCTGGATGTCCGGGTCACGGCCGTGGCCGAAGCCCCCGGCGACGGTGTCCTGCCGCCAGTCGACCGGGTCCCGATCCGCACGGCAGAGGCGATCCTCGACGAGACCGTGGCGACACTTCGCGATATCCTCGCGGACCACGTCTGGGCCGAGGGCGAGACGACCTGGGCGGACCTGGTCGGAGCCGCCGCGGACGGGGCCGGGGTGCGCCTTGCCGTCGTCGAGGCGGGTACGACGGGCACGCTCGCCGCGCTCCTGGCCGAGGTTCAGGCGCTGGAGCGTGCCACCTCCGCGGGGCCCGGCGTTGCCCCCGACCCGACCGACTGGCCCGTCGAGACGGCGGCAGCCGAGGCGGCCCGGGACGCCGGGGTGGCGGTTGGCATCGCCCTCGTGGCGCGGACGCTCCCGGGGGAGGGCACGCTCATCCGCGTCGGGGTGGTCGCCCCGGGCGTCGGGGTCTCACGCGTGCTGGACCTGCACCTCTTCCAGCACAGTGCGCACGGGCGCTTCCGAGCCGCCGTGGCCGCCGCCGCGTTCGCGATCGAGATCCTCCGAACGCTCGACCCTGCGCGCCCGCCTGACTGAAGGCAGGCCGATCCGACGGTAGACTCCTGCCGTGACTGAGCCGGGCCCGATTCCCAGCGCCGTCCCGCCGGCAGCCGGCCAGCGGCGGGCAGGCCCGCCGCGCGCATGGCGCGCGCGCGGCCCGCTTCTTCCTGGTGCGACCATCGGCATCCTTGGCGGTGGACAGCTCGGGCGCATGCTTGGGTTCGCGGCCCGCACGATGGGCTATCGGATCGTGGTCCTCGACCCGGATCCGGCATGCCCGGCAGCCGCGATCGCGGATCGCGTCGTCGTCGGCGCGTACGACGACGCGGCCGCGGCCCTGGAGCTCGCAGGTCTCGTCGACGTGGTCACGTACGAGCTGGAGCATGTGCACGCGGGCGTGGTTGGCGCGCTCGAGGCCCACGTTCCGGTGCGGCCCGGGCTGGCTGCCCTTCGAGTCACCCAGGATCGACTCGCCGAACGCCGGTTCATCGCCGGGCTCGGGATCGCGACGGCGCCATGGCGCGAGGCGTCCGACGACGCGTCCCTGGGCGCCGCGGCTCGCGAGCTCGGGTTCCCGCTCCGCCTCAAGTCGCCGTTCGGGGGCTACGACGGGCGCAGCCAGGTCCGGATCGCGGACGCATCCGGGCTCTCCGGGGCGATCGGGCGCCTTGGGCGGCCTGCCGGGACCGCGCTGCTCGTCGAAGCGGAGGTCGACTTCGCGATGGAGCTCTCGGTGGTCGTGGCCCGCGGCCTCGACGGTGGGACGGCGGCGTACCCGATCGGTCGGAACCTGCACGATGCCGGGATCCTCGTCGAGTCGGTCGTGCCCGCCGACGTGCAGGTCGAGGTCGCATCCGCCGCCCAGGCGCTGGGCGCACGAATCGCGGCGGCCCTCGATGCAGTCGGCGTCATCGCTGTGGAGCTCTTCCTCCTGCGGGACGCCACCCTCACCGTCAACGAGATTGCCCCGCGCGTGCACAACAGCGGCCACTGGACCATCGAGGGGGCGCGCACGAGCCAGTTCGAGCAGCACGTCCGGGCGATCTGCGGGCTCCCGCTCGGCGACCCGATGGCGGACGGGCCAACCGCGATGGTCAACCTCCTCGGGACGGGGGAGCCGCGCAACGCGGACCTTGCCGGTGTCGCCGACGCGCTCGCCGATCCGCTTGCGCACCTCCACGTGTATGCCAAGCGAACGGTCTTCGAGCGACGGAAGATGGGTCACCTGACGGTGTCCGGGGCGGCCACGCCGGAAGAGGCGCTCGCACGCGCCCGCGACGCCGCTGCGTATCTCCGATGGGCGTGACGGGGCATGCCGCGCTCCTGGCATGTCCAGGGTGCGGCGCGCTTGTCCCTGACCTCGCGGGGCCGACCCACGCGTACATCGGAGCGAGCCCCGGCTGCTGGGCGGCATGGGGACAGGTCCAGGCGCGCTCGTTCGCCAGCCCTGCGATTGCCGCCGTCCAACCCCTCGCCGTCGACGTGTATGCCGTCCAGCACCCCGGCCTCGCCGAACGGCGCGCGATCCAGTCCGTCTGGGTGCACCTGGTGAGCCTGTGCCTCATCCTCGAGAACGGACGCTCGCCCGCGGAGGGAATCCGCGCGAAGCAATTGCTCCTCGCGGGTGCGCGGGTCTTCGACAGGTTGGAGCCGCCCACGGCCGGTTATTCGATGACCGTGCTCGACATCGCCGTCGTCGCCGATCCGGGAGCTGTCCCGGAAGCGGTACGCAGGTGGGCGCGAGTGACCTGGGAAGCCTGGCGGCCGCACCAGGACGCGGTTCGGGCCCGGGCGGCCGCGCTGGCCATCCGCTGAGCAGGGCGACCACCGGACCCGGGTAGCGGCAAGCAAGGCCGTGGCAAGGGCTCGGCGCACGGTCCCGCGCTGCCGTTGGCCCCGCCCGGTGCGCCCTGTTCGAGGCCGGGTACGATGGGTAGGCTGGTGCCCGACCATCCATCCGGAGGCTCCCCATGACCGAAGTCCTGCTCTTCCACCACGCACTGGGGCTGACCCCCGGTGTCGTCGCGTTCGCCGACGAGCTGCGGGCCGCCGGCCACACGGTGCATACGCCGGACCTGTTCGACGGACGGATCTTCGCGACGCTGGACGAGGGCCTGGCCCATGCGCGCGAGATCGGGTTCGAGAACATCCTCGAGCGCGGTGTCCGCGAGGCCGACGACCTGCCTGCGGACCTCGTGTATGCCGGGTTCTCGCTCGGCGAGATGGCGGCGCAGAAGCTTGCCCAGACCCGGCCCGGTGCTCGCGGAGCACTCCTCTTCTATTCCTGCATCCCGATCAGCGGCGAGTGGGCCTTCGGACCGTGGCCCGATGACGTCCCCGTCCAGATCCACGGCATGGACGCGGACCCGATCTTCGTCGGCGAGGGCGACATCGAGGCCGCCCGGGAGATCGTCGAGAAGGTCGAGGATGCGGATCTCTTCCTCTATCCCGGCGACCAGCACTACTTCGCCGACAGCTCGCTCCCGTCGTACGACGCGGACGCCACCGCGCTGCTCACTCGGCGGGTGCTCGAGTTCCTGGACCGCGTCTGATCGACGAGCCCGGACATGAGGGCGCCCACGCGACCCCGTGATGGGGCAGAATCCGCGCCACGCGCGGACGATCGCCGCGTCCTCGCCCAGAGCACGCTCAGGAGACTCGCCCCGATGCCAGGCAAGCCGCACCGCGTCACCGTCATCCCGGGCGACGGGGTCGGCCCGGAAGTGGTTCGGTCCGCGCAGCGAATCATCGCCGCGGCCGGCGTCGCGATCGAATGGGAGACAGCCGAGGCCGGCGCCGAGGTCTTCAAGCGCGGCGACACATCCGGCGTGCCGACCGCAACCCGCGACTCGATCGGGCGCACGCACGTTGTCCTCAAGGGCCCCCTCGAGACGCCGGTCGGGTTCGGCGAGAAGAGCGCGAATGTCACGCTGCGCAAGCTCTTCGAGACCTACGCGAACGTGCGGCCCGCCCACGAGCTGCCCGGCGTCCCCACCCGGTACGCGGGCGAAGGCGTGGACATGATCATCGTCCGCGAGAACATCGAGGATCTCTACGCCGGGATCGAGCACATGCAGACGCCCGACGTTGCGCAGTGCCTCAAGGTGATCAGCCGCAAGGGCAGCGAGAAGATCATCCGCTACGCGTTCGAGCTCGCCCGCCGCGAGGGGCGCCGGAAGGTCACCTGCGCCACGAAGGCGAACATCATGAAGCTCACCGAGGGCCTCTTCAAACGGGTCTTCGAGGAGCTCTCCGCGGAATACCCAGGGATCGTCGCCGAGCACCTGATCATCGACAACGTTGCGCACCAGATGGCGAAGAACCCGGCCCAGTTCGATGTCGTGGTGACCACGAACCTCAATGGGGACATCATCAGCGACCTGGCGTCCGGGCTCGTCGGGGGGCTTGGCTTCGCGCCGTCAGGCAACTACGGCGACGATGTCGCGATCTTCGAGGCGGTCCATGGCTCCGCCCCGAAGTACGCGGGCAGGGACGTCATCAACCCGACCGCGCTGATCCTCAGCTCGGTGATGATGCTGCGCCACCTCGACGAGGCGGATGCAGCCGAACGGATCGAGGACGCGGTCCTCGTGACGCTCGAAGAGGGCCGCGCCGTCACCCAGGACCTCGCGCGTCAGACCGGGGGCGACGTCGAGCAGGCGGCTTCCACGACGGGGTTCACCGACGCGATCATCGCGAACCTCGATCGCCAGCCGACGACCGTGCCGCCGCGCCGCGGGTCGGAGCGCCCCTCCGGCGAGGCCCGGCCGCGACCGCACTGGACGTACGGCGAGGCGGTGAGCGCGGCCGTCCCGCGCATGACCGTCGGCGTGGACCTCTTCCTCGAGACATGGGATCCGGCCGAAACCGCCGGCGCTGTGCTCGAAGCGCTCGCCGGCCCTGCCCTCACGCTCCAGATGATCTCGAGCCGCGGCACCATGGTCTACCCGGCGACGGGGCTCGCCCCGGACAATGTCGGGCTCCTCCGGGCGCGCTTCGTCGCACGCAAGGCCGGCGAAGCGGCCACCGATGCCGACATCCTCGCGCTCCAGGGCCGTGTCGCCGCGCGGTTCGCGTGGACCCATGTCGAGAAGCTCAACGTTTTCGCCGGCGAGCCGGGCTTCACGAAGGCGCAGGGCCAGTAGGCGGTGGCTGACGTGGACGAGACCGACCCGCCGACGGTGGTCGTCGGGATCGTTGGTGGGAGCCGCAGCGACCTTCCGATCCTCGAACGGGCGAGAGCGCTCCTCGACGAGCTGGGTGTGTCCTGCGAGCTGCGGGTCGTCTCCGCGCACCGGACGCCGGATCTCCTCGTCCGCTATGCCGAGACCGCGGCGGCGCGCGGGATCCGGGTGATCGTCGCGGGCGCCGGAGGCGCGGCCCACCTGCCTGGAATGCTGGCCGCGAAGACCCAGCTCCCGGTGATCGGCGTGCCGATGCCGACCGAGCACCTCGGCGGGCTTGATTCGCTGCTCTCGATCGTCCAGATGCCGCGCGGCATCCCCGTCGCGACGGTCGCGATCGGGAACGCCGATAACGCGGCGTTGCTTGCCGCCGCGATCCTGGCGCTCTCCGATGGCGCGCTCGCGGCCCGGCTGGCCGCCTACCGGGCCGCCCAGACGGCGGGGGTCCTGGAAGACCCGTCAAACGCCACGCCGCTGACCTGACCGAGCGCGTCAGCGGACCACCCCGCTGCCAAATGCCATCTACTCGGCGATCGCGGCCAGCAGGTCGACGATCTGCCGGGAGGGGCCCAGCCCCAGCTCATCGCGCATCAGCTGACGATAGGCGTCGTATTGCCGAAGGGCTTCCACGCGGTTGCCTTCCGCGAGGTGCACCTCGATAAGGCGACGAAGGGCGCTCTCCCGCAGGGGCTCGCCGGAGACTGCAGCAAGGCAGATTTCCACGGCCCTCCCGTATCGACCCGCCGTGGCCAGCAGGCCGCCGAGTCGTTCCAGGGCGTGCAGGCGCAGCTGGCGAAAACGCTCGCGCTCCACCAGCAGCCAATCGTCGGACCAGTCGGAGAGCAGGTCGTTCGCCACGGCGAGGGCTTCGACCTCGGCGGGCCGGTCATCCGCAAACGACACCGCGGGCTCGTCGGGCCGATCGATGATGTGGCGTGCCAGGGCACCAAGGACGTGCACGTCCACCGCGACGCCCGGAGCCAGCGCCACTTCGTCCCCGCTGGCGACCACGAGTGAGCCGGGAAGCTTGCGCACGCGCCACAGCGTCGAGCGAAGGTTCCCCATCGCCCGGGCGTCGGGGGCGTCCGGCCAGAGTGTCCCGGCCACGTGGGAGCGGAGCAAAGCAACGTCGCGAAGGGCGAGATACGCGAGCAGACGCTGCGCGCTCCGCGCCGGCCTGATCGCCCGGGCACCGTGGTACAGCGAGAACGCGCCGACAAGGCTGATGCTGCAGCGAAGAACGGCGCCCACGGTGCCCGGCTCCGGTGTGCGGCGGGACGCGTCACTCAGGCCCTGGTGCATGACCGCTCCCCGTGTTCCTCCCGGGCGACATGGGGCGCAATTGTAGCCCGGGATCATCCGAGATCGACCTGCGCGATCGGGCAGTTCGACCCGAGTGGTGACGGCGCAGTGACGGTGCCGTGACGAGCGCCTTGGTACTCCTGTCGCCCAAACCGGTTCCGCGGGGGCGGATACGGACCGGCCGGGGGGACGACACGAGGGGGGCGAATCGTGGCGGGACGCAGCAGCGACGCGATCAGGGTTGCCCTGGATCCGGGTGGCATCGTCATCGGCCCGGTGCCTGGTGGCCCGACGCCCACGGGACCGGCGTCAGGGGGAGCGAACCCTGATGGCGGCGCCACCCCGGCGCCGAGCGCCGGGCCCGGCCCGAAAGGCCCGATGATGGACCTCGAGGACGCCGGGCTGACCGTCGAGGTCTCCCAGGCGCAGCTCGGCGCGCTGCTCGAGGAGCGTCTGCAGTCGGTCACCCACGTCTACTCGACGCTGACCATGGTCGGCAAGGACCTGGTCGACTTCTTCCCGAACGTTCCGGAGATCCTGCCGCCGACGATCTCGGGCCGGCTTCTCAATCCGGACGGGAGCCCCGCGGGCTTCGTCTCGGTGCAGGCGGAGGAACCCGCCCCGGAGTCAGGCAGCCCCGCGGCTCCGTGGCCGACCCCCCAGACGACGACCGATCGGCGCGGCGCATACCAGCTGGGTCTGCCGGCCCGCCCGGTCCCCACGGCCGGCCTTACGCTGCTCGTCCAGGGATCCAACCGCACGACCGAGGTGGTGGTCCGGCGGTCGGACCTCGTGGCCAGCAAGGGCTCGCTCGGCGTGCAGCCCCTGAGCGAGGCCGTCGAGCCCCTGCCCCGGAGCATCACGAGCCAGCTTGGCGACGTGATCGTCCCGACCGGGGAGTCCGATGTCCTGGCTGATCCGGCCGCGTTCGCGGACCCGGTCCCGGTCCTGACGCTCGGCGAAGGCGATTGCGCCCGCTCCTTTCGCTCAAACTCGGGAGTCATCGACCAATTCCGCTTCTCGCTCTTCGTCCGTCTCGTCGCGCCCCAGCTGAGCGGCCGCAGGCTCGGCAGTCGCGTCAAGAGCGGTGACGGGTCGTACCTCATCTCGTCGAGCGCGGGCGGCCTCGGCCAATATGTCAACGCCGGCCAGCTGATCGAGGCCCTCAACGGCCTCGGGACGTGGGAGCTCGCGCAGCGGGTCCCGGTCGACCAGCCCATCGACGTGACCCGTTTCCGGGACATCATCGAGAACATCCCGACCGCGATGCCGAAGGCCGCGAGCCTCGGTCTCGGATACGTCGTCGGGATGCACCAGGTCTGGATCCCGACCGGTCTCTCGCTCGGCGACCTGGTCTACTCGCTCCCGCTCGCACCCGGCGAGCAGCAGCGGATCGCGATCGCCGACACGCGGCAGACCCTCAGCGTGCGCGAGGCGGAGACGCTCACCGCCGACGAGTACCAGCGCTACCAGGAGAACGCCGACAGCTCCACGAACGCGATCTTCAGCAGTGCGTTCAACGAGTCCGCGGCCGGGGGCAGCCAGATGCGGACCCGGACCGAGGCGGGCTCGATCGGCGGCGCCACGGGTGCAGCCGGGATCGTGTACGGCGTCCTCATGGGCGGCGGAATCGCCGGCGGCTACTCCGATTCGACGACGACAGGATCATCCTCGAGCTGGCAGAACGCCAGCCGCGACTATGTCTCGAATGCGACCCAGGACTTCCACTCGCAGCTGGCACGCCAGGCTGCCGCCCGCCGCAGCTCGGCCCGGACCAGCGTCCGCCTGGCGACCGCGTCGGAGAGCAGCGAGATCGTCACGAAGGTCATCACGAACCACAACCACAACCACGCATTGACCATGCAGTACTGGGAAGTGCTGCGCCACTTCGGCGTGAGCACCTCCGTGGATGACGTCCAGCTCGTCTGCCTGGTGCCCCTGGAGGTCGTGCAGTTCCTGCCCCTGGGCCAACCGCGCCTCCTGCCGACGGGCACGTACACGCGGGACCAGCTCCTCGGTCGCTATGCCCAGCTGGTGCGATACCACGACGTGCTCGAGCAGCGCCTCTGGTGGCGCCCGGAGCTCGCGCGAGGCCTGCGCGTCCTGCAATCGTTTGCAGCGAACCCGACGATGACGGTGCAGAGCTCATCCGGGTCCGCCCAGGACGTGGTCTGGGTCACGGTCACTGGCACTTTCCTTCCGTTCGAGGACGTGTCAGTCAGCATCGTGTCGACGACCGGCGCGCGGGTCGGGCCGGTGCGGCTGCAGGGACCGAGCGCCGACATCGCGTCAGGCGCCGAATCGCGCGACGCGCTCCTCGAGCTTCTTCGCCAGCGCCGTGCGGGGACGTTCGAGACGCGGACCGGCGCACTGGTGCTGCCCGACTACATAGCTCGCAGCGACATCGCGCGGTTCGAGTTCAGCCGCTCGTTCCGGACATTCTCGTACCAGCTGACCGTGCCGGCCGGGCTCGACCTCGGCAACCTCCTCGGCTGGCTATCCGTCGCCCGGAGCCTCGGCGTGACGCTCACTGCCGCGGATCTCGAGCGCGAGGTCGGCGGGCCGACCATCCAGGATCCCACCGCGACGATCAACGTCGGATCCCAGGGGTCGGGCCCGGCGGTGCTCGACGTCATCGAGGCCTACAACGGACCCAACGGCACGCAGGTCATGCCGACCATCCTGCCGGTCGCCGCCAAGCGGCTGCCTCCGGTCCTGTCCTTCGCCGACCTCCTGCGTATCGAGGCGGCCCTGCAGCACGTGGTCCGCAACACCGTGCCCTACTCGAAGGCCGTCTGGGAGTCGCTAACGTCCGAGGAACGGGCGATCATGCTCGAGCGATTCACGATCGGCGTCCCGACCGGCGGCGTTGCCGATCCGTCGAGCGAGGTCCCGCTCCTCGACTGCGTTGCGAACCAGGTCCTTGGCTACTTCGGCAACTCCGCGATCATGCCCTTCTTCCTGCCTGCCACCCTGGCCGGGGAGATGAAGTTCACA
>Ga0302321_100004577_pt1 | contig 11995 bp, 11 predicted proteins | sample Fen_T0_1_FD_202505 | JGI IMG/M metagenome (GOLD analysis project Ga0302321, IMG submission 202505) | Peat permafrost microbial communities from Stordalen Mire near Abisko, Sweden - Fen_T0_1 | ecosystem: Environmental > Terrestrial > Soil > Wetlands > Permafrost | place: Sweden: Abisko...
TCAGGTGGGACTCCTTGTGCTCCGCCGCAGTTGAGTAACGAGGGCGACAAGAGAAGAACTGCGTAGCAGAGGGTCATCTTACCCGATGCGTGCGATGTGCCAGAAAGTTGTGCCATAGGATACGAAATGGGCATCGTGCAGATTGCGTGCCAATCACTTGGCACAGCGCGTTTCCCGGCCAGGAGACTTGTCGCCAAGGGGTTCGACTGTGCATCGGGCAGCGGCGTCGGAATTGCGCCAGCCGACCCCAAGAAACCGCCTGTGAAGGGTCGTTCCCGTCCCCGACGTGACGTGTTGCATCGCTATCAGGCTCTGCGGTTCGCGTTCGCTGAATGATTCAGTTGCCGATCGTCTTGTTTTCTTTGCCGTCGTGCCCTAGGGCTTCTTGGCGATGTCACAGAGCAATTCTTCAAGTCCGTCCGCTCCGGATGTATCCATTCTGGTCCAGCCGGGCTACGCCAGTTCGGGGGACGAGCACTGGCAGACGCATTGGGAAATTGCCTACGGATATCGTAGAATCGAGCAGATCGATTGGCTTATGCCTCAGGTTGGGGACTGGATCCATCAAATCGAACTCGCTGTGTCGCAATCTCCCGGGAAGGTGATTCTGGTTGCCCACAGTCTCGGCTGCATTGCCGTCGCACATTGGGCTATCCAAACGCAGCTAACACCGCGCATTATCGGTGCCCTGCTCGTTGCCCCTGCCGACGTTGAATCGCCCTACCACACGCCGGATGAGGTGCGAAACTTTTCGCCGATCCCGCTTTCGCCGCTGGGATTCCGAACCACCGTTGTAGCGAGCCAAAACGATCCTTTCATGGAGGCGCCGAAGAGTCGCAGACTGGCTCAAGCATGGGGTGCAGATTTCGTCGACGCCGGAAAGCTGGGCCACATCAATTCCGAGGCGAGACTAGAACTCTGGCCAGACGGACATCGCCACCTATTGGATTTACTGGTTGAGCGGACCGAATGAATGAATGCGTTTCCGGACAGCGCGAGACATTTAGCAAACCTGAACGTTTGTCGGAAGAGCGAGTGCTCGACTCACCTGGGCTGCCATCTTGTCGATTTGCGACGCGCGCGATGCAGAGAATCCGAGGTGCGCGTACGCTTCATGTCGTTGTTCCGGCGAGAAGCAGCGAATGCCTGGATTCGTCATCACGAGGATAGATGTGACGAAACGCGCGACCACTGATGGCGAGATTACCGCGACCCGAGCGCTAGCACTGCGCAGAGCAGCATTCATCTCGGCCTGTTGCTCACGCGATGGATGCCCGCCTTCTGTAATGACCAAGACCCGGGCGTCGACATCTTTGGTGAAGGTGTCGCTCAATAATTGAACGTACGGGGCCCACTCCGCATTCGTCGGATGTTGTCGCCCGTGGCACAGAATAATAAGCCCGAGATCAGCGTGGGCGGTATAAGCGATGTTGTTTCGGCTTGCAGTGGACATACGGCAGTTCGGCGGAGCTGCCAAGATTACGGCCACCATTTGCGTTGTCATAACCCACCGATTCGACGCAAGGCTATTTCAAGCCTTATCGTCCACGCAAAAGGGGCTCTTGCGTGCCAGTAAGGCATCTAACAACAGTCGGGTCGCACCGCAGGCAATAGGTCGCGCGATTGAGAGAGGCATCTCCCACCGGATTGAACTTGGCGGTAGATAAGATGGTCGGGGTTCTTAGCCAATCGAAGCGAGATGAGTAGCCCCTCAGTCTTGTTGCTTGGGGCACGCGACTACGACGCGTTACGGTTTGCGACGCGCGTTAGTGCCCGTCGTTTCGCCAAGGTTCGTTGAGGTGCATTTCGACTGACGAAAGGAATAGAGACGGCCCAAATCGCCGCGTCGTTTTGGATCGAACAAAGTTAGAATGCAGGGTTGTGTACGTCGCCATATTGCATCGCGAGGAAATACGTCTAACTTTGGGTCGTCCGGTGCAAAGGTCGTTGTATCACCGGTTCTGCTGAGTTGCCCTGTGGAATTCCGGTTCTTGTAGTAGTCTCGTTTCCCGGACCCTTCAGACTGAGTGTAAAGTCTGCTTTGAATCGATACTCGACCGTTCGAATCCACCTCGATAGTGTGCTCGAAACCATGCACAGAAATACCTCCGTGGGGCTCGTCGGTGGGTGGATCGTACGTAGCCGCACCGCCGTGCCAGAGCCCCGCCCAGTCAGCGAATGCCGGCGGAATTTGTGTCTTGTTACTCCGCACAGCGACGGATTGTGGCGTCAGTAACAGCGTATTCGCAGAACTTGAGGAAGCGCTGAGACCGGTTGCACTCACGACGACAGCCGCATCTGAACGCAACAACCGCTCACGCTTTTGACAACCGGACGACAGACTGATGATGGCACTACTTGCGAGGAAGGCTAGAGAACGGGCGAGGATAGAGCGCATTCCGTGGTGAGCTTAGCACGCGAGAACCCAAGCGCGTTTGGCGATTGGTTAGTCTCGATACCACACGCGACGCACCTCAGGCGCCCAGCACCACTTGTCGCCGCACCTGGTAGTTGCCGCGGGCATTAGCCCATCTTCGGCCACATTACATGCCTCGCTCATGCTCGGACGCTTCTCGAGCCATCGCCGTATCCATTGGACGCTGGCAACCGGCGATAAGCCCAGTTATCAATGCACCAACGATAATGTAGCGGCTTGCGAATGCAATGGTCGCTCAGGGATTGCCAAGTCTCTTCACGTTGTGGATTATACAAATATCGCAGCTTCGTCGCGAGAACCTAGCGGTTTGGCTGCTGGCCGACGTTCGAGTTGAGTTCCGCAGGACTGATGACATCGCGGGCCGGAGAGGCCTGTTTTTTGTAACCGCGGTGCGGCGCCTGGTAACTTTTACTCCTTGGTCCTATGGTTACTACACGATGAAGCGCCTGGCCCTTGTCTATTACGGTTTGCTAGCATTGGGCTGTTCCCCAACAACGACTGCTCGGCTAAGACTGCCGCCTCTAGAGACTGTCGCCCATGTGGATCTGCAGCGGTACCAGGGTACTTGGTACGAGATCAGCAGCTTTCCGCAAAGCTTTCAGAAGGGTTGTACCGCCACCACCGCGACTTACAAGAGTCGCGATGATGGGGAGATTGACGTTGTCAATCGATGCCGAAAGAATTCTCTCGATGGTCCGGAGAAGATTGCCCAAGGTCGCGCGCGAATTGTTGACCGGACCACGAATGCCAAGCTTGAGGTTAGTTTCTTTCGACCATTCTGGGGCGACTACTGGGTTGTGGCTCTTGGTGACGACTACGACTATGCCGTCGTTGGGCATCCCAGCAGAGACTACCTCTGGATCCTCTCGCGAACACCGACAATGGACGATGAACTCTACGCCACCATTGTTCGTAGGCTCTCGTTACTGGGATACGAGACAGGTAGGTTGCAGCGCACGTTGCAACCTTCCAATGGGCTACCCACAACTTTTGCCTCATCAGCAAAATTCGTGCGCGACCCAGGACGATAGAAAGACAATTCCAATGTTTCTGCTAAACGTGGGCAGTCCGTGAGGTTCTTTTTGGAGTCTAGATGCTGCCCGGTGAACTTATGCTAAGCAGCCCGCTGTCCAATATCCAAGTTGGGTTTATGACACGTTCTGAGATTGTACAAGTACTAGTCAAACTCGCGCGTAAAGTGTTTGATGACGAGGAATTGGAGTTTTCCGAGTCCACATTGTTTGATGACATCGACGCATGGGACTCGATGAACCACGTCCACATGGTGGTCGCCATGGAACGCAGATTCGGCGTTCGGTTTGGTATTGGCGACTTGAGGCGAGTTGTCCGAGTTGCCGACCTCGTTGACGTCATTGAACGCCAGCGTCAAGTTTCGGCCTGAGATTGTAGGACTTGGTTGAGAAGGGCGTTACGATCCAACTTCCCGTTTGAGTTGCGGGGGAAATTTCGGGTGAATACGTAGCGTCGCGGCAGCATGTAGGTTGGCAAGAGCTTCTGCAGCTCCACGCGGATGCGCTTCTTCTCGCTGGCGAAGGCCGCTGGCAGTACCGCTACTAGTTCTTCGATACCGTTAGCGAACATGACCTTTTCAACCATCAATTGCGCGGCGCCAGTGACCCGCACTAGGGCATGTTCAACTTCACCGAGTTCAACGCGGTAGCCCATGATCTTAACCTGACCATCGTCGCGACCGACGAATTGTAACAGGCCCGCTTGGTCGAGCTGAACGATGTCGCCAGTATCGTAAAACAACGCGGCGCCGCGTGCCACGAAGCGCCGCGCCGTTTGCTCAGCGTCTCCCAGGTATCCGGCGCTAAGCTGATCCCCGCAGAGCCAGAGTAAGCCGGCTTCGCCAATTGCGCAGGTACTGCCGTCATCGCGTCGAATTTCGAGTCCCTGTCCCGGTAGCGGCTGACCAATGGGGAGCCCACCATGTAGTGTTGCGCTCTCCGGAAATCTGTCCGGAATTTCGAAATGGGTGAGTGCAATAGTCGTTTCGGTGGGACCGTAGAGATTGACGACGCGAGAGTTCGGTGCAAGCGTTTGCCAGAAGCGATAGGTGTTGTATGTCAGCTTCTCCCCGCAAAATAGGCTGAGCCGCAGTTCACTCAACGAGGCAGGTTCTGCTTGTCTGAGGCTATCGATTAGCGCAGCTAGCGATGGCACGGAAAACCAAACACTGACGCGTTGGCTTCGAGTGTAGGAAACGGGATCGGCTAGCGCTGCATTCGAATAGACAACGAGCGTAGCTCCAGCGTTCCAAGCCACGAACATGTCATGCACACTCAAGTCGAACGTCAGATCAAAGGTTTGGCTTAGGCGGTCCTTTGGCGTAATTGGGTAACTGGCAAGGAACCCCTGGACGTAGCGAGCAACATTGCGGTGGCGAACCACGACACCTTTCGGCTCACCCGTGCTACCCGATGTAAAAAGCACGTAGGCGGGGCTCTCGCTGTCAACGACTACGCACGTCTCACGCGGGGGAGCTACTTCCGCTGATTGCCAAGTAACGCGACAAGCGAAGTCCTCAACCAAGGCTTGAAACGCGCGGTCGCGGTTCAATGTTAGGATTCGAAAGTTTGTCGAAGTAGTCGCGAGTAAGTCGCGAAGGGCACTAATGCATTCAGGACCCACGACAAGAGTCGTAAGTTTGGCCCTTTTTGCAATGTATCCGTTGCGCGTAGCCGGGAAACCCGGATTGAGCGGAACGTAGGCACAACCCGCCGCTAGGATGGCGAGTACTGCTGCATATGCTGTATTACTTCGGTGGGCCAAGATCCCACAAAAGGGGCCATCACTACCACAATCAATCAGCGCGCTCAGCCTCAACGCATGCTGCCGCAACTCGCCGTAGGAGGTGCTTTGATCCGCAAAGACAACGGCTTCACGGTCGGGGAACGTAGTTGCGGCGGCGAGGAAGGCGCTCGCTAGGTTCGTGCAATCAGTCATGGTTTCGAAATGGCTAGCGACCGCAACTGCTTGCCGACGGCAAGGGCCATGTAGCGCGCAGAGCCGGAACTGCGCAGGTGGTTGAGGTCGTCCCAATCCTCGCTTAGGAGCCAGGACTGTTTATCTGAGGTGTTAAAATCAACGACAGGAACGTTTAGCTCTTGGCAGAGTTTCAGCGTATGTTCATAGACGGCTTGCAGCTGTGTGAGCGCCGCAGGCGGTAACGTTCGTGCCATATCTGGATCAAGATCTGGTGGCATCACAACGACCACCGGTATGTGGCGTGTCCGCAACACGCGGACCAGGAATACGAAGTCCTTCGTTTCCGTTGTCTGGTCCAGTTGCGAAGGATTGCGAGCGTAATCTCTGTGCGCCCAGGTGTCGCCGAGACTCTTAGCGGATTTCTGATTCCACAGTCGTCGCGCGCGCGAGTCCGCATGAGCGCGACGACGACGTTTATAAGGCCATTCGACGGTTTCAAGCCAGAGTGTTCGAATTGCGTCGTAGAAGCCGAAGATGAGGCCGACCTTCTGAACGACCGCGATTCGCTTCTCGTGATCATCCAAAGATTGAAGAAAACTGCCCCCTTCTCGCGACAGCGGTAACCATTTTAGATTTTCACCTTCCGCACTAAAACGCGGTGAGTGGTCGGTTTCTTGCGCTAGTTTTCGGGGCCCCAACTCAACCAGCACAACGTTGGGTGAAACGCGCAGGAAATCCGCCTCTGCGAACTGCAAATAGAAGTCGGCAACGTGCGACGCAGGTTCTGCGAAGTTGATGACAGACCAGTCGGAACCGAGGTCTTGTTCGAGCCAATCCTGAAAGCGTGAACCCGGTGTAATTCGATAACTGGCGAAGAGCGAATCACCTAAGATGAGCGCTTGGTGTTTGGAGCTAGCATAACGTAAGCTTGCGCCAAGCCAAGCTAGTAAGGAGGCAAGACACACGAGGGTAATGCTCCAAACCAGGGCATTGCGTGGGAGAAAATCCGGAAATCTTCGTGAGCTTGTGCGTGTACCATGGGCACCGGGTGGTGATGACGTGTCGGCCCCGTCCCTGGATTCAACGAATAGAACGGGTGCGACCTCAATGTTCAACGACGTAGCTGGTTTCGCGCCTGTCATGACAATTGCTCAGAACTCCGCGTAAATGAAGACTTCGCTTGGGGCGAACAGCCGAATAATACACAGCAAGACGATGGCGTAGCAGACGGCACGCACCCAAGTTCGCTGTTGAAATATCCCGAACGTGCCGCCCCGCCTTTGTCCCAATTGGTCGAGTAAGAAAGACAGTGAGGCGAAGAAGAGTACGGGGCGCCAATCATGACGCACGTTTGGGCTGAATGCGAAATGCCTTCCGAGTGCGTGAAGGGAACCCAATGCATCATTAAGACTGGGCGCGCGGAAGAAGAGGTAGCCGAAGCATACGTAATGGAAAGTTGCAAACCACGCCGTCGTGTTCCAAAGTCGTGGCGGTAGCGTTGACTTAATTCGTTTGCGGAGTTTTCGCGAAAGCGCGAGGGCAGTTAGACCGAAGGCGTGCACACAGCCCCAGATAAGATATGTCCAACCAGTGCCGTGCCACAACCCACTGATGACAAAAGTGATCCAGATCGCGATTACGATGCCCACTGTACCGTACTTGCGCAACGTCATGGCGACGGGACCGTTAACGTAGTCCTCGAGAAAAGATGACAGGGAAATGTGCCAGCGCTTCCAGTATTCGGAAAGGTTGGTGCTGCTGTAAGGCGCGTTGAAATTCTGGGTGACCTCGATGCCGAACAGTCGCGCAGTTCCTCGCGCAATATCGGAGTAGCCAGCGAAATCGCAGTAGATCTGAATTGCGTAGGCGTAAACTCCAAGCAGTACCGCGGCGCCATTCGTTCGCGCGTCGCTCTGAAATAGATGTTTGGTGAGAATGCCACAGTGATCGGCGATGTAGACCTTCTTGAACAACCCTAATGTGATTAGCCAGAGTCCTTCGTGGAACTTTCCTTGGTCGAAAGTGCGTCGTTTGGCAAGCTGCGGCAGGATGTTGACGGCACGCTCGATGGGACCCGAGACCAGCTGCGGAAAACATGCGACGAATAGCGCAAATTCCGTAAGGCTGCGTGTAGGACGGAGGATGCGGTAAAAAACGTCCAGGGTGTATGTGAGCCGAGCGAGCGTGTAAAAGGACAGCCCGATGGGAACAATAATGCTATGTGTTTCTCTGGAAACGCCAACGATGCCCGCAAATGAGGGTGAGTTCCAGAGCCGCGCGTACTTGATGAAGGCAAGTACAGACACGTTTAGCGCGACACTGAGCCACATCATTTGCCGTCGCTTGCGCTCTGGTTCCTCCCACTGCAAACGCTTTGCTAGCTCGAAATCGATAGCTGTGGTTACCATCAACACTAGCGCGCTCCGATAGTCCCACGACGCGCAAAAAACCAAGCTACCGCACAGCAAGAGTGCATTTTGTCCGGGGCGCGACAGACGGAGCTGTGCAATAAATAGCACCGCGACGAAAGCGACGTAGGTGAAGGAAAGGAGTTGCATGGCGTCCACGGACGGGCGACGTGAAGGTCACTACCACGCAGCGTTCTCGTTGCATCCAGAGAGTGCCAGGTAATTGCGTGGGACGCCGACTCTGAAGAAGTGGCCTGTTGCGTTGTCTGGCTGAATGTAAGCCGCAAGAAGGCCAGAAACGTGAGGGTTTGCGGTGCAATAATGCCAAAAAAGATGCCAAACCGCACGTATCGTTATCGGATGCCGCAATGTGCAGGGGTATTGTGAAAAGGCTTTCATGCCGTGGCTTGGTCTCCGCCAACGTTCGTCCGTGTCGCGTGTCTCAGGTTCTCAGGAGGCTAATTCAACGGACGACGAAGCCGTTGCTGCGGAACCCTGGGGTAGGCGGAACGGCCAATCCGTTTGGTTCCGCGCTTGGGCGCATGCAGGCATGATACTAGATGCTTGCCGGCGAAGCTGATCGGTCTGGGCAGGATTGCGAGCTGTCGATGCTTCTGTGCTCCTTCGGGGTGAAGTCGTTGACGGATGTCTCGACTTGGTCGGGCGTGCCATTGACTCGCGTCAACGCGGTCCACGCGTTCCTGTCGACAATCCGCGGCCGCCACTCGATGAATCCGCGCCGGAGCAACCAAAGGCGAGCCCCGCAGCTCCGCAGGCTCCGAAGTATCCGCGAAGCATGGCCCCCGATGAATTTCGCGATGTCGTGTCACGGCTAGCGTCTATCCGAGGCATCTTACGTCCTGCTGTTGCTGCGGTCACCATCGCAGCCAAGCATCAATGTCGCCATTCCACTGGTGGTATGTGCCCGCTCGTAACGTCCCGCACCCAAGCGCTCGTCTGCAGGTGCCTAGGCAACTACGTCGCATTGCGCATAAGGCTGCGTGTTGGCCAAATGTGAGCAAAATGGTTCGGCCGTGAGACGCTCCAATCGCGATGCTGCCGGGCACGTTGTCAAGGCCCGAGGCGACAGTGAACTGTAAAGTTGCATTGTCCCGCGAACTTAGCCAAGTTGCGAAAGGCCTGGGCGCGACGATCACGTCATTTATGGTCCTCGTACCGCTTTGTTGCCTGCTAAGCGAGTTCGTTTGCGACGGATCTCGATGGATGGCGTGACCTTGAAGCGCCGGCAACTCTGCGAGTTCGAACTTGGACCATGGAGAGACTGCGCCTGCCAGTTTAGCCAACGGCGATTTGTCTTACCGACGGTGGCGAGGTGACCACGGGCTTCCACATCACGAGCGATGTTCGGCGCATTCGCAATGTGGGATTGCTCCGTGGTCTGCACCAGTTCCCTCGTCCGCCGTGCCGTCAAACCTGGAGAAAATATGCGAACTATCGGCCACACTTCATTCTGCTCAATCTTGCTCTTGGCGGCCTGCAACGGCACGACCCCTGCTAAAACTGCGGGAAGTGGTGGCACGGTCTCGGCTGGGGGTGCATCAAGCGGGAGTACGTCGACGAATGCTGTTTCGGGGGGCGTACCCGGCGCATCAACCGTGGCGATGGGTGGGGCGATTTCACCTCCTGGGAGCAGCGGCGTCGGCGGAATTGCGACGACTGGCGGCGCCCTCCCGGCCGGCGGCACGCCGAATACAGCAACCAGTATCATCGTCGGAGCTGGCGGCAGCATCGCGTCGGGTGGAACAAGTGCCAGAAATGGCGGGACAAGTGCTGTTGGAGGGGGCGGCGGGTCTTCGGCAAAAGCCGCGGGTGGCACTGCGGTTTCGGGTGGTTCGAACGCTGCGGGTGGCTCGTCTTCTGCAGCGTTGGGAGGCAATTCCGCGGGTGGCGCCACAGCTGTTGGGAGCTGTGGGCGTCCAGTTGGAGTCTGCACGGCTCCAACGGTCAAAGTCACGGATGTGAGTCTTGGTACTGCGGTGACCGGATACGCTCAGGAAGGGGACACCGATCCGCTTCCGCTCGCTATCTCCGCGATGCCATCGGGTGGTTCACGCGTAGCGTGGCTTGGTACGGATAAAAAGGTGTACATTGGGCAGCTCGATTGCGACGACAAACTCATGGGAACGCCGTTCAGTTTCTCAGGGATCGATCTGCAGGATATTTACGCCGACGATAGCGGGGGTGTCGTACTGCTCACGCGAGACGCGACCAACGGCGGCACGGACAACTGCGGGACCGGAACGCTATGCGGCGGTACCTCAAGCCCCTGTCGGACCATGTGGATGGTGCGCTTCAACAGCGCAGGCACCGTGGAATGGGAGACGCAGGTCACCAATCTCAGCAGTTCACTTGCCGGGTATCAAAATGGCGCCAGATTCGTTTGGTGGTATCAGCACCACGGGCGCATTGCCTTCGACGGTACCAACTACGCGGCTTACTTTGGTGTCGCAATCACCGTCAATAACGGCTCCTGCGTCGATATTCACGAGGGCGATCGAATGCAAGTGGTGGGCCCCACTGGAGCGTTGCTCACCGGGCACGATAGCTTTGAGGTTGGCTGCAGTCATTCCTGGCAGTCGCGCATTGTGTGGGATGCGCGATCGAGCCATTTTGCAATGGTGTGTGCAACGGACAACAACTGTCGAATCGCGCAGCCGAATCCTTACCGTACAGTGGTTACCGCGACTTGCGACGGAACATTTTTCGGTGGGGATCTCGTCGTGTCGAGTAGCAGTGGATATTGGTCGGCGTGGAGTCAAAGTGGGGCAATCCGCCTCGCCCATTTCACGACGGGCACCTCTGATACGAACATTGCCGACGCTGGCAGCTCCGCCCATCCGCACCTGGTTCCGTACGGGCCCGGCAAGATGCTTCTGGCGTGGGGTACGGGCACTTCAATGTCGGCGCAAGTTCGCGACGCTGGCGCGACGGGTGCAACCATTGGTCCGTCTTTCACGATTGGCGTAAATGACCACAATTGTCAGGCATTCAAGCCCTGTGCCGATGGTAGCGTCGCGTATCCTGCCTCCGGGGCGAACGCGATGTCCATTCGAATTGGGCGCGTCATGCCCTGTAACTGACGGTGACACCGAGGCAGCGCTCCGTTTGCACGCGGCGCTGCTCCAAGCTATCGACCAATGATCTCGCTGTGGTGTATGCCAAGATGGTGACCTCGAAAACCAAATCGGTAGTGGGGTGGTTCGTCGTACGAGTCCCGACGGAAGGGCAGGGTTTTGCCGTAAACGGGCTTCAACGTCTTGCGGTCGAGCACCGCTAGGTAATTGTAGCCGCGATGCCCAGCAACGATGTATTTCCCCCCCGGTGAGACCCGCGTTGCATAAACACCATCCGCCATGCGCCAGTCGGTTACCTGCAGCGTTTGCAGAATGTAGTGCGAACTATTCGGAAATGCCTTGCGCGAGAGTGCACCGAGCAGATTCTTGCCTCGCTTGGGCCATTGAATGAAACGTTGAAATAGTGAGGGCCGTACCCGGGCGAAGCGGGCATTGTCAAAGGTGTCGAGAGGAATGTTCAATACGCCATGTGAGCCGCCCATGGCAATGTACAGCTGGTCGTCCGCCGTGACCTCCACGTCCGAGTTCAGGTGCGCTGGGAATTCCGCGCCGCAGGACCAGCTGCGCAAGATCTTGGCGGAGACGAGATCGATTTCGTAGATGTACTCGCGGGTGTATGCCGGAGACCAATTGACGTAGTCCTCGCTGTCCGTCAAAAATGAATACGTAAACGCGTAGCCTAAGGGCTTGGTCGGGTGGACGCAATTGTGCCAAACGTTGTTCTGCACCTTGATGATTCGCGCTCGCTTCAGCGGGTCTGGTGCCTCCAAATCGAATACGCACACTTGCCGGACATCTTGCCGCTCGGGCCCTAGATCACCCATGAAGATGTAACGTTTGCTTTGATCCCAGCGTAACTCGTGTGCATTGGCCAAGCGGTGTGGCCCAAGATTCTCAGGGGTCTTTAGGTTCCCGATGTTGAACTTGTAAAGGTGGTCACCGATCGCTGAAACGAAGTGTTCATTGTCCGGCAACCACAGATGGTGAGTGTTGGCGCGAAGTCGATAGCTGCACTCCTCGAAATACATCGTGGACTGGCGGGCCACAACGCGCATGTTCTCAGGACGAGCAATATCCAGAAGCACAATTTGCTGGCTGAAATT
>Ga0302321_100004578_pt1 | contig 11994 bp, 12 predicted proteins | sample Fen_T0_1_FD_202505 | JGI IMG/M metagenome (GOLD analysis project Ga0302321, IMG submission 202505) | Peat permafrost microbial communities from Stordalen Mire near Abisko, Sweden - Fen_T0_1 | ecosystem: Environmental > Terrestrial > Soil > Wetlands > Permafrost | place: Sweden: Abisko...
GGCCTACTGAAGTAGGTCGAGGAGCGCAGCGACGAGGCAGCCCGCCGCAGCGAGAGTATCGGCGGGCGCAGTATCAGTTATTTCTGGGCGAGCCCTTAGCCATTCGCGGACCCTTACTTGCCCATGATGCCGGTGGCGGCGCGCTTGTCGATTTCGCCGAAGGCTTCGATCACCTTGCTGATCATCTCGAAATTGCGAGAAGTGTTCACCAATGCGGTCATGCCGGTTACCACGTTGGCATTGGATTGCTCGATCGAGCCGGTTTCGAGCAGCGCCGCGGAGGCCTGAGGGGCTCCGGCTGCCGGCTGCGCGCGGAATAGCACCTGCCCGTCGCGCTCGAGCCCGCCCAGGTTCTTGAACGTGACCAGTGCCAGCTTCGGGCCGGGAAGGCCATCGGTCGTCAGGGTGCCTTCGCGGTCGAGGCTGACGTTGCGAGAGTTCGGATCGATCTTGATCGCGCGGTGGTTGGCAGCCAACACCGGGTAACCATCCGGCGTGGTCAGCGTGCCGTTCAGTGCCATGCGAAAGCTGCCCGCGCGCGTGTAGCGTTCGCCTTGCGGGGTGGAAACCATGAAGAAGCTCTTGTCGTCCGTGATCGCCACGTCCAACGGGCGGCCGGTTTGCACCATCTGCCCGGCCCGAAAGTCCGGCACCGTGGTGCGAGAGACCGCGTAGCGCAGCGACTGGCTGCCGGTATTGCCGTTGATCGACTTCACCAACGTCTGCCGGAACACCACCTCCTCGGCGCGAAACCCCGGTGTGGTCGCATTCGCGATATTCTGCGCAGCAGTGTCCAGCGCCGCGATTTGCCCAACCGCGCCAGAAGCTGCTGACCAGATGCCCGTGCTCATATCCGCCGATCAGCGAAGAGCAAGCCCCGGGCCAGTGTACTGCTCTCTTCCACGTGCTCCTTCGTAAGGGCTCGCCCAGAAATAACTGAGTCGCGAGCCCGCCGAGACCGAAGCGAGGCGGGCGCCCGAGGAGCGAGCACCGGAGGCCTACTGAAGTAGGTCGAGGAGCGCAGCGACGAGGCCGCCCGCCGCAGCGAGAGTATCGGCGGGCGCAGCATCAGTTACTTCTGGGCGAGCCCCAAGCTCGGGGGCGATCGTGATCCAACTTCGCACCTCGCGCCCCGTCGCAGTTCCCGGCGCGCGGGCGGGGTGAGAGGGAGGTGAGAGCGGAGAGGGGCGCACGGGCAGGGGACCGCCCGCTATGCCTTTGACTCGCGCCGCGTCGGCCTCTTGACACTTCGTTTCCGGGCCGCGCACCTTTCGCGTAAAATGAGCTGCTTGCGGGCGGCCCTGCTTTCGCAAACACTAGTGAACATGCGCGCTCCGGTCTCGGGACCACTGACGGTGGATCCCGCCGATATCAAGGTTCAAGCCAAGCACCTGGGGGAGCTCGACAAAATTCACGAGCTTCTACGCGCGTTGAACGATCCGTATGCGTCGAAAAACATCGGCAATTTGGTAGGTAAGATCTCGATCCTCGCTGCGCGCTGCATCCACCGCGCGACCTCGCGCTCGCGCAGGATCGAGATCAATTCGCTCGATCACGCCATCAACCTGATTGGCAATCGTGGCCTCGAATCGGAATTGTTCGACTTGCTCGAAGATCTCACGATGCTGAAGTCGAAGCTGGAAAACGCTTGAATCGACGCTGAGCCGAGGCGACCAGGCGTGGCCCGAAACTTGCGGTTAGCTGGGCCCGAGTGGCCTCCGCGATTTCGAACATCAGCCTCGGCCTGCAGCAGACGCAGGACACCGCCGAGCCGCGGGCGCAAGCGGCTCCCGCGTTCGACGCGTTGCTGAGTTCGCGCACGCGGGCGGCCGGGGAAACCCCTGCGATTGTGCCTCCGGTGAGGACCCGCTTGGACGGCACGCAAGCTTCGGATGCGCTTCGCACCGCGTGGACGAGCGTCACCGGTCGGCCGCCGAGTGAGCACACCGTTGCGATTTTGACCGCCCAATGGGCGCACGAAACCGGCAATGGCGCGTCGATGTACAACTATAATTTCGGCGGCATCAAGGGTATGGGCCCGAGCGGCCTGTCCGTTTCGCAACGCACGAAGGAGGGGTTCGGTGCGAGTGAGCACACCATCACCGATCGCTTTCGCGCTTACCAAACGGCCGAAGAGGGCGCGACGGACTACGTGAAGCTGCTCACCAAGCGCTTCCCCGAGGCCATTCAGGCGGCGCAAAACGGGGATCCTGCCGCCTTCGTCAGTGGTCTCAAACAGCGCGGCTACTTCACCGGAGACGCGGGCGCGTACACGCGTTCGGTGTCGTCGATCACCGCGCAGGCGATGACCAATGGCTATGGCGCAGTGGGCTCGCACTTGGGCGAACTCGGCGCGCCGGCCGAGCTGAATCTCCACGCAACCCCGCTCGCCACTCAGCGCTACGAGGACTACGCGGCGGGCCCTCAGTTGAGCACGCCCCTGATCGATGCACTGCGCATTGGCGATGAGATCAGCCGCGCCGCTTTGCGCATCGTAGGCCAAAGCACGGATCGCAAAGACTCATGACACAGAATCCGACCAACGTGGCGAGTCCCGCCGATGCTCAGGGCGCCGGGCCCGACGGCAACTACAACTATTTGGACGTGCGCTACAACGAGCGCGCGCGGCCCTTCACCGAGTATCCAGGGCAGCTCACCGAGCACCTGACGTCGCAATACCTGGCCGGCTACCGCGGCTCGAAGTTGCTCGATTTGGGCTCGGGTCGGGGGGAATTTTTGCATGGTTTCGCGTGTCAGGGCTTTGACGCGATGGGCATCGATCGCTCGCGCCCGAGTGCGCCCAAATTCAGCGAGCCCGTGATCGAAGCCGACTACGAGCGGAGCGGGCTGCCCTTTGCAGACCGCGAATTCTCGGTGTTGTTCTCGAAATCGGTATTCGAGCACATCGTGGACATTGGCTCGCTGTTGCGCGAGTGCCATCGGGTGCTGGCTCCCGCGGGCCGTATGATCGCGCTAGTGCCAGATTGGACCGCGCAGTGGCGTCACTTTTATGACGATTGGACGCACGTGCGGCCTTTCACGCTGAGCGGGCTGCGCGAGTGCGTGGCCTGCCACGGCTTCGAAGTCAGGGAGGCGTTGCGTTTTCGTCAGCTGCCCGTCCTTTGGAGGCACCCGTACTTGAGACCGCTCGCGGATGCCGCGGCTCTTTTGCCGACGCCCTTCAAAAAATCGAAATTCGTCCGCTTTTCCAAAGAGTGGATGTTGCTCGTGGTCGCCGACAAAGCGCACTAGAGCGCGCCGATTCATTCCCCGTGCCGGTGCCCGTGCCCGGACTCTTCATTCCGCTCGAAACGCCATTCGTGTCCCGCCGTCGTACCGCACTGGTGCATGGGGGCTGCTTCGAGGCAGCCAAAAAAGAAGACTGCAATGAGGAGATCGAACACGGGCGCGTTCGAGAAGGTTCGATCGGGTAAGCGGCTGACTGGAACGGCCCTTGCAGTGAGTCTTTCAAACTGGAGAACAAGATGGTCCAAGTAAAGATCGGCGACAAGTTAGTGGGTGACGGCTGCCCGAGCTACATCGTTGGCGAGATCGGCATCAATCACAACGGCGACCTCGGGATCGCTCGTCGCTTGATCGACGTGGCGAGCGTGGCCGAAGTCGACGCGGTCAAGTTCCAGAAACGCACGGTGGATGTCGTGTATTCGGCCGAAGAACTGGCGAAACCGCGAGAAAATCCGTTCGGCGGCACCAACGGTCACCTCAAGCGCGGGCTCGAATTCGGACACGATGCGTACCAACACATCGACCGCTACTGCAAAGAGAAGAACGTCGCTTGGTTCGCGTCCTGTTGGGACGAAGCGTCGGTCGACTTCATGGAGCAGTTCAATCCGCCCGCCTACAAGATCGCTTCTGCCAGCCTGACAGACGACCATTTGCTCCGCCATCACCGCGCCACCAAACGCCCGATGATCGTGTCGGTTGGCATGAGCACCCTCGCGCAAGTGGACCACGCGGTCGAAGTGCTGGGCACCAATGACTTGATTATCTTGCACACCACCAGCGCCTATCCTGCGAAAATCGCCGATCTGAATTTGCGCATGATCCCAGTGCTGCGCGAGCGCTACGGCGTGCCCGTCGGCTACTCGGGGCATGAAGTCGGACTCGCCACGAGCTACGCGGCGGTGGCCTTGGGCGCCGCGATGATCGAGCGCCACATCACGCTCGATCGCGCGATGTGGGGTTCGGACCAGGCTGCCAGCGTCGAGCCGCAGGGCCTGATGAAGCTGGTGCGTGACACTCGCACCATCGAATCCGGCCTCGGCGACGGTGTGAAGAAGGTCACGGAAGACGAAATCCCAATCATGAAGAAGCTCCGCCGCGTGGGCTGAGCAACAGGCAGGGAGGTGACTTTCATGGCTGATCAACGCATCGGCGTGATGCAAGGACGCCTCTCGCCGCGTCCGGAAAGCCGGCTACAAGCTTTCCCGCACCAGACCTGGCCCGAGGAATTTGCACACGCAAAACGCCTGGGCTTTTCCTATCTCGAGTGGATTTACGAGGCCGAGCGAGCCCAAGAAAACCCGATCGCGAGCAGCGCTGGCCGCGCTGCGATTCGGGCTTGCATGGCCGAAAGCGGCCTACCGGTGGGCAGCGTGTGCGCCGACTATTTCATGATTCAGCGCTTGGCAGGCGGCACCGGCGCGGAGCGAATCGAACATGCCGCGGCGTTGTCCGAGCTGGTGCGTTGGACACGCGAACTCGGTGCGACGCGCATCTTGCTGCCACTCTTGGAAACCTCCGCGCTCACTACGCCCGACCTGGTCCGAGAGGCAACGGAGAGCATCACCCGGGTGTGCCCGGCGCTCGAAGCTTACGACGTCACCCTCGGGCTAGAGATGGAAATCCCAGGCGAGGACTACGCGGCCGTGATTCGCGGCATTGGCCACTCGCACGTGCGTGCCTACTACGACACGGGCAATTCCACCGCTCAGGGCTTGGATATCGCGAGCGACATACGACCACTCCTACCCCTCTTGGAGGCCGTGCATTTGAAGGACCGCCGGGTGGCGGGCACGAGCCAGCCGTTTGGCCGCGGCGCGGCGAACTTTACCGGCTTTTTCGCGGTGTTGGCCGACGCCGGTTACGTTGGTGACTTCTTGACGCAGCACTATTTCGACGCCGACCCCGAAGCTTCCGCCGCCCACTCACTCGCTTTCGTTCGCGATCGGCTGCGAGCGCGAAAGGCCGCCTGATGCAGCTGCACCATGCAACCGGCGCCGCGCATGGCGGCCCGCAGGAGACGCGCCAAGCCATTCGCCGTTGCCTGTTCGTGGGCTTGGGTGGCATCGGGCAGCGGCACCTGCGCAACTTACGAACTCTCTTGGGTGACTCGGTGGAGGTCGCAGCCTACCGCGTGCGGCGCGAACGCCGGACGCTGGACGACAACCTCGAGGTCGTGGCGGGCGTCGATCTCGAGCAGAAGTACGGCGTTTCGGTGTGCGAAGATTTGGAGCAAGCGCTCGCGAACCGACCCGACGTGGTGTTCATCACCAACCCGAGCAGCCTGCACGTGCCAATCGCCCTGGAAGCAGCACGTCGCGGATGTCACTTGTTCATCGAGAAACCGCTGTCGCATTCCCTCGAACAGGTAGGCGAGCTCGTCGCACTTTGCGAAGAAAAGCAGCTCGTGACCTGCGTCGCCTACCAGCTCCGCCATCACCCGGGTTTCGTTCGGTTGCGCGAGCTCTTGGCTTCCGGCGCGGTGGGTAAGGTGCTGTCGGTCCGGGCGGAGGTGGGCGAGTACCTGCCTAGCTTCCACCCGTACGAGGACTACCGGAGGATGTACGCTTCGAAGAGCGCGCTCGGCGGCGGGGTTACGCTCTCTCAGATCCACGAGATTGACTACATGTGCGCGCTGTTCGGCGCCCCGCGCCGGGTCTTCTCGATGGGCGGGCATGTCTCGTCACTCGAAGTCGACGTGGAGGACGTGTCGAGTTCGCTCCTGGAATTCGTGCGTGCGGACGGCGTTCCGCTATTCGCGGAGCTGCATCAAGACTTCGTGCAACGGCCGGCGCAACGAGGCATCACGGTGATCGGCGAACGCGGTAAGTTGCAGTGGAGCTTGAGCGGGCGCTACTTGGAGCAAATCGACGAGTCCGGTAAATCGCTCGAACGCCACAACTACGCGACAATCCCGCGCAATCAGGCGTTCCTGGACGAACTCGCGAACTTTCTAGGCTGCGTCATTCGCGGTGAGCCGTGCACCCCCTCGGTGCGTGACGGCGCGCTCAGTCTGGAGGTCGCGGTCGCTTTGCTCGCTTCGCAGTCCGAAGGTGTTCAAAAGCAGATCGGGGCTCGCTGAGACATGAAGAACGCGGAAGTGCTCGCGCTCATCCCTGCGCGCGGTGGTTCGAAGTCGGTCCCGCGCAAGAACTTGCTCGACGTCGCCGGTAAGCCGCTGATTGCCTACTCGATTGGACATGCGCTGGAATGCGCGTTGGTAACGCGCACCATCGTCTCCACGGACGATGACGAAATCGCCGAGGTTTCGCGACGCTTCGGCGCCGAGGTGCCGTTTCGGCGGCCTGCCGAGGCCGCGACCGATTCTGCCACCGACCTGCAAGTATTTCGGCACGCGCTCCTGTCCTTGCAGGAGCGTGGCTACATGCCCGACCTGGTCGTGCATCTACGGCCCACCGGTCCGGTGCGCCACGTCCATCTGATCGAGCACGCCATCAGTCTGATGCTCCGCCACCCGGAAGCCGACAGCCTGCGCGCGGTCGGTCTCGCCGAGCAGACGCCGTACAAGATGTGGCGCATCGAGGGCTCGTACCTTCGTCAGGCGCTGCCACTCGCGGGCTACCCGGAGTCTCACTCCATGCCCCGCCAAAAGCTGCCCGCGGTGTACCACCAAAATGGCTACGTGGATATCGTGCGCCCACGCACGGTGCTCGAGATGGACTCGATGGTCGGACACACCGTCTTACCCTTCGTGGTCGAAGGCAAGATCCACGAACTGGACTATCCGGAACAGATCCCTGCGCTCGCGGCGGCTGTGCTGCGTTGGCAGCGCGGCGAGCCGGATCCCGAGCCGGAAAGGCACAGGCACCCCGCATGAGCACGCGTCACGGAAGCAAGTTTTCGGCGTTCGATTTGTCTGGTCGCGTGATCCTGATCACGGGCGGTTCCGGCCTGCTGGGAGCCGAGCACGCCAAGGCCATCGCCGAGGCGGGCGGTACGCCCGTAATTGCCGATCTGCGGGTGGCGGCGGCCGAGGATGCCGCCGCGAGCATCGCACGCGAATACGCCGTGCCGGCCAGCGCGGTAGAACTCGATGTCACATCCAGTGCGTCGTCTCGCGCCGCGTTGCAAGCGGTGCTCGAGCAGCACGGCCGCCTCGACGGGCTGGTCAATAACGCGGCGCACAATCCGAAAGTCGAGGGCAAGGGCCTCAGCGCATCGCGTTTCGAGAACTTCGCGCTGGAAGATTGGTCGCGAGATTTGGCCGTCGGATTGACCGGCGCCTTCTTGGTGAGCCAGGTGTTCGGCACGCACATGGCCGCACACGGCGGTGGTGTGATCGTCAATATTGCTTCGGATTTGGCCATCATCGCGCCGGATCAACGGATCTATCGGCGCCCGGGCCTGCCTGAATCGGAGCAGCCGGTTAAACCCGTTACGTATTCGGTCGTTAAAGGAGGATTGGTGATGTTGACCAAGTACCTCGCCACGTATTGGGCCGAGCAGCGCGTGCGCGTGAATGCGCTCGTCCCCGGGGGAGTGTACGCGGGCCAGCCGGACGACTTCGTCGAACGGCTCACCAATCTGATCCCGATGGGTCGCATGGCGAACAAGGACGAATATCGCGCGGCCCTGGTTTTCCTGTGTTCGGACGCATCGTCGTACATGACGGGTTCGAATCTGATCGTGGACGGAGGCCGAACATGTTGGTAAATTCGATCGAACTCTTGGCGCTCGATATCGACGGCGTGATCACCGACGGCAAAGTCAGTGTGGGGGCGCACGGTGAGGAGACCAAAGGCATCGCCTTCCGCGATCTCGACGCCCTGGCCAAGGCGCGCCGCGAGGGCCTGAAGCTCGCGCTGGTGACTGGCGAGAGCGGAGCGCTGCAAACCGCGATCGCGGAACGTTTGAACGCGGACTTGGTGCTGTCTGGCGCCAAAGACAAGGTCCTGGCGCTCCGCACTCTGTCGCAAGAAATGGGCGTGCCGCTGGCGTCGATTTGCTTCGTGGGTGATGCCGACCGCGACGCGCTCGCGTTTCCCACCGTGGGCCTCGCGCTCTGTCCAGCGGACGCCTCGCTCGCCGCGCGCTCCAAGGCCCATCGCGTCCTCGAATCGCGTGGCGGTGAAGGCGCGGTTGCCGAAGCCGTCGAACTCGTGCTCTGCACTCGCGCCGCCCAACGCCGCATGCCGGAACACGAACGCGCCCTGAAGCGCATCGTAGAAGACAGCATTCGCGCGCACGAAAAGCTACTGGCCGAATCCCTGACCGGCTTGGCCGAGATCGCCGAGCTACTGGCCAACGCTCTGCGTACGGGACACAAGATCTTGTTCTGCGGCAATGGCGGCAGCGCGGCCGACGCCCAGCACGTGGCAGCCGAACTGGTCGGTCGCTTCGCGATCGAGCGTGAGCCGTATCCCGCACTGGCCCTGACCACCGACACCTCCATCCTCACCGCCGTCGGCAACGATTGGGATTTCAAGGACGTATTTGCTCGCCAAGTGCGCGCGCACGCCCGCGCCGGCGACATCGTGGTCGGCATCAGCACCAGCGGTCGCTCACCCAACGTCGTGCGCGCTCTGGAAGCGGCCCGCGAACGCGGCGCGATCGGCGTGGCATTCACCGGTCGCAATGGCGGCCCGATCGCCAAAGCCGCCAAGTTTGCCTTCAAGGCTCCCGAAGCCGCGACGCCCCGCGTGCAAGAGCTGCACATCCTCGCCTGGCACGGTATCTGCGAAATCGTAGAGGCCGCGTTGGTGGCTGAGCGCGCGCCGGGCTTCGCCGAGACCGGTAGCTGAGCCTCGATTCGCGGCGCGCCGAATGTCCGGAAACCAGTCGGCGACGGATTCCTGCACGCCGAAGTCGGTGCGAGGGCTGTGAGAGCGGGTCCTACGGGCCTGCGAGGGCTCTAGCCAGTTCGCCGACTGCGGTGTGGTCGGGGGCGATAGCCGCCGCGTGGCAGACTTCGGCAGCGGCGTCGTTTTTGCGACCCGCGCCGAGCAAGAGCCAGCCGAGGGTGATGTGGAATTGCACGCCGAGAGCGCTGTCGTAGCCGCGCAGGCGTTCGAAGACTTGAATCGCGAAGCTGAAGTCTTGGCGGGCGGCGGAGGCGCGAGCGAGTCCGGTTGCCGCCTCGAGATCGTCGGGAGCGAGATTTGCCGCGATGCGCCAGGAATTCCAAGCATCGGGCAGGGAGAGCGATTCGGCGGCCTTGGCCATGGCCGTGTGCGCCGAAGCGTCGGAGGGATCACGCTGGAGTGCCTCGACGGCCAGGCGATGCGCATCGTCGACCTCACCCGTGGCGAGCGCGACGCGCGCCAGGCCTGACAGTGCGCGCGCATCATCGTCGCTGAGTTCGTTGGCTTCGAAGTAGCAGCGAACGGCGCCATCGCCATCATTGGCGGCGAACGAGGCTTCGGCCTCCCCGAGCGTGGCTTCGAGCTGGATCTGCAGGCGTTTACTCTGTCGAGCGCGCGCAAACGCGGCGCGTGCGGCCCGGAATTGGTTGCGGTTGGCCTGCTGGATGCCTTCGACCAGGGCATCCACCGCTGGATCGGCGGAACGCAGCGCGATCAGCGCGACGAAGTTGGCGCTGAGCTCGGCGACCTCCTCGAGCTCGAAGCCCGAGCGAAGCAGCATGCGGGTGAGGGAAGCTTGCGAGAAGGCGCAGCGGGCCGGTGGGAGCAGACGTTGTGAGGGGTAGGCCCTCGGCTCCGCGAGGAACAGCCGTGAACCTCCCGGCAAACAGGCTCGCAAGCTCCGCAGCGCGGCTTCCGGGCGCGCAACCTGCCCCAAGACGTCGATCAAGAACGCTGCGTTTGCTCGATCGACGGCCGAGCCGTGGCACAGATCCGCGTGCAGGAACTCAGCGCTCGGCGCTTGCAGGCGGGCGAGTTCGAGCGCGCGTGCGTCGCTGTCGATGGCGGTCACGTGGGGTGCATAGTCACACAAGACGCGCGTGCCGAGGCCGAGGCCAGCGCCCGCGTCGAGCGCGTGCTTGCCATGCATCAGCGGCGCGAACGCCTCGTAGAAGGCCAAAGTGCTAGGTGCGACGCTCAGCCGACCTCTTCGGTCGCGCTGGTGACGCGAACTCATTCTGGGCACGATCAGCTCCTTTCTGACGCTTACTGAGCCGCGAGCGCATTTGCGAGCTCGGCGACCGCGGGGTGCTCGGGCGCAATGGCCGCTGCGTAGCGGGCCTCGACGCCAGCGTCGCTTTGTCGACCGTCGGCGAGCAGCAGCCAGCCAAGCGTGACATGGAAGTCGACGCCCAGGACGCTACCGTAGCCTCGCAGGCGCTCGAACACGTGGATGGCGAAGGCCATGTTGTGGCGAGCCGCTGAAATTCGCGCGAGCCCGGTGGCCGCGGTGAGGTCACCGGGAGCGAGATTGACGGCCACGCGCCAGGCATTGAAGGCTTCCGGGTGCCCGAGCTGCTCGGCCGCGATTGCCATGCTGGTGTTGGCCGAGCCCTCGGTCGGCTCGCGCTTCAAGGAGTCGAGCGCTAGGCCCAACGCGTCCTCGACTTCGCCCGTGGCCAGCGCGACTCGCGCGAGGCCGGCCAGCGCGCGTCCATCCTTGGGGTCGATTGCGTTGGCTTCGAAATAGCAGCGTACGGCGCCGTCGCCATCGTTTGCGTCGAAGGCCGCGTCGGCTTCGCCCAACAACGATTCTAGCTTGATTTCGGGACGCGCGCTTCGGCGAGCGCGAGCAAACTCGTTTCGCGCCGCCCCGAGCTGACCGCGGCGGGCCTGGTGCAGGCCTTCTACCAGCGCCTCGAGCTCGACCTCACCCGATCTGCGGCCAACGAGCGCGAAGAAGCTCTCGCCCGTACAAACGCTCGTTTCGAGGTCGAAGCCCGAGCGCAACAGCAGCCGCTGTAGCGCGCGTCGCGAGAATGCTCGGCAGGCAGGCGAAAGGAGCCGTTGCGACCCGTACGCTTTGGGCTCTGCGACGAACAGCTGTGCACCGACCGGCATGCAGGCGCGTAGGCCGTGGAGCGCGGCCTCTGGACGCGCGAGATGCCCGAGCACGTCGACCAAGATTGCTGCGTCGGCGCGATCCACGGCCGAGCCGTGACACAGATCGGCTTGCAAGTACTCGGCGTCCGCCGCGTACTCGCGGCTGAACTCGAGTGCACGCGCATCGTTGTCGAGCGCGGTGACGTGCGGCAGGTGTTCACACAATAGCCGCGTGCCCAGGCCGGAGCCCGAGCCGGCGTCCAAAACGTGCTTTCCGGCAATCAGCGGCGCGAATGCCTGGTAAAACGCCAGAGTACTCGGCGCAACGCTGCGCAGCCCGGGGTAGGCGCGCTCGCGACCGCGCAGCACGGGTACCCGCTTGCCGGACGGAAAGCGCGCGATCAACTCGGCCTCGCGACGCCCGAACTCGTAGCTCGGTTCGCTATCTGCCTTCGTGCGCGAGGGCGCACTCGAGGTGCTGGCAGTGGTCATCGCTTGTTGTTCGCCGCGTGGGCCTCTTGAATCGCCTTCGGAACGGCCAGGATCCATGCCTCGCGTAGCGGCGTGAGCACTCGAACCACTTCCTCGATCGGCGTGATCTCGCCCTTCCGGCTCGCGGTCTGGAGGCGGTCGATGCAAAACTGATACAACCCTTCCAATTGGCCGCATAGCTCGGGCGCCACGTCGTGGTCGAGCGCGATCATCAGCTCGGAGATGATCGCATGGCACTTCGAAAGCAGCTCGCGCGCGCGTGGCAGCTGTTTGTTCTCCATGCACAACTTGGCGCCGTTCAAGAAGCGGAACAGTCCGTCATACAGGGCCAGGA